>Ga0179593_1389158_pt1 | contig 23498 bp, 34 predicted proteins | sample CZODoug2_1_08_16_FD_185931 | JGI IMG/M metagenome (GOLD analysis project Ga0179593, IMG submission 185931) | Vadose zone soil fungal communities from Angelo Coast Range Reserve, California, USA - CZODoug2_1_08_16fungal (PacBio error correction) | ecosystem: Environmental > Terrestrial > Soil >...
GGGGGGAAAACGGTCTGGACTGGAAGCGACTGAAAGCCAAAACTGCCCCATGACCCATAAAAAAAGCATCTCCCCAACTTTCATACTTAGCGAGTTTGCGTAACTGAACTGCAATCGTTCTAGCACTGCAAAAGGTTGCAAGGTGGGAGCCGCTCGTCACAGATGAACTTGCGTGAGATGCAAGGATTTCGGAAAGGGGAAAGTCGATGGAAATATACGAGGAAGCAGGAAATAAAAAAATTGACCCCGATGACACGGAGGGATGGCATCGAGCACGCAATTCAGGGTATTCCGTGCCGGAGGAATGGAATCAGACCAACGTGGTTTTGAGACTCTAGACAAAGTGGCGTGAGTCTCTTGGGAACCAAGTAAGGGCCAATGTTCGGTCGCGCCCTCGGCACCCGAAGACAAATCACCTCGGAAAAGACGGGGAGGACCACAGCCTCTCATGGGAAAAAATCCGAAAGGGACACGCACCCAAAGTCCGGGGCAAATTAAGAATGGGCGTCAACCGCCGTAGAACGCACGCCCACACGCGTCGGAGACGGTCGGCCGTGCAAAAAAAAAAAAACGAGGGCTCGACAAGTTGAGGACGGAACGGAAAGCAACACAAGGGCCCGCGGAAGGTTGTGCAACGCGGCACGGCCGGAGCAAAAAAAAATAAAAACGACAAGGCAAGAACAGGAAAAAAAAAAGACGGAGGACGCGACGGAAGGCTGTCAAACGATGCCGGGCCAATGACGGTGCCAGGCATGAAAAAGGAAGTGGGGACCCGAGAAAATCGAGGGGATTGGTCCGACGGAGACAACCATTCCCCCGGAACTGACAAACGGGGCCAAGCCCCTGCCACATTCCGCCTAAAAAGAAAGGTTGCTAGAGACGGAAGGAAAAGTCCGAACAAACAAAAAATTCAGGAAGAAAAAGCTGTAAAAAACTGAAAGGAATCACCCATGTCAAAGAAGGAGTCGCGACGAAAAGAACTGACCACAGCCATCGTCCTTGCAACGAACTAACGCAAGGTGGAAGATTGGGGGGATGCAAAAGAAAGAAACCTCGAAAGAATCAGGGCCAAAGGAGAAAATCACCAGAAGAAGAACCCGCGATCGCAAAAGAAGAACGCAAAAACGGACACAACAACTTGATCGGAAGAGAGTCAAAAGAAAAGAGTGCGCAAGGGTGATATCGTTCGACGCATCTCAGAAAAGCTGCAAAAGAAACTGACCGCGTGCTCGGGCAGCGGTAAAAAAAAAACGAACCCGAACAAGGAAAAACCATGGAAAGATACTCTTCACAAACACAAAAAAAACAAGCGAGGGAGAGATCCATGAATATCGAACAGCGAGACAACAAAAAGAGAAAACACCACGAATGTACGAGGATCGGGAAGATGCGGGGACGAAGGGGAAACAAAGGGAAACTGAAGAAAGACCTATCATTCGAGACAGGAAACAGCGGTAACCGATAACGGCTGGAAGGGGAAAAGGGGCGGGTCATTGGACGCCCTTCTCGGTCTAAAGTTTGCAAACGGGGGCCCCCGGGGAAGGGGGGAAGGGGCCTGAGGGAAAAATTGACCAACGTGCTTTGCCGAGAAGATGGGTACGGCGGTAAAAAAACACATGAAAAGGAGGTCGTTGGACAAAAAAAGGGTGCCCGGAAAAACGGGGCCCCGCAGGGGCGTTAGGAATGGAAAAACGGTGTGGTTCCAGCATAGACTGAGGTTGCGAACGCCGGGAAAGGAGAAAAAAAAAAAACGACTAGGGGGGGAAAAGCGCAGTGGCCCGGTGCAGTGGCAGGGGGGCCCGCCCCTAACCAGTTGGAGGACCAAAACTAGGAACATCCAAACCTTGAAAACCCCACAGCCCAGAGGAAAAGGTAGAACCCCGGAACTGGCCGAACATTGAAAAAAAAAAAAAAAAAAGGACCCGCATCTATCGCGGAAACAGTTGGGGAAGGGGGAGGCCTGGAAAAACTAAGAACTAAGGGACTGAGGAAAAAACTCAGGGTTGGCTTCCTCGCAGAATGGGTCTAGCCTCCGTAAGGGGTGAGAAGAGAAGGATCAAAAAAAAAGCGTGTGGGAAAAGGGAAAACCAAGGCACGCGATCCAAACTAAACATCCTGAGCCGTCAACTAACGTGGGGTCGTCTCGAAGATAGATCGTGGAAAAAGAAGACAGGACAAAGAAGGAAAAAAAAAATTCTCAGGTAAGGAAAAAAAACCGAAAGACGGGGTTTGGGCGAGGGGGCTCTTGAGTTGTAAAGCGTAGTGGATCCCCCGGGGGGGGGACCCCACCACAAAAGAAACCAAGGTTTCCGTATAAAAAGATTGAAAGGGGCTTCAAAAATTCAGCGAACGGACTCACAAGATGGGGGGAGGAACCTCGATCTGAAAGGGACCCAAAATCGCGGGAGCCGTGGAGCGGGAGAAAAAAACAACTTTCCCGCGACGGAAGGTCAAAGCCGTTCTTACCAAAAAATCCCTACCGAGGCATCAAGAACAAGCCAAAACTAGTCTGCAGAGGACAAACAAAAGAAAACGAAAGAAATGACGCAGCAAGGGACGAAAAAAAAACTAACAGCAAACCGAGACGGAACTGGACAAAAGGGGAAAATCGACCTTTTGTGAAACAAACTCCAAAGTTTCATGGGGGCCGCTTGGGAGAAGGGGGAAGCACCCGTCCGAGGCCACGGGGGGGCCCCTCTAAGACCAACACTGCGGCTGAAGCAGTCCACAGTGTACCTGCGGGGACGAGAGAAAATGCTTGTGACCGGATGCAGACTACTATAAAGGGACAGCCAGAATGCCATGGAAAGAGGGTACAGGGAATCACGAGCAAAGTTTAACCTGATACCGGGCACGAAAGTTGGAAGCGCCAGGTTTTACGGGTCAAAGCGTTCTCTGAAGGGAGAAAAGGGTTGTGGGTCGACAAGAGCCCTGAGGCCATGCTGGTGGGTGGACAGAGACGAGAAAAGCGGCAGCACGAAATAGAGACGACGGCGAAAGGGGGGGGGGTCCACCTCAAAACGAGGGGGGACAGCTGGGGAAAAAAAATCGCTTTAAGGTGGGCTCGGGTCGGCAAAAAGGGTGACGCGGGGGGGGCCACCAATTGGAGTGCAAAAAAAGGGCACTGGGCAAGGTTATTTGGGGGGGAAGGAAATGGATCCAACTTGGACCACCAAAAGGGAAGGGGGGGGCGAGACATATTACGACAAAAATGGTCATTGGGCTGGCTATGGGAACCATGCACTCGAAATTGCCAAAAAAAAAAGGCAGCAAAACTCGGGAAAAAGACCGCGGCCGAAAAGGTGGCTGAAAGTAGTCTTGTGTCACTAAGGCCAGCTCGGGGGGCCAACCGTCCAAGTAGCCTAAAAGAAGCGGAGCACAGAGTCAAGCCGTGAGCGAAGATCCGCTCACGCGGACATAAACGGGGGGGGACGGTGCGGCAAAGAAGGGCAAACCAGGAGCCGTCTGCACGCTCACGCATTGGGGTAGGTCAGAGAAGACCAGGGTTGCCGACAATCTCCCGCATGGGCCGCAACGCAAACGGGAAGCACTACAGTAATTTGGAAACGAAAAAAAGAAGGGACACAAGGATGCAAAAAAAGAACATCCTAACACCGCAACCGGGTTGCCTACAAAAAACAAAAAACGACAAAAAAAGCCGCTGGGGCGGCCTCAGAAGCAGCAAACCACGCCCGACGTTCGAAACGAGAGGACGGGAGACCGGTCACGGATCACACAAATTAGAGAAAAACAAAAAAAAAAACAGGCGGGAAACATCGAGACGGATGGCCAATCGAAAACCTCAACGGAAAACTAAGGAGCGGGAAAAAAAAAGAGACGGACGACTGTAAAAAGAGAAGCAAACGAAGGGGCCGGGTGAACGATTGAAGGACGAACTCCTGAACATCAAGCTCAAAAAGGACTCGCCAAGAGAAATCGAAACGAAACAAAAACACCGCCCAAGTCTGCCTTACAGAAAGTCAACGAAGCGGGATACAGCCGACAAAGCGTGCAAGGGGGGGCAACGACGTAACTCTTAAGCCAGGGAGAAGCTGGGCGCATTCGGCCTGAAAGAAATGCTCTGGAAAAAGAAGGCAAGAACAGACGGAGGTACGGTCCAAAAAGGCGTGTCCGGGACCCAAATACCCTGCGCAAAAGAAAATGGTACGGTCGCCAGGGCAAGAAAGAAGGGACGAGTAAAAACAGGGAAAAACCGGCAGCACAAGGGGGGAAACTAAAACAAGTGGTCAAACAACAACCATCAAAGGAAAAAGACAATGGGCTGCGGCCGACGGGGTAAGGTACCACGCAGCAAAGATAAAACAACACGACCGTCTGGAAGCAAGAGAAACAACACAGGGAGGAGAAAAAATAGAGGATTTGAAAGCGCGTTGGGTGGGAGTAAGCCAGGAGAGGGGGGGGTGAAAAAAACGGAGAAGGACAAAAAGAAGTCACTGTGAAAAGAAACCATGGTCCAGAATGCAGGGGGAGTTGGGAAAACTGGCCGTCTTCGCGAAAACCACGCCATGTCTTCTAAAAGGGGAAAACGAGGTAAAGCCCAGTTAAAACAGGTATGACAGGATCGCCAAAGGAGGAGAAAAAGAGTGAGGGGGGAAGGAGGGGCCAGGGGGGCCGAGACAGGAGTCAAACGGGGGAGCCAGGAAGCCGGAGGAGAAAAAGGTCGGCCGAAAAAAAAAAAAAAAAAAAAGGCGCGGGACGGCGAGAGGGATTCTGAAAGACACTCTCGGGAGGGGGGAAAAGACGAAAAAAGAAGGAGGAAAAAACGAATCATATCGCGCGAACGGAAGAAACGCAGCTAGTGAAGGGGGTATGGTTCGGAAGAAAGTCGCTGAAAAAAATAGGGGCCATGGGGCAGTGTCTACAAGATCAGTGCAGGTAGCGGAGAAAGAGGGTGGGGGGGGGGGGGGAAAAAAAGGAATGGCCAGCAAAAAACCAGTCAAGTAGGGCGAGGTCGAGCGCAAACGCCAGGGGGAAGTCGATCGGAGACCGTTAAACAAGGGGGAACGGGGCAAAAGTGGGGGAAATTGGCCGAAAAAGTCGATCACAGCGCGAGCAAGAGATGAAGGAAACGAGATGTTCGGATGCAAAGGTGTCCAGCAAAACTTAACAAAGAGGAGGAGTTTGGCGAGGGTGCGGCAGTTAACCAGAGAAAAAAAAGGGGGGGAGTGCCAAACGAAAAGTGGATGTCAGACGGATCTTCACAAAAAAAAACGCGGGGGGGGGAAGAAAAGGGGAACGTGTAGGGGAAAGAAGCAGGGCACGCTGCCGGTCGTATCTAGGCGCAAAAAGGAACAAACCTTCGTAGGCAGAAAAGGAAAAGTGGAAACCCGGCTAGAAACGACTACCGCAACTGGAACTACAAAAAAGGGGGTGAGAGGAGAGCTGGGAGGAGGGGCATGTGTTGACCAAGCCGACAAAAGGGAACTTAGGAACTGGAGATTGTCAGGAAAAAAAAAACGCGCGACTCAATCGAAAGGAACTTCACCAATATGAAGCCACGTGCAAAACCGACACAAGACACGATAACAAAAAAAAAACGAAAAAGCACGGGTGAAAATCGTAAAGAAAAGCCAAAACCGACCGCGGGAAAAATTGTGTACAGCGCTAGGGAAACGGGAGCCGGGAAGCCGTGGTCGACAGGGAAAAAGTGACACGCAGAAAGGGAAAAAAGGGACGACGGACTGAAACAGCGATGTAAAAAAAAAACCAGTTGTGGCGAACTTGCAACTGCAAACGAAGAAGGACGGAACACCAAGAAAAAAAAAACGTGGAAAGTGGCCGGGAAGTCGAGGAAAAAAAACGTCGGGGGAAAAAGAGCGGGGTAAAAAGGGGGACGCGCTTAAAAACGGGGTGAAGGGAGGTGGGTGCATCGGTTGGAACCCAAAAGCAAAAAACGAAGGTGCACGGGTTTCAGAAAAAGGAAGGGAGGGGGTTCAAAAGGGGGGCCTTCCTGCGGGGACCGGGCTAGTAAACAGAAGCGACAATGAGCAGGTGAAACCAAGAGGAAAATTAGGACGTACTCGTAGTACCTGTAAAAAAAAGACAAGCGGGTCAACGAAAAAGCCCCGTGGGGCAGAGGTGGGGGAGCACGCGACGGGACAACCTTGCGTGTGAAAAAAAAAAAAGGTCAAAATGGATCTGGGGAGAGGGAAAGAAACTTACGACCCATGACGGACGCAAGGGATCCAAAAGGGAAGGGAAAGAAGGTAAAATCGGACGAAATGAGGGGGATAGTCGTGGCGCACATGGAGCAGTCAGACGGGTTCCGGAAGGAAAATCAAGAAAAGACTTCACACGTGGAGTCTCTGAAAAAGGGAAAAAAAAAAAAAATAGGGGCAGGGGTGCCAAAACGAAAAAAGCTCGGGGGGGGACTCTACACACAAAAAAAAAACAAGCCCCGGAAGGGTGGGGCTCGGCATAACGCCACTCTAAAGGCCGGCGACACGCCCAGGAGTAACCACCGACGGACTGAAAGCTGAGAGAGACAAACAGCCCGTGACACACAAAAAGGGTGCCACAAGAGACTTGAGTCTGTCTGACAAAAAAAAAAAAAAGACGAAACACCGGAAAAAGGAGTCGGAAAAGCCCCACCAACCGCTCGGCTGGGTTCATCAAACGCTACCAAAATCACCGACGCGCAAAAACATATCATGGGAAAAAAAAAAGCAGGAGTAAGGTCATGAAAAAAAAAAAAGCCGAGGCAAAGGACTGTGGGGCAACAAAAAAAAAATGGGCCTGAGGAAACAGGCTGCTGGCGACGGGTCAAAAAGGGGACCATCCTGCAGAGAGGGGCGCAAAACTTCTTCAGGCCCGCCAAAATGAAAAGGCAAGGGAGAATTGGGAAAACGAAAAAAAAAAAAAAAACCAGACGAAGGAAAAAGAGGGGGGGACAACACACCAGAGATGATAACGCGACACAATGCAGGCGTGCAGAAAAAAAGAGAAGACAAAACAAGCGTCCTGCCAACACAAAAAAAAAAACTCGGTAACCAGTCCTGGATCGGCAAGAGGCAAAAAGAAACACGCCCGGAAAGTCGCAGCAGAAAACCTGCGGCGACCAAAAAAAAATCTCCGCAAAAAAGAAAGGTCCATCCTAGGTGGGGTCCGCCGCCGGGTTTTATGGGGAGCCCCAGCTGGGAGATCGGTCGAAAGGAGTACATCGGCGACAAGGGGTGAGAGACAGCGGGTTCGCACTGATCAAAACGACAAAGGCATAAAAGGCAAAAAAAACAAAACAAAAAAAGTAAGAGAAGAATGCCATTAGTAGGGGGGGGGTCGATCACTAAAATGGTCTCTCAACTGGCGAGTAGCCGCGAATGAAGATCTCGGAAAGAAAAGGTTCGGCGTCCATCAAAAAAACTACAGGGACGCTGACCGGGTAGACAAACAAACGTCAGGGTAGAGCAGGAAAGAACAGTCTCGGCTAAGGAAGGGACCCTTGAGACGTAAAGGGAATTTAGAGCGATGTGGTCGCCGCTGGGAGAGAAAAACAAAGTCACAGAGTGGGGGAAAAAAAAAAATCATAAAGGGGGTAGTGGAACGATGAAAAAGAGTACCTTAAGCAAAAAAAAGTGCTTTGAGGGAGGAGTGGGCTCCTGGTGGTCAGACGAAAACGTAGTGGAGGGGGGTCACGCAATTCAAAACCTGAAGGGCCGGACGCAACGGGAATGCAGGGGGGCCGTAAGAAGGGGAAAACAGCCGCCGAGTAAAAAGGGGGGGAAAAACTTAAAACCTCGTCCGACACCAAAAAAAAAAAACTGGAAGCCAACTGACAGACGAGGTCAAGAGATGCAGCACGTCCCCAGGCCCTGAGAAAAGAAGGAAGAAAATGAAGTCGCGTGCAGGAAGTACTGCTTTTTGACCTTGAACGCAAAAACGTGATTGCGACTTGAAGGAAGGTACTACAACAAACAGCCGCTCATTTTGGGGGAAGCCAAACCGAAGAATGGTTGGTGAGTAAAGGGTTAAATTCACCTCAGAAAAGCTGCCCCAAATCGAAGTTTTGCAAAAGACCTAGGAGAAACACAGCCTTAAGCCGTCGATATGAAGGGGGAGTGTAATCTTGGAGTACCAGTGAGAAAGAGAAACTCATTAAGGGAAAACACGGCCAGTGGAACGGCCCATCAACCGGGGGAGGTAGCGTCGCAAGACAGAGAGGCAGAAACTTGCCCATGTGGGAAAAAAAAAAAAAAGTGAAGAGACTCCACCGAAAAAAAAACCTAGAGGTCACACGGATGGGGAAACCTGCAGCGCAAGGCACGGAGACAAAAGCGGGCTCGGATCGCAAACACGAAAAAATCGGGCCTTGTGAAAAAATCGGGGGACGCGACGTCAAGAAAAAAAAAAGGCACTCGATGCATAAGAAATGCGAAATCCTCAGCAGGCCCATCAAAGGGAAAAGAATAAAGAGGCAGGCTCAAACACCAAACATCGATCAAAGTACGGTGCTCCGAAAAAAAAAAAAAATAAACGAACCGGCGCAAAAAAACTCCTGAATAAACTGCACAAAGAGAAAAAGAAAAAATGCTCTTCCCCATGGACGTTAAACCGGTGGTCTAAAGGGAAAAAAAAAAAAGGGACGAAGACCGGCCGCCCTTAGAAACTTCCTAAAAAATAAAAAAAGAAGGCGAGATCAAAACACCGGAAGGGAAAAAGAAAAAAATGGAACTCACTCGGGTGGGGGAACGAAAAGGGCGACACACAACAAAAAAAAAGAAAACGGAGAATCTGTGGGCCTAGGGTCACAAAAACGAGAAGGTGGACGCGCCAGGAAAAAAAAAAGTCGGTGATAGTGAGAAAAGTCAACGTCGCGTTAAAAAGGAACGGGGGCAACCGGTGAAAAAACGACATAATTATGTAAAAGGCAACGAAATGGGTTGCGAATGAAGAAGAAACAACGCTGGGCAAAAAAGAGCCTACTGGGGTACGGAACGAAAAAAAAACCTGTAAAAATCAGGGGAAAAAGTCCACACGAGGACGGAAGGTAGATCGCGGTCCAGCGCGGGGACCGAGGTAACGTGGGAAAAAAAAAAAAAAGGTACGGCCCAAAAAAAAAGAAATTAAAAATCGGGGGGTGGGAAAAGAAAAGACTCACTAAAAAAAAAAAAAAAAAACTCCGGAAAAATCTAAGAAAAAGAAAAAAGTCGCGAAACGTAACAGGTGTCGCTATGAACAAATGTACAATGGGGGGAAAAAGATACCCAGCAACGAAAAAAAATCCAGGGAACGGTAAGACAAAAACCAGTTGGGTAGAAAGCAAAGTGCACCAGGAAAAGAGGTCCAAGTCACCGAAAAAAAAATCCCGTGCCGCAGGCTGAGCACTGAACTTCGCAAAGTAGCTCAAAAGTTTGGGGTCGGCCCACGGAAAAAAGTGACGCCGGGGAGGTAAAAAATCTTGTGAAAAGAATCTGCGCTCAAGCAAGGGGAGTTCAAAGTCCGTGCAGAAAAAGCAATAAGTTGCCGACGTTTTAAAAAACCGGAAGGGTCGAAACAGCACCAGTTAAAGCGGAATGTGGAGGGGGGTAGGAAAACCGAAGTGGGAAGAAAACATTAACATCCGAGGTCTTCAGGGATCCTGGGGGAAACTACAGACGGGGCTCGCGCCATGGGGAACCTCGACCGAGTCGACGCAGAACTTGCCACCAACTGCAAAACTCTCGTCAAAAAACAAAAGAACACACTGACGCGAATCACTTTAACCTAAAACGGTATCACCACAAGAAAGAACAGGGGGCGACGAAGTCCACAGAAAGCCGCCGTGACAGAATGTTTCCTTACTGGGCAAAGAAAGGAACCCGCGGGTCACTAAAAGGGACAGGGGGGGAGCGTGTCGGAAAAGTAAGCCACGAAGAACAACGATAAAACGAGAGCGAACGAGGCCTACCCAAAATCGAATGAGAAAAAAAGGGGGAGGAAACAGAGCGCAGATCATTAAGAAAAAAAATCACACCGGCCGGCGTCGACAACGCCCTCCAGACACATCGAAGGGCCGTAACGAAAAGCAAAACGGGGGACGTAGAAGAAACCTCTCAGGAACCTTCGCTTTCGGACAGAAAAGCAGCATGAAGAAGGACATGCGCCAACTCCAGCGGTGCGAAAAAAATGGCGTTCGGGAAAAATCAAAAAGATACTACTTCAAAAAGATTAAGGCCGCAGCTGTTGACCGGAAAGGTCAAAGGCGAGGAACGCAAGGAGGAAACCGGTGTACAAACCTTAGAGAAAGAGGGACACCACATGGACACCATTGGGACTAACAAGAAAGGCAGCAAAACTGGCCGTGTCAGAAGAAAGGGCGGGACCAAAAAAACACCGAACCATAACCCACGAAATCGAGGGGCCAAAAGAAGATCTCTCAAAAAACAAACAACAAACAAAGGGGGGGGGGGGGGAGGAGGAAACGAAGAAGAAAAAAAAAGGTCGGGGGCAATCGAGGTACTTGGGGTTGTCAAACGGAAGAGGTAGACCGGTAAAAGAACAGCGCCAAAGGGGTCAAGGGGGGGGTAGCGCGATGGGAAAGGGGGGAAAAGGGGGGTGGACACCTTGTTTGACTGGCGCCCTCAAGAAGGAAAAGCGGCGAAGGTGAAATGGGGAAACATGGAGTCCCTGCTACGGGGAAAAAATACCCAAACGCACCGCATGTTCAGGGAAGGGATCAAAAGAGGTCGAGCGAACAAGGTGGGCGCCTAGCAAGGAGATCTGACCTGGCCGTCGTAATGGGGAGAGGATTACGAGGTTGCGACGTCAAATGGTCTACTCCTTAAGAGTAATCTTGCCGGAGCCCATCCCGCAATTTCGGGGAAGGGGGCAAAATCGTTAACAAAACCCAATCTGCCGAGAGAAGGCCTCGGCGTCAGAACGAAACATCATGTTGAAGATCAAAGGTTTTCACCCTGAAGTCGAAAAAGAAGGCCCAAAACGGTAGGCAGGAATGGATCAAAAAGTACCGGCGGAAATTGGACTGAGAGAAGAGGGGGAAAGAACGGGTACGGGTGTTACGAGCGTTCCAAAGAGGGAAGTGGCGAGAACCCGAGGTCGAGATCAAAGAAGCCACTATCACGGGAGAGAACGCGGGGGTTCAGGTCTGTGCATCCAAAGTCAAGATCCACCTTAACCAAAAAATTCTAGATCTTTAAATGAAAAAATTACTGGATCACCCGCGCAAGATGTCGCCCGAGACACTAAAGGGGGATCAAAAAGATGGCAGATAGGAACTTGGGCAAACGCCGGAGCCTGTTAAAAGGTAACGGGAGCACGATTCCGAGAAAACGAAGGCGGAGAGAGGCGAAGGCACAACGGCTGGAAAAAGTGGGGGATCCGGGATGCGAGACGGGGTCGAGAAGGGGGGGGGGGGTGGGGGGGGGGGGGGGGAGGGGGGGGGGGGAGGGGGGGGGGGGGGGGGGGGGGGGGGGGGGGGGGGGGGGGGGGGGGGGGGGGGGATGGGTGTGCACCCAACTACTCGTACAAAAAGCACCTGACCCGAAAAAGGACACGAGGCGCTGCTTTTGTAAGGTCACGATGTCACTGTTGAAGACGGTTGGGCCCTCTAGGGATGACCTGGAACGGAAATTAACTAACAGCAGCTCGCGAAAAGGAAAAAAAAAGAAAGGAGACAGGCGCTGTTGAAGAAGGAAAGCCCACGGGAAACCCGCTGAAGCAAGTGGAAAAACCCGAATCGCGCACAGCAGAAAACGAACTCAAAAAAAGCCGGACGAAATGAAAGTCTAGCGAGCTGTCCTGACGGTACAGTTAGGGAAAAACAGCTTCTCCGGAATCGCGAAGGAGAACCAGGTTTGCAGGGGGGGCAATGAAAAAAAAAAAAAGAAAGTAGGCGAACGGATCAAAAGTGGCACTGGCCGTCCGCAAAAAGGGGGGGGAAAAAAATATCGGTTCAACACACAAGCATTCAAGGGACAGGGCGGGAGGAAGGCTTTGCATCGGTTACGCTGAGGGGGAGGAACGGGTCGACGGTGGTGGATCCAAGTTAGTAAAGAACGGGCAAGGTTCAAAAAGCGAGGCGAGCAAAAAAACAAACCGGCCGTCCCCCAACAAAGACCAACAGGGCGGGAAAAACCAAGCTCTGGGCAGGAGGGAGTCCGATCGTAGCAGGACCGGGGAGATAGGACGGCGGTCAGAAGAACAGTAAACAAGGGGCCGATGTGAGGCAAAAGTCAGGACCCATGGGGGAGATACAGGAAGGGAATGCTTCGAGAATCGCTGGGAGCCAAACGACCAGAAGTAGGGTCAGGTGGCAAAAAAAATCAAAGCTCCCCGCATACAAAGGGAAAATCAGAGCACGCCATCTTGCTGGTAGTCCAGAAGAGATAAAAAAGGGTGCGGTTCCACTAAGGAACAGAATAAAAGAGAAAAGGGGGACGGGAAGTATAGGGGGAAAAAAAAAGTGATCACTAGAGAGTCACAAGGAGACTCCGAGGTCTCGGTGGAAACGGCTACATAAGGGGGGCCGCGAAATGAAAGGGGGATCGGCGCGCAAAGCTAGAAAGGAAGCAGGAACGCCGAAAAGCGCAACAAGGGACGGACATTCGCGCGCTTCAGGCCATGAAAAAAAGGGAAAAAATCAAGGTCTTCGACGCGCGGGACCACAGTCGGGGCTCGGAGCCAAACGAGGACTCGACAAAGTCGGGGGAGGGAGCAAAAACAAAAAAACAAGAACAAACTGGTGACTCAAAGAAAAAGGGGGGGGGAGAGAATCCACCTCGGCTGGAAAAAATAAAGGGTCAAAAAAAAATAGGGATCAGGGGGGAGCACAAAAAAGAGGAAGCGCGCAAGGGAAAAACGTCAAAGGGCGGCGTTGGGGGGACCACGGGGCTGGTCGACGAGGGTCAAAAAATCAACAGTTCCCACAACAGAGGGGCAGAAGCTCGGCGGCGGCCACCAAGGATAAAACAGGGAACTCGTTTAGAAAAACCAGAGCAGAAAAAACGGCGCTCAGGCGTGGAACCAAAGAAAAACCCAGGCTGAAACCCCACCAGAGATTATCGAACAATGCTCGACGACGAAAAAGGGACGGCACCACTGGAAAAGAACAAAGAAATTCACCAAGGCAAGAAAACGAAACACTCGGTCAGAAGCTCACGGCGACCACATCGAAAAAATCTAGACGTCCCGGGGGGGGGAACACTGCGCACCCAAAGGAAAAAAGATCAACTTACGCACAAAGAAAAGGAAGACAGCCGGTCATCGTCCGACCGGGAGTATATGGGCGACGCCGCCTGGAAACTACGAATCTCCAACGGAAGTCAAGGCGCGCAAAATAAGGAAGAGAGGGAAGAGTGGGCGGGCGGCCAGGGGGGATCACTAAAGAAAAAACATCGGCATGGTCCAGAAGAGAACCAAAGAGGAAAAGAAGAGATTGCACCATTGCTATTGGTGGAGAAGGACTCGCGAAACAACACCGGGGGCGGAGAAAAGCCGCAAAAGTAAATGGTTTTTTCGAGGAAAAAAAAGAGAAAGGATCTCCCAGGCGGAGAAAAAATACTATCCAGAAAAAAAACGGCGCGACAGGAGGGGAGGGGGAACAACGTGCAAGCGGGGAAAGGAAGTTGCGAAAGATCGCGGGTTGGAAAAAAAAACGGCGCAGGTTGCGGCGGAATAGTCAAGAACACCCCCGGTGAGATGAGGGGAGCCTCGTGATCAATGAACCCAGGCAAAAGAACGTTAAAACTGCGTCAGGGGGCCAGGGACGAGGGGGAAGAAGAGAGGAACCTCGATAGCCACCGAAAAAAGGAGGAGGGCAACGGGCATGTGATCATCACAGAGGACGTGGGGGTCAAACAGCATGAGAGGATGTCCACGCCTGGCTCACCTTAACAGACTCGACGATGGGTAAAAGGGGACGGGGCCTGGAGAATTCAAAACCAGGGAAAAAGAAAGGACATGTGGAGACCACAGGAAAAAATCCCCCCTGGGGAAAAAGTACGGGAAAAAACCACGTAAGAAAGAGAACATTCACGTCCCTTGGGGTAAGAAATTCAGGGATCCGCGTCCTCTCTGACCGTTTGTACCAGAAAGAACGGTCAGGGTGTATCAAGTTGTCAAAGGGAAGGGGGAAACAGTACAAAAACACAATCAAATTGGTGGGTCAAAAATGGTGGGGAGAGTTCCTGTATTGGGGGGAAACGCCGACGATCGCCAAAGGGGGACAGATCTATACCCGGCAAAGAAGTAAACCTAAGAAGAAGAAGAAAAACCGACTGGCGTGGCGCAGTCAGTAAGGACTAATAGAGTAGAAAAAAAACAAAAACGTCCGGGTCGGGCGCGGAAGGTGAGTAAGAAGTCACCGACATTATGATGCAAACTGGAAAAGTGCCCATCACTTGAGGAAAAGGGGGGTCCCAGAGAACTAAAAAGGCCTTAACAAGGCAAGTTAAGTTAAGCTCAAAAAGGGAATAAAGCGCCAGCAGCGCACACTACAAAAGAGGGAAAAAACAATCGAACTGACAAACTCGAGATCAAGAGGGGGGGGCGACCGTGTGGTAAAACAGGGGGGGGGATGATCAACGCGCAGAAGGAGGGAAAAGAACCCAAGGCAGCAGAGCCAGGGGAAAAAGTCGGCAATCCTCCCAAGTCAAAAAAAGGAGCAAAAAACACCACCCATCGGAGCACGGAAGGCTTAAGCCGGAAAAGGGCGAACGCGCTAAAAAGAGACCGAGAAAAACTCAAAAGCTGGTCGCCTGTCTCATGGAAAAAAGGGGGGGAACGGATGGCGGACCGTGGCGCAAAACGAGGCCTACAAAACAAATGGGTAATCATAACATGAGACATAAAAAAAAAAAAACACCAAAAAAACTAAAAGGCCTGCTGCTCTAGAAAACAAAAGTCCTAAGACTTGTCGGCAGGAGAAATTGACGGTGACAGCGCACAAAAGAGAAATAGACACAAGCCCGGCCCATTCAGACACGGGTGTGCCGAGAGGAGCCGGTTAACGTATACCCCATCAAGAAAAGAAAGGACTGATCCGTTCAACAAACAAGTTTCTCAAAAAAACCCCGCAAACCCTTTTGCAAAAAAAGTGGCAAAAACTGAGACATGAGGGGACGAGGTACGGGAACTAGGCGCAAAGCAACTAAAAGGGGAAGGCTGGCCCGGATACGTTCATCGAGGTATGGAAGGGGGCTGTTGGAAGAGGAGGGAAAAAAGAACCAAACGGTTAAACAGGCGGGATCTCACAAACTTCCGGGGGGAAGGACAGGCGGCCCAAGGGAAGGAGACTTCCTCGGTTAGGTCAAAGGTCAAATCCTCCAGCAGTAAGAGAAAGCGAAAAAAAAAGAGGCGACCGAAGGGGACAAAGGGGGACTGAGGGGAAACAACATTCAACTCGACATTCCACAGATAAACACTCTTTAAGGGAGGGAATTAAAAAAAAAAAAACTGGAAAAACGGGGGGAACTCGTCGGTGGGTCACCACAAGAGGCAACGCTTGGGGCCGAAAGCCGGAGAACAAAGAGCCTGTGACAAGACTAAGAAAAGCCGCACTGGGAAGAGGGGCTGTATCCCACCAAAGAAGACCACGGGGCATTGGTCGAACACGGGCCGGAGGGGGGACGCGGAGGGAAAAGCTGTCTCCATCAGAACAAAGGCAAGCGTGTCGGTCTTCGAACTTAGAAAGAAGAAAGGGCCCCGTCCATGAACCAAGAGTTTAGGAAATCTAAAGGGGGGGATTTATGTTGGACACCATGAGGAAAAACGTAATCGTCTCAAAAAAAAAGAGGACGGCTAGAGCCAAACCCGATCCAGAGGCTTGGGGGGGGATGCGGAAACAGACAGACAGTAAGTGTCGGGAGCGAAAACATTCCGGTACAACGATAAGAGAAAGTCCTCGGGATACGGGAAGACTGAACGACAAACAAACAAATCAAAAAACTAAATGGGACCGCTGGAAACAGGGGAAAAAAAAAACCGACGTTAAGAAACCGAACTTAAGAGGTCGTCGATCCGGCCAACAAGAATCGGGGAAAGAAAAAAAAAAGATGAAACGAGGGGTCGCACAAAACAAAAAAAAACACCACACAACCACCCAAAAAAAAAAAACGCGACCTTAACTCCAAAGAAAATCGTAAAAAATAGGGAAAGGGAAATAGGACCAAGAAGGTAATTATTACTCGCCCAATCAAGGGACACACACCATCCAAAAGTCACTGAGGGGGCCGAAGCCTACATCCAGGAGCACATCGGAAGACTCACAAAAAACTAGACGAAGGGCAAACTTCGGTAGGGACGTCCAGTTCCGCCGAGGGACCAAAAAACGGACGAGGTAACAGGAACACACCCACGTCAACGGATACGTGCCCACTCAAAGGGGCAAACGGGGAGGGGGGTCGGAAAGAAAGAAAAAAAAAAAAAACCGCCCTGGGTTTGTTGTGTGTTTTTTTTTGTTTGTTTTAAAAAATAGGAAGCCCGAACCGGGAAGGGAAAAAGGGGCACGAACGGAAGAAAAAAGGGTGGAAACCGGAAAAGGTCACATGGGACGAACGGGCGACAAGAAAGCGCGGAAAAGGAGGGACGGGGGCCGTCCGGCAGTCCTACGCTAAAAAGAAAAAGAAAAAAAAAAACCAACCTCGATGTTCAAAGATACTCTCTAATCCAAAAACGAAAACACAAAAAAAAATTAGGAAAAGAAAAAAAAGAGAAGGCAAAGGTGCTGTTGTGGTACGCAGAGTGACGACGCGGTGAGGCAACGGGGAACAATTTTCCGTGCCGGGGGGCAAAAAAGTGGTGACCGGGGGGGAAAGTGGGAAGGGGGGGTTAAAAAAGGAGGGACCGTTCCTCGTCAGGGAACAGTTTCGGGAGAAAGGGAAACAACGCCAGGTGGAAAAGGTATCAAACTCGGGGCCAACGCAGTAACGAAACGGCTGACTGGAAGTAAGGGAGTAACACGGGGAAGCGCCGAGGGAAGGGGGTCAAAGCGTGAAGGAAAAAAAAAAAAAGGGCGTCGTAGGCGGAACGAAGAAGAAGACTCCTTTGAGACGGGAGGTTTCAAAAGCGGCGACGATCAATCGGGGACGACATCCACAACGGCGAAAGGGAGGTCAGGTGCTTCATTAGGGAGGAGGGGCACCAATCTGGGGCAAGGAAATCGAAATTCGGCGGTCAACTTCAGAGGTCGGGTTCGCTCATCAAACCGGTTGCCACGATACCCCTCGAAAAAGAAAAGACGTCGCAGCGGACGTTCATGATCCGTTACCACATTAAACGCGTTCGAAAGGGAAAAAGTGGTTAGCGGGGCAAAAAGGAAAACCAGCTCTGCCCGGAGAGAAGGGGGAAAAGTATACGAGGATGGGGAGGCAAGTGACGAAAGTACGTGAAACAAAACGAAAGGTAGCTGTATCCCGAGGGAACGGCAAAAACAAGACGGGACCCGGCGGCAGTAATAAAGCCCGGGGGACGAAAAGAAAAAAATAGTGAAAAAAAAAAGAAACGGCTCAAACGCGGAGGAGGGGGCCGCAAACACCAGGTGAAAAGGAGCGCTCGCACGCGACTGCGGATTCGTCAACGGGAGGTAGTCGGGACTTTCAGCTAAAAGGACCGGTTGAGCTGGCCAGGGGTGTACCAAAAAGGAAAGCGCAAAGCAACTGGCAGCAACTAACGCGACGAACGGTAGGAAGATGCGGTGAGGGGGGGGTCGATAAAGGTGGTCCCATAGAGACACCGGGAAACGGGTAGGCGATTGAGGAAATCCCGTGGGGGAAAGCGGGCTCTCTCGAGAAGAATCACCACATACAGGCGGGGGGGTTGCAAGGGCCTCCCTTCGGGGCAAAACGAGAATCAACGCGACCACGCAAGGAAACTGTGGACCTCATCGTCAACGACAACGACATCGTGACGAACGAAAGGGGGGAAAGCAATCATTACTAGAAGAGGGGAAGGCCGGGCGATGTTCCGAAAATAACAAAGACGCAGGGGCAAAAGGCCGCAGCTATGGCGGAAAAGTGGCGGCCCTGGAAAAAAAGCTAGGAAAGGAGGGAAGACGTAAATGAAAAAAAAAGTCAAAAAGGCACACGGCGGTCGGGGGGAATCAAAAACGTCAACAGACAAGAAAAACGCATGGGGACAGGGTAAAGGGGGGTCAGTTGGCGGGGTCAGGGCTCCTCCAGTGGAAAAAAAGTGCAGTCGGGGACATGTGCAGGAAAAGAGACAAAGGCAGGGGGGGGGGGTCAGGGGGAAGAACTAGATCGGGCCGAAAATCAACGGAGAGCCAGCAGTGACAAAAAAAACAGTCCTGCCCGACGCAAGAAGGAACAAGAGGGTGTTCCCGTTTGGCGGAAAAGAAACAGCTAGGGGGAAGGGGATGAAGTTGAGGACAAAAATCTAAGCGCCTTTGCCTACGAATGAGATCTTGGTTAAGCTCGCAGCAGGTCTAGAAAAAAAAAGGTATGGAAAAGGTGAGATGACCGGGAAAAAGGGGAAAAAAAAGGGGAAGACATTAATCAATCTGGCTTGCAGAACCGCAAGGAAAGAAAGGCAAGGGGGGGAAAAAAAAAGGCACCAACCGATAAATAGGAAGCGGGGAGCACGCCGCAGTGAAAAAGGAGCACTGGGAGAAAAAAAATTGGTGGCCAGGTCTCCGATCAAAAACCTGAACTCCTATCAGGTTAGGGACATGCTTCAAAACGCACAGGGGAGAAGAGAGAGAAAAGGTTGCAAATGCTGAAGCGGGTCCCCCCTCACGCGGTGAAAGGCTAGCAAGAAGAATGGCCGCGAGCCAGGGAAAAAAAGAGGGGATCAGGCGAATCCAACGAATTCGAAGTATTCACTGCGATCGGAAAAGCAGTCGGGCGAACGGCGGAAGAAGTAAAGGCGAGCCAACGCAAACCGTGTCGTCGGACCACGGCCTAGGGGAAAAATCGGTCGGGGGCTTTCTGTCGGGGGGGGAAACCTGGGAACAAGACGGACTCGAAAAAATGCAGGGCAAAGTGCAGACCCCAAAACTCTCCTGGAGGTGGGGCGCAGAAACTCAGGTCGAAAAAAAGAAAATTAACCGAGCTAGGTTACACACCGTAAAGGTCGGTGACGCGACTCAAAAAACCGACTGGGGGGGGGCTGACAAAGGACGCTCGGCAAAAAAAAATGGGGGGAATAATTGTTTTCTGCAGGCAGGGGGGGAAAAACAGGAGAGCCCAGTGGCGATGTTCCACGATTGGGGAAGAAAACAAAAAAAGGTCACTGACCCTAAGAAAAGTCAAACCTTCTGGTGGTTTCCAAACAAAAAAAGGGCCAGCAAGAGGCAGCCGTCGTCGCAGGGTACACGGCGCAGGCAGTAAACAAGAAAAAAGACGAAACGCGAGCACACGGCCTCGAACCAAAGAAGGAAAAGAATCACGCCATATCAGGGTGGGGGAAAGTGGTAGGGATAGCGACGGGGCTAACGAACGGACTCGCGTCAAAAAACGCCAACGTCGCTCAGCGTCCGCAAGAGAAAAGGGGAGTCCCGCAACGCTGAAACGTCTGGGATGCACAGGAAGACACATCGCAAATCGAAAGTCGCCAGTACAGAAAAAAAAGACTGCACTGGCGCAAAACCAAAGAAAGACGGCACTCAAGATGATCTCACTGCTTACAAACCAAAAAAAAAAGGGACATAGTAAGAGTACGTGGAAATGGATTCAGAGGGCAAAAAAAAAAAAAAAAAACGATTATGAGAAAGCAAAGAAGAAACGAAGTCACGGGTCGGCGGAAAGAGAGGGGAATCACGGGTGTCGCGCAAAACGTAAAAAAAGGCATCGGGCATGGGACACTTCCTCAACACAACAAGAAATGAGACGCAAATCATTACTCGGCAAGAAATGCGTGGGGGCCGGGGCGGGTAGAGATCAAAAAAGGAACATAAAAACCGCCCTAGACCGCTCCGCGCGCGAAAAAAGATGTAGTCACTGTCAGGAAGAGGAAAGGGCAGGGTCACAGGAAAAAGTCGGGTCGGCGGACAAAATCAAAGGCAGGGGAAAACAAAAACCGGCACCGGAGCAGGGACTAAAGGTGTGGTGAAAAAACGGCACAGGAAAAGTGGGCAAAAAAAAAAAGAGTGTACGCTTCGCAGAAGGGAGTGGGGGGGGCACAGAAGGCCTAACCGCTGTGAGGGATTCCGGCGATGGGGGCAGGCCGCGTGCGGTGAACGTCCAGAAAGACGGAGGAAAGCAACGAGTAGGGATGAAAGAAAAGAAGTCTGATCGGGGAGGTGGGCTTAGGGAGCAAAACGCTGCATAGGTCAGTCATCAGTTGAACATCTCAGGGGGGTCAAGAAGACTGTGGACTTCGTAGGAAGGGTCACTCAGAGCACGGGCCGGAGCAAAAGAAGGGACGGGCACTGCCGAAATTAAAAGGAAAAGAAAAGGGATCTGGCCCTTAGTCAGACAGGGGGGATCCTAACGGTGGGGGGGTCGAAAAAAACTCAACAAGTTGACGCTCGGGTCAAACCACCCAATGCAAAAAAATGTGGAGGAAACTTAGACGTTTGCGGTACGGGGTCAAACAATTTCAAGACGATCAGGAACAGGGAAGCTCTGCGCCGGTGGGTGTGCAAGAGCCGTGAGGTTATTGAAAGGAAGCCCGGGATGACTGATGGTTACAAAAAACGGGGACGATGGGGGGGGTGCAATCCGCCGAAGTGGCGGAGTCCTCTTATTGTTTGGGGGTAAAAGGAGATCCGATCAGGGCCACCGAACTCGGTAAAAGAAAAAAACGTTCCAGGACTGGTTGAGAAAAAAAAAAAAAAAGCAAATGAAAGTCTCGGTAAATGGCGAACAACTGCGGGTCGGCAGGGGGGGGGGGGACGTACAAATTCGGTAGGGTACAGGGGCGGGCTATGCAAAGCCCCTGATAAAAAAAAAAACGCTGTAATGGGGCTTCAGGATCAAAAAACGGGGGGAGTAGGAACGTCCACAAAAGAAAAACCCAAGCGGAAAGGAAGAAGCACTAGTGATCAAACAACAAAAAAGAAAGAAAAAGAAAAAGAGACAGCGCATCGACCGGGGAAAAAAAAAAAGAAAGGGCGTAAGGTTCCCTTGGTAAGAGGAGCATGCATGCGCAAACGGACAGTCAAGATGTGAAAAATGGACACACTATCGGCACGAAAGAACAAGTCAGGGCATGGGGAAAAAAAAGAAGGTACCGTTAGGATGATCCCTGAGCGCTGCGGGACTCAACCGGTAAATAGCAAGATACGCAAGCTAAAGAAAAAAGACTTCACACGGGAAGGAGAGACCTCGAGCGGCAGAAAACCACAAAAGACGCGCAGCGCGTGAAAAAAGTCAGCCTGGACTCCAGAAAAAAGCTAAGGCGACCATGCCAGGAACGATAATTGCTGGAAAGAAAGGGGGAAAAGAGTCTGGTTCAGAACTTCACTAAGGTTACATGTCGCAAATGGGGAAAAAAAACAAAAAGGGTGGCTCGCATACGGTGCGAAAACACAAAAGAGAATACCTAAAAAACAAAAGTGCGGCGAAAGACGAAAACAAAAGCATCCGGGAAACAAAACATGAGAGCACTTTACTTGGGAATCCTATCTACAAAAAAAGGACTGAGAACCCCTGTTGAAAAGGGAGACAAAAAACGGCGAAGCTGTGTGGGAACCGGGATGAAAGTACAAACGTCTTGGGGGAAGGTCACCTGACATGCAGAAATCGGTGGCAAAGTCAGGGGGCGCTCCCAAAAGTGAAAAAAAAAACAAAAAATGGGGGAGGGAAAAATTAATAGCGTGTAAAAGCAAAAAAGGCAGATGGGGCTAGAAGCTGTCGCGCGAAAATCGGGGAAGCCTGCTTGCAGGGGGGAGTGAAAAAGAGAAAACTGTCAAAGGGTCGGTGCATCTGGATCAAAGAGGGGGGTCTACAATGGTCCGCGGGAACATGTCTCTCTTACAAAAGGGCAGCCACAGAGAACACAAAGGCAGAAGGAAAGAAAAAAAATTAAAAGGCAGGGGGTGGGAGTCAGGACGAACCTTATAGAGGTCAAGAAAAGGACCACACCTAGAGCTGGCGAAAGTCCCCGGGCGGCGAGGGTGAGACCATTGCGGCCCTCAATCAAAGGTGAAAAAGTAAGCTCCTCAAAAAGGAGGACGAAAATTAAGGCGGTACGGGCAAAAGTGGCCAGGTGGTCGGTACTAATCTTGGTGGTGCAATGGGGAAAAAAGCGGCAAAATCCAGTCGCTTTGAGCGCGACGATGTCTGTGCCGAAGCGGGATCATCTCAATCAGAAGCGAGGGGTAGTTCCCACCCCCGGCCTCGTTTAGTCACCCACCCGAGGCCTCCCTTGCATGGCGTGGGTGGTGGAAGGAAAAACTAACGTTTTGAAATCCGCTCAGAGACCTTCTGGGACAAAATTCTCGCTCAATCCACATAAAAAACTGGTTCGCAGAGTCTTTCAAAAGATGCTCACAATGCAACGGGGGGGGATGCGGCAAAAAACCGTATGGCTTCGCACCATCTCGAATAAAGGAGAAAATGAAATGGGGGGACTGTAGTGGAAAAGGATGGGTGCATGTGGGGGGACAAAAAATCACGGAACAATTCATACGCACTTAATAAAAAATGAGGGGTGCGCCTACACCGGGGGGAGGGGGTCCCAGATAGAGCTGCAGGGTCTCATGGGCTACCTCTGAGGGGGGAAACTGCAAAAGGGCGGCAACAAGACAACCTGCGAAAGATGTCTAAAAGCATCAAATGACTGTCACAAGAAGAAGAGCAAGATCACTGACAGTTTTACAGCGCGAAAAGGAGGAATCAATACTTTCCGGACAGGGTGGGAGGTCACTTTCCAATTAAAAGAAAAAAATAGTGCGCGAACAAAACAAAAAGGAACATTGATCGGGGTCTCAATAGGGAAACAGGGACACGGGGGAATCATAGGGGTGAACACGATCGGAACGGACCGGGGGTGTTCTGACAGGGGGGGGAAAAAAACAGCAGAAAAAGACGAAGGAAAAAACGCGAAAAAGGGGAAGAAAATGCCTGCGAGAATAAAGTAAAAAGAAGCAGACACGACAATAACCGGTCGGTCGAGCATTCGAAGAAGTTAAAAAAAAGAGAACAGAGGGGAAAATGAGCTCCTACTAAGTGAAGGACGGACATTCAAAACGCTTCACTGGAACAACATGTCATAAAAGTCAAAACGGCGCACTACTACCTGAGTTAAGGGATAGGTCATCTGAAAAGAAAAAAACAGGCCATCAAGAAGAGTGATTCTTAAAATTGGCGGGTTAGTAGTCCCACGAGAGCAAAAAAAAAGAACCCTCCATTGTGGGCTGTGACGGGCGGACAAAAGTCGTGAAAGAAGAGGGGAAGGACTGGGGTAACAGAAAAATCCACGGGATCAAAAAAGGGTGTGTCAAAGGTCTGAATTAAGGGGGTGGAAAATGGCACACCGGGCGATACGAAATACAAGCGTGGGTCAGGGGCCAGTTCACAAGGAGTAACAAGAAAAACGGCAAACCGAAGAGTGATAAAAAAAAAAAAGCAAATCGTGGAAATGGG
>Ga0179593_1683954_pt1 | contig 23498 bp, 44 predicted proteins | sample CZODoug2_1_08_16_FD_185931 | JGI IMG/M metagenome (GOLD analysis project Ga0179593, IMG submission 185931) | Vadose zone soil fungal communities from Angelo Coast Range Reserve, California, USA - CZODoug2_1_08_16fungal (PacBio error correction) | ecosystem: Environmental > Terrestrial > Soil >...
GGGAATTGATGAGGTAGAAGAGTGGGGAGAAGGTTTTGCGGAGTCCCCTGCTGAAAAAAACATTCAGCAAATGGCGGGCGCGGTGGTGCGGGCCACGAATCATCGGATAAACCGCAAGCACGAGCACAACGCCGGAGGCAGGGGAATCGAATCAACGACGTCCATACGGGAATTGCGGAGGGACCCGGAAACCGGCAAAAATCGGAGTGGCAGCGCTAAATAGGCGAGCAGTAGCCGATGAGAAAAAAAAAACGGGAACCGAGGGAAAAACCCAGCAGGGCAACCTGCGAAAGCCATCAGGAGGGCGTCGGTCGGCCACGCTACTTCCAAAAAAGTTCCACTACTTTGGGTGAGTTTTCCGGGCTTTCCCCGCCAAAACACTGAGACCAGAAAAAAAAATGCCGAGTCAGGACTACCATCAGCCGACAGAAGGCGGCCGCTCGAATGCGTTTTGAGGAGAAAAGTGGTTCCGAACGTGCAGGGGGTGGTGGAGATATGCCAGAGTCAGGTTTATAAATCTGTATCTGCCAACGAAACAAATATCAACGAAGAGGAGAAAGATGGGAACGGGGAATCAAGATTGAGGGACGAACAAATCGGTTCCCCTGCAAAAAGCCTGGGTTCTCCAGGGCTGAAAAAAACGAAGGGTACGCCCCGAGAGAAATGGTAGGCTTTGGAAAACCTAACTCACGACACCAAAACCGCCAATCCAGTTTCTTGTACAGTCTGACTGAAAAAAAAAAAACAGTAGGGTAGGAAAAGGAAAGGCCATGGGCAGTTTGAAATGCCGCGGGGTGGGACTCCCGTCAAGAAAGGGACCCAAAGGAAAGAAAGTCACGTGGAAAGACAGAAAGGGGTTACTGAACAAAAAAATCGGTCCTTCGGGGGGGGGGGGCCCGAGGGAAACGCCCATCTGTATCAAAAAAGGGTCGGGGAAAATGTTTAGGGGGGCGCAATAGACTTGTCATTAGGTCAAGGGGGGGGATTTACAGGCGTCACGGGAAAACAAAGATTCAAAAAAATCGCCTGGTGAACACAAGGGGGGGCAGGAGGTCCCAGAAACACTCAAGGGTTCGAACGGTGTCTCTTGTAGGTGAAAGATTAACTAAGGGTCTAGGGAGTAAGGGACTGTTCGAAAGGGGTAACATAAAAATCGGAACCCGTTTCACGGCGGGGGTGAAAAAAAAAAGGGCAAGGGACCGAGGTTGTGCCCATCGGGGGGGGACTAACGACATCGATTTGATGAAGAAACTGGGTTGTAAGACTGGGTAAAAAGCGAAACAGGGTTGGTCCTAGGAAACAACTGGTGGGGCCTGGTAAAAGGGCTTTTTCCTTGAGCGAACCAGGCAAGAGGTCCAGTGGAAAGGGGGAAGGGGACTAGGGTTTAAAACCTGGGCGTAACTACTCGGTTAATGAAGTGGTCGGAGTGGTGAAGGTTCAGAAAAAGAAGAGGAGAGTATGAAAGAAACTAGGGGTGGGAAGTGCAAAGACTGGGGGGAAAGATGGGATGGGCGGTCAGGAGGGGGCTCGGGGGTCTGAGGGTTTAAAAAGTACTCGGGATCGGACATTTGGGTCCGGTTGGCGCATCACCAAAAAGAGACGCTCAGGGGCTGCAAAACTCGGGGGGGTGAAGGGGGGCACGTACCTTGAAATAACAGAGTAGCAAAAAACCTGAACGCCAAAAAGCAAGTCCAAAAAAAACAAAAACGGGCCCGGAAAAAAGCGTTCGGACCCTAATGGAGGGCGGTTAGGAATCTCGACCAGAGGACCCCAAAAGAAAAGGTCGTTGTGGGCAATAGAAAAGGGGGGTTCCCACGGGGGTAATTGTCGTAACACCCCTAAAAAGGTCAGGGGGGGTCTTTCACAAAAGCAAAGGTCTTCAAGAAAGCTTCTCCAACCCCATCAAAACCGAAGATGAACCTGACACAGCACTCTTGCTCGAAAAGGTTAAAAAGTAGTAATGGTGGGGCACCCATGACTGCTCTTACAAAGGGAAATCTTGTTCCAAAGGGGGGTCCCCAAGAACGTTCCCTGGAAGGATAAAAATTTAGAAACTGCAAACCAGGGAAAAGGGGTTCTCAAACTTCAGGTGGAAATAAGGGGGGAGTATGGCTGAAAGGGGGCTGGGGGGGGCACCGGGCTAAGGCAAGGGTCAACAACAGGGAAGTCCGTTCAGTCTTTTCAGGGCAAACAGCATCTTGTCGGGGCTTTGGGTTTTGCCTCTGGCCAACGAAAGGGAGGACATCAGCGCAAAGCGCGGACGCTCGTTCACAAACAAGTTGGGGGGGCGTGACGCTTGCGCGGCTGCAGAACATCCCCGAGGAAAACCCCCGAAAGAAAACTTCAGGGAAGGGGGAGACCGGGGACGGCGGTAAAAAAAAAGTGTTACGTTGGCTTGGACTCTCCTACTCAGGAAAAAACATAGTGTGGAACTGGAGTGAACGGCTAAACCGTTACATGTTGCAAAGAAAAAAAGCACGGCTTGGGGGGGACAGAAAGAGAAATTGGTCTACCAAGAACCAGAAATCGCAGGAAAAACCCAGAAAGGGGGGCGGGAATAAGCGCAAGTTTGGGCCTCACCCTCAGGCTAAAAGGTTGATCGGATCTGGGAAAAAAAAGGCCAATGAGGAAATAAGGTGGTTGAGCAGAGGGAATCAGGGAACCACGGATTAAAAACAGAACAGCTTTAGTAGGGGCTCCCAATCCAGAACCAGCGAAGAGACAATATCTGGGGGCATGTGGACCCAAAAGCAGGGAAAAAAAGGTCAAGATTCCAAAGCTTGCAAGGGATCCTCGGAACGTTAGAACCTGGAAAAAAAAGGTTCGGGGGAAAAAGCCTGGTTATTCTAGGTACCACGAAAACCTCAGTCTGCAGTTTTGGCTTGCGCGGGCCCTTTTCAGTGAAGCTTGGCCCAGGGTGTTTTTGTGAAGTGGCTCCGCTCGAGCGACGGGAACCTAGCCCAAAAAAAGCAACGAAATTTTACCGTGCCATATAAACCGAAAAAAATTCCCCTCCCGCCCGAAAAAGGCGGGAATTTAGAAAATCCGAAAAAAATGCAAAGAAAACAGCGGGTGGGGGAAAAAAGGGCCTGCAAAGGTGCCCCCCCAAGAAGGACTAAAAATTCATAGGGAAAAGGAAACTGGGCTTTTCGACTTGGGAAGAACTTAACCCCCCAACACAAGTAGTGAGTGAGGATATGAATATAAGCGAACTACGAAGCACAACGAGGTGAAGCCTCGTAGAATGACAGGCTCATTTCAAGACAAACGTGGGGGGCGCAAAAAAAGAAGTTAAAAAAAAAAAAAAAACCAACCTCCCGGTCTGACCAACACGTCCGGAGGGGGGGCGGGAGAAAGGCGCAGGGTCGGTGTGAGGGCAGAGGACGAAAATTGGGAACCGGAAAAACGAAAAAATCGGCCGAGGGGGGGGGGAAAAAATGCAAGGGGGTTGAAATTCAAAGCTATCAGGCCTACAGTAGAAAAAGTTGGGGGTAAAAAAAAAAAAAAAACTGAGGTCTAATACCAGGCAAATTGAAGTGAGGAAAGGGCAAAAAAAAAAAATTTGGAGGGAAAAAAAGAAAGGCCCAAGTTGGGGATACTCGAGGTGGGTTGAGAAAAAACCCAAAAATGCGAAGGTGCTAGGGGATGGGCGCGGGACCCATCGCAGACGGAGGCGGTCATGGAAAAAAAAAAAACATAAACAATACAGCGATGCCAAGAACGATCCAAAAAGTGAAACGCGGAGCGAAACAAAGGCGATGGGAAAAAAAACAAAGGCCGAAAAAAAGGGCGAACTGCCAAGAACTGGTTTCGAAAAAGGGGGGGGAACTGAGCTCTAAAACAATCGGGGAAAAAAAAACCCGAAGAGGGGAAAGTTGGGAAACCGGGCCCTCACTGGACAATACTTCGAAAAAACTGGCTAGTTGGGCGAGGAAAAAGTCCAAAGAGGAAAAAATGGGGGGGGCCAATCCTCGAAAAGGGGGATGGCAGGCAACAAAATTGTAAAAAGGGAAACCGAGAACGCAGGAGGGAAGCACATTAGAACCGAAAAAACTCAAAAAAAACCGGGGACGAAAGTCAACTATCTGCAAAAAAAAACCGTGAGTAAAAAAAAACTATGAACCGACAAAAAGACCAAACAGGGGCAACCACAAAAAAAAGGGAAAAAAAAAACAATCCGAGGACCAGGGAAAAAAAAAAGCGGACCATGAGACGCAAAAAATTGGGGAGGGGGGGCAATCAAGGCGTTTGGGAGGAAAGGAAAAGGGTGCCTATCTCAAGCGTGGTACCAAAAGATTTTGAATGAGCCAAGAATCACAAGGAGATCCCGGCCCAATAAAAAAGGTGGGGAAAAGAAAGCATAAAAGGGGACTGGGGGTGCCGGGCTTGTTGAAGTACCCAAAATCCAAGGAAATTGGAAATGGGCTAGGGGGGTCCGAAAACCTTGAAAAAAAAGGGTTTACTGACTTGGGCGGGCCGACGGAAAGATCAAAAAAAACAAAAAGCCAGGTCGCCTGGGGAGGAACCGAAAAAAGAGGTGGGGGACGGATGAAACGACTTTCACCAACCCCTCACGAAAAAAAAGTAAAAGAATCAAAAAAAAAAAGACGCTGGAGAAAAAAGGCTCAAAGCTGTGGGAACTGAGGGAAGGAACGGAAACTCCCATGACAGAGAGCCCAAAATGGGGAGGGCACTCAAGGGAAACAAAAAAAGAAAAAAAAAAATGCTCGGCAAACACCTACGGGGGGGGGGGGAAAACTCGTAAAAAACTAAACTAAGCCGGACCGCTTCTGAGTCCTTGGAAAAAAAAAAACACTGCAAGGAGAGTTCAAAATTACATCGAACCTTCGTCCTAAAAAAAAAGCCGCCAAAAAAAAAACAAGGCCCAGGCAAATCCCAAGGGGGGGAAGGGAAAAAATCATAACTCAGCACCTAGGGGAAAAATAAAAAGATAAAAATGCAAAAAAACTAAAAGCCCAAGAAACAGGAAAGGAGCGAACAGGCTTGTGCAAATGTCACAAAAAAAGAAACCGGAACGTAAGCGAAGCCTTGAAAAGGAAGGCGAAAAAAACATAAAAATGGGAATTCAAGACCTGAGCAACGAAACAACAAATCTGGCAAAGTCCCGAGGCGGGGGATCCAAAAAAGAAAAAATATCGCGCCAACGTCGAAAACTGGAAAATTGAAACGGCGCAAAAAAGGAGGAAAGACATAAAAGACCGGGCCCAAAGATCGGCCAACGGGGGGAAAAAAAAAAACCTGTTAGTTTGGGCGATCAAAAAACAAAAAAAAAAAAACACCAAAGCGACAATCATGGAGTCGATCGGACCCTAAAAAAAAGATGGAAGGAAGCAAAATGAATCCTGTTCGGAAAAAAACAGCCAAACGCATTCGAGGTCCTGGGGGGACCGGGAAACTTGGGGGGTTGACAGAAAAGAAAAAAAAAAGAAACGGGTCGGGGGGGGGGGGGGGGGGGAGTCTCGTTCCGGTGGGTCTCAGAGGAAAGTTCTAAAAAAAAAAAATATGTTGCATTAAAAGGGAAAAAACGTTAAGGGGGATTAAAACAGTGCTAGCGACCGTTGGAAGGAGGCCTGAAAGAAATACGAAACCGGCTTAGGAAATCCAGGGGGGAAAAAAAATTTCACCATGCTTTAATGTAGAAAAAGACTAGATGGCAAAAAAAAACCCCAAAAAAAAACCCCCCCACGTTGGAAGAATCAACCAGGCTGCCTAGGTGCAATGCTCAAAACCGAAAAAGATCGTGAAGATCGAAGGCGAGCCCTGCGAAAAAACAGGGTCTGACACCTAGACGTTTGACAGGGGGGGAGAAGGAAAAGGAAACCGGCTGAAAGGGGGCCATAAAAAAAGCGGAGAAAATCCAGGCAGGGGGGTGCAGGGGTGCACATTCGTCTATGTTTCCGTCGGAAGGTGTTCGAACTTACAGGTTCCAAAAAGGGGGGAAAACCTGACTCGTCACCTCGGAGCAGGGGTCAGGGAAGCCCCCCTTCAAAAAAACCCTAAAAAAAGAGAAAAAGACGCCGAAAAAGACAACTGCCGCGCAAGGGGGGGGAAAGTTTTGCAGGTAGACAGAAACAACAAAAACGGAGGGGAGGGGGAAAAAAGAGGTGCTGAACGAAGGCTCTCCAGGGGAAAAAAAAAAAAAAAAAAAAAAAAAAACCCCAAAAAAGCATTGTCTTTCTAAAAAAAATAAAAGGAGGACGACAAAAAAAAAAAGAAGCGGGGCAGAATGCAAGGAGGCCGCAGGAAAAAAAAAAACCGCGGTAAAAAAAAGAAGGAAAGGGGGACCGGCAAAGAAAACGGGTTTAGTCAGGACCCCAAAGGGGCGACGACAGAAACGCCTGAACAAAAAAAGGATCCAAAAAAGTCCGCGAAAAAAAGACGGGGGGAAAGGACGCCCAAAAAAAAGGGTATCGGACAAATCCAACGGAAAGGGCCCAGCATCGCCCATGCCGAAAGAAAACACAGACGATCGGACCTTGAAATAAAAAAAGCAAAAGACCAAAAAAAAGGGAAGGAATCCCGACGTGGGGGGAAAAAAACGGAGAAAGCCACCTACAGCATGGCGGTCCCGGGTTTTGGCTGGAGAGAATAGAAAAAAAAAGGTAGAAAAAAAAGCCCAGAAAAACGCCGGTAGTAATACGATCCCGGCACAAGGGAGAAACTGGGAAAAAAAAGAGGAAAACCTAAGGGCCCAAGCGGAATTTGGGTGCAGCGAAAAAAAAAAAGAGGGATCACGAAAAGGACACAAAAAGCAAACATCAACCTGGTCAAGGGGGAATTGACTAGTGAAAAATTCAATAGGTCGTAAAAAAAACGGTACAATCCCTTAAATCCTGAGGGGGCCGTCAAAAAAAAGACGAAGTTCAGATTTACTTCCATAGATACAGAGGAAAAGGTCCTAATTTGGGGAAAAAAAAGAAAAAAGATCGAGAAACCTGAACATTGGTTGGGAAAGGGTGGGGAAGAGGGGTCCGAAAGGTTATAGAGGGAAACACAAAAGACCAAAGGCGTCCGAAATAAAAAAATTCAAAACTCAATACTCAAAAAAAGAAAACGTCGAAAGGGGAAAATTCGTAGACAAAAAAATCAAAAAAGGGGGAAAAAATTCGCGAAAGCACGAGCCAGCTTCCCCCACCCCGAAGACACGGGATGGAAAAAAAATGAAGACAGAAAAACACTCAAATGGCAAAGACAAGGGAAAAAGTGGGGGGTTTTCCGGGGGGGATTGAACGAAAGAAAAAAAAAAAAAAACCCCCAGGGGTCCACCTTCCAAGGGAAAAGAAGGAAAGGGTAAACTAAAAAAATCCGGGAAGAAAAGTAGAAAAGGAGGGGGGGCCCGCGGGTGAAGCGGGGAGGGTCACCAAGGTCATCATCAGTGCCAGTAAGGAAGGACGGCGCGGCAGAAAAAAAAAAAAATGGGATCGGCAAAAATCCACGCTTGTCCAAGCGCAAGAGGGAGTGGTTAAGGGGGACAAACGAAAAAAAAATGCACATAACATTGCCCCCAGCCGGCCACGGGCCCGGGGAAATTGATTTAAAAAAAAAATGGGGGTCCTTCTGCGCAAAAAAGGCGAAAACGTGGGGGGCCCCAAGGAAACGAAGACATTATGCCGGGAAAGAGAGCGGCCCCACGTCCATGGGGAAAATTGGGTCGCGAGTGTGAAAAACATAAGGGGCCGACGATAAGGGGTCCGAAAGGGGGCATGGGGTCCCTTGGGGATAGCTCTTGTTCCTATGCTGGGAAAAAAAACTCAGGAAAAGGGTTGGAGAAGTGAAAGGAAATTCCTCAAAAGGGGAGGGAGGCTTCAACGTCCTCGACCAACTCGGTCAAGAAAACCCGGGGCAAAGAAAAGTAGAAAAAAAAAAAAACGTGCTAAAAAAGGGGAATTAAAAAAAAAAGTGCCGGACCCGCACGTCTTGGAAACGGGAGGGGAATTGGGGGGGGGTTAAAGAAAAAATCCTAAAGAAAAAAAAAAAAAAAAAAGAAAAAAAGGGATGTCCAAAAGATTGCGGGGGTAGGGCGCAAAAGCACAAAAAAAAAAAAAAAGGAGGCGAAAAAGGTCCCACACCAACCAGCAACAGGCCACCAGAAAAATTCAAAAAAACCGAAACGGAAAGCAGAATCATCAAGGTTACCATTCTAGGGGTACCAATCAGAGGGGGAACCAATTAAAACCCACGAAGCCGGGCCTGTCGTCTTGGCAAAGAGAAAAAAAATTACGAGTAACTAGGAAAACAAAAAAAAAAAACCGCGCCAAAAAAACCAATTCGGTTTGCGAAACGGAAAAAAGGCATGAAAAACCGGAGGGGGGGATTGGGAGAAACTGAAGGCGGTGGAAAAAATCACACGAAGCCCGGCCCAGGGGAGCACGAAAGAAGACCGTGAGGAGGCCCGGAATAAGAATTTCGGAACTGAGTGGGGGTTTTCAAAAGGGGAAGAAGTGGGGGGGAAGGGGGAAATCATCTCAAGGGGAGCTTTGGCAAATCGCGCAAGGGGGGGGGTGTCGCTGCGAAGGACTTCTGGAATCCCATTCAAAAAAAAAAAGGCTAAGAACCCGAGGGAAAAACCAAAGGAACATACGAAATGTAAAAGGCCCTGAGAGGTTAAAACTGCCAGAACTAAACGGAAAAAGGCCATGCTTGCATTTAGGACCACCCAGGGAAAGACGGGGCAAAAGAATAAGCTTACGAAGGGTCTAAAGAAAAACCCAGGGGGGGGGGGGTGAAAAAAAAAAAAAAAAAACCAGAAAAATCACCGGGAGAATCGCTTCCCGTTCTTGGCGCGCCTTTTGACGATCCCGCAGGGGGACTTGAAAAAGAAGAAAAGGCTTTTCCCTCTCCCAAGTGGGGAAAAAATGGGAAAACTAAAAGCCCGATTAAAAGACTCGCAAAAAGCTGCCATTGAAGCAGAAAACGTGCAAAGGAGGTGTAGCAAAAAGAAAGGCAAGGAACGCCAGAGCAAGCTGGCCGTATGGGGGGAGGCGGGAAGAAAAACCCAAAAAAGGAAGTAGCAAAACTGAGAAAGAAAAAGCCTGGGGCAAAAACTATAATAACGGGCTCTTCCAAAGGGACCCGCACAGAAAAAAAGGTCTGGCCTCCCTGGCCAGAGAAGCCGGTCCCGCAAATAGAACCAACTTGCATAGGCGCGGCAAAGGATGAGAGAGTTCAGGGGAAAAAGAAATCCTCCAAAGTCCTTGCCGTCAATAAAAAAGAAAGAAAAAAATGTTCAAAGAAAAACCGAGAAAAAACGGGGAAAAAAAAAAAAAAAACCTTGGTAAAGTCAAATCACCCCAAGAGCGAAGGGAAAACTAAAGGGGGGGAGCACCAAAGGAGCCCTGAATAGGGGGGGTTGATCACAAAATTTCTTGGGGTTCACACGCGGGACCTGGGGGGGTCTCACCAGTTCAAAAAAAAAAAAAAAAAAAGTCTAAAGGAACTTGAAGGGATAAGTCGAGGGGTTCCGGGTGAACGGGCCCTGCTTGGAGGATCGAGAAACAACGGGACAAAAAAAAAAAAAATTCCCCGGCACCAAACCTTGGCGGAAAGCCGATTGAGACGATTGGGAAAGGGAAGCCAAAAATGAAGAAAAAAACAACAACCAGGAAAGCAGGGCCAAAAGGGAAGGGGGACACCTTGGTCAAGACGAGAAGAATCCTTCAGGAAAGTGTTGAAAGCGGAAAATGCCCATGGGGGGGGAGCTGGTAAGGGGGAACAACCCAAGGGAAGGAAAAATTGACCTATTTCCAAAAGAGTATAAATCCTCAACAAGAAAAAAAATCGAGGGCCCCGTGGGGGAGGGGGACCCTTTTCCGGAGGGATACCAAGGGGAAAAGGGGAACTTGAAAGGCAATTTCCAGGGGGGCTTAAAGGGGAGAAAAAACTTGGGGGGTAGATCGTAGGGGGGGAGGGTGGAGCAAAAAAAAAAAAATCTAAAAAAAAAAAAACGTGAGGAAAAGGATGGGTTATCCACACTGGAAAAGGTAGGTCAGGACGGGGAGAAGTCGCCAGAGGTAAAGACAAGCGTAGGGGGAAGAACCGGAAAAAACCGCAAAAAAAAAAATCGGGTGACCGCGTCACGAAAAATGCCTCCTGGAAAAAAGCCATAAAAAATCTCAAAAAAAAATTTCAAGGGAACCGACTGGAAATTGAAAAACAGAACCCGCTGAATCTGGTGAAAAGACGTCGAGTCTAAAGGGCAGCCAAAAGCAATTAAAGGGGGGAGAAAATTCCTCAAAAGGACACCCGCTGCGACCAGTTGGAAAAAAGGAAAAGTTGAAAATCCGGGGGGAGGAAAAAAAAAACTCCCCTAACAGGGGGAGGCTGCGAAGGAACAAAGATGCGAGCGTAACGAGCTCTGGCGAGGATTACAAGAAAAGGACCGCGGAAAGACCGGAAAGAAGATGCAGGGAAAGTCAATGGGGAAAAAACCGGGGAACGTTCATCTTATCGCCGAAACCGAACCAAAAAAAAAAAGGCAATCCATAGAAAAAAAAGACTATTGGGAAGCCACTGGGAGAACAACGGAGGGGTCCGGGGCTTGTGGGGGGGGGCTTATAATTCTCAGGTGTTCCTCAAAAAACCCAAAAATTTCAGGCTTGAAAATGGAAAGGGCCTAGCATGCAGGTGTTAAGGAAAACAAAAAAAGGGGCCGCAGGCGCTAAAAAAAAGAAGTGGGTTGGGGAAAGAAAAAACTCGGAAACCAAAAAAGGAACCTTTTGAAAAGGGAAAACTCGGTCGATCCAGAAAAAGGGAAAAACATCGTCCCAGTCAGGGGAAGGGAAAACACCTGTAAAAAAAAATTAACTGGAAAAAAGCTAAAATGATACCAAGCTCAACGGTCAAGACGAAAACTATGCGTTGGGGGGGGGGGAAATGCCCGAAAAAAGGGAAAGCCCCGGTAAGAAAAAAAGAAAAAAGAAAAAAAACCTATGGGGGAGGCCAAAAGGGACAAAAAAAATCCATACGTACGGCGACCTTCGAGAAAATACAAGGAAATCACCTTCAAACCAGGGGGGAATGAAAAGAAAAGAAACCCAAAAGGCATTACTTCCGCAGAAACGAAGAACTCGGGAAAAAAAATCTATTACACGGCCAACAGAAAAGGCAAACATGGGTCGCAGAAATCCGCCAAAAAACCTTTTAAAGAATCAGGGGTTCGGAGAAGAATTCTCAAGGAAATGCAGGGGCACCTAAGCAAAACACGTCCTCGCCAAAAAAGGATAAAAAAAAAAAAAAAGGGGGGGGGGAAATGTGGAAAAAAAGCCGACTAGGAAAAGGCCAAACCCAAAAAAAAAGCTTGAATGAAAAGCCGCCATGGAAAAAAGAAAGAACCCGGGAGGGAAAGATATGCGGGAAGGGAGGGGGGGGGGGGGACAGGGGAGAAGGCCTGGGGGGGGACGAACGGGTAAAAAGGCCGTGTGGACAACGGCATAAAATGCTAAACATGACAAGGGTGTCGATTAGGGAGAATCCCAAAAAAAGAAAAAAAAAAAAACGCAAAAAGACGCAGTTCCGGTGGAGCGGGGAATGGAGATGATGGGGAGAAAAAAACAGAACTCTAAGAAACCGGGCTAATGGAAAGAAGGGATACACCCACATCGGGCCAGGAGGGCGTACTACCGGTGAGGGGGGCTAAATATCGGTATGGGCCAAGGCTTGAGTCTTACTCAGAGGGGGATGAAGGGATGCGAAGGATGGAAGTGGGGAGGTGGGGGAATGTACTTGGGGAGTGAAATAGGGAACGAGCAGAAGTGGCAGAAAGAGGTGCAGGGTGAGCGGCAGGGAATGGGAAGAATGAGATGGGCAGGGTAGGGGATGTGGGGGAGAGCGAGTGTAGAGAGGGGGGGGGACGGTCAGGGGGAGATCGCGCAACTCGGAAATCCGAGGTGCGCCAGGTATGTGGGGGGAAAGGGGGAGAAAAAAAAAAAGAAGATGGGTAGAGATGACGGGGGGGAAGAGCAAGAATCGAAGTGGAAAAAGAGCGCTGGGTAGGGAGGGGGAAGTCGAGAGGCGGGGGGGACGTGGATGCCGGAGAGTGGGGGTGAAAGTAGAAGGGCATCCGGGGATCTGCGTAAGGTATGTGGAGGTAAGGTCGAGAAAAAAGAGGAAGGAAGGGCTAAAATAAAAAGCGGTGGGGGGGGAGCGGGGTGGTGGGGGGGGTCGGGCGGAGAGGGGCCTTTTAGTACGTGGAGAATCGGCTACGCCGTTCAAAAAAGGTTGGAAGGAGTAAAGGAAAACGACCCCACCGGCCCCACTTTGAGGGAAAAAGAGGCACCAACAGTTTCGATGACTCAACAACGGGGGAAAAACGACTCTTTCTCTTGAGGCCGTCAACAAAAAAAAAAACCAAGAATCAAAGAAGGTTAGACCGAAGATCGGCATCGGGTGTTATGGTTCCGAAAAGAAGGAAACTCCATCCGGCGGTAAAACTGGGCAAAATTCACAGGAAAAAAAGCAAGACCATGTGTTTAGCGCTGGGAAAGAAGGAAAGGGCCAGGGAGCCGGTGGGGCACTTAAAAAACGCGGGAAACCTGTTGAAAGAAAAATAGAGAAAGGCGTCTGAGGGGGATACCAGAAAAACTGAAAAAAGCGTCCCAAAAAGAAAACTAATCGAGAAAACGACCGCTCCCAAAAAAAAAACAAAAGCCCTCGTCGGTAGCTCAAAGGAAGGGGAAAAGTTCGAAAGAAAAAATCGGCATCGGGACTGCTGGGGGAAAAGTCAAAAAGACCGAACACCGTGCATCAGGGCGGCTGACAAGGCCATCACGAGGAAAGGGGGGGGGAAAAATAAAAGAAAAAAACCGTCAGGGGAGCCTTCAGACGGGTTCAAAACCCGGCGAAGAAGGATCAAGGTATTGAACAACTCCTCCCAAACCGTGGAAAAAAAAAGCTGCGAAGAAAAAAAAGAGGTGGAGGAAGAAAAAAAAAAACGGGAAAAAACGGGACCGGGGCAAGGACGCACGAGTGTTCGCGCCCGAAACCAGCAGGAATTTCTGGGAGGGGAAAAAGCCGCGCCAAAGGGGAAGGAAATGCAGCAGAAGGGGGTCAGCGAAAAAAGATGTATAAAAACACACGATTGAGGAAGCTGGCTCGGGGGGGAAAAAAAACCGAAAAAAATTTTGGAAAAAAGGAGGGGGGGAGGGACGCGGAAAGATTTTCGGGGTTTCTTCAAAAAAAAAAGAAAAAGCTCTTGGGGGGTTTTGAAGAGGGGGGGGGCCTCAGTTTTGAAGTGAGGAAAAGGTCAGCGTAAATCCCCAAAAAACCGTTATTTCCAAAAAAAGGAAAACTAAATTGAAACTAGAAATAAGCGAAAAAAAGCACCGCCGGAAAAAATTGGGATGCGACAGTGAATGGGCACGACTTTCAAGAAAAAAAAAAACCTAAAAAAAAAAAAATCTCGACTGGGGGACCGTCGCCTATCATAAGCTCCAAAGATGCTCAAGAGGAAAGGGAAATCCTGTAGAGTCTCCACAAAATAGCAAACAATTCCCCCTGGGGGGGGCCTTGTTGGGGGAAACTTGGGGGGGAAAAGGGAGCTATTAAAGAAAAAAAAAAGAAAAAAATAGTAACTGGTTGGTGTGCAAGGAAGAACCTGCTGGGGGGACTAAGAAAAAACTCGGGGGATCCGGGGTGTGGGGAAAAAAAAGCAAAAAGTTTCCAAAAGCGTAAAGGCCGGGGGGGGAAAACAGTCAAAAGGGGGAAAAGAAAGAATTGTGGAAAGAAAGCGAAAAAATGGCAAAAAAATGAACGAAAGGAACCCCTAACGCTGACAGGCACGGGGTCTAGAAAAGGTACGGAAGGAAAAACACGAGTAACACACGCAAAAAGGGACCACAAAGGGCCCCGCCCATCGCGTCGTCAATTGATGCGTTGCAAGAAAATCCTAGGAGGGAGAAACGTGCAAGGTGGGGGAGCAGTCAAGAAAAAAAGGGTCCCTGTGGGGTAAAGGGAGGGCAACAAAAAATCCACTCAGATCAGGAGCGTGGGAAGGGGGAAGATTCTTGAAAATTCCCAGGGGACAAGAAGGAAAAAACGTCTTCCTAAAAGGTCGGAATCAACCCACAAATTCCCAAAAACTGTGGATAAATGTAGAGAAAACTGCATCGCAACCCATCCGAAACCAACAAGTTCGGCTTTTGACGTAGATAACAAGGAAGGCGGGGGGGAAAAAAAGTTTAAAGAAAATACTAAAAAAAAACCTTTGGAAAAAAAAAAAAGAAAAATTCGAGACAAGCTCAATTTTCAGAAAGAAGACCCGCAAAAGGCCAGAAAGGTCCGGGGGAAAACCGAAGTCTTTTCCGAGGCGTGCGGGGGGGGAGTACATCGGATGAAAAAAAGGTCCATTCAATCGCTTCGGGGGGGGACTGCGGAGGGGGAAAAGATTCGAAAAAAAAAGGGGGAAGAAACACGAAGGGGGAAAGTTGCTTATTATCGCCGTGAGCCTTAGACGGGGTCTGCTTCAACAAAGGGGGGAGGGAATTGCAAACGGGGGAAAACAACAGGAGAAAACCAGAAAAGCCAGGGGCTCCCAGGAGGGCAGCTCTGGGTGCACCAAGGGGTTTGGAAGGGGGGGGGGCGACGGAAAGGTTAAGGTCAGAGACGACCTAGGGGGGGGGTCAGAGGTGAAAGGAGGAACCACAGTTAAAGAACGCGGGAAAACTGAAAAACATGCCCACCAGGTGAAAAGGATGGTCCTTCCTTAAAGAAAAAAAAAAAATTCCTTTGGGCGATGAGAGGTTAAAAAATGCTGGATTTAGAAGAAAACAAAACGGGGTTGGAAGTGGGGCGTAGGGTTCCAGAAAGCGAGAAATTCCCAAAAAACAAAAGAAGGTACGAAAAAAAAAAAAAATTATTCCCCAGGGCTCAGGCGTTTGAGGAGTGAGTCCATTAGGGATGGGGGAAAAGGCATTGAAAAGAACGAAAAAAAGGGGGGGGCAGGAAATGCAAACAGCACCTTTGAAAACTTGGTCTGAAAAAAAAAAAAGACAGGGCTTTGGCGTGAAAAATCGTAAATGCAAAGGGGAACCACCACATCGCCTCTCCTTCAGAAGAAGCTTAGAAGAAGGATACGGGGGGCCATTCATAAGAAAAGGGGGAAAAAAGAGAAAATTGGGGGCAAGTGGGGTCCGCCCCCGGTCCCTAAAAGAAAAAAGGCGGCAGGTAGGAGGGGGAGCTCGGAAAAAACTTCAAAAATCACGTCAACAAAAAGAGTCAAGAAAGATCCAGGGGAAAAGCTGGAAACAATTTTTTAAAGGGGGATTGTGGGGGGAGGGGGATCATCAAACTATTAAGAAAAATCCAATGTTTGGGGCAGGAAAAAAAAAATAAAAAAAAAACCAAAAGGAGTGGGGGGCACCGGCTGGTGTAAGGCCCAGCAAAAAAAAGGAAGTGGAAGGAAAAATCGAAACGACGTGGAAAAGATTGGTTTGAAAGCATCCCCCAGGTTGGCGAAAAAAAAAGCCAATGGGAAAAAGCAAGAAAAAGTGCGAAAGAAAACCAAAAGGGGATCATCAAAAATTGGCAAATTCAGCCAGGTCGTGTTAACGTGAGCAAGATCCCTAAAAGGTACCATTGGGGGGAAGAAAGGGTTTGGAAGGACTACAAGGAAAGTCTGAAAAACTGGGCATTTTTCCGGTTCGACCAGATATCATATGTCAAAAGAAAGAGAGTCTTAGGAAAGGGTGACACCTAACAACCGGAAAGGGGAAACATACTGAGGAAGGGGTGGCGAGAAGACGTTACAACAAAAGAGTAAACGTTCAAAGGTTAGACGCCATCTTTCCGAAAAAATTGTGAGGGGGGTGCAAGAGACGAGCTGTGGAAGTGCTCCGTCGATTTCATTAATCCCGAAAAACTTTTGGGGGGACGTATGATTGGGGGAGGCCTCGAAAAAAAAAAAATAAAAAAAAAACAACTGTGGTGGGGAATTCAAAGCTGAACGCTCACAAATCCTAATGAAGAAAACTTCTAGAAAACCGGGGGGGAAAGAAGGGGAAAAAAAGGGACGGCCCTTCTGCCACTTTTACGGCAAGGAAAAGAAGGGGTTATTAAGAAACGGTTCGGAAGAAAGGAACCATCATAGAGCGGCCGGGGTGGGGAGAGAGTCTCGAGGGGGGGAAATTCGAAAAAAACTTTCCAAAAGGGGGGGGGGGCCCAAGGAAAACCTGAAAGGTCGGTGAAAAAAAGAACAAAAATCACCTTGTCCCTACGCTCGAAAGGGAGGAAAGCCCACCGAATCCGACGTGAGCGGCAAGGACAAGGTGGCACCGCCTGAAGGGAGTTTTGGGGGGGGACAACGGGAGAGAAAGCTAAGGAAAGGCACACACGGGGCGTAAAAAAAAAATCAGAAGTCAGCTAACGCTTCAAAAAAAAGGGGGGACGTGGCGAACGTCGAAAGGAGGGGAACCAACACAAAAGGTCTTAGACCAACAGTTCTTGAACCGCCTCCACCTAAGCTTCTAAAGCAGGGGAGGAGTGAAAAAAAGAAAAAAAACCACCGAGGCACGGGCCCGAAAAAAAAAACCGCAAGCCTTCTGGGGGGGGAAAAAAAACACAGGAGCCAAGTCAATCAGGAGTGCTGTCCGATCGATACAATGCTTGGGGGTGAAACGTGAAGGAAAAGCACCTAAGGGAGGAAGGTGGTCCGAGGGGGGGATTCAAGGGGATTATAAGAAAAACCCGCAAGAACTCGTAGGGACCTGTTGGGGGGGGTCTCCCTAAGGGGAAGTGATGTCCTTAAAGGAAAAGGGGGGCTGAAGGTAAAAAGGGGGGAGGGGGGGATTCAAAGGGAAAAAAAAAAAAACTTTCGTTCTAAAAAAAGTTGGGTTTGTAAAATCTCGTAGGAATGGGTTGAGCTCAAGAGAAAAAAAAAACATCCGGAAGGGGGTAAAGAGGGTGGGAAAAAAAAAAAGGCCAAAAACTACTAGGCTCAAGAATAGAAGAGCCATCCATGAAAGGGAAAGGGGCGAGAATGGGGACAAACCGCAATGGAGGACATGAGAAAAAGAGAAACGTAAAAAAGGGAAAAAAAGGAAAGGGAGCTAAAACGCATTAGAATCTTCCAATTTCGACCCGGAAAGGGGACACCACCAAAAAAATACGGGGGGAGACTTCGAAAAGAACATTCCTAAGGGGGAGTAAGAAAGGCAGACCCAAAAAAAAAATTGACAGGAAAAAAGGAGTATTCCAACCTGGAAGTGAAGGGAGGGACTAAAAGGGAGAATTTCCAACAGATCAGGGGAAAAACCGCTACGGAAAAAAAAAGCATAAGCTGCAGGGGGGCGGTCAAAAAAAAAGGTGATTCGACAGACGGAAAAAAAAAAAAGAGAAGACTAAAAGGGGATTCCAAAAAAAATGGCCATGATTAAGTGGTAAAAAAGAAGGGGGGGACTCAAAATTTGGGAGGGGGGGGGGATCTTGAAAAGACAAATCTAAAAAAGACGGAGTGGCGGGTCATAAGGGGACTGGAAAAAGGGGGAGAAAAGCCTGAAAAGAAAGCAAAGACGATAACTACTAGGGAAAAGTGCAGCACGGGAAAAGCTCGGGACGCAAAGAAGGGGACGTGGAAAAAAAAAAAGCTGGGGGAAATTCGAAAAAAAGGGGGGGGGGCGCATTCACCGGCCTTCGTGGACCCTCTAGTTCAAAAAAAGGAAGGGGGAAGGAAAGATCGCCAAAGAAAGGGAACAAGGGAGGGAAAAAACTGGCAGGAAAGAGGAGGTGGGATTGGTGTAGTACTTCCGGTCCAAGGGGAAAAACTGGGGGGAAAAGGGGGGGTTTGCGCCAAAATGGGGGGGGACCTGAAAGAAAGGAGAACTTTTGAAAACGAAAAAAAGGGGGGCCGCAAAAAACCCCGGAACGGTTCTGACGTTCAGGGGAGACGAAGCCGAGACCTCACCGAAAAGGGGGGGAATGAGTAAAAAAAGAGAGAACTGGGGTTCGGCGAGAATTTTGTAAAAAAAAAAAAAAAAAAGCCGGAAAGCGGTGGACCCCGGGGGGGGGGGAGGACCCTCGTAAAAAAGAGGGAGTTGGGAAGAAGAAAAAAAAGAAGAAAAACAAGGACGTCCTGAACAAAGCGCACGTCCGGACGTTTCCCACCCCCTTTGGTAGAGGCGTCCAGGAAATAAAACCAAAGGGGGGACTTGGAAAAAAAAAGACCCTCAAAACAATCAAAATCGCCAAAGAAAAAACGCGAGCCCTGCGCAGATCGAAGAAGGCCCATGGCCGGGAGGGAAAAAAAGTTTTTCCCAGTGAAAAAAGACCGTCAAGGGGGGCGTCCTCAAAAAAAAAAACGGCAGGGGGGGGGCCGGCGGCCGTAATTGGAAGGGCGCGAAGAAGAAATGAAAGGAACTCATCAAAAGGCGATTAGAACGACAAAAAAAGCTAAGAAACGACAACCGTTGACAGAAAGAGGAGTGCCTAAGAGGGAAAAGACAAAAGAAGGGGTCTTTGGGAAAGGGGGGACTGTCGACTTGGAAACTGGGGGGGGATCGTGAAGCGCAGGAAAAAGTGTATGGAGAAAAAAAGAGCTACAATTCCTTCGCTTAGCTACGTAAATCCTCGCGAAGAAGAAAAATCCTTGGGGAAAGGGAAGGGGGCTCAGGGAGGGGGGACCTCAAAAAAGGAAGGAGCGCAACGGAATAGGACCGCGGAATGGCGAACCCGACGATGGGAACGCGCAAAATCCTGGAAGAAAAACGGCCTGAAGGAAGCACTTTAAAGGAAAAAAAAAACGGCTAGGATCTCCAAGGGGGAACAACATGGAAAAAAAAAAAGAAAAACATGCAACGTCGCCCACGATGATCGAGCAAACGGCGTATAAGAAAAGAGTCCTCTGAGGAAAGAAATCGGAAGGAGGGGGATTTGGGGAGGAATCTGAGGGGGCGGTGGAAAACACAATAGAAAACAGCGCAATCAATGGAAAGGAAAGCTGGTGGAGGGGGGGGGGAAAACTGTGAGGGTTTTCCTGGGTCTTCGAAAGTTGACCCGAAGGTTTAGACGAAATGACGGAAGGGGCGGGGGGCCTGTGAAGGAAACAACGCCATGTCGCAACGTAATCTCAGGGGGGAGGAAAAAGGACCTTCTCATGTCAGAAAAACTGACAACTTTCGGAAACTAAGAGAATCCCACTCAGCAAGGCCCTGAAAGGTGCATTGGGGGAAATTCATGAAGGGCTCAACCGCAAAAAAGGTGACAGGAAAAGTCCCCATACCAAGGGGGGCATGTAAGAAAATACCGTACCTATCTTACACGGTGTAATAGGAAAAATAGATTTCGGATGGGGGGAAAAAAAGGTGCCTTGCGAAAGGGGGGAACGATAACCCGGGGAAAAGATTGAAGCTGGAAAAACATCACTCAGCCCGAAGACCGGTAGACGGGGGGGGGGATTCTTGGGGGAGGGGAAAAGAGCTTCGGTCAAGGGGAAAAGGGGAACCTGGGCAAAAGGGGGTCTAACAGAAAAAAGCTCTGAAAAGCCATTTTAACCCACTCCCGTCACCGCTTCTGAGGAGGGGAAGAAAGGAAGGAGAAGAAACGCGTACGGGCCGGGGAAAAAAAAGGCGCGGGTAAAAAAAAAAAAAAAAATGAACGTTACCTGACCCTGCCGCTGCCTGTGGGAGAACAGGCCCTCTGAAATCATCAGGGGGGAACTTGTATCCCATAGAAAAGAAAACAACAAAGGAAAAAGATATATGGGGGGCAAACCCGAGGAAGAAAGGGGGGCGCCCAAGCAGCAGGGAGCAGGGAAAGGGAAAACGAAAGAGAGGGGGAAATGTGGAAAGGGGGGGGGAGGTAAAAAAAAAAGACGAAGAATTGAGGAATTTCCTCGTTTGACTGAAGGGGGAGTTGTCAAGAAAAAAAAATACAGGGGGGGGTCAGAGGGGGAACCCAAAACGTTGTGGAGAAAACAAGGGGGACAAATACCAATAAAAGCTTAAAAGCACAAATGTAAGAATCCCGCAAAGGGGGGAAAAGCAGGGGGGGGAGTCAGCAAAAAAAAATCCGGGTCGCGACGAAGGAGGGTGACCTAAGGCAAAAGATCAAAATCTCCAAAGGGCAGGAAAAAAGGCCAGGGGGAAAGTACGTGTTCAGGATTAACCGGGAAAAAAGAGGAAGAAAAAAGAAACAAGCTGGAGGAAACCCGAAAATTGATCTTTGTGAAGGTGAGAATAAAAGAGGGAAAACCCTAGCCAGCATAAAAGGGAAGGGGGGGGCGTACGAAAAAGAAAACCAGAGGACCGCCGCCGGGAAAAAAGTGGGGGAGCCAGATCCCAGAGAGGCTTGGGGGAGGAGGGGAAGGGGTGGAAAAAAAGTGCCAAACGCACCACATCGGAGGGGCCGAACCCGCACCGAAACCACAGAAGGGGGAAAACACGGAAGAACGTCCCAGGGGAACCACCAAAAAAACGGGTAACCGCCAGCAGTTTCGAGGGAAGACCATGGGAAAGTGTCGGGAAGGAAAACTCAGAAAAACTTAACCCGGGTGGGTGCAGGGGAGGGAACCGCAAAGCCAATGAACGAAAGAAGTCCAGGGTCAGAACAGAATCGGGGGCTCTATGTCGTTGAGGAGCCCCCACACCACCACCACAAATCTCTTGAGGAAAACGGAAAGGTTTGGGAAATCTAAGGGGAAAGAGGGAAAAAAAAAAAAAAAAAGGTCTCCAACAGAAAATCTCCACGAAAAAAAAGGGTCATTAAAAGGGGGGAAAGTCGTATTCAAGAAGGAAAAAAAAGTCAAAGAAAAAAGCCAAGTCAACGAAAACTGGGTCGCCCCGGCGATTCCAAAATGCCTCCGTCGAGGGCCGCGGGGAAAAGGGGGGAAGGTCTGAACTAAAAACGAAAGAAACAAAAAAAACCATCCGAAAGGGGGATTTTCGCCACAAGGGGGGGGCGTCTTGGGAAAAGGGAAAGTCAGAGAAGGGGGTTTCAATTATTTGGCCTTTTTGTGACAGCGAAAGAAAAAACTGGACACAAAGCCACACCCCCGTGAAAAGTCCCCGAACAAAAGGGAAACATTGCCTGGTAACAGAAAAATCATGGTCTGAGAGGCTAAAGAAAACATCACGGAGGAATGGCTGTAGCTGTTTGGGAAAAAAAGGAAAATCGCGGGGGGCATGGGTGGGAAAAACGGGTCTTGAAAGAAATCGTAAAAAAAAAATTGAAGGGATCACCAAGGGGGGGGGACCGAAAAAAGGGGGTCGTAAAAAAATACCTAAAACCGGTTGAAATGAGTCAGTGCCAAAGGGGACCTACGGTATTGGAAGGAAAACTGGAAAATAGAAAGGACTTTGGAAGGTTGGGCATCGTTAAGGCCCAAAAAAGGGGGCTGTTCCAACCTGACGGGGAGTGAATTTTGAAGTAAAAAGGAACGGCGCCAACTTTGTTTCCACCAGTCTTTGAAACCTCAAGAAATGGGTTGGATGAAAGGAAAAGACCGAGGTTCATTGGAAGGAAGCACTTCCGAAAAAAGAGGGTTGGGGGGGGGAAAAAAAAGGGTTGGGTGGTCCCATTCACTAAAACAAGTTAAAAAGGAGGAACGCATTCACCCCTTGGGAGAAAGCGGCGGAGGGTAAAACACGGGGGGGGGGGGGGATGGGGGGAAAAAGAAAGGGCTGACCAGAGTTAGAGGGGGGGGGCTTAAAACGGGGGGAGAGTGGAAAGGACCCAGGTCAAAAACCTCTATCGGAGACAGCGACTCAGTGGACTGGCTCTTTCGGGGGGCTTAAGGAAAAACACCGATGACAATGGAAACTGGACCTCGTTTTTAGGGGGGGGGGTTCATGTCTTGAAAAAGGAAGGGAAAGTTGTTGGAAACACACAACTTTTTGGAGACCGAGACAATGTACGGGGTCTAGTAAAAAACATCGGTTAAAGAAGGGGGGAAAGGAAAAAGATTCAGGGAGGGAAAACCACCAAAATCCTCCTCTCTTGATCCCAGAAAGCTGGGGGGAAGGGGGAAATTCACAAAAAAAAAAAAAAAAGGAAAACATGCACCTTCGTTCTCAATTCCCACATGGAGAAAAAATTCTTTGGCAAAGGAAATCAGTGACTAAAAATTGGAAAAGGCTCGGGACCGGGTAGAAATTTATAAAATAACAATAAATGGAGCCAGAAAACACCTTCTTGGGAGACCACATATAGTGGAAAAAAGGGGGCACAACCGAGGGGATCCAGGGTGCTTAGGTTCAGGTGGGGAAACCTGAGAAAGAAACTCGAAATGGGCCCCTGATGAGGATTGAAAATTTCACGGGTCCGCCAAGGAAAAAGTTCTTAAAAAAGTCTGGGGGGGGGGGGGGTCATAGTCCACGGAAGGTTCTTGGAAGGAATGAAAATAGAAAGGGATAGTACGTTTTGGACATCAAAAATGTTGGGTGCTCAGGGGAAACAGGGAAAAGGGACCTTTGACTAAAAGTCTCGGGGACGAAAAACTCACCTTCGGGGGGGGGAAAAAGGGAGAAAGGGGGGAACAGACGGGAATATCTCAAAAGGGGGCTGGCCCGAGCCTCTCCGCAGAAGGGACGGGGTCTTCTTGGAAAGGGGTCGACAAAACGTATAAGAAAAAAAAAAAAAAGGAAAAGAACATCCGAGGAAAAAAAAGGTGGGTGCGAAACAGTATTGGGGGGGGGGGGGGATCATTTCGTAAAAAATGTGTTTCTGAAAAAGAGAGGACAAGGGGGAGGGACCGAATCCGCCAGAAGAGGGATCTCCCCTCAACGGTGGGTGCACTAGAAGTCCCACTTCCCCAAGAGGGAAAAGGTTTTGGAAGCCCTCCGGGAGATCCAAAGGGGGGAATCCAAAGGAGACGCAAATAACAACTGGGGGGGGGGGGCCAAAAAGGGTTTTGGAAGAAAAGGAAACCATAGAAGAGCAGACTTTTCGAAGGGGGGGAACTTCTCACTGAAAAGAAGCGATAAAAAAAAGAAAAAAAAAAGAAGGGAAAAATTGCTAAACCTCCAGGAAAAAGAAAAAAAAAGGGGCCAGCACAGTCTTTCCCTTGGAAAAAGATAACAGAAGAAAGGGGACATCAAAGAGAACAGGCCAGGGGGGGGGACTAAAAAAAAAGAGCCTGGTAAAGGCTCATAGAAAAAAAAGGGGTCCCTCGTAGCCGTGGGGGGAAAGCCAAACTCTGGAAATCTCAAGGAAAAAAAGAAAAACTTGTGCCTAACCAAACGAACCAAAAGGCTTCCAAAAAGGGAAAAAACCTCCAGAAGTCAACCGGCAGCACCTTCCCCAAACCTTGGAAAAATCCCTAAAGGGCTCAAACCAACACAAAAAAAAAAAGGAAGCGACGGGAAGGGTAATTGAAGGGGAAAAGAGGAGTCCCGAAGGGAGGTGTTGAAAAAGGGGGAAAGCAGAAGGCCTTTCAGGGGGGGGGAAGGAAAGCTACAGGAAAAGCCCAAGTTGGGGGGTACTAAATAACATCGAATTCAAGGGACAGGAAATTTCAAAGAGAGACCTAAAAAAAGAAAAAAGAATTTGGGGAA
>Ga0179593_1349069_pt1 | contig 23497 bp, 24 predicted proteins | sample CZODoug2_1_08_16_FD_185931 | JGI IMG/M metagenome (GOLD analysis project Ga0179593, IMG submission 185931) | Vadose zone soil fungal communities from Angelo Coast Range Reserve, California, USA - CZODoug2_1_08_16fungal (PacBio error correction) | ecosystem: Environmental > Terrestrial > Soil >...
ACGGCTGTTGAAAGGGAGTTAGTCCGTAGTAACGTAACCGGGCGAAAAGCCTTTGGGTCGGATGAGACGACGCGGTTCTCCCTCTCTACCACGCGACAGGTGCAGTCCCCCCCCAATAAAAGGAGCGCACAAGTAGATCCCTGATCAAGATAGGGAGGGGGGAAGAATGGAAACGACAGAGAGAATCCCCGGCCCGACCGAAGCGGGCCGTTTATCTGACACAGGGTCACAATCCGGTCAGCCACGGGCCGACCGCCTCACGGACGTCCAGGAGCGGAAAGGAGGGTCGAGCAGGAGAGGCAAAAAGAAAGGGGTCAGGAAGAGGAGACGGGGATCGCCAAGCGTAACTACTTTATCGCTGCCGGTCGTAAACCAGGGAAAAGACCCGCCGGGGTGGGCGCACGACGTGCGCCCTCAAAGGTGGCGACTGGAATTAAGGGGGACTGCCGGGGGAGACGGTCTACGCTCAGCGACCTCTAGACTCCAGATCACCCGCCCACCAAAAAACGCCGCTCGAGAGGACACAGGAAAGGAAGAAAAAACAAAGAAAACGCCAAAGAGGCGGAGGTCAATTCTACAGAAAAGCGGGAACACGTCGGGTGGGCAAGGGCTCGGGCAACGGTACTTATGGGTAAATCCTGGCCGAGAGACCGGAAGTGGCGATCCGGCGGGGTGGAAAAAGAACAGATATGCCGGGGAGGGACGGGGGGGACACTTGGAGCAGGGGGAGACGAACACCCGCATCTTTCCGATACGTCCTCCGGGGAAAAAAGAGCCGGTACGCGTAAGGAGAGGTGAACATCAGTGCGATGCGCGACGAAAGCCTCCGGTGGCCAAGAAATGGAAAGCTCATCGACGGACTTACATTTCGTCCTCACTACGCGTACAATACGACCGGTACCCGAGTGACTCCGCGGTGTCTCACTCATGATGTACAAAAGTATCGGATAGAAAAGGGCTGCGCTTGGTTTTCGTTCAATGGCAGAAGCAAAGGAAAAAACACGCGGGGGGGATGGGGGCGGAATTGGGGGTACCCCCATGTTCAACTTCTCAAAATCAAGCCGGCAAAATGGTCGCAACCGCACTTCTAAAGGAAAATCGTCGGACCTAGAAAGAAAAGACTGCCGACGAAAGGCCGGAGGAAAAGGTTGGACTCGATTGAGCCATATACGGTTTCTGTCTACAGACCAGGGCGGGACTGGAGGAACTGTGAACCCGATCAACGGCGGAAACCACTGGAAAAGGTAGTTTGAGGAATGGCAGGGGAGGTTCAGCGATCCCGCCGTCATGTTGCACGGACGAGAGCGGACTGAGGAAAAGGCATCGCTATGAAAAAAATGTGGGGCCGGTGAAAGAAAGGGGCCGGGATTTCTTTGAACCTCATTAAAGTGGCGCCCCCTGGGGGACCGAAGAGAGAGAAGGGGCATGTTCCTAGGCGGGAAGTACGCCGGTTGGGGAGGGAGGTTCAATGAGGAGAATCAGGGAGGGGGGAAACTAATTGAAGAAAGGAAAACAAAGGAACGCGTCGGTAAAAAAAAGGACCGAGTTCACAGGGGGGAGACGAGAAGGTCATCTGCGAGAACTCACGGGGCACTGCGTTGCCAGGGGGTCTGTTGGGACACTTGGTGGGAGGGCGCTAAGTTGTTCACTTCTTTTTTTTCTGTGACGAAATTCAGAAAAAGGCAAAAACCTGCAGGTTGTCAGAAAAAGTCGGCGTCGGGACCGGTACGGTGGACAGGACAAGGCCCCTCCGCTGGGATCTGACCGCACTCAAGTGTCATCTGCAGAAACAGGCGAAGGCGCGCAGAAACTTGGAAGGAGGGGTGAAGATCGCCCGAATTTTAGTCAGGGAACATCATCGGCGTCAGGGTCTCAGCGTCGTCACAGAGGACGAAGGGCGGGAGATGTAAAGACGCCGATGTGGGGATAATTTTCGGTTGAAGGGAGGGGGCTGTAGGGGGAAATAGGTAGACGTCCAAGGGAGATCTAAGCAAACAACGGGGGGGGGGGTAGGGGGGAAGAAAAGGAGAGGATCAGGGACTTCTCGAACGATTCTTCCCGGGAAAAGAAAAAACCCCTCGCGACCCGAAAGACTTGGGTCTCCCACAGCACGACACTCAGCAAGAAGGCGGTAAGGGGAGCTCATCCCGGGAAAACGCCTTCTTAAAAAAAAAAAAAGCTACAACAAATGGCGGGCGAGGACCACGAAACAACAAGAGCGACGACGCAGGGACCTGGCGGAAAATAGTACATCCAGGCGTGACTCCACGTCTCGGGGACGGTGTCACCCGACACCGTACTCTTCCCAAAGAGGGGGAAGACACATTCAGCATTTCGCCGGCCAGAGCTTACTGTCGCGATACCACCGAAGAAGGAATTGGAGCACCGAGTCGGAAGGCAACAAACCCCGCCCTACCAGGGGACCACGTTCGCCCCAAGGGGGTCAGAGCATATGCCTCAGGAGCCCTCGGTTCAAGAGGGGGGCATCTCGTTGGGAACAAGGGGGGAGAGGAAAAGCACGGGGGTTCCTCGGTCTCGGAAGGTGCGAGGGAAAGAACGCCATCTACGAAGAATACAGCCAGCAGGCGTACTTCGACCTACCAGCGGAGGAGGCTCGCGGCGGGAAAAGGCGAACGCGCCGGAAAGATTTTGGGCGCAAATTCTAAGATTAAAAAGATTGCAACGAAATCGGCTTTACAATTCCCAAAACAGGGTCTTGTGATAAAGAGGTTCTACGCTAAGTCGACTCGCCAACAGAAGTCTCTAAGGAACCTAAAGGGAAGGGGGGCAAGGAAGAGAAAAGGGTGAATTTATCAGGCAGTTCAGACCAGGAAACGAAGGGTAGTCGCGACCCAGCGCAACCGGATAAGCACGCGCAGGGACCAAAGTGAGGCCTTCTCATGGTCGGCACGGGGGAAGGGCGAGTAGACTGGATTTTGAACCTCTTGGCGAAAGAAAAAAAAATCGGGCAGGTGAGAAAAAAAGTTGATCGGGGGAGGCGTCGTCCCACGATGTGGGGGACGGGAGGGGAGACCCACGGGAAAGAAAGGAACAAAAGACGGGGGGGTCCGGAAGGGTAAGCTCGTTCATTACGGACACGCCTCTTGAGGTCAAAACGTCGGGGGAAGGCTGGTCCGCGGCCTAAGAGTCGAGAGCGAAGCAGACCGGCGAAAGAAGCATGTCCAGGTGGGAAAAAGTCGGGAGGGGGGGTCCAAATCACTCTAGACGATATTCTAGGAACTCGCCGAAAAACGGAAAGTTCAAGGCTACCTATGAGTGGTGGGCGTCGGATGTACAAAAAAAAACTCCGTGCGAATCAGAGGAACATTCTGGTGCGGATAACACCAGAGGAAGGAGCCCTGATGCGGAGCGTGCCTGTCGCTAAGGAGTACATCTGCCCCTGGTTCCCAAGAGCTGTACCAAGTGGGGGACGGAGGGAGGTAACTGGCCGACACGCATCGCGGCTGCTGGTGTTCCGAGAAGCTCATTCAGAGCGGGGGCGGACGTGGTCAGGTGGAGGTGTTCTGATCTGGACGAGGTCGCAAAGCGGCGACCGGCCAAAAGCAGAAGTCCGCCAGATCGCCAACAGGAAAGCGCACAAAAGTCGAAAAAAAACGAAAAGCCGACAGAAAGAGGGGTCTGGCCCGATACCCGCGCGCGCCATAGGGTACTTTCGAAGCGAAAAGGGGATCGGGGGGGGGAAGAAGCCTGCTCTCGCTCACGGACGTCGTCCTGCTGCTGAAGGTCGCAACAGGCTCGGCAGCGATGAGCAAAGAGCGCGGTTATCAAAGGGACCCCTACTGGGGAAGAACGTGAAAGGGATATCTTAACTGTCTGGCGGTTAACAGACTCAGGATTGATCATCGGCCAACAAGGGGTGCCAAGCAAGGAGAAGGGGGGTTCGTGTCAGCGGAGACCGCGTGAGAAGAGTCCGAAGCTGTGCCGATGGAAGAAGCGACTAACTGATCAAAAACTTCAAAGGGTGGAAAATCTCTAACAACAGGAAAAAATATTCGGGGAAGTGGCTGCAGGTCGTCGGGTCGTCAAAAGGCTGGCATAAGAAGAGGTCGGATTCAGCCGCATCAGGTCAAGAAAAAACGACACGCGACAGGGTCTAGGGGGACAAATGTAGGATTCTCGAGGAGCAAGGATCGAGCGCGCACGACGTTCCTACCCCCTTGCCTAACACCGGAGTAATCAGAGCCGGAAAAGGGTTATCTGAAAAGGTAGCGAAAAAGACATCCGGCCGCCGAAAAATGGGCCGAAGAGAAAAATACAAAAAAAAGTCAAAGCAGGAGAAGGGCAATAGTCAACTCTCTTTCGCCCGTTTTCGAGGAGCCAGCGGAAAGGAAGGGGATCAAGACGCGGTCTCGTACGGAAAAAACACCGCGCGTTGGGGGAGCCTAATTCGCTTGCAGGTGCTTAAACGGAGGATAAGGAGTAATGCTACCTACCTAGTGACGTCTCCAGAATTTCGAACACCTCTCTCATATCAACTGGAACAACATCTTCCTAGCCGCGAAACAATCAGCAATAGGAAAAAGAGAATGGATGTCTAACGTTTCGACATCCTACGCCGTCGGGTGTGGGGGTTGCATCATAGGTGAGGAAGAAAATGGAGCTTTCTTACTTGGGTCTGTTAAACAGACTGGCTCAGCGGAATGAGGGGGAGCCTCAACGGATGCACGCTGTCGAGAACGGAGCCGGGATCGACGAACACACATCCATTTTTTCATGCGCACTCCCCGGCAATGCTGGTGGGCCAGTCCGAGCATCTCGTAGGCGGTGGAAACAGCATATTGCCGATTAAAGCGGAAAACCTCAATAGTTTCCAATTGCCCTCTCTCTTTCGCGCCGGGTCAAGGAGGTCGCTACTCGACTGGCTCCGAAAACAAAAAAGGGTAACGGAATTAAACTCGAGTGGGGGAACACTTCACATGAAAATCGAGGGAACGGGCGTACCCGATGAAAAACATCGGGGGTGTCGGGTGAGTGCAGCAACAAAAGATTTTACGTCTTTAAACCCGGAAAAAAAATGACTCACACCCGACCGCCGCGAAGGTCGAAAAATGGAGCTACAACATCGCGCCCTTCAAGAACAGTCCACAAAGGGAAGGGAAGAACTGGAAATTCTTGTGGACCTCTGCGAATGGCCCGATTCAGAAAGTGGGGATTCAGTGTGGAGAGTACACTAAATCGGGTCCCTCAATCGGGCCCTCAAAAAAGCGTGGGCGGCCCACCCTAGTCTTGAGTGCGGAAAACACCAGGGAGGTGGTAAAGAAAACATGTGCCGACGCTCTTCTGGGAATAAAAAGGGAGAAGAAAAAGACAATACCGCGTGGGGCCTGTCAGAGCATAGTGAGGGGGGAAAGAACAACTTCCTCTAGAGATTCGACCCTCAGCCCGTCAAAACGCCGGGTGCGCCGACAACCGCGAGCCGCAGGTGAATCAGGGGATGTCGATGAAGCGGCTTGCTGGAGGCTGGTGCGGGACGACGCCCTGGAAAGCACAGGGACGCCATGTCGAAAAAGGCAGAAGCCAAACTGTGAACGAGATGGCAAAACGGCAACCGAGCGAGCGGACTTGGAGAAATCCTTCGAGAACTCATCGGAGGGGAGCCAGGTGGTCTTTGTTAAAGGGGGGTGTCGTGGACCTAAGAAGAAGTGGCGAAACGTCGTCGGTTGAATCCTCAAGGCCGGCCGGGCGAAAAGTTCAGGTTGGACGGCCATCTTCGTCGGGAAAACGTCTGTGCGAGGGAAACAACTGTACCCCCCGGGAAAATCCTTGGGAGGCACAGAATGAGGAGTAAAAATCTGCGCAGAAGCGAAAGAGGGAACAGGATGTTCGGGGTCCGTCCTCCGCCCGCTTTTGGATGAATAACAGCAGCGGGCGTAAGAAGGTCGGCGCAATAGGTTGCACCATAACGCCCTGCGGGGATTGAATGTCAAAAAAAGGCCTAGGGAATGAAACCACGACGCCGTGTTGCAGGCAGGGTGGAATGCGGGAGAAATCGTGCGTCGACGTCCCACTGAATCACCTAAACAACAACACAACACCGGTGGAGAAAAAAAAGAAAAAAGAGATCAGGGTACGCGAAACTGATTTCTTCAAGACCGCAAACCAATCAAGAAAACTACCGGAAACACACACGTCTGGTCTCCCACCACGGCGCATATCCCGCGCGGTTCCGAAGGGAAAATAAAACTAAACGCTTCTGTTCTTAATACAACATCGGGGAATTCAGACACAAGAGCGAACGACGAGTAGGCATTTGGCTGAGGGCAGATGAGCAGCCGGCTTGCCGATCCAAGGGCGGTCGGTAAAGTGCCGAGGGAAAAACCAGTTTACGGCCCGACGAGATTGCCTACAAACCTGAACTTGTTTTCTGGTTAAACGCCAAACAAACGGCGCGGCCTAGGCCCTCTCGATCAAAGAAGAAAAGTTTCCACAGTGGACAAAAAACGAAGTGCCCCGTGCCACGTCGACCCAGCGAGGTTCTCGCGGGAGAGGAGGGAGCTCCGGTGAAATCCATCTCGTTCCCAGTCTGGGCTTCGGCGACGCGGACTCCGGGGAAAGAAACGGCTTAGGGAAAATGGCAAAAAAAAAATAAGTTAATCCTCCAGCCCTCCTTCTGACCTCCAGACAGACATTAGGAGCGCGCGTGGAGGAAAACCTGGGGGGGGGGAACTGGAGAGGGCGCACTTCTAAGAGGGGAAGAGGTGCAAGAATAAGCGAAGGGCCCATCAAAATGTCTTGTAAAAACGACCCGGAGAATTCGAGCAGTCGTCGAAAAGGTGGCCGGGAGACGGAAAAACATGAGTGGCAGGTCACGCTCATCCGTCGCGTTGATAGAGGATCAGGCCAAAACGCCCTACTTTCTTCTTCACGCTGCAACAGGTGGATCTGTCTAAAAAAGCTCAAAAGTCCAAAAAAGGAAGGCAGGCTCTTAAGGCAGCGTTACTGTTCGAGGGACCTAGTTGTTTAGAAACGGAATGCGACCTGCTTCGGTGGGCAGGCTGAAAATGAAGGTTTACTAAAGTCGTCCCGCAAACGTGGGTGGCGTGCTGCGGCACGATATGGATGTCCGATCCATGGGGGACAGCGGCTGTCCATGTTGCGCCAAAAAGGAGGGAACAAGCGGGCGGGGGGAAGGGGGGGAGGGAGGGTTAAAAAGCGCAGTCGAGAGCGCGGGCAAAAGTCGAGTCTAGACTTTGGCCACCGGGGCGTTTGGAGCGCATCGCATCTGATTCCTGAAATACGATAGGGCTCGCCAGCAGGGAAGGCGGGAATGATCCTGCAGGAAACAGTGGCAGGTGGGTGGGCCGGGAAAAATAAAATCATAAGTCGCGAGGCAGAGTGCATATCTGGCTTACACAAAACAGGGAGATGAGCCGGAAGGGAGCTCCGTCTCAATGAGGGTCCCTACTCAAGGAAAATGTTGCCCGAGCGAACTGAAATACCACACCAGTTCCGAGGATCAACTGGCACACACCTATTTCGGAGTCGTCGGGGGGTGTTTGAAAAGATCAGGCCGATAAGGTGGGCGGTGGGGGTCCGGGAAAGCGCGAGGTGTTCCCTCTGAGCTAGGTCACGAAAAAAAAAGGGCAGCAGTCCGCCAGATCCACCGGGGGAGCACGTCGCGCGCGCCACGAAGGTGTCGTTGGGAAGAATAAGAGAAAAGAATCGGGGAGGCCAATCGTTCCGACTGGAACGAAACGGCGACGAAACGTTGCAGTCCTGCTTAAAATTAACTCGCGCTGAGGTCCTTCTGGCTGAACGCCAGGCTCGTCGAAAGGGGTCGGTGGAAAGGGGAAGAAAAAAAAAAGACTAAAGGCGCTGATCAGCCGGCGACGGGATCGAGAACGTCTCTGTTCTGATCTCGAGTGATCAGCGTACGGCATCGTGCGCAAATCCCGGAAACTGTCCTAGAGATATTGAACCCGCGGGAGAAAAACGCTGAAGAAAAAAAAAGGGGTCTGGGGGCGACCTACGAATAGACGAACGATCACCTCACCAAGTGGGGAAAATACAAAGTCTCTAAAGAAAACAACACGGGGGGAACGGAGGGAAAAAGGTCCCACTCACTTAAACGGCGTGGAAGGGATGAAGTTCGTCGTTCAAAAATCAACGGTCGGCACAGCCGTTCGATTCAGCGGGCTCATAGTGCAGAGAAAAAGCGAGTTTCGGGAGCTCACGTGTATGTAAAAAGGGATCAAAACCGCAAAGGCGGGGGCCTCACCGAAACAAGACGTTCGGAAAAAAACGGATCATGAGAAAGAAGGTCTGTCTCCGACTCCGGCTGGGCCAGACGTCACCCAGAAGAGCCGGCGAAAGCCTTGAAACAGCTCTGCAACTCCCAAAAAGTTTCGAGCGCAAAATTCGATCGAAACCGACGATGGAGGAGGTCTCGAACCTCCCCGAAAGGGTCGGCCGCGAGCTACGTGAAACGGACAAGGTGGGCGAGACGTACTTGCGGCTTCTCCGGATACTTATTCACCCTGCGTCTTACCCGAAACACCTCGAAAGCAAAAGAACCAACACCGCAGGATCGCCTGAAAGACTAAACAAAGCAACTAAAAGTATGCTGGTCGGCCAGCGACATCCGTACCAAAAGAGGGTGTGGGTAATCGAAGGGGCTACAGGCAAAACAGGGGGGACGACGGGGGACCTTTGCTAAAAATAGCTTTACTCAATCTGGAGCCCTTTCGTTTGGGGACCACCAGTAGTAGCTGATACGCGAGGAGCAGGGATGCCGACTCCCCCAAACCTCAGCAAAACCTGCATGAGTCCGCCGCGTCGGGCCACGAGCCGAGCCACGGGAGAGGAGGTGACAGAAAAGGGAGGAGGAACGAGAGAACCCTCGGTGGCCAGGACCATGCCTCCGGTGCGGAACGCCGGTTCACTACCGTTCTCATCTTCGACTCCCAAGACAAAAGTACACCCTTTCCCGTGTGACACCGGGCCGGGGCCGCAAGAACTTACCAGCTGTCACAAGGACGCCCCGCATGCCTCTTGTCGTTCAGTTGAAAAGCAACAAAACCGTTAGCTACAATGGTAACAACCCCCCAATTCCAACCCTGCACAGCCCGAACGCACAGCTCTGCCAATCGGGGGTTCCCCCTCGTCGGTCATACGCAAAAGGGTCCACTCACCTACGCTGCAAAGTGTACCTGGGTGAGCAGACATGGGCGGGGGGCTGGTGAAGGTCGACGACAACCCAAGATCGGTGCCCCCTGCAAACGATCTCTAGTACCACCTATGGAAACGGAATACTGCAAAGCCAAAGGAGGGTCCAGCGAAAAAAAACTAATGGCTCCGACGGTCTACTATCCGCAGAGTCTCTGACAGGGCTGGTGTGTGAATGGTCATAAGAGATTCGGGGGACCCTGCCTCGGAGCAGTTGGGCCCCCTCCGGACCTTTTAAGAACGCTAAAAGGGACAAAGGGGAAGGAGGTCTGAAGAAGTAAGCCGCTGGGGCTGTAGGTGTCCCTGAAAGGATAGGTGTCTTAGCCCTTAACCGAAGAATCGGAAGTGCCCTAAGAGGCCGCACCCAAAGAAGGAAAGAAAGAAGAGTGGCCCAAGCGCCGCCTTGAGCCAAAATCTCGGGAACTCCATCGGCTGGTGACTTGTGACAGGTGTCCGGTGGGGCAACGTGGGGTCGGGGACGTCACGGAGGGGATCGTGTGGTCGGGGCACCTTCACTAAAACGGTCAAACCAGAGTCAGGGAGGGCCCAGAGATTGAGGGTAGGTCGGGAAGCAGTACGGGGGGTCGAGTGGCCCAGGGGTCACAAAACTCCGGGGGGGCTCAAGCCCTGCTTGCATAGCGGAACCAGAGGGCGGGGAGTCGCGGCGTTGAGCGGGGACTCTGTACCCTAGGTGGGATTTTGGAACACAAGCGCTACGGAGCCGGGGGGGAGACCGACTGAAGCACTGAGGATGATTCCAAACCTAGGTGGGGAGAACCCAAATCGTCGGGGGGGGGAGCATCGGGGTGGGGGATGGGCGGTGAAGAATCCGTGTTCGCACGTCCCCACTACGAGAAAAACAAAGAGGAGGGGGAGGAAAGAGAGAGCAAAATGGAAAGTCGGAACGAGTGGCACGACAGTGAAAAAAAAAGCTTAGCAAAAGAACGTACTTCGTCAAAACCTAAAAATCGTCGCAGAAGAGACCGCACAAAACGCGTTCAGAAAGACCTGGGCCGCACAGGGGACCGGAAAACTATGTAACTGTTTTCAACGATACAAAAATCGCGTGCAGAGTAAAGGAAGAAACAAAAAGGCGACGCCTCCAGAGGACTGGCGTGGCGAGAAGCAACAGGGATATTAAAACGTCTGGTCGTGGGCAGGGAACCTCCCATTACTTGGGTCAGGAAAAGGGGGGGGGGAGACAAAAAACCTGAAGCTTGGAACCGGAAATAGGCATGAAGGTCGAGTATCACAAAGTAAAAACTCATGAAAAACCTAAATGACTGGAATACCACCGGGCCACCCCGACAGTTGACACGTTGGCAAAAGATGGGAGGTAGACTCAAAAGGGCCATAAAGGCGAGGTATCGGGCGGCCTCTTTCACCGGAGGCTCGGGGGGGAACGCGGGACTCCTGGGTCCCGTGCTTCAGGGAAAAAGGGTCTAAAAGGAAACCTCCCGCACCAAGAAGGAGGATAAAGAAAAACAGGAAAAGAGGAGAGAGGCTTTCAGACGCCAGAAGACCAAGGCAAGGGGCGTTGGGCGGCACTTCTAGACCGGCAACGAATGTATCTGAAGTCCCCCATGTCTTTCATAGATGTTTCTCCGGAGGAAAAGGGGCGCGGCTAAAAAATGAAGGCGGGAGAACTAGGGAGTTGCCAGGATAACGATCATCGGGTGATGTGAGCAGTTCTATGATCAATGGCACCGCTCGGTCCAAGCCGCCGTTGGGAGGCCTCACCAGAGGTTCCACAGTTCAAACATGAAGGATCTGGCAGGTGACTTGTTGGCGATAAAACATTTTTCCCGCTGCGACCTTGCGGTGTGCTGTTGAAAACAGGGGGGGGGATGGGGGGGGCCCAAAGTACTTTCGGGAAGGCAATCAGTGGTGTGTTCTGCTCGGAAAAGAAAACAATATACAGAGGGGGCCAATAACTGGGGACGAGAAGGGCATGGGACGTGAAAGCAGGGGCGCGGGAGGGAAGCGGCGTTTGAATTCTGGTTACCGCTCATGACGAGAGCGAAACGAGTACCTGACTAGCCATAAGCGGAATTGGGGGCCAACAGGGGAGAGGATGGACTGAATCGCAATCTGCAGGTTCAAAGAACAGGAGATGCCGGCTGCGGCCTAAATGCGGTCCTGCATGAATGGGGGGTGGAGACGATACCGGGAAAGTGCGCGGGGAAAGCGTGCAATATCGCGGATCACCCTATTTCGTTGAAGCCGGAGGATGGTATCGTGTCCACGTTTTGCCCGCCGGATGGGGACAAAAGGAACGGGTTCCCTATGTCGGAAACGGGCAGCATCTCTATATGCAAACTGGTTTTACCTCATGAGAGAGGCTGCTTTGGGTGCTGGGGATCGGGTGTTCGCTTTAGAACCAAGGTCGCGCAACAGCCTTCTCCGCCGTCAAGCGGAAATAGACTCAACCAGGCACGGGCCGCACGGGCGGCCGACCGCGGGGTCGTTGGTCCCGAAAAGGGAACCCAAGGAGATCGAAAAAGAGGTGGGCGAAGGGAGAGAGACATTAGAAACGGAACGTTGCATATCCTGCTCTACAGGCTCGCGCCGACTTCATCTGGCCTGACGGTCGGCCAAGGAGGAGGGCCGGCTTGAGGAGGCCCGGGGGTTAAAGAGCAACAGCGGAAAAAAGGCCTCTGGCATCCGGGGCGACGATCGCGTTTTTGTCGATACCTACAGGGTGATCGAAGGGGACCACTGGCATCAAAGATAAACTGTCGAGTGGGGAGGCGGGGGGGAGACAGGCGAGGAAAGATGAACCGAAGGACTTTGAAAAAGAAGGAAAAGAAGACACTGAACAACTGCTGAAATCTCTCGGCACAAAAACAACGTAGGAGAATAATATTAACGAAACTTGGAGGGGTGAAGGGTCAGGAGGTCGTCGGGGGTCCAGGACAGGTCGTCAAAACGTTGAGGAGACAAAGGCCTCATAAAGCGGGAGACTCTTCGAACAAGCAAGTTGAGGGTGAGCAAGGAAGAAATGTGAATCATCTAAAGAAAAAGCCGTCCAGGAGACACGCACACGAAGAACGTCTACTCAATAACAAATCTCCCAAGATAGGAAAAAGACCGTAATCCCGGCTCGAACAGAATCGATCGTAAATGGGGGGCCGAAAAAGGCACAGCGGGGGGAGAGTAAGGCGAAGGAGACAGGGACGGCAGTATCCCTCCCTTTTTCTAGCCCCGTGGCCTATCGTCCTCTCGGAAAGAATGGGGAGAGCGGGGAAGACGGGGCTCTGGACGGACTGAACGATCCCAACGCTCTGTACGGGCTCTCCTCCGCGCCCTTGCCGTCTTCTGGGGTAATGGGGCGGAAGGGGGGGAGACCTGGAAAGGACTTGAGAGACTCTCTGACCCGAAACACACGGCACACACCACGCCTCTCTATCTGCCACGTCTCTAAAACATCACCAAGAGGGGGGAAAAAAAAAGAGGGAGAAAGGGAGGGTCTGCCCATGTTGCAAAATCGCCTCTGCTAGAATTTTGTTTGTCTCTTGCAACGCGTAGGACACAGGCCAGGCCGAAAGATTTGGACGGCTGGCTCAGCGCAATGGGCGGGTGGGGGTGACCGATTTACTCTCTAAAGAAGATGGGGGGGCCTGGGATCACGGACAAACGGGAAGACAGGTGTAAAGGGCATGGACGGAAGAACATTGAGGGGGAGGGAAGGAGCACGCAATCTAGGAAGGCGGTTAACATCGATCGACGTAGAAACCTCTTGTCTACATAGCGCCGATCATCGACGGGAAGGCCCGTGAAAGTCTCGACTGCGGGGCCCGGTACACGCATTTCCCTCCTATGGGAAACCGGAAGTGCGAATTCACATGACCAGAAGGGAACAATGAACTACAAAAGAAGGACAGACTGGGGGAGTTCAGGCGCACCCACACACGCGTTGAGTAAACTGAAGGGATGGAAACAAGACCTATTGCAACCATATGAAAAAACTCCCATCACAGAAGAGGTGGAAAAAACCTTCGGGGTACGTGGCCCGCGGCCCTCACCAGTCAAAAAGGCTGCCGTGTTAAACTACCTTGGGGGCGCGTGAGCCAGCTCAACGGGGTTGGGGAGTGGGAGGGAGGTAACTGACGAACCATAGCTGGGTGCCGAAGGGAGAACGTCCACCTGAATCAACGGCCCACAGAGGAAGGGAGACTTCACAGACAGGGGAGTGTTTCCTACTAGCCAAGGCATGTCGCAAGATAGCAGAAAAGTAAGCTTAGGAAAAGAGCTCGACAATACAGATGTTGGCTGTCAGTAAGAGGAAATGGCAACCCCCTGACCTCTAGATTTCCAACCATAAGAAGTTGCCGGAGGAGGCAAAGAAAACACACAGCAGAAGCAGTACGGCTGTAGGTCTAAGTACAGGCAGTCTTATTCAAGAGATACTTTGTAGCCCTCCCTGTACCGGAACCAGGAGTCACGTATAGAGAAAACAAGATTGAAAAGGAAAGATGCCAAATCCAGGAAAGAGATCGCCTGTGGGTATGAAGCCTCGGGGCAGAACGAGGATGGTCTAGCCGGTGGTGACGGTGTGCAACGTGGGTTTGGGGTTCGGGAAGTAGAAAACCCAAAATGGTGCGCAAGATCGTTATCTCGTCAACTCCGAGTCAGGGCAGAACCGCTGATGTGTCGGGACATATGTCGTCGGTAAACGGTAAAATGGTGAAAAGAGTTGCCAATGTCAAGCTCCTGGTGAGCCGCTCTGCAATGGGAGCAGGAAGGGCGCGTAGGGATAAAGGGGCGTGGGTGCCGTAGCCCGCTAGGTTTGTCCCGGTGAAAGAGAAAAGAGTCCTCCGGTGAAACATAGGGCGACCATCAGGGCCCGGCAAGTGAATGAGGTCCGCCGAGTTAAAGATCGGGGACGTGGGTTGAGCATCGGGTGGGCTTAAATCAGAAAAACGGTCAAAGGGAGTCTAGACGCACCAACAACGAGGGAGTAATACGCGAAGTAAAGGGGGACAGAGTTCTTACCCAAAACGTGAGAACAAAAGAATTAGGGGGACGCCAAGAAGCGCGTATAAAGCCCTCACTCCGCTGGAAGAAGCCCGCCATTAAATCAAGGGGCGGGATGTTCTTCAAACAAGACAACGACTAGGGACGAAGGACGGCTGCCAGATCTGACACTCCTTAGTTTGCAGCAGCAGGGCAGGATCCACGGCGACGGGGGGAGGGAACCGGCGTAAAAAAGTATCCCTATAAGTTCCGACAACCTACGGGTCCGCCCAGTCCGGAAGATGCGCGATAAAAAAGGGGGAGCGAATGGGAAACCATCGGCGAGGGCCACGGAACAAACCACTACACACACTCCACTTGTCGCCAGCCGTGAGTTTGTCTACCGAATGCTCCAAAAGGAAGAGAAGAGGGTCCAGAGTGCATTCGTGGTCTGCGGTACTCGGCAAGACCCAGGGCTCTTCAAGGGCGGTCACGATTCTAAAAAGACCTCCAGCCAAGCAGGATTTCGGGGGGCCTCCGAAGGACTGCGAGAGGGACGGTTGAGGGCCCCAAGCAGGTGGACAGGTTTGGGAAAATGGTTTATGCGCAGTACACGGGGCACTCCATTTTGGGGTTACGAGGGCACCGTAAAGAAGGGTGTTGGGTCGGGAACGCAGGTTTACGTGCGGACGAAGGGGAGACTCGTGTAGGCGGGAGGTTAAGTCAAAGATGATCGGACTGGGAGGATAAAAGGAGGCTGGAAAAGGGGGATGAGCTGGAGAGGTCGGCTCGTGCGAGATGGTAGAGTAGGGCGAAAGAAGTTAGTCTGTAACTTCGGCGGGTTTCTGCGGTTGGATGTATTCCCCAGAGTAGGGGGGTGGGAGGCGAGGGTGTAACGCTTGAACAGTGGAGTGTGACGGAGGGTACGACGGGAGAGGGGGGGGAGGTTGAGGCTGGGGGGTATCTGGGGGGAAGAGAGGGAGGGGACGAACGGGGGGGAGGCTGAGGTGTTGATAGAACGGAGGAGATCGCGAGGGGTTCGTGGGGAAGGAAGGATAAAGGGGGAGGCGAATGGTATACCTGAGTTAGCAGATCTGCTTAGGGGTGGGGGTTAATAGAAATGGCGCGGGGTGAGGCGTAGGAGGGTATAAGGGGGCTGGGGTGACTGGGGCGTGAAGGAATGGTCGAGGTCGAGCGTTAGAATACGAGCTTCAAGACTGGGGGTACACCCAGGGCTAGTATTGCCGGTTAGCGTAGAAGAGTACGACGGAGATGAGAGGAGTGGCCCAACTCGCTTCGGCCACTTCTAGATTTAATGGCGGCGTGGGAGTACCTTTCCCCCCAATTGTCCTTCAGGTGCTCTTGTGCAAAAAGCTGGGACTGTGAAAAGAAGACGATGGTTAGACGCGGCGCGGCGAGCTGTGTTGAGAAGGGGGGAAAGGGGGGGGGGGGGGGGGCACATTAATTTTTTCGGCCTCAAGGGGTGGAGTGCTGGCTGACTGAACAAAAGATGCAGTCTGGCCAGATCAAATTGGGAACAGCGAGGAATGATTGATCACTATCATACGGAGGAAAGTCTTGTACGCAGTCTAGACGACAACTGAGACCGGCGGGGCCGAGCGAAATTAAGAAGGGGCCCACCGAGTAGGCGGATGAGAGGAGCTCATTGACCTACTAAATTCGAGAACTGAGACGCAGGACGTAAGGCAGGAAACTGGGAGGGCGGTTGGTGAGAGTATCCCGGAGCGTGAGAGGAATCAGCGATATGTATCACCTCCACGCTAAGCTGCAGAGCTGCCTGTTGGGTCACTCAAGGTCCGAAGGATGCCCAAAGGGTTGCAGATCCGCAACCCACGGGCTATTGCGAACTGTCCGCAATGATGGCGATAGTATGTTGTTTAAGCTCATGGAATAGAGAAGGCGTAGGGGTGGGGGGCAAAGGGAGGCGCGAGTGTTTTCTTACTACTAGGGGCTCGTAACCAACGTCGACGGACCGGAACTAGAATAGCCCCCCGGAAACGAACGTCCTATTCTAGAAGGGGGAAAGGAGAGGTGTGGGGCTTTTAGAAGAAGGGGAGCACTCTGTGCGATACCATTCTTCGGCGATGCTAAAATGGGGGGATAGTAGGATCCTTGGATAGACATGCTCGCGTAAGGAAAGAGGGCCTGCCGGGGGGAGGAAAAGGGAGGAAAAGAGAGGGGAGGGGGGTTCCAATCCGTCGGAAACGGCTACTGATCATACCGGGTGGGATAATCGGAATGAAGTGGAGGGGCGGAGGACGACCAGGATTGGGGAAAGAGAAAGAGAAAACATCGTGCGCAGCAAAGAAGAAAGATGTGCGGAGATGGGGTACAAAGCATCTCCAAGGACCTTGCCTACCTTCCTACGACGCGATAGACGAACCTGGAAGTCTGTGAAAATAGCAGAGTCAACAAAAATTAGGAGGAGGGGAAAAGCGGAAACACTGTGGAAAAACCTTGGGTCATCCGTAGTCGTGCCGGTAGGCACAGCCGCGGATTCAGAAGGAACTGAGGTCTCCAAAGCGCGACACGAGACAAGGGTGGGGTCGAGGGGGTTGGGCAGCAGAGGTAGAAGGAAGCTACGTCGTCTTCCGCATGGGAGCATCGATCTCAAAGGGGAACTTAAGCGGGCGGCCTGTTTGATATGAAAAAGGGGAGAGAAAAAAAGACAAAGCCGGAGCTGGGACAGGTAGCCAGCGGTTTCCTAACTAATGTCGATCAATTCTGCAACGAAACCGGGAAATCGCCCGTTGTTCGGGAAAGAGTCACCAAATGAGGGAAAGACGAGCTGACAGTGTGGCTCGCTGCTGGAAAACCCAGCGCGGGGCGGAGCTCCGCAACGGTAGCGTGCCCGGTGACGATCTGGATTAAAGGGAGGAGGAATGGGATCCGTTTCACGTCTGGGCACCCGATCCAATCTGAAAAAACCTCGGCAGAAAACGACCACCGGGGCCCCGAGAGGGAAGAGGATTGGTACAAATCATCATCGTCCAGAAGGGGGATGCTGTCGCCAGACTACTCGCCAAAGGGGGGTGTTGTTCCAGAAAGCTGATAGGGGGAAAAAAGGGGGCAAGAAAAGGGGAAGAACGGCGCGGCCGAGCTACAGCGAGCTCAACCTGGTGTTATCCAACAGACAGCTGATGAGGAGAGAGCCGGAGTCGACGACCCAACAAACAACAGGAAAGCACAGTTTCTTTACTTCCCACTGGTCTGCCGTGAAAAGCTCGTATGGGCGGAAGATTGAGATGAGGAAAGAACGACAAGGAAGGGGGCCATCAAGGAGAAGACTGCTAAAGCGAAGGGTTCAGGTCGCGCGCACGGCTAGACTGAGTCAAGAAAGCCGGTACACCGAGGGTGTGACTAAAACAAAGGGGTGATCAAATGCACGGACGAGTTTTGGATCGGGAAGCTTAGCTTGTGTGTAGGTCACTTGCAGCGCCAAAAACACCCCGTTCGCGCCATCACCAACAAACGGCACAACCCCGACGGGGGGTGCCAGCTAAAGGTGACGCCAAACAGGGGAAAAAAACCTTGCCGTAACAGTCACGTCCACCTCTGACGCAAGCCTTACATGGGGACCGCCGGGGGTTGGATCTGGTGCAAACGGAGGAGTTAGGAACAGAGGAAGGGGGTGCCAGGGGCCTGCTCTCCCTTATACGCGTCCAACCCGGAGCGTGAGCAGCCAGTTTTTCAAAGAGAGCCGGAATGGGAAAGGCGGAATGAGAGGAGAACATCTGATTCAGGAAAAGATTGGCAAAATTTCAGATAAAGTAGTCGTACAAACCTCGGGTAGGTTGCCCACTGCCAGGGCAGGACGGGGGCGCCCTGAAGGCAACAGAAGGGGAAGGGAAAGGACGGGAAGTTCGCTGTCGTTGTTCACGGAGATCGTGCGACCGCCAATGGGAGAAGCCCGGGACAGAGTACCCGCTTCGAACGTAAAGACAAAAACTGGGAAAAGTAGGAAATCGGGTTCAAGTCCTCCTTCAGAATCAACGTCGAGCCAGGTGGATGGGGTCAAACTTGGGGGAAGGGTCCGGTCCAAAGTGGTTACGCACGGAAGGGGATTCGGTGATAGCCCTTATCCCGTCCTGACTGGCACGTTCAGGGCGGAGGACGGAGGACGGAATCCGTAGGTGGTGTCCTAAAGGGGCCAAGGTGAAACCGAAACGGGGTTGGCAGCCCCCTGTAACTGTCAGCGCAAGGAGGCGTCCGGAGCTTGCTTCGTGAAGAAAAACTCGCCCCGCAGAGGTTGGGAGGGGAGTTGGGGGAAAGCAGCGCGTCCATTGTTGACTAACGCCTGCGATCCGCGACGAGGGGAAAACCAGAAGTCGTTGAGTGGGGGGAGGAAGGGGGGCATTTCTGTAACCGTTAGGAACGTTCCCCCCTTAGATCTCAACCACAACGGAGGATTGGAAAATAAGGGATCAGTGGGTCGGAAGAAAGGGGCGAAAAAAAAAACGAAGAAAACAGAGAGGACAACCCGACTGGGCCACTGCTGATCATCCAGGGCGGCGCGTAGACGAGCCGACGGAAAAGGAGCGGTAGGAAAGGAAGAAAAAGCAGAGGCGGATATTAGCACTAACTGCTGGGTTCCTCAGATTGCATCCTGGGGGATCAGAGATGGTAAGGCAGCAAGGGCGTGCCCAAGATCACGGGAGGGGAAGGGGAAAGGGGGCACCCGTAAACTTGAAAGAAAGACAAACTAGGACGGCCTCCATCCGGAAGGTCGCGATAAGCCGACGTGACAAAGGAGGAGAACGGAAAGGGAAAAAACACTCAAGTTCCCCCTAAACCCAAGGAGGGAACCAGACGTATGACTCGAAGGGCTCACTGGCGGAGGGCTCTCTTGGCGGTGCATCGGGGAAAAGTCGGGGGGCGGGAACGCGACTACAGGGTCAGGCCGTCAAAGGGGTCTACGAACTAGATGACGTACCTCCAGACAGAATATTCGACCTCAAGAGACCTGAGGCTCGCGATGTCCGAACCCGGAAGGGAACTTCTAGGGGGGGAGGAAGGAGAAAAAGGACTTGGAAGATTCTGAGGGATGCGCCCACCAGACGGCTTGCCAGCCGATGTTCTCCTAAGTCGAGCGCGAATTAACATGCCGGGACGAAGGAAAAAACCTCCCGGGCTTGAGGGATCTCCGGGTTGCCGCGTTGAAAGCGGAGTCAGGGCGACGCGGCGAAGGACTCTGGTCGTAGGAAAGGAACAGCCGAACCGTGGGGGAAGCGATAAACGCATTCCCCAAAGTCGGAAAGGTACGTTTCGAGATACGTGTGTGGGTAAAGAAACACTGGCGACATGGGAGCGGCTGTCGGCGGTGGGGGGAAGAGCAGGTTGGAGGGGGAAAACTACGACGCGTTTGGGTAAGTTCTGAAATAAAGGAAGGAACGGAAACAGACTTGGAGGGGCCGTCCTTGTGACTAGCTCGGTCAGGGGAAGGGGGAAAAAAAGAACAAGGGGAGTCACAAAATCGGACCGCTTAATGGAAAATCCAGATATCGTAGGGCAAGGAAAGAGACGGACGACATGACTTGGCCACCGGAGTTGCATCGCCGCATCGGGGGGGGAAAGAGAGGGTTCAAAGAGGAAGAGAGAGAAGGCAGGCTCAGGACCGCCGACAAAGCCTGCAAAACCTTAGCTGGGGGGTCTTAAAACGCTCGTTGCGGATGGCAAGCGTGCATAATCGAAACGGATCAAAAACCGCCAGCGCGAAGAACCCGCTGGAGGTACGAGAAAGGGGGAGAAATGAAGTAACTCAAAAAGCCTGACCCCAAAGACGGGGCCGAGGGATGTCATGGCCGCCAGCTCTTCGGGAATATGAGGACTGGTGCGAGACGAGAGCCGATCGAGACGGTTTGTTCGTTGGAATGAAGGGGGGGGGATCGGATCCTAATGTAGCCGAAAAAGTAGGACCGGAGACAGGCAAGCAATCACAAAAGGGGCACGGGAGAAGTCGGGCAAAAAGCGATCGAAAAAGCTGAGGTGGCATGTGGAAGCAGCCTGCCCGGCGATAGTCGTTCCCCTAGGGAACGAAACGGCGTCGAAACGAGGAGTTTGCAAGCCGGAGAGGAACAGAAGAGAACGACGAGCAAGGAGGGGGATGGTGGCGCTGGGTCGGTCTAGCAATTTTCCTCAACGGCTGCCGGTGAAATAGACGGGGAAAGAGACGTCGAGGGCGGATCGAAATACGGGGGGGGAGAGCGACTCAGAAGAGTTGCGCAGAACGCGACCTCGTGGGGTCGGAGACGCTAAAGCATCTGAATCCCTAAAGAGAAAGAAAAACAACTGATCATACCTTCACGCAGGCAAATGGGGGAGAGAGCTCAAACAAACAAAAAAAAAGGGGGAAAGGAAAAAAAAAAGGGAATTTCCAACATCACGTGGTAGGTCGGATCAGTCGGGGGTCAGTCAGCAAAGGACTTGTCGGATTCGCGATCATCGCGGGGAAAAACTCCGCGCGACAACCGACAGTGTCGAGGAAAATTGCAAAAAGAAAAAAGGTAGAGTCCGCTGACAGCCTTAGGCAGAAGCAAGCACCGCCAAATTCCGATCGGACACCAGGACCGGAATGATCAGGCCGGCCGTTAGAATGCACCGGCCGAAGACATCCGGAGGGGGCGGAAGGGCCTCCAATAAAACGTCCGTCGCTAAGCGAGCCAGGAATGATTCCCCGTGTCGTTCGCCACGGAAGGAGCCGTGAACGTCTGAACGAAAGCTCTAAGCCTCTTGAGTAAACGGAAAAGGCCACATCTGAGGGGGGGTCGTCGGCTAACTCGGGTCCTGTGGTGCTGTGAAGCTGCCTTTAAGCGGGAAGACTTCTTACACCGGAAGGAGAGAGAGGCAAAAAAATCGCTGCAGAACGAAACTAAAAAAACTCGTTGGGGCCTAGGATAACGGGGGAAAAACCACCAAAGCAGCAACTCTATGCTGGGTCGCCAGTCAAACATCCCTCGGACTCGGGGGTGGAGAAGCGGAATCGGCAACCAAAGGATACTGAGAAAAAGGCGGGAAGGGGGTCCGCAACAGCTCAGCTCCTGATGGGTGGCCGAAGATATCCACGGACTGATAGCCCGGCCCGTATCGAAGACCACCACAAGCAGCATCCAGGTGTATGCTGACGTCAAAATAAGTCTGAGCGGAAAGAGCATGTTACTAGGGGGAACATCAATTTAAGGAAAGAAGAAAGGAAAGAGGGGGCCAAATTAACGAGATCATCCCGCCTTCCCGTGGGAAAACTCATCGAGGGAGCCGCTACACTACACCGTACCAAAACTGGGGGGGTGAAAAAGAAGATGGCCATATACATCGGACCAGCTTCCACAAGGGAGGGGAACACGCACTGAGCTTGTGGTCGTCAGCAAAGCACGCCACCCCACAAAGGCGTCGACGCGTCAAACAGGAGAACCCATCAGAAGAAAAAAGGTCGCCGAGGGGTTCGAAACACCGCGTCGGCCATCTCCCACGCTGCAACGAACCTGCAGGAACTGGTTACAAGTGAAGGGGAGGGGTGGGAAAAGTCAAACGGTGTTCTTGATTCTACGACGACACGGTGCCCTGGGAGGGCCTTTTCAAAAAAAAGATAAGAGCCAAAAAAATGAAAGGAAGAAGGAAGCAAAAAGGGGAGTATAATTCAGGTGCGCCTCAAGCTGAGCTATAAAGGCTCTGGACAGATCGGGGTCCGTACGAGCCGATTTTGCAATCAAAAATCCTCTTAGAAAGTTGAAAACAAACGTCCTTCCTTGTGGAGCTGGGGACCTTTTGAAAAGGCTGGAGGTCGAAGACTAAAGTGGGAACTGGAGGGCACGTCGAGTAGTTCGTAGTAGGGGGGGCCTCAAATGGGAAAAAGCAAACTTCGAGCCTCAGGGTCGAGGACCATAAGATTCAAAAAACTCACAACGAGAGCGAAGCCTTGCGGGCAAGAACTCATCGGCTGAAGAACGTGACTGGGGGGGGTTCCTTGGTGCAGTTTCGTGAAGTCGACTTAAGTTTCAAAGTCAAGTAGGGAGGGGATCGGCGACTTCAGCCTAGGAAATAGACCCGATTGGAGGGGAAATCTGTCTTTACCCGGTAAACTTTTAAAGGGGGCTCCCGGTCCCCGAACCGGGGAGAGGAACAAGGAGGGCTATCTTAGGCAAGCCAGAACGGCTTAAAAATGGAGTCGAATACCTACAAGGACGATGGGGGAGACGGTGTTAAAACAGCGACCTGGTCTGAAATCTTGGCAAAAAGACGCACTGAGATGTGTCCGCACAGCATGGGTACGACAAAAATTACGGAGGGGGGTTGACATGAGGGTCTTTGGGTAAAAATCTCGGTGGCGCTACGGGGGCCAACGATCAAACAACAACACAGAACGGAGGCATGAGGAAAGAAAGAATTGGACGGCGAGGAAAGTAGCACCGACAACACAACGAGTGCAACCCGACAGCCCAGGCAACCCGAGACTTGGGGCAAACAAGAACCCCTATAAGAGAAAAACCCTCATCGGGAGGACTATTCCTTACAGACGAGAATTGATGTCAAAAACGACTAAAAATCGCGGGGGGGAAGCAAAAAAAAAGCAGGAAAACAGAAGGAAGGGGCAGGAGGGAAGAAAATAAGCTGACACCACAGTGGACCATTGACAAGCACAACACAGTAAAGCTTTCAATCAGAGATGGCCGACACATAAAGAAATGGTCTGCCGGAAACCTAGGGGGAGAAGAAACAGGGGAAAGGGGACCATTCAAGGCGTTCGACGCCCGGACCCAACTAACCATGGAAGTTTCGCAAAGTAGTTCGCGCGAAAAGGAAGCGGTCGGATGAGGTTACCGAGGAGAGAGGTTAACCTCGGGCGCGGACGCCGGGAAAGGGGGCGGCTTCAAGGGGGGCAGGAGAAGCAAAACACGTACCTCCAAAAAACGGCGTAAGTACGCAAAACGGACCTAGGATCTAGGGGCTCCCCTTCTATTGTGCATGCTAAGGGGGGGGGAAAAAAGAAATAGCCTCTGGGAAAAGAAACACACCATGGCCTTGTCCAGGCGATTTCTCCGCGAAAGGAAAGACGGAAAATCAATTAGGAGAGTAGGAACTTCAACTGTCTTTGAAATCACAAGCAGTCAAGGGCCGCGTTGTCAGGGCGTCAGGAAGCCAAAGGCACAGATAGGGGGGGGCGTCCTTAGTGGGCAAAAAGACCGGTTCTTCAGAAAGATATGACCAGTGCATAGCTAGGAGTCGAGTGGAATTCCGAGGGGAAGCGGGTTTTGTGAACCATGAAGAAAGGGAGGCGGTGAGGGCGTTGGGAGAGTTTAGCGTGGTCCATAAGTCTGTCCCTCACGCTGGTGGTTCGTGC
>Ga0179593_1496766_pt1 | contig 23496 bp, 21 predicted proteins | sample CZODoug2_1_08_16_FD_185931 | JGI IMG/M metagenome (GOLD analysis project Ga0179593, IMG submission 185931) | Vadose zone soil fungal communities from Angelo Coast Range Reserve, California, USA - CZODoug2_1_08_16fungal (PacBio error correction) | ecosystem: Environmental > Terrestrial > Soil >...
AAAGGCTTTGCACGAAGAGTATACCGTCCAACCATCTTTACAGTGGGACGGAAAAGCTAAGGCGGATCACTGTCCCTGGAGGGGCGCCAGATAGAAAGCCGAGGGGGCGAACCTCGACAAAGCAAAGACGGGGAGTCAGGAGGTCAGGGTCGATCATCAAGTGAATGCCTCTTACAAATTTGAAGTATTCAACAAGGCGGCAATTCACTTCGCTCTCGGGGGTGTTAGAAGTCCGGCTTAACGTGAAACAAAGTCCCCAGCGTAGTTCAGGGCAAAGAGGTAACAGATACCTCGACCAGAGGAGCGCGTGGAGGAGCTAAAGAGATACATTCAAGTCTAGATGGTCAGAAAAACCTGCATCGCCAGAATCCTGCACTGCGCGTAGCAACTCGTCAGTAGGGTTGGGTCCAGGGAAAGAACAAGCTGGAGCCGGGTCAAAAAGAAAAAAAACCCAGGGGCTTGCAACCTGGATTCCGGTGGGGGCGGAGAACAAGAAGAGACGCCTCAAGAATCCGGCGAGTGAAGTCCTATCTAGTCTCATACCAAATGTTTCGGCGCGAAAAAGTTAAATAAGAAGTTTTCGGGGGGATCATCTGGGGGAAAAGGGAACTAACGAGGCCGCACATACTGGACAAGTTTGGTTCCACGAACTACATGAGTCCATCATCGGAGACGGGGGAAACTGGTTGTGGGTCCAGAGGAAAATCACGAATCGCCCAGATGGCTCCAGGTGGCATGGGTTAACAGGTGTTGCGCCATCGCGGGAAATAGAACAAAAAAAAACTGTCCTGGGTCTCCGCTTGACTTAGTGCGATCCATTGCCTGCTGAACAAAAAAGGGGACGAAACTCTCCATTCAAAAATCCTGAAGGGAGACGGGGGTCTCCACTGGACTGGGAAAAGTTTATTTTTCTGGGGCTCAGATTCGGGGGGGGGCGGGGTCATAGGGGAGTCACGACGCAAAAGAAGGAGTTTTCGAGAGTGTAGGAGAAACGGAAGGAAGTAGTTTACGATTCCTTCGGGGGTAGATAACGTCTTGACAAAAACGCGTAGAAGGATTTAAAGTCTCCTTCATCAGGCAAAGCCTTAGCGGTTGCGCGGCAGGCGGACTATAACAGATAAGGTCACAGGGGGAAGGAAGTATTCTCCGAGAAGACGCTATGTACAGGTCTTGGTGGGGGTTCAGAGGGCCCAGGGGCCTGAAAGGGCGGGTAAGTACACTTTTTGTCAGTCTCGGGGAGAGCGAGACCAGAATCCGGAGGTTCGCACGCTAGGGGGAATGCTAATTGCATAGAGAGTGAGGGAAAGAGGGGACGAAAGGCCGCACAATAATAGAGGACAATATTTCGTGCAGGCCCTCTCCGAGAGGGAGGAACCAAAAATGAGAGCGAATGGGAGTTCGGGAAAAAGCCTTCTAGGACTTGAAAGGTATGGGGGACATGGAGAGAAGGACCGAATGACTATTAGAAAAAAGAAACGGGTTGGTGGGAGAGTAGGGTCCAAACGGATAGGGGGGGGGAGTTTCTCCTTTATGGTGGAAGGGGGGACGTAGATTATGGCCGGAATTTAAATATGGAAAGACTCCGGGGTGGGCCACCTGCAGCAGAGGGGAGGGACCGATCGCCGATGGGAAGAGAATCAACTCTCAAATGGCATGGTGAGGGGGGGGGAAGGTCAGGAAGGAAATGGAGAAAGGCAACGGGGGGAAGGGAAAGATGGGCCTATTGAACAAGGGTGAAATGGCTCCATAAAGCTGACACGGGTAGGGTGGAAAAAACCGAATCGGGAGGAAAGGGATGGGAGAAGGGGAACCGTCTTGAGTCGAGAAAGAAGAATTTAGTCGTAGCGCCCTCTGATGGTCCGCGTTTAACTGTATGGAAAAGAGACGAGGCAATCCCGGGAGGAAAGACCGCCACATTTGTCCATCGGGACGAGGAAAATAGTTGGTCTAACACACGGGAGGAGGTACGAATGCTGCGACAGGCGTTCCCAAAACTACGGTCTTAGGAAAATTATACCTTTCAAGGACGCGCAGGGCCACGAGAAAGAGACGGGCGACCATGTCATGGCGGAAAATAAAAGAGAAACCGGCTGGGGGAGCAGAAAGAAATGCCCTTTCGATGGGAAAGGCAGAATTGGAGGGGACTATCCGAAAAGGGAGGCGAGTCGTCTCGCGAAAAACGGATGAACCTCCAGGACACCGGGCCAGTCAATATCCTCATAAAAACCAGGTTCTTCCAATGAATACTGGAAGTGGCGAGGGAAGCGTTTCCCAGGGCGAGAAAGAGGAACAGGGTGGTGAATGGGGAGGGGGGGTGCAATTCTCAGGCTAAGGGAAGAGCCCACTAATCGGGTCAAAAAAGGGGCGTGGTTTCATGGGATTTGAAGACAAATTAACATTGGATTTCGTCAAAAGGAAGAAGCCCGGCTTCGGTGGGGGGGCTAGGGAAGTATAATTCAAAGCAGAAGAGGGCAGGGTTCCAGGCTTCTCAAGCTTCAGTCCCGAGCGAGAAGGGGGACGGATATCCAGAGGATTGATAGAGGTACGGAAAAGAAGTCCATGTTACCGAAGTAAGTGAAAAGGTGCTCTTTCTACGGGAAGGGGGGGGACGTGGGGAAGAAGAATCAACACAACAATGGAGGAGGAAAGAGAGAATAAAAAGAAGCTCCTGTAAAGGACGGGGGGAACAACCAAAGGCAATAAGCGGATTCAGAAAGAATAGAAGAGCTTTATATCTCAATTGAAGTAGACAGAACTTCTGAGCTCGAGCTACGAGAGGAAGAGCGGAAGCTTATTCCAGGAGGAAGTTGTGAACGGGCAAGAAAGAAACAAGAATCTTCCAAGCAGAAAAGGGAGGTAAAAAAACGACAGGGAACAACAGAGGGACACGGTTCCCTGAGCTCTGAGCCTGGTTCAAGGAAAGCGACGGACGGACCACTGAATATACAGAAGTTTGCCTATCCATGTTAGAGAGCACTTTCTCTGATACCTTTAGAACTGGGAAGGCAGGAGAGGGTTAAGGGCTGGTCCCAATTTGATTAGTGGCATTCTCGGAGAAGAGTTCTCAAAAAAGGGGCCGCATTGAGTATATCCGCAAGAGGGTGATTCCATCGAGGGGGCATTCGCTGGAAAAGGCTCCATCAATTTGGTGTTAGGGAAAAGAAGGAGACCGACTAGAATCGTGGAAATAATGATGAACGTTGGACGAGCTGGTGGATAGTTTAACAGGGCGAAGATGGAGTATCCCAGCTCCTAGTGGGCTCCCTCAGGGATTAGGAGCTCTATTGAATGCTCTAACTCTGGCGCATCGAGTACCGCAAGTCATACGGGACCACCGCTCTCAAGCAAAAAATTGGGAAACTGGGATTCAAAAAAATCCAGCAGAGAAGATACTTAGCCCTATTGGAAAACGAACTGGACTGTTGGCGAGAAACTGTTTCAATCGGACCCTGATACGAGCCCTAATTAGAAAGGGGGTCAAAGAAAACTTCCATCTCATCCAAGAGAAAAAAACATCGGACGAACTTTTCTGGCTGGGCGCCGAACACTCTGAGCAGGGAAAGAGGCTGGATGGGTCCCGCGGAGCGCATGACAGAAGCTGCAGGGGGGTCAAGCAAATACTTCTCGGGCCCAAGAAAATACCCTGCATGCTTGGGAAAGCTAATCGATCCAATAAACAGGGAAGCGGCTGTTCCGAAAAAAAAGCGGACTGGACTAAAACGATAAGGAACTGCGGAAGGGGGCGGAGAAGGAGAGGAAGATAAGAAGGGCGAGCGGAGAAGCGGGAACGCGCAGGCCGAGCTGAAAAAAAGGATAAAAAGATATACTTAACCCAGGCAGCGCTGGGAAAGCGGCGAGACGAGGCTCGCACGGACGGAGGAGGGAAGGCCTCAGAAAACCAATGCACGGCCGCAGGAAGGAAAAGAGGAAAAAAACTGTCGAATCGCGGGTCTCGATGTAAGAGGAACTTTAGCAAAGCGGCGGTGAAGAGGGAGATTGGGGATAAAGAAAGAGCAGAGCAACGCTAAGGCTCGGTGGGAGACAGACCAGTATCCTCCTCAACGGAAGATGGCGGAAAATGTCAGCCGGTAGAGGTATAAAATAGAAGGGGGAATGAATCACTACAATTAGAAGTGGGGCTGAATTAAATTGGCAAAAGGGGGGATGCGTTTCAGGGCGACGCAGCCCGCGAATCAAAAAGTCACGCCAAAAGTGGATCAAAAAAGGGCTTAAACTGGCTCCTGGAGGTGTAGACATGGGGACGGGAACATCAGCCCTGGATAACTACACAAAATTCAAAAACGAACTCGCAGTTTGGGGGTGCGGCAAAGGGTAAAAGAACGTCTGGAAAAGAGGAAGGAGGATCCACCTGGCCGCCGAGCGGGCAGAGGGTGCGCCTAAGTTACTCCAAAGAAAGAAGGAGAAAAAGACGGAACGGGGAGCCTGGCTTGCCCAAGGGTCTCCTAGGCTTCTTTAAAGGGGCAGTGGTGAGCTTGATGTTGAGAGGCAGGCGGAAAGAAAATAAAAGGCAGCCACCTTCGGAAAAATCCGTGCCTGCCAATTCAAGCGATGGAAATGATAAAAAAAAGAAGCGGCTGGATGCGATCGAGAAGCGAGAAGAACGGACAGCAATCTTTTCGGCATAAGGAGTGGGGGGGAAGCGAAATTCTCAAAGGAAGCGCTGATGGAAGCAGGGCGCAACGATCCGATAAAGGCGCCGCCGGAGGCGTGAAGAGAGGCTATGATCAGGGAACGGAACGACGTGATGATAAGTGATCGCAACTAGGCATGTCAGGGGTTCGGGAAAAAAAAGGGATTTCTCTATGCCCTGCAAGAAGAATGGTCCCCTATTCTCAAAAAAAACGGACGGGCGCGAATGAAGCAACGACCGTGGAAAAAAAGACGGCAACCTTGCCGGGAGGGATTCCGTGCACGATCAGAAAAACAAGGAACACAAAGGCATAGGGGGGGAAAAGCAGCGATTAGAAAGGAGGGGTTCTCAATCCATTTAGCTCAGAAGAGGGGGCTGGGGGATTAAGGGTGGCTGAAGTCAAGTAAAGATTGGAATGGAATATACTTCTTCGTGGAAAAGAAGTTGCCATGGGAGAAAAAACAACACCTATTAGGAGAAAATAGGGATTTGGAAACCAGGAATTTCCCACTAAAAAGGAACTTAATAGGAAAGTTTGTACTTCAGCTTCCGAAGAATAGGGAAAAATGTCCCTGGATTGCGGGAACCGGGACAGAAGACTGCGCTTGCTAAGACTTCGGGGGCCGGGGTTGCGGTTGGATCAGAGAGAGGGACATAGGCCATTCGGCAAAGTGTGAAGAGTCGGACGGCAAAGAGGAGGAAAAAACGGGGTCGAACGCTCGGGTCGGAGATTCCTCTGAATGGGAGGGCGCCTCTGAAAGGTCACTTGCAGCGCGAACAGCGCCTGAAGGGGGGGGAGGGAACCAAGGCGGTCGTTGCGAGGGTCGCGGAGGGGGGAAGTCACTCAGCTCCCTGAAATATAGAAAAGAGACTGCGCACGGGGCAGAGGGTCGCGTCTCGAGAGAAAAAAACGTAGAAAAAGCCTGGATCGGAAAAAACTGGGAGGAGCCAGAACAAAAAAGCCTTCAGAGCCGGCAGCGTCGTAGAGAACGAAAAATCAAATCCACATCCACTCTGGTGGAGCGGGATGTCATATGAGAAAGCTGGATTGGGAGGTAGGAGGACAGGGAAGGAAATGCTATCATCTCTAGCTGTGAAAAAATGCCGGCCTCAGCACATAAAAACGTAATAAACCGAAGAGTCGAGGGGGTCGGAACAGAAATTGCGTATTTTCAAGAAAAAGCTGGGGGGGATTCCAAAATAAAGGGGTGGACATAAGAGAGCGGCGGCTCCTGTCCGTCCTCACAAAATGGAATACGCCTCTCGCCAATGGCGGAACGACAAAGTGCATGAGAGGGACGCGGAACTTTGGTCTATCCATGCCGGAGGGGACGGTCCTTCAACAATTAAAGTAAAGAGAAAAAGCAACAGTGCCAAGAACGAGAGAAAGCGTAGATCCACGCGAGGGGGGCAGCTGGGCTGCGAGGAAAGTGTCAGAGGGGTAAGGCCGACATCAAGGGGTTCTCTGGCAGAAGCTCCCAAGAAATAGTAAGCAACAGTCGATTTTATATTCGATAGCCAAGCTAAACCAATCAAAAAACAGATTATACCTCCTGCAAAACAGGATCCCCCAGAGCCTTAGCGTTGGCAGACTGAGCGCAGACGAGAACAATGGAAGTTAGGAAACGAAAGGATCATTCCGGACCGATGATACAGGAGGAGACAGAAAAAAATATGGTTGCTTCATCGAAACGCAGAAAGCGAGGTCCTTCCAAAGCTGAATGATACTAGTCAAAAAATCAGCCGGAGGGGGTGCAGATCGAGAAAAAATTGAGAAGCTGGCTAATCGGGGCTAAGAAAAGCCCTTAGGGGCTGACCCGAGTTTAAAGACCGGGCGGCGAACAGCGGATCGAAGAAAATTGCGTAAGGGAGCACTTCGCGACCGCTTGAAGGGGTATAGCGGGAGGCCTCCGCGGTATAAAAACCTCGCTGAAAGGTGTGAAGGGGGGGGGCAGCAGACACGGAGCTACTGGTGTCGGGGACAATTTGCTGGTCCGAACGGAGGGGGTCAATTTGATCCTGAGGACCTGCGCCGGATGCGTGCCAAAGGATCCAAAAAGGGGGGGGTGCTTGCCGGTCGCGGAGGGAGGGCGTCCCCAGCCCGACGGCAGTCTGTTTGGGGGCTGGACGGGAGCAGTCTCGCACAGCGGCAGGAGCGAGGGTGACCAGACCTTTGAGAAGGCGCAAAGACAAGGATTGCGATTTGATACGAGCGAAAAGGCTGGGGCTGACCGCTGGGGCTGCTTGTCGAAAACAAGAGCTTGGGGGGGGAGAAAAGATTGCGCGGGGGACCGAAAAACTCGGCAGAAGAAGGAGAGTCAAATCAATCGGAAGGGGCCAGCTGGGAGGGGAACTTTACAGTGAGGCGAAGAGGGCGGTGCTTCAGAATTCAGCACGGCGGAAACAAGAGTAGAAAAATAAGGGAAAGAGACATGGCCACGGACATAGCAGGACAGTCATGCTGCCCCTAGAAAAGGATAGGAAGGAGCTAATGCCCGGGGGGCTATGGCAGGGGGAAAAAAACGGGCGTCTAGAGCGGCGCCAAGGCGCCTATCTGCGCGTCGCTCTAATGCCCTAAACACGGAAGGGAAAAGGCGCAAGAAAAAATCCGCCTTCCCGGGGAGGAAATGGCGTCTCAGTGTGGAGGGAGGAAGTGAAGGGAGCCAGAAAAGAGAAAGCAGGGAAAGGCGGAACGGGACAATGGAGGCGCCTTTGGACATCCCACCATCTAGTGAAAGGCGGGTTGGGTTCAGAGGGGAAGACCCCTTACAGGTTGTGGGTATTCGCCCGGCTCGTGGAAGGGGCTTCGATTCGAATGAACAACCGACAGATGTAAGATGGGCTTATTCCAGGACTGAAAGGCTGTAGGAGTATCACCGGAGAAGCGGCCCGTGCCGAAGACATAGTAGAGCTAGTTTCTACAAGATTCGGGGAAACCGAAGTATTGCCATGGTTTCGTGCCGGTAAAAGCGGAAAGGGGGGTAAGAAATCTAGATAGACAACAAAAAGGGTGGACGAAAAGAATGAGAACGCGCAGTAAAAAGCCGGAAAGAAGAGGAAGTCAAGTTTAGGAACAGGAGTTGGACTAAAGGGATCAATTACTGGCTTTGGTAGGGCACTTCCTAGGAGGATAAATCTTACTCCTTGCTCAAGGAAGTGGAATTCCTAAATCCTATTAGATTCTTATTTTATTATTCGAAAAGAATACGCCGTTCAGGAGGCACACGATGTGTGGACAAAGCTTACCAGAAGCTGGACCTTCTGTTTCAAGGCTTGGAGAATTATCAAGGCCCTGTTGAAGACCAGTCGACTCACGCTGGCTGTTCCCCGGCTGAAGGGAGGGGCTTCTCTTGAAAGAAACGGCGGGAGCGGAGGTTGCGGTCAGGAGAGGGGAGTGGCATTCCGCTGAGATGGCAGATGTGCCTCCTTTTGCGACGGAGGAACCCATGCTTGGTGACCAGGCAGGGAAAGGGCATTCGTGGACCTCAGAGGTGGACATGACAGACGCATGAGGGTTCCAGCGGGAGAGTGAGGGCGAACTGAGAAAGGTGGGAGTTTGCAAGCCGAAGGGGCGGGGAAAGAAGGTCTCCAGGAACGGAAAGGAGGGAACACGGTCCGAGGTGACGCTGGCTTCCATCGCGGAACTGGGAAAGTCATACGCTACCCACGGCTCTGACAACAAATGAGGTCTCGAAAGAAAGACCAGAGCAAGCCGTCCCCAGGAAAAGAGACGTGAAGAGTAAGGGACAGAAGGGAGGTTCAATCGGAAAATAGTGCGCCTTCTGGTGGGGAGGGAACTTTGAAATAACGAAGGCATCCCATCTCAAACAGCAGCTTGTTCGTGAGAGTGCTCGCGGGAATCCACTGAGGGGTTTGTGAAGCGTTGGAGGAAAGCAAAACCGGAAAAGGACGGGCCATCGCCTACGCTAGACAAGAATTCTAAAAAAAAGGAAGGACGTGTAAATTGCTCTCGAATATCTCAATGACAACACTCTGGTTCCAGAGGGAGGAGGATCCAAGATTCGCTACTGTCCGAGAAGGACCGAAGGGTGCGATCTCTTCGGGGAGAGACGTCGCGATACTAAAGAAGTTAGGAAGGGGATTCGCCGGGAAGCAGCAGCTTCAGTAAGTCGGCGCGAAAAGAGGGAGAGGGAGGAGCTAATACCGAAATGATCCCAAGGCAGACGGACCGCGATTCTGGGAGAGGGGGGGGGGGGAAACTCACAAAGAAGGGACTCGAGGAGGTACGGGAGACTTATCCGGTGAAAATAAGGAGTGGAAGAAAAGGCAGCGAGCAACTATACAGGGGCTCTGAATCGGCAGAGAAAAGAATAAGAAGATGAAGTCTTTATAGTGGGCCCTCTATAAATATAAAAGAAATGGAAGGAAACTGATGTGTCAGTCGAAAAACGCGCTTTATTGAGGGGGCGTGCTCTCCTGGCCACAGCCCAAGGACGGGTCAACCCCCGAGGGAAAAAGGTGGTGTAGGAAATCTTAGCCTTCTTTGTGGAATGGGAGGTTGTAGGGGGGGACTGCAAGGGAAGAGTGAAAGCCCCAGGCCGGTCTACCTTTCACCAAAAACAGAAGGAACGAGTGTTGGGGGGAAGGTTAGAATTGGCGCGAAGCGATGGTCACAGTCGGGGTAGGTTCAACCTGGAGCAAAGCGGGGAGAGGAGGGGGCATGGCTTGACGAACAAAAAATAGTAAAATCCGACTCTTTAGAAAGGTTGGGGAGAAAAGCCTTCTTTGCAATATGGTAGGATGTAGGCCGGACGAACGGCGCGCCGGACAACTTCGGCGACAACTCCGAATTAATCTAGGAAAGCGAGTCTTACTTCAAGGGCCTACAAACGGCGAAAAGGTCAGCGCAGAAGCACCTTAGCGTTGGGGGTAGAAAAGGTTTATTGAAAGGCGTCCGTGCTCATGAAAGAGGATAAGTACCAACTAAAGTAAATCTACAGTTGCTCTAAGGGGGGGGGCGGGACTGACATTCTGTCGTTTAAGGGGAGCGTTTATCCCTGAATTCATAGTGGAATCGCGCGCGAGAAAACGAGCGCATGACGGGCGGTTCAGGCTGTTCGAGTTGACCAAAAGTGAATTATGCCGAAGGCCCTATTCCGCATGCCCAGGACCCAGAAAGTAAGCGCCGATCAGTGGCCAGCAATTGCCGAATGCGGGGCAAACTGCGAGCCACTTGAGAAACAGCACAAAAAGTAGGCAAGCAGATGTACTCACTTCGAATCCAGGGAAGAGGGGGGGAGGGCAAGTCTGAGGAAGTTGCTGAATGTCTGGGGGTAAGGGATATACTGTTATTTGGGAGCCGTAGACTCAACACAAAACGGAGGAAAGGTTTGGCAAACGGCGGGGCAAGAAGAATATGCCCGCCGACTCTTTCAGGTTGGACAGGAAAATCCAACTAGAAGGAATCGCTCGCTTGGCCTCCTTTCTGGATAGAGGGGAGAAAAAACGCGGCTGGAACCACTGAGGTGTGCATGGTTTGAGGTTCAGTTGTGTCAGCAGGCCCTCGCAAGGAGAAATGTGGCAGGCGGAAAGTCGACGTAAGGAAAATGGCTGCGCGAGGGGTCGTTCAGCCTGAGAGGGCGGCGACAATGGACCATTGCCGGAAAGGACGGCAACAAGGCCTTACCGTCGGACCTCTGACTGCGTCTCGGCAGTCCGCGGGAATCAAGTAGAGGGCTCAGTCTAAGGCTAGGCGCCAGAGCCCGAAAAAAGGCGGGCAAGCGGTCGCTCTGGGAAGGATCCACTCAAGAGAGACGTACCTCTGGAGAAAAAAAAGGACCTCTTGCCGCACCGCTTCCTTTTCTGGACGAAAGTCTCTGAGAGGGCCGCAGAAGCCTCCTGGGTCCGGTTAGTCAAGGGCGACACGCTTAATTTCGCGGGGGTCCCGGCTTTTAAGAAAAAGGTGGGGCGAACGCGAAAGAAAGGGGCCCTCCGTCCGAAAGTCCTTTCAAAAATTGCACGCCCTCTATTTCACAATCGGAGAAGCGGACCGGGGGGGAAAAGAAACAATAGGGTGTTGGGATCCATCACAAACATCGCCCTCAGGAGGGGCTCAAAGGGTGGATGCGCAAAGGCTTTGAACTCGCCTGGCAATGGCACCAAACTTATGAACAGCGGAATGTTAGACATCCAGGAAGGCCGGAGGCGGTGTCGTCAAGGCAAGGACTACAAATGTCAAACCCTCCTCCGCTAAAAAGCCCTGAACTACCATGCGCTTTCCCAATCTTGGTGAACCCAGGTATTCTTGCCTGCAGGAGACGTAAACGCGCTTTTAATCAGGAGAAGTCCAAGAATGTATCGTCGTGACTGCAATTGGGGTAGGAGAGACGGGAAAAGATCAACTTCAAAATAATATTCATAGGCTCTCATACGAGGCCTTACTTTTCTGCGGATAAAAAAGATCATTATCACCGGCCGTATCATTAAACGAGAGTACCAGATCGAACATTCAGGGCGTGCATAGGGATTGGCCCTAACGTTCCCGCACAGCTGGGGAAAGGAGCTTCGGGGCGGAGGAAAATAAAGTCCTTGAGTCGAATCCTATGCTAAAAGAGTGCATATCGGTTCGGACTTTCGGGAGAATGGTTCTGCCAGTCGGGAGACTCAATCCCAGCATTGATAAATCAAAAGGATATCTCGAGAGTGCCTGGGATCGGAGGGAAGACCTTCAGGTCAATATCGTCTGGAAAGAAGTCCGGATAACAGCTAGCTTAAAGGGGGGGCGGAGCTCTGATTATAAACATGGTTCGGGGTCGGTTAGGCTTGCGAAGCTGACAAATGATTGCCCTTCTTGCAAATTACGGCCTTAGGCACAAAGGCCACACTAAAATTGCTTAGCGAGAAACGAGGATCTTGGCCACACGAACAGCCCCGGATTTGGAGCTTGGGGGCTGAGGGGGGGGGCAACGGGTCTCAGCCGGCATTGCGCGATCATGAAACCGACCGTTAAAGAGTAGCGCACAAGTTCGCGTCATTTTCCGCCTCTGGAGCGGCCCTGAAACAACTGGACTTGACACGAGAAAAAGCCTGGCGGCGTGAGCAAGCAATGGCAGGTGCTGGGCGACTAGCGATGGGCACCCGGATCTCGCCCGGTGGGTTGTAAAGGACAATCAGGGGGGGGTGAGTGCCTCTCTTACGCCACGAAGGACTAGGGAAACTCTCCAAGGCTCACGTTCCTTGTCAAGAAACCGATGGGGAACACTCTTCAACGCAGGGTCTTCACTGCATTAATTCTCAGAAAAAAAGATCTAGGAGCAGAAGCGAATGAAACTGAGGGGGGGGGCCCCACCTGTGCTGCTAGCGCGAAAAGTCCTATGCTCGAGAAAGGAATCGAACTAAGGAACACCGTCCACACTGGCCTAGAAGAGGAGGCCTTGCCAAGTGCTCTCGCGGCAGTGCGGAGGAAGCGGACAGCGGCGCCAGGAGAGGGAGGGGGCAGGGGGAAACGGGGAAAGGAACCTGCGCCAGGGCGCCCCCCAGCAGTGTGCAAAGGAAAGGTCAGGTCGTGCAACCACTTACAGTTTTCTCCAGAATTCGAAAAAATCGGTGGGATTCTGGAATTAGACGAAGCCAATCTTGAATATGCCTTCCTCCAGGCCCCGAGAGGGCTCAGCCCGGGAGAGGAACAAATAAATGGAGAGGGAAGCAGGAGTGATCTAGTGCGTCCGTGACCGAATATTCTGGTTTAGCCGGTCTTCCTTTAAGAAGCGCGAAAAAAAAACTCTCTCAACCACAACAAAATTAAAGTAGAGATCGCACTTAAACAGACCTGAGGACCACTGGCAAACTCTTTCACGGGGGGTGGGGAAAGGACATCGTAGCTGGGCACGGTCCGTCTGCTGCGGATACGCTATAAAATACAGGTGGCCGGAATTTAGACGGATAAGAGGAACAATGAGATTTTGAAATGAAAAGAAAAAAACGATAGCCGGGGGCGAAATAAGGAGAAACTTTAAGGGTTTTGAACAGGAATGACAACCAATACATGGTAACCTTGACATGACTTTGGCTGTGCCCTGGGCAAGTGAAGCCTGTTCCGCCATTGACGAGCTGACCACTTGGGGAAAGGGGAGGAAAAAAGACTTACCTTCCTCTTGGGCTATGGAAGACTGACGGAGGATCATCGGGAAGTTACTTTTATTTCTGAAAGCGAAGCGTTCCGCCGAAAAAGATATGCAAAAGGCCTTTTAGAAGCGTAGAAAACATCGCCATCGAAAGGGCTTCGCTTGCTTCCTCAAAGGGGTGGGTTAGACATGAACATTGAAGACAGCAGAACTGGCCATCGGGGCTAGCGAGGAATGGGACGAATGGTGTGTTTCACGCATGGACGGAGAAGTTGCGGGTAGACCGCGCCGATGGCGCAAAATCTACGGGGGAAAGCTTGCAGCTAGCCGGCTCGATGAGGGTCGCCATCGGCAAAGCTAGAGGCAAATAACGCAACCAGCCCTGGCTCCGAAACAGGCTTCGACGGAAAGTCAAGCGGAGGTCAAAAGGGTAACGCCCGATGCGGATACTACTGTAATCTTAGTGCCCTGGTTAAACGGGACGCTATCGCGCCCTTACACCCCCAGAACTTTTCAATACTAGCGACCCAATCTCAAACATATGGAGAGGGCCTGGAGAATGGCAGGAGACTCTTCTAAAACCGCTGAATGCTGGCAGGTGGCCCGGGTGCGAAGCAATCAAAAAAATTCAGGGTGAGGAAGTAATAGTACGGGGAAACAGCAAGATAACAGGAAAGGGAAGCTCTTGGATCTAAAGATAAATTCCACTGGGCAACCGGTATCTCACGGACTTGATGGCCTAGAAAATAAGGGAGAAAATGTCTTAATGGTCGTCCGAAGACCGGCAACATGAATATCATGGAGGGCCGCGATCGGCGCGCAAAATCTGCAGAGCTATCATTGGCGACAATGGAGCATGGGAAATCTCTGTAAGCGGGTCTAACGAGGGGGGGCAACACAGCTTCTTTAATTAGAAAAAACAAGAGAAGGATCCCAACTTCGAGTGTACCGTGAGCGGTCCGACCAGGTGGACGAAAGGGCTGCGTCCAAGAACTCGTCTCTTTCTATGTACTGGAGCGGGGTTATCAAGTGAAATGGCGGGGGGATGACCCTTTCTCTCGAAAAAAGCGCTCTTGGATCTTTCGCTCAGAGAAATCATCCGAAGATAAGGCGTGGATATGGAACAGGAGCTTCTATCCGTATAAACGAATCGGCACACTACTTTGCTTACATGATACAGCGAAACTAAAGGGAGTCGTCCTAGCGCCCGCGTCTCCACGCCATACAAGGTTAATCAGGAAGTGGATACGCCTCTGCGCGGGTGGGTTCTAGTCAGGGTTGACGGCAAAGCGCATCGGTGGGGGGGCCTTCCCGGAAGGAAGGACTCATTACGATTCGCGACGGGTAATGCGTGTGGGTGAGGTTCCCTATTTCGCTAGATTCACATGATCTTGAGGTCCAACGGAGCAGATATCGAGGAGAGTGGGGAACGGTTCCGAGGGGGTACCGCACTAGGAAAATCGCTACTTGTGTACCGAGTTGGCTACATCTAAGAAAGGTCGGAGACCGTACTGATTCTTCGCGTTCGGCTCGGAGCACATTCTTCACTGCCCTCTAAACGAGGTCAGCGTTTGAGCGCGAGGACCCAGCGGCGTCTAGGCCTGGAATTCGTAGGCATCCACCGCCGTAATCTGGGGCGAAAAAGAGGGGATGGGACCGCGCCATCCTTGCGCGCACACTGGCCAAATCCAGTGCGCGATCGCCGGCAGTCTCTGGGGGTGGGAAACGCCTTAAATCAATACGACTTGACGCGCTGCTCAGCAACTAACGTCGTGGCGCGTAATGAACTCTGGTTGAGAGAACGGCCAGAGAGAATGAAGGGGCCGGCCCTATTCAGCAGAAAAACGACCGCGAGCGCGAAACCGCCGTTCCGCCTTGGCAACAGTGCGATGGGTCAGGGGAATTCACTGTCTGATACGCGACAACGCATATTGTAGCAAGCAGGCGAGTCAAAACTTCACGGGAAGCAATCAAGGAAGAGGAGCTTGGGAGTCCCGGAATGGGATGAAAAGTAAAACTTAAGATTGTGAGGGATATACTGGGGAGTTTCTTGTGAAAGAGAAGGTGACAAATCTCGCACAAAAAGGAGGAGGAACAGAGGAAAGAGTGGGGAGGTTTCCCACGAAGCCGTATTGATCTCCACCAATCCGTACATTTGGAACGAATTCCGAAAGAATGAAATAGGAGAAAAAGGGGTAAAGAGTGCCGACAGGGGGGGGAGCATCTCGCACCTCGGGTTGTGTGGTTTAAGGAAGTTGGAGGAGGTGTTGGCCCTCAGGCAACTGTTGCAACTGCGGCGCCGCTCACGCCTCGGGTAAAAGGGTGCCCTCAATACTCCGAAGGGCCCTTCAAGCTCTGGAAAAACGAGGACCCGACCCGCGGACTGAGTTATAGAAAGAACGAAGGCAATCACGTCGATTGCTTTCCCCTGCTCCGACGCCCGAGGAGGCGGTCCGACAAGGGTCGCAGGGTAAAAAAAAAAGCAGATCAAGGCAGAGAATCGGCCGTAGCCGCGGAACACAGATTCTGAAAGAGGACGTATTCATCGGAGTGCGAAACGATTCTCGAGCGCACCGGCCGGGTCGGCTGAGGATAGGGGGGGAGCTAATCGAATTGGGCTGGGGGCATGTGACGAAAAAAAGTTTTCGGGCGCACACAAAAAAAAAAAACGAAGACCTGTCCCGATTCCTCCTGCCGGCAAGACAGCCTCAACCAGTGTACGTACTGAAAAAAAACGAAGTCGATGTAGCAAAGAATTCCGGATTGTTCTGGCGGGGATCTGGGGGCCCCACGCAAGCCAACATCAAGCGCTCTGCTTCTCAGGGGGACGGGCCTCAACTGTGAAATCGCCGTCGTCGAAAATAGGCATCGCAAGACCACAGGAAAGGGAACTAATCTGGAACCAAGGTGAATGTCGGCCCTGACTGCTGAGGGTCTGGGCGTGAAACCCTTGGCCGGACTAACGGAGATCATCACCGCCGAATGGAGTATCCAATGGCGCTTTAAACATTGTGAAAAATGTGGACTTCTAGGCGGAACGCCGGAGCCGAGCGGTTCATTTCAGAAAGCCACAAAAGATTTCTTCAGCCACAGGCACGTGTATAGGGCGGGGGAACCAAAGCACGCTCATCGAATGTGGAAAATAGTGCGAGACAGAGCCGTAGCGTTCGCTGAGGCAGAAGTCAAAAGAGACTTAGAAGAGGCAGTCAAAGAAGGGGACCAGTAAAGCGGCGAGGATCCAGTCTTGGGTGCACGTTCATCAAAGGGACTGATCTCTTCCGTCGCGCGTGGGATCCGTTAAGATGAGAAAATGATTCATCCATAACGGGGTGTCGGCGACCTCTCATAGGGCGACGATGCAAGATGCCAACTTTTCACACGGGCCGAGCGCCCATGATAGATCTGCGATTTAGGACTGCGCCAGTCGGGGGAGCCCCAAATTGAGATCCGACGGGCCGGAGCATCTTAATGGAAGGCGGGCATGGGGGGGCAAGTGTGGGAGGGTCCGCGAGAGCAGTCCGCGGAGAAATCGCCTTAACAGGGGAAAGTTGGACTTAGATTTACCACCTTAAGGGGACGTTTGGGTTAAAGGGAGAACTTCTGGGGGACGGATAGGAATAAAACTGATGTAAATTGGGGGAATAGGATTTTCCTTCCCCGCCCGGGCCCCCGACTCCCCAGGTTCTTGAAATCGAGAGATTTCTCAGGAGGAAGGAAAAGAGTGTCATGATGGTTGTAGCTTGAACGGTTCCTTTAGTTCAAAGCGCGTCATTTGCATATCAGGTCAAGAGTGAACCCAGCATGGCGGGCACCAATCCAGAAGTAAATTTCCTTGAGGTGGGACGCCGGGAGAATCTTGCTGCCGCTGATGGACTGCTTCGAACTCAGAGCGTAGTAGGACGAGCTAGGAGCGGTAATTGTGTTCGCGTAGAGTCCACGGAGATCTCGGGGGGCACGGAACAGCTGCAAGATTGTACTGCTTTCAAGTAAGGGTTCCATAGTTCAGCAACTGCCGTCGCCTGTGAAAACTCTCCAAACTCTGATACACAGGCCAGTAAGAAAGTCTGAACACTCTCATAGCTGCGGGGAGGGTCAAGGTCGACACCTCAAAAACCTTCTTAGCTAAAGCAATGCCCTTAAGATGGCGAAGCAACAGAGAGTGCGAAGAGAAGGAGGAGAAGGCCCTGCCTATATGCGGGAAAAGATCGCGTAATCCCTCACCCTGGGGGAAAAACTCCTCCTTGGACCTTCTCATTTCAATCGCGGCGTGCGAGAGCTGGGCCACGGACAAAGATGAACGGGGACGGAGTAAGGGTATAATGCTCAAAGGGCGTCCGCAGCAAAACCAATTGTACACTAAAGACGTGCGGTTGGGGGCAGGTGGAAAAACCCTTATCAGGGCTGCAAGGGGGTCATCCAGCCCGGCTCGTTTCCTTGTTTACGTTTGAGCACAATGAAGGGAATGGGAAGAGACATGACGGGAAGTCAGGCCCTTGGCTCATAGGGGGATATCGAGCAGACTTGAAATGAGGAGTAGTATCCCGAGGAGGGGTTCCATGTTCGGCCATTCCTGGGACCAAGTATGTTGGGCCTGGTTGGGAAGGTGAGTTGCAGGACAGGGTTCGAATCTACAAAACAAAACAGGAGTAATTGAAAAGAGGGGGAGAGAACGGGGAAGGTAGACAAACGCGAACCACCTGCAAGAATTAAAAAAACTTTCACCTTCAATACAAAGAAAACATCAGGGGGAATTCCAAAAAAGGGTCCTTCTCTATAGGGCTTATATATTAATTTCGCAGAGGATTAAAGATTCGTTGTGTTTACTAACGGCTAAAGACATATAAACCGAAAGGGTGGGGGGATTCAAAAGGCAATAACGTGTGAATAAAGTAAATTATTGTCTTGACACTTGCTTGGGGAAGAAGCAGATCCCTGTCTGATCCCCGGGCCGCAGGCTACCAAACCGGTTAGCAAAAGTGGGTCGTGTCCGGAGAAACGCAGAGCGTCACGTCGCGATGACAGGAGGTCAGGTCCAGCTGAGGGACTTGAGGAGTAGGTGTACTTGGAGTATGGCATGCAAGAATCTTCCGCGCAGAGAGGGTATTCGCAATGGAGAATGAAAGATCCTACATTCGGTGTCCGAGAATTATGTTTAGGAATAAGAGTGTGTGAGGGGCAACTGAGTGACAACAAGCAGATATTAGCGTGTAACTAGATTTCGACTAAGGGAAAAGGGGAAACTGCTAAGCTAGTTGTTACAAGCAGGCCGGAGGGATCCAACGAAGATGGAGACTACTCGGTATGAAAGATGGAAATCTTTGCATGAGCACTAGCTCACGTGGTTTACTCCATACCGTAGGATGCCGGGCAAGTGATAGGAGGAAAAGAAGGGGCTCTACGAGACCAAGTAGTGATATCAGTCAAAATTCAAGCTCGAACAACGTAAAGACGAGGCAGGGAAACTAAAGACTTAATGTAGGGGGCGAGCAAAAGGGTGCAATCTGACCCGAATGCCGGGAGTGTAGGAAAAGTGCTCGAGAAAACTCACAAGCGCATCATGCGAGTGGTGGCTGGGGGGTCTTCAAGAAAAGAGGGAGAGGAGGAAATATGCTTTAGCATGTCCGGTGAGCAGGCACTCCGGGTTTTGCAGGGGGGAAGCACATCAGACTTCATCGAACCATCCAAGAGTGAAGAAACCGCAATCCTTGTTAAAGCTTCGAAGAATGACACCGGGGTAATGGGGTGATGATAACGGGGGGGGGGGGGCTGATGGGTGGCGCGGAGGCCGACGAAGATGTCCCACCTCTCATGGAGTATTCTATAGATTGAAAGGCAATGGTAGAGTATCTCAATGAACTTTGAGGCGAAGCACCTAACTTTGCGAACATGGAGATAATCCCTTGGTGAATACATACAGCGTAGTCCTCAGCGAAAAGGCAGAAGAGGGAGAAAAAGACCTTCTTAGGAAGGAAATGTGTAATCATGAGCAGTGCGGAAGGGACCGGAAATTAGGGGACCCGGGGCTGAACCACAAAAAAGAAATGGGATACTAGCTGGGAGGGAACGGTAGTAGGTAGAGTTCCTTAGGTGGGGGGAGAGACCACGCTCGCACGCAGAAAAAAAAAGTCTAAGGCTCTGGGGGAGACAAAGGTAGAAATAATCAGTATTAGGGGGAGTGTCCAGCAGTCTATCGAAGAAATAGAAAAAATGGAAGGGAATGGGAACCTCCTGCCTGATGGGGGGGGGCTGCTGGATACCTCGCTCTGTGTGCTTGACGCCTGCTCTGCACTCCCGGCGATAAAAGGGGGACCGCAATTTTATGGCGAGGAAGGGGGTTGGGGAGAGTGTTCGGCCGGTGTGAACGGCCAGCCTCATCAGTCCTGAGAACAGAAGGGCTTCTGAGCACGTGGGCAGCTTTGGACTACGGCGAGTTAAATGCGCAGGGTGGAACTTCCACCTTGAAAAGAACGGATCGATGGGGCGAGTGTACAACAACCAGAGTTAAAATCCTACGATGCTCCATATGGTCACGAAGGAGTCGTAAAATGGGTGGGGACGGGTGCGGCGAGGTAAGCGTCAAGGCTAGGGGGCAAATTGTTCAGGGGGACGCCGCAAAGTCGAAGAGCGATCGTACGGGATACGACCAGTCGGGAAGCAGGGCCTCGAGAATTTGAAAAGGAGCATGGAAATCAGGGGGCTAGAGTTAGGGATACCGCGGCATATCGGAGCGGGAAAAATGAGAGACATATCCTATCGGGAACCTGCGGACAAGCCGTGGCGGCTCAGGAGCAGGGGGAAAGAATGAGTAAATACGACTTGAGGAGGCGAGCTCAAAAATATCCAGGTTTCGCGGTCGCGAGGCTGAGGGGCAGAGGTGGGTAGATTCCTCGGCCATAAAAGAAATGGGGTAACGACCCCGGATGTTAAGTAATAGGGAGAAGCCTGGACAACAGGGGAGGGTATTCCATGTCTTTGAACGAAAACCCGCCCCAGACAGGTTCTCAAGAGAGTCCTCAACGGATAAGAAAGCATCTTAGCGGGGCATGAAAGATGAAAAAAGGTAGATTGTGAATGTGGGACGTGGAAAATCTGTTCCAAATCTCTGAGCAAAAACAACAAAAAAAAGGGGGGAAAAAGGGGATAGATTTGGTCAAAACGGCTTTTAATGACAGGAAAACAAATCTAACAGTGGTGGATGCAACAAAGACTCGAAAATGCAAGAGCGGCCGTGATGGGGAATGACAAGATCCAATGTGCAAGTGGGGTCCTGGTTTGGCGCCAGTTGGCGGGAGGACAACTGAAATGAGAAGGGGGGGGGGGAAAGGCGGAAACAGGGTCTGAAAACTGACGCGAGGGGTCGTTCTGACTGCTGAATAGGCCGGTCGCAGTGTTCCCTCGTCCCGCGGACTGCAAAGAAAAGCTAGAGCAACCCTCGGACTTCGTAGTTGGAGAAGGAGGGGGCTCAAGTCATGGTGAGGTCAGACTCACATCGCAACGTCAGCGCGTTCGCGCAAGGGATGTCTGCGGTGGGGACCAATCATCTCAGCGTGCCGCCGCGGAGCAGGAAAATTGGGGAATTGATGTACTGGACACTATGAAGGGCGATAGAAAACGAAATTCTATTCTCCGCAGAGGAAAGTCGGGCGTGAAAGGCCGGGAGAGCTCGCTGAATTGAGGCGGCCAACAGGTGACAAAAGGTTGGCGCGCACGAGAAAAAGGGCCCGTTACGCCGGGCGGGGATCCTTCAAAGTTGAAAGACGACGAGAGAAGGTCTGTCGATTTCGGAATACGGTAAAAAGGGGAAGGGCCAGATTTTGTCGTACACAAGGGGAAAAAAAGGCAAGTCCTGCTTAGGCTGAGCAAAGGAAAAAGTACAAGGTTGGTCGCCGACTCGAATAGGAAAAGAAAGCTCAACCAAATGAAAGCTCTAAGAATGGGGATCTCCATGGGGGATTGTCTTCAAGGTTCAATTACGAAACTCTCAGTCCTCAGGGACAAATGGGAGGATAGAAATTTCTGGCCAAGTTCTTTTCTGCGGGGCGCCCAGAGGTTCGTCCTCCATCAAAAAATCTCTTTTAGAGGAGAAGATAAAGAAAGTATACCCGCGAGAATTCAGATTTGAAAGTATTCTATAGAAAAAGGAGGGAAAAAAATCTAAGCGGAATCTCCTTATTATTCGGAGGGAGACTAGATCCCCATAGCGGTATCGTTGAAGAGAGAAGGGCAATAGTCAAAATCGACTTGGCAGGAAGGAGGTCCACTCCGTCACACAGCGGGGAAAGAGAGTCAAAAAGGCTGGGGGGTGCTTTCACACAACCAAAAAAAAAAAAACCAAAAAACAAAAAAAAACACAAAACGGAAAAAAAAAAGACAAAAAAAAAACAAAAAAAAACAGTAGATAACTCGTTGCTGGGGAACTCGGGGGAGAAGAGGAGAAAAGCGAGGGGAGGTGTAGGACGGGGAGGACGAGAGGAAGTGAACCGGAATGATAGGGAAAGAGGGGAGGGGCAAGAAAAGGAGGAAGCATAGAAGGGGGGGGAGATGGGGCAGGGGGAGGATGTAGGAGAAAAAGGGGGGGAGTATGATCGGGGATAAAGGAAGGGGGGGGGGGGTGAGGGGGGATGAAGGGGGGGTGGGTGTAGGGTGGGTGTGGGGGGATTTATTTGGTAGCGCATAAGAAGGGGGGAGAGCAGAGAGGGAGGATGAGATATCTGGTGGAGGCGTATTCGGGGGGACGGGGTGTGCGTAGATGTAGCACAGAAGGGACGGGGAGTGGTGGCGGGGGACAGTGGCACAAGGGGAGAGGGAAAGGAGAGTGGGTAAGCGAGGTAGAGGGCAGGGGAGAGGGGGGGATAGTGTGGGTGGGAAGGGGGGAGGAGAAGGTGGGATGTAGGGGGTTAAGTATGGGGGGATGGGAGGGAGGAGGGTCAGAGTGGAAGGATGGGGGAAATGAAAGGAGTGGTCTTGCGGGCGAGATGCATGGGGAGAAGAAGGTGAAGTTAACAGGGAAAGAGGTGTGTGGTGGGGAGGGTGGAAAGGAGAGGGGTGGGGGAGGAGTAGGAGGGCGACTAAAGTTCTGGAAACGGGGGTATAATAAAAGGAAAATGGCAGGGGAGGGGGGGAGGTTGGGGAGAGACGCGAGGAGAGGGGAGGAGAGAAAAGTGGAGGGGGAGCGGAGGGGGAGGTGGGTGGAGGGGAGGTGTGAGAGAGGGGGGGGAGGGGAGAGGGGCAGAGGGAAGGGGGAGAACTACGGAGAAGGAGAGGGAAGGGAGGGGGTTGGGTGACTGGGGTGGGGTGGGAGGGGTGGGAGAGCATAGTGGAGGAATTGATAGGGGGGGGGCGGTTGGGCAAAGGAGTGCAAGAGACAGCGGGGCGGGTCTGGGACAGGGGGAGGAAGGTGTTGGGAGGAGCGAAAGAGAAAGGGGGTAGCAAGGGGGAAGGGATGGGAAGGTTGGAAAGAGGAGAGTGGGGAGGGGATGAAAGGGGAGAGAGGATGGTAAGGGTGCTCTAAGGAAAAGCATATCGTTTATTTCTAGAGGTCTTGCTTCTGCTGCAGAGTTCGAACTTATAGATCTCTGGGCCTGCACCACTCGCGACGAGGGAGGGAGGTCGGGAGTCTCGGACTCGGACTAGAACCCTTCGACATTGGGGAAAGCGCAGATTGGGGCAGTGCAAAGATCCAGGGAAAAATAGGTACCCTTGGGGTGAAAGGGGGAAAATCTCGTAGAGTCACTGTCGGTGTCCTGTCTCTTGCGGGACGGAACTGAGCTTTCATTAGGAAAGTCCAAGGATAGCGGAGCGGTCCCATGCTCCATCAGTTGGTCTTGACCTCGCGAAGGGGGACGGTCTTCATCACGAACAGGGGGGGGCAGGGGTGAGGTGGTATAGCTGGACGTCTTAGCACTAAGAAAGAGGAAGGGCGCGATCAGGGGACAGATAACCATAACTGGGGGGGCCAAAGGAAAAAAAAAAAATCGTCAGGAGGAAGGGGCGTGGACGCTCAGGAAAGCGCTTAAGGAGGAGATTGACTTCAAGAAGATCCTTTTCTTCAGGAGGAATAGGGGGGGCTTAATGAAGAAGGGGGGCACGCCGCTATGGACCACTTCGTCTAAGAGCCGCAGATTGGCCACGTGTACGGATTTCAAGGAATAGGCGACATCGGGGAGGGGGAAGAAAGGGATCTTCTACAGGCGTGGAAAAAAGGACTTCGTCCAAATTCACTCCGAAAGAAAAAAGAAAGGCCACGCTCCTAGCTGGGCAGTCCAGGGTAAGGAAGGGGTGACCGCAAACACCGTCTGAGGTACCCTTGAGGCGAAGCGGGAGAGAACTACGTCCGCCAATTAGAAGGTCCGAGGGGGGACGTCGATAGAAGACCCCCATCTAAGACGTCCACCATGGGAACGGGAAGACGAAAAGGTGCCAGGGGTTCGCATGTAAGCGCAGTATCAAAGCTTTGCCAAAACAACGGAGGAAAACGGATTCAGTGGGGACGGGAGAACCAGGGAGAAAGCCAAAACAAAAGGTCACGAATTTGGAAGGGGGTTCGGGGTCGGCAACCCCTTACAAGGTGGTCATGACAGGGAATTGCGCCCGGAGGGTATTCTGGCTTCGAAAAGGCAAGAAAGAACTTGAAGAGATGCGAGCTTGAAGAGGGCACAAGAGGCCAGCAGACCGCGACGTACCGCGAGTACCAGAGGGGCTAGTCGTTACATATTACCGTGGGGCCGGGTTGTGAAGGCGGGGGTTCTGACGGAGAGGCGA
>Ga0179593_1426663_pt1 | contig 23494 bp, 20 predicted proteins | sample CZODoug2_1_08_16_FD_185931 | JGI IMG/M metagenome (GOLD analysis project Ga0179593, IMG submission 185931) | Vadose zone soil fungal communities from Angelo Coast Range Reserve, California, USA - CZODoug2_1_08_16fungal (PacBio error correction) | ecosystem: Environmental > Terrestrial > Soil >...
CTCTCCCATAACGAACTCTCATCTAAAAAACGGAAAGAAATAGAAAAGGTCAGTGGTACAATTAAAGTTCCAGAATACGAACACTCCAGAGAAGGACGAGTGTGTGCATTCAAATAACAGGACCAAGCCACCGAGAGAAGAAGAAAGGGGGTTCTTCTGGATCTTGCGCCAAGGGGAAACGTGTCTAAAGTCTGTCTCTCTTTGAGTATGAAAAAGAATAAATAATTCCCACGATCTTGAGGCAAAAAATGAAGATCTGTGAGACCTGATACTGTGTTGTAAGGCCAGCGCCAGGACGCGCACTCGGCGCCGAAGTAAATAGCAAGATCTTCACAGTTGTCTAGGACGCCGGGGAGGCGGTCAAAGCGGAAGGAAGTCGGAGACAAGAAAGGCATTACGGCTGCTTCAAACCTATGTGTGTAAACTGCGTTCGACGCTCGATGAGACCTTTAAGGAGTATCCTATTCTTCTGACAAGACGACACGAGGGGGAAAAAAAGGGAGAAAAAAGGTTGGGGGAAATGGGCTCACTAAATACGGAGAAAGCGAAAATGGAGGACGCTGGACCTTTCTTCGCATGCGAGGGGGGGATATCAAGGGTAGTCTCTTTGGAAATGCCGAGTCGAAGCTTCTCGCCAGAACGAGCTAAAAGCAGGGGGGAATAGCATCGGCGAGATTGCGAAAGCACGGAAAGGAGAAACTGATGGAGCAGGGCAGCAACGTCTAGAAGTTTAGGCTCTCTATATACTCGGCAAGAAAGACACGAGCATGTCTCAAGAAAGAGAAAATCGCTGAAGGGAGGAAAGGGGAAAACTAGGAATTTGAGGCTTCAATTAAGTCCTCGAGGGCGAACTGATACCTTAGCTTTACCTTATGTTAAACGGGGGCTACCCTTCCGGGAATCAAATCTAAGGAAAGAAACTCAGCCAGAAAGGTGACGGAAGGGGAAAGCAAAAAGAGAAAGAAAAAGTTGAAGGGGGGCGTAGTCATGTCCCGAGTGAAAACCAGTGATTAGGGAGGAGGAAACTGGTGAGGGAATGGTTCAGGGACCTCGCCGTTAGCAGCTCCCACAGGAGAGAGGACAAGAGAGATGGCAAAGGGGGGGGAAAGGGGGAAAGAGCCGAACCCTTCTATCCGGCAAAAGAGAAGATCACCTTAAAAGAAAGCAAAGGGATTACTCTGCCGATACCCGCACGTAATGCAGCCACTGCCTCTGCCGCTAGTTGAAGAGAACGCTCCTGGAAGGGACGAAAGCGTCCTCGGCGCAAGAGGAAGGGAGAGAAATCCCTGTCAGAGGGGGGTGAAAGAAGAACAGAAAGGTAGGGGGTTAGGGGGGGGGCAGACCCGAAAAGCGTCGCCGCGAAGAGAGGCCAGGGGGGAAAAAGACCCTCCTCCAGAGGAAGGAAGGTCCCTGGTCTCCCCAGAAGGGGAGGGATCCCGCCGGAGGAAGGTAAAAGAAGATCCTACTAAAGACAGGAAAGCAAGTGCCTCCGAATAAAGGAAGGTTCCTTCGGAAAACTTACGACTTCGGCGGCAGGAGAAGACTACTATCCCCATCACGACAGCTAGACTGAGAAAAGAAAAAACCTGCGAGTTCATGACTACCGCCGAGAAAGGTCAAAAAAATCACCATCCCTGTTGGACGAAAAATAGTCTTCAGAAAGCTCGCACAGGGGAGGACCCCTTGGTCAGAGGCTCGTAGCGGAACTTAAGTTATCAAGGAATTTATACGGACATGCGCCGACTTCCTGAAAGAGAAAACGGCCGCTGTAGAAAAACAGGAACAAGGGACGGGAGCTCTGAAACGCGAAAGACACTACTTCCATGCCATAGAAAAAAAAGGAGTCTTCCAACGACGCGTCAAAAGCGATTTGGGTCAAAACCAGAAAGTACAAAACTTGCAAATCTAGACACGGGAAGAAAAAGGACACCTTTCTTGAAGCGATCATGAAGACCTCAAGACCTGTGATCAAGGACATCCAGAATTTCCCAGCCAAGACAGAGCCCTAACTCGAAAGCTAAAACGGTAGGCCCTGTGGCCCTTTCAATTCAAAAACTTAACGGATACCGCTTGGTAAGTCAAAAAGAGTCTGGGAGACACTGGAGGCACATAATTTTTGAATTCCGTGAATCGCGGCGGGAAATTGGGATGACGATCAACAATCTTAATTAAAAAAATATTTGCGACAATCCGTGATTCGTGGGCGTCTGCCAAATCCCGGCGTACCACCTAGGGACCCGAATACTTTGGATACCCTCAAGCGGAAGAGCGGCCATAGAGAAGGAAGACCGAAATGCTTGAAGAGACACAAATTAAAGAACTAATAAATCATAACGACACCTCTAAAAAATCTTTCAAAACGGAGAAAACCCATATGAGAAAACCCCCACAATATCCTGGGTTGCATAGAAACGCAGGCTGGTGAGGCCCTCAAAGCGGAGAATGGGAAAAATCGTGTCGGTGAAGGACCTCTCTTGAATGCCACTTCAAACCCGTACAAGTCCCTAATCGTGCCGTCTTGGAGGCGTCAGGGATCCATGCCGGAAGAAAACCCCTAACTACTAGAAAGACTGAAGTGTGTTAACGGCTGTTGCAGGGGCGGGAAGGAAGGGGGCGCACTCGCGTCGTACATTTTCGGTCAATAAAAGGCGTGGGTCGGCCTGCCCTCGGCACGCCACTCCGAAAAGGGGAACGCCGGCCTGGGAACTACGACGCCTTCAGGCAAACAAACAGCCACCGCAACGCTCTGGCTTGGAGAATTTCCCATAGGGTCAGGGCGAAGACCGGCAGGTGATTCCAGCCATAAACGTTTGACGAGCAAGGCAGGATGCTTAAAGGGGGCAGAGGGGAAGTCAAGGCCATCAAAGCAGCGCGGAGGTCAACATCCCCAAGAAAAAGGACTGTCCATCCTAATGCAACCATTAGTCCTGCCAGTGGAACCGAAAGCGCACGAGCCCGCCTTGAATGAAGCTCTAAAAGTCCAATCGTAATGAGGCGAGGAAGGGACAATTACATCTCTTAACAGACGGAGCCATACCAATTAACTAACCCTAAGCTTGGTAGGAGGTGGGGTTAGCAACAGCGGCCTGAACCATGACAAAGGTCGGGGGGGGGTTCCCTCACCTGAGACACATCTCCGCCATGACAAAGAGGAAAAATAATTTGTCGACACCACTTCCCTCGCGCTGCTTACTACAAACGCGGCGACGGAAAAGCATAGCTCTAAAAAAAAAAAACTGGATGGAGTACAATAGGAGCATGTAGGGAATTCTGAGCGGTGTCTTAAGGGGCACCCGAGCAAGGAATGGCCAACCAAATATCTGTCTGAGCTGAAGGCGGTAAGGGGATGTCTGGGGAGGCAAGTGAAGGGGAAAAGCACATGAAGGGGGAGTAAACAGGAGGAAGAGTATGTGGGTAGTCCCCACCAAAAAAGCCAAAAAAAACACCTTCGGGCGGCCTTAGGTCTAAGCCTGTAATTCAGAGGAATGAAACTCTCGGAATCCGAAGTGTAGGGGGAATCTCTTACAAGGGGGATAGTTATTCTTTTGAAAAGGGCCAAAGGTGCCTTCTGTTTGGGAAAAGGGAGGGGTAATTGTCTGGAAGGGGGGACTTTGGAAGGTACACCCGACAGCTCATACGATTATTTAAGGTAAAATTGGGATTTCGAGGGAGAGCATTGATAGGAATCGGAAAATACTAAGAGGAGGGAAGGAACCTTCCTTATGGGGAGGACATACCACATGGAAAAAAAAAGTAGACCGACAGGACGGGGGGGGGGGTAGGGGACCTTCTTGGTAGTGCGGGAGAAGCACCATTTGAAAATACATGACCGTCGAAAAGGGTTTGGAATCTGGGAGTCGGGGCTGTATGCGTTGCTGAAAAGGCAGAAATAGCAGTTCTAACGAAAATTTCTGAAAAGAAAAAGTGTCGGTAAACAGGGAATCGATCTGCAAACATAAAAGGGGGGCTCAGGAGGGGGGGATGGTGAACTTCCTGGGAGCATTTCCTCAGAAGGAAAACGGTCCAGGGGCGGGCTCGGTTGCATTAGGAACCAAAAAGCGCTTAAAGGGAAAAAAAGAAGGAAAGATTGAATGACAGCCGGCGTCTACTTGGGAGAAGGACAGTCTGTCTTTATTTCGCGTGAGATGAAGCGATGGGGGGCGCGGTGCAAGAGACGAGCATCTCGTCCCTTCTGAAGGGGGAGAATTGAGTATGGAAGAAGACGGTCCTTCTTATACGAAGGGAAAAAGTCAGAAAATCAAAGTTCTCTTTACTAGGGGTAGAAATAATGGGATGAGGGCAGCGAGCGCATTCACTAAGGTAAAAGTGAAGAAGGGTTCTTAGGACACTCCTCCTTACAAAGGAAAAAAGGAATGAACATCTTAACTTCGGGGCGGACATTAAGGAGGTGAAAATCTGGTGGAAAAGACAACCTCGGATCTGCAGGCTGGTGCAAATCCAGCGCCACGAGGAGGCGAGACGACGGAAGGAAAAGTTCGCAGAGGAGACGGGAAATTAGTGAGAAACAGTCTCCTCTTGGTGCGAAAAGAGGAAATAGAGGACAGAAGAGGCTGGCCAGTCTTCGAGTTCCATTAGAAAAAAGGAAAAGGATGGGGTAAAGGAAGGCCATAGCGATCAGGGGGTCAAGCTAGGCGATGGAAAGGGGTCTTGAGGGGACTGGGGTCGTGGCACGAGACTCTTTGAGAAAAGAGGCCGGAAAGGTCTCAGTCCTTCAAAGTCGGGAAGCTGATCGTATCAACAAGTGTTGAAATGAACTTAATTTCGACGAACAGCGCTAACACGGGGGATCAAATGAATGGAGAAAGTATCGCTTTCCTGGCAAGTAACGGTGCCAAAAGTAGGAATTGGGGAAAGAGTTCTGTGTCGCACTTCCCTCGGATCCGGCAAAACTTCTTCAAAGGGGGGAAAGGAAAAGAGATGACTGAATGGCGGGGGAGGGAATAGAAAACGGGAGTCCATAGTAGAGATGCCATCAGAAGGTTTGCGAGGGCCCATAGCCTTTCGATCATGTCTGCGAGGATGTAAGCGGGCCGTGCAGTGGAAGGGAGGAAAGGGGGGGGAAAGGGTCCTATTAAAAGATCACTGGATAGTTAGGTGGTGGGACTAACTCTGAGTAGACGGCACAGAGGGCTCCTACCAAAAGACAGGAAGAGGGAGAAATTAGGTCAAGAACTCGTTCCAGGGATAATGACCGTTCCTCTGCTTATAACGAAGTCAAGACAGGTTTAGGAAAAAATCCTTCAATAGTCTGAAAAAAAAATATGCGAAGTAATCGTGCCCCATTTTGTAGGAAAACGAAACAGACGGCTTTAACTCTCAATCAAGAAGAAGATCTTTGATGATGGAGAGCCGGGCGGAACTTTGAGGAAGGAGAGAAGGGTTACCTATGGGCAGTAAGTAAGAGCGCTCTAAAAAAACGAAGGTTAAGGATTACTAGATATATTACCCTAACGACCATCGGCTAACCCGTAAAACAGGAAGAAGAAAAGAAATCCGGACCATTAACGAAAAGCATAACACCAAGTGGTCCCGAAAGGGTCTGAAGCCTCTGAATCATCCGGTATGATGAGTTGGTCCCTGCCTAGGATCTGTCCAGGGGGGGGGGAGGAGAAGCGCGTGATAAGGTCTCCGCCCCGCTATGCCTTTCATCAAAAACGGAAAGTTGAATGAGCCCCGGACGGGGGTCCTTAAGGGCAGGTCTTTCTGTCCTGCGCTTAACTTCTCACGAGAGAGGGTATTCAGACCCCGACCTCAATACGTTCTTCTTACTTAAGGCCAGGGGATACGGGAAAGGAGAAGGACGCCTCTTCGAAAAAAAACAAAAAACAGCTGCCATCCTAGTCAGTGCACGAGAAAGGGCAAAGTAAAAAGAAGAAGAGACGATCAATCTTAAGCGAAACCGATCCTCCACAGGGTAAAAAAAGAGAGTCAATCTAGAGTCGCTGGACGAAGTGATCACTCTAGGCCGAGGAAGTGATCCAGCTGAAACACCTAGCAGGTTACGCCACACTAACAAGAGAAATTAGGAGGGCAGCATCTCTACTAGCGGGCAAATTCAATTTAGAGGATTAGGGGAAGAGGGTAGGAAATTTAACAAATTTGATATAACGTAAACACTCAAATACTGAATATAACTTACCTGGAACATGATTTATACCTCGCCGCCGTCTACGAAAGAACCAAAAAAGAAAAAAAAAAAATGGACACAACCCACTATCCTGTCGGCGGACCTACCAGCTCCTATCCTGGAGGGGGAAAAAATAGTAAACAATGGTAAGAGTAAACAAATGGAAAACAGAGGAGGGAGCGGCCGAATCTCTGAGCCTTCTTTATGAAAAAGAATCCACTAGAGATAGAAAGTTCGCAAGTAAGGGGGCCTGTACTAGAAAAGCAGGAACGGAGCCGCAAAGGGCGAAGTTAATCCACCCTATCCGTCTACACCATCGTTGGAGGAAAAGAAAGGGGAACGACGGAACCCGACTGAATGCGGGGGCCTGTTAATACAGAAGCTCCAAAAGGGGGAGGGAAACAAAACGTAGTCATTAACGTGAACTTGCGACTGGCGATTCGGGCTGCCAAGAAACGAAACGTAAAAAAAAATAGTACCGGTGTGATGTGAAACTCAAGCCAATTCAGAACAAGAAAGTCCCTCCCGTCCAGAGAAAAAGAGAATCTAGCAAGCCCGCAACTAAGAAATCATGAAAGACACGAACATCAGAAAGAGGGAAAAGCGAGACAATCAACAGACATCTCAAAGGGGAATTCTCAATTGGGAAATAATGAAAGAGGGACAGATTATCTACCTTCATGTCCGGTTACAAAAAAAAAGAGGAATGGCCACGCGCGCCTGACACAACAAGACAATCTGGGCCGGTGGGGGGAACATGGAGGAATCAGCCGGGGAAGGAAATCCCCTAAAAACGCCTACCAAACGGCGTGGGGTGGCAGGGAGGTTCAGCTTGAAGCACGAGGGTGTAGGATAAAAGTGGCAGTGTCTACCTGCCTTGTCTTAAGAAAACAAAAACGTATATAACTACTACTCGAAAAGTGGTCCAACTCGCGAAGTATCCGGGCCTCCCTCAACGCCCGCAACAAAAAGAGGGCGGAGGCAGAATTCCAATCTCTGTCCGAGAGTAAGACCTTCATTGTTAGGCCAACCGGATTGAAAAAAAAAATAAGGTAGAGGTAAAGAACCGACATGTGTCATGCATAAAAAAAAAAAAGGGGACCTGAAACCAGACACAGGACTTCCATCGAAGGAAGTCAAGCCATGCACCTAAGTGGACCATAAGCGGCTCAAGCTTCTGAAAGGTCCAAAAAAAAAACGAAGACGAGGGAGGTGAGCTGCAATCGCTTCCCGACAAGAAAGAACAATTCCTCCCCCTAAGATGCTCCTTCCTCAACAGCCGGCCTGACTCAGGAACAATGAAGGTGGGGGTCTACATGCACTGACGTGAGAATTAAGAAAAATTAATAGAGACCCCACCGAAGTTGGTCAAGGAAAAATTCCTGCATAATAAACATAAGAAAAGCATGGAGGTCTACAAATCAAAAGATCTCAAAGAAAGACAAAGTAATAAGAGGAGATTGCTTGCTCATCTTTTATGGGAATCCAGAGGAAAAAGAAGGAAAGTGGAAAAAAGAAAAAAGGGGTTCGAACTAGGGAATTGTGAGTAGTCGGTCCTTTTCTAAAGAACCCTTCTGGGCATGCAGAGGAGTTAGACCAGCGCCTTCGGGGGAGTCTACGCGGTAAAAGAGGAGAGTCGACGAGACGAGTACTGGGAGAAAGGTTCAATCAGCTTAAAGAAGTAAAGGTCGGTTCCACTTGGCAGGGCATGTTTTAATGCGACGAAAGTTCTGGGGGAGAAGGTAATGCGAGGTAAGACCGCCGCACGAAGGGAATGTTACCGGGTCAGGGTTCTTAACGAAAGTAGTGCTCGCACCGGCGCAGCGGCGAAACCTCTCTACCACCAAAAACAGGACCGTGGACTAAAGGAACTCCGTTCTGGGGGAAGGCGTGGTCCTTGCAGGATGGCGAAGGACCAAGAAGGCCGCAAAGGTTGCCTTCTAGTCCGTAGGCGAAGTTTTGGGCAAGAAAGGACACAAAAGGCTTGCGCAAAATGTATAAGGGCCTATTCAGGCCCGGACGGAAACTGAAACCCCGACCAAGTAGGTCGCGGCGTAGGGGATGGTTCAGATTGACGTCCTCCTACGGAAAAACCAAGAAACGAGTATTATTGGGTTCAGACTTCCGGGGGGGAAATCAATAGCTGCTGCCCCCAAAAGTAGGGGGGGAGACATCTGGACGCAGCAGCCGGCCGGGAAATAAAGTAATTGTTCTTGCGTTGATAGCAAGGAACACCACAACCCCACACCCCCACACCCCCCAAAACAACCACACCCCACCCCCGGGCTGGTCGCGCCGGTCTTAAGAAAAAGCAGGCCTTCAAGGAAGAGTAATCTGCCGGGGGGCCGGTGCTTGAAAAATGGCCGGAGAGGGGCAGAAAAAGTCTGCGTGCGAGGTACCGGGGGGAAGGCAATCATCTACGTCGAAAGGACAATAAAAGGTATGACGCCTGGTATAATCATCCCGCGCGTAATAATACAACGAAAGAGCGGGGGCCGGAAGAAATCAGTTTGACCCACAGAGTAGCCTACTTCGGGGGGGTTAGGAAAGATAAAAGGCGAACAACGCGGATGCGTTCTGGAGAATTACTTGGGAAAATAACTTCGGCGAATTGTGCTCAGAAAAAGGGAAGATAGATAGATCATCGGCGCCCAAAGGAATTTTACATGGCTAAGGATACTTGTTGGTAAAGGAAATCTCCACTTACTGAAAGGGGAATGTTCAGAAATGAATGGCTGGATCGTGACTGCGCCTGGGGGGCTGGAGTAGTCCTGCTGAAGGGGGGCCATAAAGACAGAGGGCATTTGCAGAGGTCCGGCAGCCGGCGCTGCATGTTCCGGAGAAAGTGGTGGAACAACATCTGGTCAGGAAGAAAAAACTCGACCGGCTACGTGGCAAGGATAGACTGTCGGACCTCCGTCACTCGGGGAAAAAGGAGGGGGGGTCCACAAAGCTATCGCCAGGACGATAGGAAAGGGAAAGCCGCACGTACGACTCTGTTCTTCGCGATATATGCGGGGGATATCCGAGAGAGTGGAACTTCCTATTCAAGGGGCCCAAAATTGAAAAGCTGAAGAGCAACAGGGCCGTGAACGAGTTCCGATATTATGGGACCGGCCATCGGTACCGAGCCATTGGATCAAGGTCAGACGGCCTCCGCGCCTGGTTTCACTGCCCTAATCTCTCACTCAGAAGACTCAAAAAAAAACCATACACGGCCCCGGAGTAGGGATTTCAATTACTCGGACCAGGCGGCCATGAAAAGAACGGTCGGCAGGGGAAGACACCTTATAACTCTGCGAAAAATAATCAGCTGTGTTGGGGAAAACAAACTCAACTCTGCGGAATGAAAGAACCAAGACATCATACAAACGTTCTGGCATCGCGAAACAACAATCGAACGGAGGCGGTGTATCTTCAGTCATGTCCGAGAGAGGCGTGAGGACTGATTCGCGGGTGTCTCAGTATTGTCGTTCCTCTCATTTGAATAAAATAAAAAAAAGGAGGGGAGAGACCGATTAACTTACATAAGAAAAGAAAACCTTCAGAAACCGACTGCACCAGACCTGTAACGAATTAACCGTTTCTGAAGGGAGCTGGGCGATGCCCGCATTGGGCAGTGGGGCCATGAATTCCTCATTTTAAGGGAGGGAGTGTCATTGAAGGGAAAAATGAGTCATCGATCCAGGGGGGGATCAAAAACTGCTCCCAAGGAGAAACGGTCTGACGCCAGGGCCGAAGCCATGACCGCCGGGTGGGTACTTGCTGTCGAGCCCTGCGTAGCTGCGCAGCGGGGACGATTCCTACCAAGAAAAAAAGATAACAGCACGCCCGCTGCCGAGAAACTGCAAAACTAGGAGCCGGAAGAAATCATACAGCCCTACATCAAGGACGAGGGGAAGGGGGAAGAAATCAAGGGTCACTGCTGCGACGTCTCAACTAATCCAAAAGAGCCTCCCATGCGATCCGACATCGAACGCGAATCACCAGGCACCAAAAGTATCTGCCCATCTGGTCGGAGGCAAAGACTGAAGGGGTCAAGAACCATCGGCCATTTCGAAAAACCGCGGTACGGTTTCCTACATCTCTCGACAAAAGTATCCAGGGAGATCAGGAGGAAAAGTAAAAGGGTCGCAGGTCACACTTTGGATACGTCATCAAAAAAGAGAATGCTCATGGACCGCCTTCCCCTACTGAGAGCCTCAAAAGAGAAGAACAAAGCACTACTGGCAATCCAGGAGGAAGGACCTGGCGCCACACCATCTCGTCCTGATTGCATCGTGACCAGTATCATACCCATTTAAAAAGACGAAAGTGGCTCTGACTAAATGGTCTTGAGATGGAGGCACTGCAATCGGGGACAATTCTACCTTTAAACCCGTGGCCAAGGGCCCTAATAGGACGTCTTATCCGAAAGTGCAGAAGGGGCCGTCAAATAAACGGATACTTCAAATGTTGAGGAAGGAGGGTTAGGGGGACTCCTGATTCCAAGACTTCGAGGTAGTGCCATTGCAAAAGACAAGCTAAGGATTGAAGGTATCAAAAAAAAGGAGAAAAAATGCGTGGAGAATTCGTTCTGACTTCAAACTTTCCGGAAACATCATGTAGCGGAATAGGGGGGGGAAGGGGGGGGGGATTGCCATAGCCCGAAGAAACTAACCCATACCGAACGACGATTCTGACTAGAGAGCAACCCTATTCAAAATTAACCGAGGAACCAGAGATCTTGCACCCTGAACCACAACCACCCCAACTAAGCCTCAATCAGCCCCTGAAATAGAACGGAATACACTTCAAAAGGGGGATGTAGTGAAAGCCTTAACCATCAATACATGGCATAAGAGGTTCAAGAAGAGACGGGAGGGCAAGCATCTTAAAAGGACCGGAACTCAGGGAAAGTCGTGTTCCGATCTAAAAGGATCGATAACCGAAAAAGATAAAGGAAAATTGGCTTCTGTGGGGCTTGATTCCTTAAGTCAAGAAATAGGAGTACTTAAAACAAATACCTTATGGATTGCACACCTGCAAATCGGGAACAAAGGAAACTTAAGAACTAAGGTAAAACCCGTCACCGAGTGTCAATAAGGGAGATAATAGAACTCTCTTCCACGATAGCAAAGAGTATTTCGAGGATAAGGGAACAAAGACTTTAGCCACTAACCATTTTAAAAATGAACAAAACGCTGGTTACGTTGCCTATAAAGAGAAGGAGATAACTCATATGCAAAAAGGGTCAAGAAACGGAGATCGTAGGAAATTAGCATAGAAAGAAACTAGTACAAAGGGATCGCCGCCTACCAATTCCTTCAAGGGGTACACGAGAAAGAGATTTCCTGAAAGAGAGGACGCTGTCCAATCTCGCGGGAGATTGGGAGGGCAAGGGAAGGGAGATTTACATATCTTGATAAAGAAAGGGACTCTCCAATCATTGTCTCTAGGGGAGTCATCAAAGATAATAAATTACGGCGAAAGCAATTGGGGGGTTAAAAGGCGAAATTCAACCTTAATGACGCAACTTCCGAAATGACGCAAAAGTTGGCGTCAGTCCCACGTGACCATCAATGAAGGGTGGCGGGAGTAAGAAAAAGACCAGATGGAAGGGCATATCAACACAATCGTGTCTACCAAAGAGTGAGGGGGTGGCTAAAGCCTCTTTTTTCAATGAAAGGCACCCCGCATGAATGGGGACTACTCCAACGACGGGTTAGGGGTGAAGCAGGAATTGCGCGGATCAAAGGGCATGGTCCGAAGCAAAGGGAGGGATGGAAACTAAGGGGGGGAAAACGCAGCAATGATGGAGGCAGGATGGGACTCCGGCGTAGTAGAAATTGCAGGGGCAATCAGAAGTGGACGGTTAAAACTCAGGAATGGTCAGGGGGAGTTGGGTAAGGAATGGCCTTGGTGAAGATGTAAGGGGGTTAGAGTAGGGGCGTGTGAAGTTAACCGGCGCTTCGAGGGAAGGGGAACTGACGGGAGAGAGTCTCACGTCTTCAAGGGCCGGAACGCAGGAGGCCGGGGGGACGAAAGAATCACTAAGGCGTCGAGAAAAAGAAAACTACACAATGCGCCAGCGCCGTGCCGGTCGACGAAAAAAAAAAAGGGGAAGTGCAGAGGCAAAAAAGGGCGAAAAGGAGGAATTTTCCGTATAGGGAGGGAAAAGCTCAGGGGAGAAGTAACACAGTAAGGGATAGACGGAGAAATGTAGACGGAAAAATGGCGGAAAGAAGAAGCACGACAAAAAAAACCCAATACGAACCACTTCGGGCAGGATAGGGATTGGGTTCGTCGTCAGGAGAAGAAGCCGGAAAGCGGCCGAGGTTGAAGGGTTGCAGCCGGGTACAATAGTCTAGGTCAACAAAAAGATGTAGTCGATAAGGACAGAGCAGAAAGAAGGCTTAGACTTGAAGCAAGGAAGATGGTCGATTGAGTCGTCTGTTCAAGATGTGGGCACGAGATGGTGGGGAGGGGTCGCATCGAAACTACTTCTAAAAAAAGTCTATCATGAGTCCAAGAAGGAGTAAAGCCAAGGGCGTCGAGGGACTTTTCTTGATGGGGGCAGAAAAAAGAACTATCTGGTAGGAGTAACAGAAAGGTTTGATTGGGACGTCAGCAGTACTATCACTCATTGTGAAGCCAGTTGGATAAAAGCTAAAAACAACGCTCTAACAGGAAACACCAGTCAAGTCTGTGGGAAAGACACGTCGGAACCAAAGCTTCGCAAAGAGAAACCTACACTATTCGGGAAAGAGGCCACTCCTGAGTCCAAAGATGATTTCGGTAGAGGGGCGGGGGGGAAAGGGGATAATTGCTCCTGTGGAAAGGGCCTCATCAGAATCAATTCAATAGATGCTAAAGGATCGAGGGGGAAAACGCCGAGAACTGGAGGGGAAAGAATCGTAAAAGGCAAAGAGAAGAAAGTGGCGCCGTACTTGCGAGTTGCTTCGGTTCTGCAAAGAGTGGGGGACTGGGAGGAACCGCTTCGTGGGCAACAAACAGGGACGGCATTGGCCAGAAGAATCCGGCGCGCATGAGGTAAACAGGGGTTGGGGGAAAAGGCGAGATCAGTATAACAAACCTACCACGGGAAGAAGGGCAGAGGCAAGATCGAAAAGGGGCCGACGCATTTCTCTGGAAAAAGGGGGCAAGCATGCTGGCGCAAAGGGGAATACGGGCGGAGAAGAAAGTCCCTTCTATAAAGATTCACTGTGAGGAGGAGAGAGGGGGAAGAGAGATCCGGGACAGGGAGGGCAGGGTCCGATTCACTGAGTTGAAAGAAGTTGCGCAAGAACTTGGAGGGAGGGCTAGAGGAAAGGAAGCGGCACGGACTTCTAAAAGACCTTTCATAGTAGGGAAACAGAAAATTATATTTATTTCGAAGCGGTATCTCTCTTCAGTAGCGGGGAAAAAAGAACAGGCCCTCCAGAAAACCCTTGTGCGAAGGGAGGTTCCAAACGAAAAAAGGAACCTGCTCGCTATAAAGATACCCGAATAGGGAAGAAGGGTGGGACACTACTGCATACTTCGCCAACTGGGGCGGCAGAAGGGGAAAACTCATCATACAATTGATGGCAAAAAAAGACAAAAAAACCAACGGAAAGCGGGTATCTTCGTCAGTACGAAAGAGGATTCAAGGGGGGAGGCATCTAAAAGGTGAAGAGGTCAGTTTCCTCGCCTCAGATCACCAGTGAGGGATTAAATAAGATAGAAACAATGCTATTACTAGAGAGAAATCATCCACGGGGGAATGCCGAGAGACACCCTTAACGAATAATCCCTCCAAAGGGGAGGGGGAGGCTTTCGGCGAGGGTCCCGCACAGTCTCTTGATTGATGGGAATTGAAGGCAGAAAGGGAAAAACTCAAAGGGGACGCATCAGGGTGTCATGGAGGAGAAAAGGGAGTTGACCTCCCCAAGGGAGTCCGAAAGGGAATTCCCCTGGCACGACCCGGAAGTTGAGGGGAGGCGAGATGCCTGCGCTTGCGATCCCTGAGGGAATAACAACTCTCTCCTGCGCGTACTACCTAGGCCAGGTATAAAAGGGGAGCGGAGCGGCATTCCGATAGAGAATAAATAGGGAAGAAAGAATCTAAAAGCCGTCGAATAACAAAGGGGGAAAAGGGTGGAATATCTACTCTGGGGGCTTCCTGACTGGGGGGGGGGGGGGAAGAAGATATCCCCTCTACATACTGGAGAGAAGAAATTGAATACCTTATCGTCAAAGACTGAAAGACCTGCAAATCCATCTTCATTCCACACAAGAGGGCAGTTTCATGCAAGGGGGGCACTGGATCAATGCTCAGAGTTGAAGATGAAGGGGGAACACCGGTTAAAAATGTCTTGTAAGGGATGAGATCACAAACACTTAGAACTTAAAGTCAAGACCCGCTGCCTGGTCATGATAAAGGAAAAACCCTGCTGGTATAATCCTACGGGGATACTAAAAAGGAAAAAAGGGGACGCAACTCTTTGTTCCAGGCAGAAGGAAGGAGGTCTCCAACCGAAACGCGTAACGATTGGGAAAATCGGACAACCAGGACATGTCAAAAGGTAACGACACTGTGGATAAGATAAGCTTAAGCGGTTATGGGAAAAGAGATGCCAGCCAAAAAGACGCAGGACAAATTCAGGAAACCTTTCAAAGAAGGTGGCTAAAGAATCTCGACTGGGAAGAGGGGGGGACATAAAATTTGTACCTCTTAGCAACCATCAAAAGAAGGGAAAAGGAATACGCGGGGGAGAGAGTTGAGGGGAAAAAACAGAGGCCCAAGACCTTCCCTAGGGCTTCAGGAGATCGTCATCAAGGTGGTATCACAACCCGGCGTGTCAGGAAAAGAGAGGATGTGCTTCACCTTCTCTTCCGAACCGCAAAAAATCCTTAAACACTCATACACAAGGTCCCCACTAAACAAACCCAACCAATCCCCCCGGCCGATTGGGAGGGGGATTGACCTCATTCCGAACAGGAAATCGAAACTTAACTCATAATATCGAAAAATTCCTACGACCGTCGATACTAGGAGGGGAGGAAGGATATGGCAAGTTCGAGTAACGGGAGAAAAATCTCTCTTCATTTGAAAAACAACAAGAGAACAAGGAATAGTCGCCTTAAATCTCACTGATTTTATTCCAAAGGGCTTACCTTCTTTCGAAGAAGAGGAATAAAAACTCGTAAGCCTTTAGGTAAAAAAGGGGGGCGACTCTAGTCAACTTCCTCTGAAAACCTACCACTCTGGGGTGAAAAGGGGGGGCCGAGGAGCCGACGCAAAGAACCATCCCCTAAGGGGCCAAAGAAAAGACAAACAAGGGGGGAGGAGGGGGGTTCAAGTCTGGGACGTAACTTTCCTAAAAACACGAAGGGGACCGTCTACCTTTTTGGCAATACATATATTTCGGCCTCTCAAAAACACTATCCAACGCCGATCACTAGACTAAAGGAGGGACTATCCACAAGGGTAATGGAACAAGGTGGCTCGCCTCAAAACTGGAAAAAAAAGGCAACCACGAACAAGAGCAACATGTCGGGAGTCTGGGGAAGGGAAAAATATGTTCATGGATCAAAAGAAAATAAGGGGACAGTTTACTGCCTCGGGCGCCTTGGAAGGCAACTGCGGGGCCTAATAAGACAAAGGGGGGGGGGGGGGAGCCCCGAATCGAACCTTGAGGAGACAACAGGAAGACATCAACACTCAGGCTACAATGCCAAAAATAGCGAAAAGTCACCAAGTCCCGTCAATTAAACACATACTCAATCGGAAGAAGCCTTACACTGAAGTTAAATAGAGAGGAGGAGGGGGTCTACAATGCCAAACTTACTAAAAAAGAGATTACATCCAGCGCAGTCTGGAGGGAGTTTCGGAAAAAAGTCGCCTGACTCTGTACAATGCGGGTATTAACAGGAAGGCTGTAATCCAAAAAATACCAGCCAATTCAGCCGAAGGGGAAACGAAGGTGGTTTTCAAACGTTCACGCTTCCTCTACGGGCATATTTGCGAAACGACAACCAAAAGATGCAGAAAAGACTCGCATCACCAAACAAACGGAATAGGTAAACGGGGGGTTTACTTGTCTAGAGGGGCTTGGAGAGCACGAAAGAGTTGGAGCCAAAACTGTCTGGGAGACTAATGTCTGAAGGGGGGGGGGCGTCAGGAAGTGCCTGTAGGGAAGAAACTTCTTATTAAAGACGGCCTCGGTGGCTGAAGACAAGCAGAGGCGGGTAGGCGAGTGGGGGTGCTCACAAGCGGTAGTGAAGGGGGAAAAGGGGAAACTACCGCACGAGATGCCGAGTTTGCATTTCCCACCAACCAAAAAAAACCACCCCACCAACAAAAAACAAACTCTCCCCACCCACCCCCAAAGCTCTTAAGGCGAAGAGGGGGAGGGGCTGGTCCAAGGGAGGCTTGGTGTGAAGGCAGGAGGATGGGCATTGTAGGTCTTATTGCGTCTATGGGAAACAGGACTCCGAGTTCCGCCTTTAGGTCTGTGCGTGAAAGAAGGAAGTCTAGGGAGCGCGCAGCAGGAGGTCATAAACCCAAATGGAGTAGAAAGGACATCGGCAAGTAACAGAAGGGGAAAGGACGGTGTCTTAGTACGGGACGGCGCTCGAGCACCGACAGCCAGGCCGGCTGCTCAAGGTTTTGTCCATGTATCTCTAAATAAGACGGGGTGGGGGGGGCAAAAGATCCCTGAATAGTCATGTCAAGGTGGGGGGGGGGGGAAGGGAAAACTGGTAGAAAATACAGAGTTAGAAGACATTAGCACGACCTTCAAACGAAGACATCACGTCCGTAGAGAGGGGATGGCGTCGATAATGGCAAGAGACTTAAACACTCTTCATGTACGAAGGGGGGGGTACATCCGAGGAAGAAATCAAGTAAGGAAGTACAAAACGAAAAACTCATAGTGGAGAAAAAGTAATCTACAAGCCGCTCGGGCAGAGGGGGTGAGGGGTCTTGTATGTGCTCTGTGCAGTGACAGGAGAGGGGGGGCCAGGCAGGGAATTAAGACGGACTAGGCGAGGGGAAAAATGAGGGAAAGGACAGCAAGGTTAACGAAGCAGTGAGAAGAAGGGGTGAAAAGACAGGGTCTGGGGGACTAGGGTCGATCCTCAAAGTGGAGAAGGAAGTACGGCCGTGTCGGGGCAGAGTCCGCTAAGAGGAAGTCAAACAGAGTGTGAAAGGGAAAGGGGGGGGGTCCATCGCAATTACGGACTACGCTGAAAAGGAAACCTAAAAAGGAGTGGGCAATGAAAGGCTTAAGGTACGACCAGTCAAAAAAGGAGTGGGAGTAAAATGCGTGGGGCCAGGCCTGAGCATCGAGCCGATGAATGCGTGGGGGCATACCGACTGTTTACCAAAGGACTTCAGACTGGGGGATCCCGATGGCACGTGCACCTAAGACAATAATACAAGGAAAGAATAGGAGAAAAAGGAGTACAGCCAGGTTTAAATCGCGAAAACGAAGGGGGTTCAACTATTCATGCCAGTAAGACTTTCTGGGGGTAGGGACGGGGCAAAATCTATTAACGAGGTATCGCATTGTTAAGAAAGGAAAGGGTCTCATTTGATACAAATGGCAAAGACCGGGCACATTTCCTATAGAACTGCATCTTAAGCTATTTTTGAACACTTCAGAAAGGAAGCGGCTGACTGCTAGAACGGGGACAAAATCCTGCGGACGAGCTGAAAAAAAGGGAGAAATAACCATCGAGCCAGTCCTAGTTGGGTCAAGACTCTTTCTCAACAGCTGAGGGAGATCCTCCGAAAAAGATGAGAAGGGAGCCCTTTTCTTCGAGCCTTGTATAGGGGATAGCCGTTACGGGAGAAGGGGGCCGGCCGGGGGTCGCGTACTCCGAGGAGTTATGGAGGAAAAAGAATGTAGGTCAGGTGAAAGAACTTTACTTAAATCCTTCGACTAAAACATTGGAGAAATGAGTTTTGGGGGGCGCAGTACTAGAAGGAGGAGAAGGGAGGGGTAGGCCTAGATCCTCGACGGCACATCTCATTGGGGAAGGGGGGGAAAAAGGGAACAAAAACTTCTTCCTTAAAAACTTAAGGGAAACAGGAAAGGCTATGAAAAAACCGGCTATCGTTATGGAGCGGAGAACAAAAATAAGGGGAACAGGGGAATCCGTAAAAACCCCAAAAAAAAAACAAAACCCCCCACCCCCCAACAAAACAAACAAAACCCCCCCCCCCCCCCCCCAGCGGCCCCCCACCCCCCCAGAATCCGAGAAGAACTCAAAACTGCATCAAACTTGGAATGCGAATATCGTCAGAGAAAAATCATACAATCGTGGAGGAAAAAGGACCTGGGGCGGACCAGGTGAGGAAGGCATTCAGACTTGTTAGGAACGAGTTTTAATTATCAGAAGTTGTTCGAAAAAAGAGAAAACAAAAATAACATAGAAGACCCCAGCAACCATTAGAGGAAAAACCTAAGAGAGGGACTTATAATATACAAGCAAACCTTGTGAGGTTACTTCTCGAAAGACGCAATAAGGGAGGGGCTTCATGCCTGCAGAGTGGGGGCGGGCGCTGCCGTGAAAAAAGTCATCTCAGCCGGGTCTTCCGAAAAAGGGAAAATGAAAACGCGCCTTCTATGGTAGTGCTGGTCGTGCACGAAAGCAGAGGGAAGGACGAACCGGATAAAAAAAGGAGGCACGACCTTCGAAGAAAGGCGCGGCCATCACGAGGTGGCCCCCTGCGCGGCCTGAGGCCAATAGGGCCGACGCTCGACCGTAATGATCGGCACTGAAAGTAAGAGGGGGAGAAGAGAGAGAGTGAAGGAAAAATAAAGAAATTCAAACCCATCGACAATGAGGGAAAGGGCGCCGAAAGTGGGGGGAGAAAAGTCTGGGGCCTATTCCAGTTCAAAAAATGTCTAAAAAAAACATCTCCTATGAATGAAAGAGACGGTCTGGGGTCCGAACGAAGAAAGATATGACTCCTTCACGTAAGGTACTCATCGAGGGCAGAAGTGAGAAGGTCAAACTTGGTACATGAGGAAGAAGCCAACTGAGGAAAAGGGATTGATACGTCCGAATGCCGACTAGAAACGAAACGACTTCCAAGGAAAAGCGAAGGTCGGTACGACCACCTAATCGCGGACGGGAATTGCCCGACGAAAAACAGGAAAGAATTTCGGGCCCGGATAACTGGGGGGGGGACATAAAACTCTGACTAGTAAGGATTAATTGAACGGCGGAACGCTAAATCTTCAAGAAGAACCTTTAAAAGTTGGAAAGAGTCACCTAACGCCAATCTAGAGAAGACTCCGGGAGGGTTACTGTTAAAGGAAAAAAAAAACCGTCTGATAAGGACTTGTTCCGTTCAAAATACTGTTGAAGTGAAGGAAGGGCCTGGCAACGAATTTGCAAGGGAGGAAAAGTGCGCAGCGTCAATTGAGAGAGGATCAAAAATAAAGGCTAACTGACCGACTATTTGGGCCAAATGCAGCGACGGGGATGCACAGCCACGGAAGGGAAAGTGCAACAGAATACGGTGAGGTAGGGGGACACAAGATAGCGGGATGCACACGAAAGAGAAGGCCTGGCCTACCGGCAAGGAACTAGGGAGGACGAAGCAAGCCGCAATGATAGATCATGGACACAAAGAGGATTCAGCTTTACCGATACCCTCCAAAAGCATCTCCAAAACAGGAAGACGCATTCCTTATCTGATCTTATCTGATTAAAATGGGATGGCATCACAGCATGGCTTCCTAGGGAAGCAGCCTTCCCAAAGACCGAATCAAAAAGCGTTTTTAAAAAGACCAAAGGAGGAAACCCGGCAATCCCCTACACTCAACGAGATTTGGGGGGGGGAGGCTGGGTGCAGAGTTGCCGCCGAAGGCGCCGGACTCCTCATCAGAAGAACATTATAAAAGAAACCAAGGAGATGGGGGCCTACTCGGCACAAACCAACAACCGAATCCCTAAGACAGAAGAAAGAATGAACACACCACCCTGTCCTTTCTGGGAGAAAGACTGCAACTTAATCCCCCCCGCTTCTGCTGGAAAACAGACTATAAGGAGGTCCTTCGTGAAAAACGCAGGTTATAAAAAAACCACAAACCCCGTCAGGCAGGGTGTGTTGCACCACGAGAACTAATGAGCTGACCGACGGGAAAGGCAAGGCCCTCATCGAAACGGACCATTACCTCCATAATGACTTGAGCAACAAAAAGAGACAGAAGTCAACAAACAGGCACGAAGGGGACACTCCCGAATAAAGATAGAAGTCCTTAAGCAACTTAAACTAACTGGAGGGGGGCTTCTTTGTCAGGGACAATTCCCTCAGGATGGGGAACTAAAAGTACAAATCTGGCCTCCATCAATGCCAGAAAAGAATGCCGGCGGGACGGGATGGCTTCAAAAAAAAGCAGGAAGGGAACGACATGACCAAAAGCGGGTGAGTTACCTAAAAGAGGGAGGTAATAAAATAAGCTTCGAAACCAAAAGGGGAGTAGCAACCACTTGCCTTCTCTGGGGCCTCATTAATAAAACAGAGGCAGAGAACAGGAGATATCTCAACAAAAAACAGAGGGAGGAAGCTGTAAGTGGGCGCCGAGGTTAGTGGGCGCTTCCAAGAAAGAAAATGGGTCAGAAAGACCACACGCTTCAAGGGGTCTAAAAAGGAAGGGGGGAGGTAAATTGGCGTCCAAGGAAATGAATGGGGGTCAAAAAAACCGTTCTTTCAGAAGGAGCCCGCGGTGTAGAAGCCAGACCCTCCTGGTTGCTTTGATTGAATAGTTATTCGCGGGGTGGCCTGGGCGAACCGAGAATAGATCCCGAGTGGAAGTTGACCAGAACAAGAAGGAACGGGCGGGTCCAATTCGGAGGCAAATTTGTGAAAGTCGCGCGGTAGAGGGGAAAGAACTCAGGGTGGGCGGAAATAGAAAAATCAAAGGGGGAGTTAAAGGGAACTGGTCTAGGCGCACCTACGAGGAGAAAAGGAGAGACAACAGCTGCAGTGGAGGGAAGCAAAAACTGCCTTAGTCGTCACTAGTGTAGTCAAAAACGAGGAATTTATATCTCCGTGAGGGAGGGAGGTAAACTCGGTGGAGCAACATGCGGCGTCAGGTTTTCCAAGGAAAGAGTCGTCGTCTTTGCTCCGGAAAGAATCATTCCTCAGAGAAGGGATTTCAGACATGTGGCGTCCTATTGTAGAAATGTCCACCATCACCCAGCCACCCTGGGAAAGCGAACTAGGAGTAAACTTCGGCAAGAAGGGATCTGAAAATCCGTAAAACGAGGAAGTTTGCTTGATTGGGTACAGGCATCGGAGAAAAAGAGGGAGGGGCCCCGCCGAGCTGAAGTCGAATCATCACGTTAAAACATAAGAGGATGAACTCGAGAAGAAATGCTGGGGGGGGAGAGGCGAGGGAGCGTTGAAAGAAGGAAAGACGGGTGCGAGTCTGCATCGCATCAAGTCGCTTCAAAATTCGCAGGCAGAGGTCTGGACTTCAAGTTAAGTGGGAGGAGAGAGTTGTGGCAGGGGGTCAATACACATCAAAAGGAGGAGTTTACAGAAGGGTAGGGAGTGGTCTTGGCGCGTAAAGGATTCAGCACATTCTATAAATTTTTAAGAAAGGGAAATATAATCCATTCAGCGATCACGGAAATAAACGCGGGTCAAACGGGTAGGCAGGCCGTCGGTAAAAAAAAAAAAAAAAACAACAAACGGACTAAAACCCGGGAAAGACACAAGAGCTGGGGTGGGGGGGGCTTCAATGAATTAAAATAGCAGGGGACCGCAAAAAAAGGAAGAGGGGAAGCGGGGCTAGTACTGGGGGAAGTGACTAATTTCCTCACCGAAGTTATCAATCTTCGCGAAAAAAAGCAGTCATATGGAGAAAGTAAAGTCCCGCTACGGGGAAAGGAAACGTGATAAGGGTTGTAAGAGGCAATAGAAGAATAACTTGGGTCAGTGGCGAGTACGGATCGGGGAAGTGAGGGCTTCGCTTGGCTTTGAAGCTGGCGGAATTCAGCTCAACAAGCACACAGAGTTGCGATGGAAGGAGGCAGTCGACTTGCATGTTCAAATTTGAAAAGGAGGGGACGGTAATGGGAGAGAAAAGCTCAGAAAAAAGGGGCTTCCTGAAGCTTACGAGATATGAAGGTACTCAGACTTTGGGGCTAGTGGGGACCTCAGAAATGATAAGACTCGGCTGAAGAGAAGTAGTAAAATTATTGGAAATGGGAGTCAGAGCTCGATGTCGATTTAAAGGAGGGGGGAAGTCGACGTACAAAGTAATAGCATGAGATGTGATCGAGACCCTTCCTTACAGGGTAGATGTGTCTAGAAGGGGCAGAAGCGGAAGGATGATACGAGGAACCAGTGTCCAGGGCAGCAGGAGTACCGCGGAGGGGAGGTTCAACGGGGAGGCTAAAAGACGTCGCATTCAAACTGGAGGGCAGAAGGAATCAACTCCAGCTTCGAAGTTCGAAACTCTGCAAGGTCTTCAGACAGAATCAAGGTTTCTAAGGAAACGAAAAAGCGATAAAACGGAGGGGATTTCCCTTCCTTCAGGAAAGAGAAAAGAGGGAGGGCGGACAGGGCCCACTCAGAAAACAGGAGGGCAATATGCCAAATACGGGAGTAGGAGGTTCATCGAAAGCGTGAAAGTGAGTAATGCTTCTAATTTTTAAACTAAAGGGGAAAATTCAAGAGCAGGTTGGAAGAGCTGAGAAAAAACAGTTGGGGAGGAATAAGAGATAGATTACACCGCTATAAAAAAAAAGGGTCTGTAACCGTCGTAATACATGCACTCGCCTGAAAACTGACTAATATAAAAATTCTGGATGACTAAAGAAAAAGGAAGGAAAATGAAAATTGGTGACCACTTCCGCATGCATGGGGGAAAGGATTAGGGTTGACAGAAAAGATAAGGTCATCTAGAGGTCTAAGGAGAAACTCCGCATAGAAACATAAACTTTGAGGGAAGTTCAAAAAGCGGAAAAAAGGCAAAGCAAGGGGGGGGAAGTCGTTTCGTGAAAGGAAAAAAGGGAAAGAGCGAAGGAAAAAGCATACAGGGAGGCCTGAACCAACGAAATCGTCTTAAAAAACTGAGTACAAGGCCGCTTAGCCGAAAGGTTAACGCTTGGAATAACATACTACAAGACATGGATAGAAGAAAAGCTAGCTCCAATAGGAGGGAGCATCGGATAGGGGCTCACCGTATCCGCCCTGATAGAAAAGAAGAAGAAACACAGGGCAGAAGGAAAGTGATCCGGCTCAAGACTTTCTCAAGAGGAAGAACACATAGCCATGTTTCTCAAACCCAGGTAAAGGAGGGATGCGACGAAAGGAAAAATCCTACTTAAGAGAAAAGGATCGATTCGATAAAC
>Ga0179593_1280369_pt1 | contig 23492 bp, 37 predicted proteins | sample CZODoug2_1_08_16_FD_185931 | JGI IMG/M metagenome (GOLD analysis project Ga0179593, IMG submission 185931) | Vadose zone soil fungal communities from Angelo Coast Range Reserve, California, USA - CZODoug2_1_08_16fungal (PacBio error correction) | ecosystem: Environmental > Terrestrial > Soil >...
ACCCACAGATGGGGCCCATTGAAAACGCAACGCAGGCAACACCACCAACACATAACAGAAGGTGAAAGGGAGGGGGAAAAACCCCGGACTCCAACCAGGGGAAAAATTTGGCCTTTCCACATCGAGCAAAACGATTGGATGCGAATTTCCCAGAGTCGAGGTCCAGGGGGAAAAAAAAAAGACATGGAGAGACGCCGGGCCTCAGCGTCAGCTCAACGGAATGAGGGAAAATGCCGGACATGGGGGATAGTATAGAAAACCATCCAAAAGGGGAAAGGGAGCAGACAAAAAGAGCACCCCAAGAGGCAGGGATCGGGCAATGTATTGGGGATGGTTGCCCGGGAGCCCGCTCGATCCCCGAGGGGACGTCCCGGCGAAAGGGGAAAAAAAGAAAAAAGGAGTAGGGTTAGCGGATTAAATCAATGGCAAGGAAGACCGAAGGGCAGTCCAAACGTTTGCAAGAGACTAAGATAGGCAAACGGAAGAGCCGACATTGGGGCAAAAGGAGAGGGTGCAAACGGATCATTACGCAGCGGCAGAACAGCACGAGAGCCGGGTTCGCTCGCATGAAAAAAAAAGGTCGACTTTGAAATTAGGGGGAAAAAACCGACAGGTGAGGAAACACCTGTATGAACTATTGAAAGCACATTATTCTTTTCTGTTGTGGTCGCGGGTGGTCAAGTTTCGAGGGGGGTGAAAAAAAAAACCGGCAGGGTTAGGAGCAACAGCGTCAAGAAAAACCCATGTTGAACCAATGACCGGTGCGTAACAGGGCTTAAAGGGGAACGAGCGGGCCGGACAGCAGGCCGACGCCAGGCACAGCCACAAAAAATACGGATCGCAGGAAAATGGGAAAAAACAGCAACACCAAGGGGCCGAACAAAGCGATCAGCATTCAGCCGAATCCGGACGAATAAGCGCCAAAAAAAAAAAAACGGCGGGGAACGGGCAAAAATGCCGGGGTTAGGAGAATCGAAAAAAGAAGGGCAAGGCAAAAATGCCGCCTAAAACGTTATCTGACACCTACAATCTTGGAGGGATCACCATTCCCACAGGGGGAGCAATCCCTAAAACAAAAAAAAACAATAATCACCTCACGACAGACCCAGGACAAACAACACGGGCATCCCGAGCACCGAAGCCAAATAGGATACATCCACGGCGCGTGAAGAGAGGTCAGCGGGGGAACGAAAGGAATAGGAAAGCCGAGCGGAAGCAGTGGCACCTCATAGTCCCTTCTTTTAAGAAAGACACGGAAGGCAAAAGAAATGCAGGCCAATCCAAACTCGGCACGATCCACACAGGCCACCTGTTGTGTTTCATGTTTTGCCGGAATGAGCACACAGTTAGACGTAGGGATAGTGAATAGCATGCGCGACCTTCTCTTGAACCACAGAAAAGAGCGAACCTACCCTGGCAAAAAATCGCATCGCATGGGTCCGTGTCCACACACACACAATGAAAGCTAAGAGGGTTTGACGCGAATACAAGGGGGCCCGCCCGACGAACACCCTCGATACCCGGAATAGGATCGGCTTTTGGACCGCTGCTTGCCAACGTGCAACTTTACTCAAATCACCTACTATAATCATTCGCGGGTGGCCCGGTGGCAAGCGTCGTAGTAGGGGGCACGGCGCAGGGCCAACAGGGCAGACTGCAAAATAGCTGTATACCATGCTCGGCTGATTACCACCAACTGACAAATGCGGGAGACAAAAAAGAAGCTATGAGAATCAGGATATTCTCTGACTTTCTGCTAGATCACGCTGTCGGCAATTGACAGGAAGTGGAAGAACAATAAGGCACAAAAGCGGGATGATCGCCTTAACAAGCGGGCAGCATGGGGGAAAACTCTACTATGAAAACGAACGTTAAAGGAAATGTCCATAAACGAGTAGGGGTGATCACGATGTCATAGGAAAATGCATGAGTGAATGTTGCTGGACGGGAACACAAGATCTCGCATAAAAACCAAACGTAGGGGGGGGGAGGAGAAAAGAGACAGAGAAAGTAGCCCGTGCATTCCCTAAAGGTGAATCGCCATGACCGCGTATTGCAAATCAAAACCCTGAATGCAAGCGAATCAAAAACCCATAAGAGTGTCAAGACGATCCCGAAAACGGAAATTTAATCACGAGTCGAAAAAAAGAGTCCGCCGCGAAAAGCGTGAAATAGAGCAGAAGCTGCACCGCCCAGCCGTCGCTGAGGGCTGCCTGGCCGCCGGAAACAGCTGCCGGGTTAGAGAAGAACCCTCAACACCGCACTAAGTTTACAGCCTATATCGTAAACTCGGACCGACCGCACCGGCTCGCACAAAAAATCGGCACAAAAGAGCAGCTAAATAAAAGGAAGGAGGCACACCGAAGTAAGAATGTAAAAGACCACTCTTCAATGGGACTCGCAATCAACTGACGACGGGAAGATGAACGACCAAAAGGCACACAATAATCCGCCATGGGCGGGGGGGGACAAGGAAAATCGATAGAAAAGAATTGAGGCCCTGGGAGAGACGCAGCTATCCCACGGCATCCAGTACGAAGGGCGCGGCGAGGAAAAGCGCAAAGGTCTCATGGCACGACAAGACCAAGCACAATGAGAAGGAGATGAGCCGCTATTGGTATGTATTAGGAAAATCTGGGGCCAGCACCCCTGGGCGGCACAGGTCTTGAACTAGTGACGGGGGGGATGCGCCAACAGAAATGTCCAAGACCGGCGGCGATGAAGGAAAGACGATGGTCCGAGTGGTGTCAACCTAACCAAAATCTTCAACCCTAGACATAGAGGTATGCCGCATCGCAAAACGGGGGGCATAGCAAGAGAGGTACAACGCACGGAAAGTCTGGGAAATTTAGCATCCCGATAACACGACCTGACTGGATGGGATGACAATCAGGCAAAATAGGCCATCAACCCAGAAACACCCACATGACAAAGGGGCACAAAAGTTCATAAAGGGTAAGGTGATCCGGACCTCAGGTGCACAAGCGAAAAAAAGAGAACAACGAAAAAAAATAGAAATTGGGGCCTTCAAACAGGGAATATAGGTGGGGTTCGCAGCGACGATTGTCAAGCGCTAAGCAGACCGCGTAGGCAGCAGGCCGAACAGAAGGGTCTTACCCATACGTAAGCCACAAGTCAAACACGAACGTCGCTGGGGCACGATCCTACAGGCTCAAAAGCCTGGACCGCTGGGAAGGCGTCACAGATAACGATAACAAATCAACAAACAGAATCGTACACGCCGGCCGGGTAGCAGGCTCATACGAAAATGGCGAAGGACCAGTCAAAAAAAACCAATATCCAGCTATAATGCGGTTGAAAAGGGATCCCCCGACTGATTTGTCGAGACAAAAAAGACCACCACCGTAAGAAAGGAACAGAGTCAAGGGGGAGGGGCGACGACGACGTTCGAGACCTAACGGGATTGATGGGTTCCGACCTCCGGGTCTGAGGACACATCAAGTTCAGGGAAAGGGAAGCCCAATGTCCGAGAGGAAGGGGATTTGGGAGCTATGATGAAGCCTTTTAACCAATGGCGCGAGGGAAAAAGACAACAACTGGGGGTGGCGAGCAAGTCCTCACGAAGAAAGCAGCGCAACTTGCTACTGAGGACCGCCCGTGTCCTCGGAGTCCCTGCCCGGGTGAGGGAAAAGGGGTTAAGCGGGAAAAAGGTCAACAAATTCAGACAGGCGGCCGAGGACAAAGGACAAGAGAGAACAGGGACTCTCCTGCCGTATAGAGAAGTCGCGGAAAATGAACAAAATCGGCGTTAGCAGACCTCGAAGACCCGGAAACCGGCGACGGGCTATGAAATTTGTTGGTCCTGCAACAAAAAAAACACCTTCCTTAAGGGGGGGCAAAGGGAGAGCCGCACTGGAAGGGGCCAAGGTTCGCAGGGCGGCGCCGAAGACAAAAAACCACACAAAGGATTTCGAACAAGGACTTGACCAGTCCGCCAACGCATCGCCTTTGCCCGACTACAGTGCCGTTAACGGCGAAAGCGGGGAAGACGCGCGAACGGAAAAGGGAAGGTCGAGGATATATCGGTCCCGAAATAGGGCATGTGCTTTAGCCGTTAAAGCTGAAAAGCAATCGCCCTCACCCAATCGCGCAAGGAAGCGTGGCCCCCGTTGTCGAGCAAAAAAGGACGCTGTTGACCTACATGTATTGTGACTCACGGAAAACCGTAGCCTGGGGGGAGGCCGGAGAGGTGTGGTGCGCGAGATCATCCGAGGAAGCTGGCAAACTGCTCCGGAGGCACTGCCCGCGGCTCTGCGGGCGAAGAAAGAGAGAACCGTGACCAGGGGATTTCAGCATCTGACCGAAACAGTCGCGCGTAGTCGCGCAGACTGTCACGGGGGCGCGCGGTGGGGTTCATGCACAGGAACAACGGGAAAAATTGAACGAGTATGGCCAAGAACACGGGGGGGATGGCAACCACGGGCAAACCCTTAGTTTGGAAGCACGTACAAAGGGACGGCTTCGAGACATGGGGGGAGGTAGGGGGGGGTGGGGCGCGTGGGGGGAAAAGAACCTGCCCGCACGTCCCATGAATGGCACGCGCCAAAAGGCGACAAAAAGCGGGGACGGGGGCCGCAACCAAATCGCTAAAAGTGGGGGGCAAATTGACGGCCTACGCGACGCCTTGGAGGATGTCGGCAACAAGCGGAAGGAAGGAGGGAAGAAAAAAACATCAAAGAAGAGGGGAAGGGGCGCGTCAAAGGGCGAGCTGTACGAGAAAAAAAAAGCGAGACCTGACCGACGGCAAAGAACCGGGAATGTCACGAGGTTCATCTAGAAGAAAGCTCGCAAAGAAAAAAACAAACAACTCCCGGAATAAGGAAAGAAAAAAGAAAGATTGGCTGGTTCGGGGAGGGAAAAAAAATTGAAGAGTCCGGCGATGCGGCACCGAAGGGAGGTTCAGCGCTGATGTTTTGGAGGGATCGACGTCTCAAAAGACGGACCGCGCTAACCCACTCCGCCGCGATTTGGTTGTTGGACTGATGAAATTTTCCTACGAATTTGCCGCCATTGGGCGACAGAGGAACGATGGAGGAAGGGGGGCGGGAGAACATTTCTGCGCACACCGGGCCGGCCTCTTCAAAAACGCCTCCTCGCCTGGGCGAACCGCAAGTTTCATGACGGCGGACGGGTGCCTTCCACCAAAACCGCGAAAAGAAAAAAACATGAAGGTAAGGCCCATCCTTGCCGTGCGGCCAACTGGGAAGGTCAGGGGGGGACATGGTTTTAAAGCTAAGGCCAGAAAACGTGATTTTGTTCACCCAGTCGGCAAGGTTGAAGAGAAGGGGGGAGGTCCAAACAGAGAACCGCAACCCACGTGAAGCAGGGAATCGTCCTCTCCTCCACCAGGAGCAAGGGGGAAAAAGGAGGTGGGTTATAGAAAAATCGCCGGGGGGGGGCAATCTAGGCTGTGCACCTAAGATCCGAGGGAAATATCCTAAGAGTGTAAAATCTTTTGTTGGAAAGAAGCTCGCCGGACAGCAACCAAAGCCAGCAGCAAGAGAAAAAAGGAGTTGAAAAGATTTTACTGAACAGGACGACGTCCCGAGGAAAAAAGCAAAGGCGGTAACGCTTTAATGGAACGCTTTTTGAGCGAGGGAAAAAGGGCAGCTTGAACTCGGGGTAAAAGAAAAAAGGATCACGCAAGGAAGCTGCGACCTAGTCCCGTTGCCACAGAGAAAGGCAAGATCCCCCTGTGTCGCCGTTACCTGCCTAGGAAATCTATGCTCGGAGCGGGGTCGTTTAGAGGGGGTAAAAAATTACGCCAATGACTGCGTCAGCCGACGGGGAAAAACCAATGGGTCACCAGTCCAAGGAGCACTTTGTGGGCCTGTGTGCGGACCCTTTGCCCCCCCGTGAAGAAGGTGGCCAGGGAAAAAAAAAAAGGAGCATATCACGCGGATCGCGTTGATACCGGGAAGTTTTTTCAGGGTGCCTCGGAAGAAAAAAAGTCCCGCCGCCCGCACCGCTGGAAAATTGCTGTTTCTTTCCTTCGATACGGCGGAGAGCCCGGACACGTGGGAGGGCCGCGGCTCCTTGCAAGACGCCCTCGGCCCTGGGTGTTTCGGGCACTGAACCTTCGTCAAATGCAGACGTAGAGCGGAACGTGGAAAAGGGCATCCCAGACCCGGGAGAGGGGGGGGAAAAAAGAGGGCGCAAACGAGCCTAAAAAGTCAAGCGGGGAGAACTCGCTGCAGCACAAACCCCGCCTGAAAGGAAGGAGAACAGGGAACCTTGGGACCTTCCCGTCTCAGGGAAGGAAAGGGGAGGAGCACTTGATGCTTCCAGACGAAACAACGAGGTTCGGGCCCAAACAAGACATCAAGGTCGACACTACGACGTTTAGGGGGGAGGGAGGGCCCCCGGAGCGATCGTGGGCACAAGGGGGTATGGGACAGGGGACGTCCCTCGAAAAGGCAGGGACAGGAGGCAAACGGAGAGACACGGATATTTGGACGGGACTGGTTTGCCAAAGGGCCTTGAGCCTAGAATCGCCGCGCAACCGGGGCCGGCCGAGGGAAGAAGGAATTGTGGGCTGGGGCAAATCAGCGGCCGGAAAAAATGAAAACCGGGTGCCAGCATGTTAAGCAAAAACCGGAATGACCGAAGCACGGGCCCGACAGGTGGGGAGGGTGGACAGGCGGATATCGTCGCTGCCTGCCGCAAAACGGGGCCGCGGTCCACATGGCAAAACAAACAAAGAAGGGGAACGTCGACGGGCAGAAGTAGGCAACCCCAAGAACGGAAAGACCATTGATGTGGAAGCAACAATTATCGTTTCTTGTGACGGTAGAACTTATACGGGGTTCGGGGTTTTCGGGTGCTGGGGGGTAAGTGGGCACCAACGGTGGGGCAGGAATCACAGAGGGGGACAAATGTGGGTCAACATAAAGTAAAAGGTCAGGTGGGAACCTTTTAAAAGGAACGGCGCGCGTGGACGGCTATCGCCAGAAAAAAGCAGGGGAAAAAAAGCCATTCATAGGGACCCACAGTCGCGGAGAATTCATCCAAAAATGGTCCAACCGCGAGGATTTCTTCTCCTCCGGGGCAGGGAAAAAAGGGAAGATGACAACGGAGGAGCGGTGGGGGCGATATCAAAGACCCCGCAAACGAAAGAAAGTATAATTTTTAGTAAAACTACAAAAAGCAACCAAGCCGTTCAAGAGGGACCTCAATTGCGACTCCCACCATTATCTGAAATAAAAAAAAAATAAAAAAATTAAAACAAGAAACGCAAACACAAGCGAACGCCCCAAGAACAACCAAAGAGGAAAAAGACCAACATCCCAATGTAGCTAAAGACGGGAAGGGTCTTAAGAAACGGCGGCCGAAAGGGGAAGGGAATTGAATCAACACGAAAAAAAAAACGCCCAGCGACTCAGGAGGGGGGGGAAGCTGGAGGGGGAAAATCCAGGTGGGTTAGGGTGCACTTTAGGTGGGAGGCACTTAGACCGGGGATCGCCCAGTTTGCCCATAAGCTATGCAGCGGCGAACTCCCCGGGAAAAAAGAAACCATAGGACAAGTCCCCTAAAATCTTAAAGAGAAGGAAATGTTACGGGCCAAAAACCCCAGTGGGAGGACAGTGTGGGAACTCATCTATCAACCCATCCCAGGGGTTATTAAAGAGCACGAGGAGGGGGGAAGGGGAATCGACATATGCGTGATAGGTGTGAATGGACTTCTCGACTGCAAATCTCATTGATCCGAGCCCTTTTTCGAAAGGGAAGCGGCTGGGGCTTGCGGACGCGCTTAGGCGCATGCAAAAAAAAAATTCAGGAGTGCGGAGAATGTCTATTTTAAAAATTCTCCAAACGGGCCGGATGGGGATGCAGGGACAAGCATCACCTCCACGAACAAAAACACAAAAAAAAAAAAAAAACAGCAGGGAGGGGTCAGGGGGGAGGGGGGGGGATGGGGTTGTAGGGGGGGGGGGGGGGAATCACAAAAAAAAAAAAAGCAAAAACAACCACGGAAACCGGACACCAGCGCCCAGCCACACCAACCTTTTTATAATACAATGACTCCACTCACATAAGCTCCAGCCCCCCTGGTCAAAATTGAGATCACCAAATGCAAAACCGAGAGGGCGGTGCTCGAAAAGAAAAACATACTAAAAACAAAGCAGTAAAGTAGATAGAAAAGAAAGCAGGGAAGGAAAACGAAGTAATCACGCTCAGTACGTGACGCACGGGAGGTAGGGTGCCAAAAAGACAATGGACAAGCGAGTGCGGGGCAACCTTAAGAGAGAGTTGTGACGTGGAACCTCGCATAATCAAACTGACGGAAGGCCTCGCGGTTCGTTGAGTATAAAGCGATCGCGAGACGCCGGGGTGTGGGGGCTCAAGACCGTAGGAAAAAGGGTGTCCTAGGGGTGAAGTCCCCGCGGAACTGGTCAAAGTCCAACCAGAGAGTAATCCCAAAAATGAAAAAAGGGGTTCGATCTCGCAGAACCAAGAGGAGAAGCGAGTAGAAGGAAGAGCAAGGGGGGACGGGGGCTAGGGGGAAATCGATCGATTGGTCTGGTGACGGATTGGGTTTGAAAGCAGTTCGTATACAATGGCAAAAAAAATCTCAAGGGTAATACACTTTCCAAAAGAATCACCATGGGGTCGAGGTCCCTTTCAAGACCAAATACTCGTCGAGATGGAGAATTGCCAAAACGGGTAACCGCAAACGAAAGGCTAGAAAAGGCGGAAAGGGACAAGCTCGAATATGCTGTAGCGCGAAATGGGAAAGGAAATAAAAATGAGGCAAGACAGGAACAAACAAATACGCCTTCTGCACCAAAGGAGATCCCTGCTTTCTTAGGGGCAAACTTAAAACTGTACTCGGAAACTGAAAATCCTGGGAAAAAGAAACAAAGCCAGGCCCCCATTAAAAGTTTCCCATCAACCAGTACCATGAATCTTTGCAAGAATAAAAAATAACAGGGTAGGTAAATTGAAAAAGAACCTTGGAAATAGGTGTCACGACGAAAGATACCGAAGGAAAGCGATGAAACGGTTCTCCAAGAGGTCACACCAGAATATCTCTGAAAGGCCCTACCTAAAGAAGGAGGACCTCAGGGGGGACTGCCGGGGGGTCTGAAGAGTGGTGGAAGGGGAGACCCGACGCCCAAAGGCCAGGTTTCAAATGGCCGTCAGGAAGAGAAAAACGAAAACACTCCTGGGAAGCCCACGGAGACCTGGAAAAAACCAACACCAAAAAAAAAAGCCCTACTAAGCGTGGAAAGGAGTGCAAACAATATTCAAAGAGATTTCCCTAACAAAAATCCCGTTAACAGGGAAACCTCATTCTAAATCCATAACCGCGCTGGAGATGGACAAGCAAACAAAACCGCCAAAAAGGAAAACCCGGGCTTGAAAAGGGGGAGGTGGTACAAATCATACTATGACATTGGGCTCCAAAAAATGGTCGTACCTAGCAGGGGGGTTCGGGAGTAATAAAAAAAATCGGGGGGAGGACTCATGACCAAGTTAAATAAAAAGTAGACCTGCTCAAAAGAAAAGGAAACACTACATATAAAAAAAGAAGAAAAGATCTTAACGAACTGAAATTGATGGGGGAGGAAAAGCTTGAACATCAAGCTGCCGATCTGGAAAAAAAAAACTCAACGGTAAATTAGAAAGTGAAAAGAGGAATAGGAGTGGGAAAAGCACGCCAACAGTGCCAAGAGTCGGGGAGGAAATGCCGGAAAAAAAAAAAAAAAAATCAACGAATGGAGTTGTACAATCGAAAAACAAAGACAAAACGCCCCAAACAGGCAAACGGAAAAAGAGTAGCACGGGAAAAATCCCCATCGGGGGCCAAAAAGAGGGGGACCATCAAAGGGAAATTGACAGGAAAGAGAGGCAACAAGCAATGCAAGGTGCGAGGCAAGGCACGAAAGAAACGAAAAAAAGTAACCTTGCTTTGAGAGAAGGGGGGGTTCAGGAAGCTCCGTCGAACGAACCAGGCCTGCTGAACGAAAAACGGTGAGGGGGGGCAAATTAACAGGTTCTAAAAGGTACAAAAGGCCAAAAAAAAAAGAAGGGGGGCAAAAAAGAAGAAACAAAAAAGAACAAGAATAATTGAACAGGCAAGAGGAGGGTGGGCCACGGGGGCGGCCGACATTGTTAAAAAATGCAGAGGAAAAAACAAAGGGGCAAAAAACGCAGGCAGTCGTGGAAGAAGTAGGAAGGGCACACAAAAAAAAAACCCAATGAGTAGAACGGAAAAACAATGGGCCACTTAAAAGAGGGCTCTGGGGGGGAACGGAAAACTTTAACCACGAGAAGTCAATGCAAAAAAAAAACAAAAATCACAACGAACCCCTAAAAAGCCAACAGTACGGAAAAAAGGGAAAATCAGAAGGGGGGGGGGGAGAACACGGGGGAGAAAGTCGAAATCGGCAAACCAGATCCCAAACTAACACTAATAAGAGAAGGGGAAGGGGAGGGGACGACTGGGAAACCGAGAGGTGGTTGAGAAGGGGAAAGAACCAGTAAACCACATGGGGTCAAAGACCACTCTCCAGGGGGGAGCAGAAGCACGATAAGGGGTAAGAGGGAAAAGGGGGAACTGACAAGGCTGGGCAAAACAACAGCGGAAAGGCAAAAGTCAAACGAGGGGAAGAGGGAAAAAAAAGCAAAGGAAGAAAAGCCCAAGGAACTTCTGTACTCGGATTATTGTAGGGGGAGAAAAGAGGAGAGGAAAAGGCCATAACAAAAATCACCTTGGAGAGAGCAAGGGGGTCTAAACGAGTCGGCCCGGTAAAGAGTACAATCTCATAAGGACAATCACCAAATCACCCATTGTGACATCGACAATTGCAAAAGAAGCTGTCAGACATGAGAGGAAAAAGGGGCAGCACACAGTGGGGGCGTTGACGAGTAGACTGTAAAAAAGACAGCAAAGGGACAAACCTATGGAAAAAGGAAATGGCCGGACGCCGAGAGGGAAAGAGGAGAGAGGTTGAAAGAAAAAAAAGGGGGATCGACTAAATTAATTAAACACGGGTTCCTATCACGGTGACTAGACAATACCACGGAATAAAAAAAAAAATAAAAGGTTTACATCAAAAAAAAAAAAATCAATTAAGCGGGCCTCAAAACGGGATAAGTGGGGGACAAACGCAAATTAGAGACTCCGGGGAAAAGTTGACAGGGGGGGGGGAAAATAAGGGGGGGGGCAGGAGGGACCCAAGGGATGCAACTCACAAACAAAAACTGGGGGCGAACCAGGAGGTACCCATCCTCGGGGAAGAAGGCAAGGGGGGGGAGTAAGGGTCAAAAGGGTAAAAAGGCAAAAAGGGAAGGGGAGACGGGGCGAAAAAACGCGGTGCAATGGAAAAAACCTCGAATAAAAATGAATAAGAAAGAAATCCGGGGGTCATACCGGAAAGAAACGAGAAAAAAAGAAAGGGTTCATTGAAAACGGGTAAAGAGGCCTAATTAAAAAATCCGGGGACAAACAAATCCACTTGGGGGAAACGCGTGAAAGCCCCTACGGGTGTGTACCGAGACAACTAGGGTGGTATCGTAAAAAAGGGGGGCGGAAAACTTAGGATTCTCACTAAAAAATTGCGGTTCAAGTAAAAAAAGTACGTGCGGCAAAAAAGCGGGGGGGAATGGAAAGTACGGAGGGAGAACAAGATTTACCGAGGAGGAACTATGAGTGGTCCGCTGGATACGGGTCCCCCACAGACAAAGTACAAAGTCAGGAAAGATGACCAAAAAACAAAAAAACACACAAAAAACAACCCACCAACAAAAAAAAAAAACCCACCACAACCCAAAAAACAAAAAAAAACCCCAAAAACAACCAAACAACCCAAAAAAAAAAAAAAAAAAAAAAAAAAAAAAAACCACCACACACAAAAACCCACCAACACAAACCCCACCACCCCAAACAAACACAAAACAACCCACCCACACCCCAAAAAAAAACCAAAACACCCAAAAAACCACAACCAAAACACCCACAAACCACAAAAAAAACAAAAACCCCCAAAAAAAAAACCACACACAAACCAAACCCACCCAAAACCCCAACCAACAACAACAAAACCCAACCCGACCCCGATCAGATTATCCCCCCACAACAAGCGTTGGTCAGGGGGGAGCAACGCCTGGGAAAAGAGCAAAAAGACGCGGCAAGCAAGGCGTGGTGGGGGCCATTAAAAGACAAAGGGGGAGAAAAAAAAAAAAAAAGGGGGGGGGAAAACAGGAAGGGGGGGTCCAAATGATATCACATCGGGGGGCCCAAATACTTCAAACAGACATATTCACAAAAAAAAAACCAAGGGGGGAAAGGTCGGGCCGCAAAAAAGGTACATAGAAGTCGAAGGAATAGGAGGGAAGGGAGGGCAAGATGGGGTGCCACAAAAAAAAAGGAATGAAGAATTGACATTCTCACCAACAAAAAAACAGGGTCTGAAAAAAAAAGTTCCAGGAAGGAAAAAAACTGGGCAAATAACCAATTGGACATGCTCGTAAAAAAAAAAACAAAACAAAGGGAGGTGTCACACGGAACACCAAAAGGGGGGATCCACGAAGAAGGGAAAAAGCTATGCTGAAAGGGTCGCGGGGCAGGGCAATAATACTACGAAACTACAAAAAAAAAGAAAACAGGGCGACATGGTACGAACGGGTACAAACATCATGAACTTGTAAACAATACAAGACACAGGGATGGAGGAGAAAAAAAAAAAATTCCAGAAAAAAAAAAAAAAACAAACGTGAGAGGAGAAAGAAACAGAAGAAATTGCGTTAGGGAGAGCTGGAAAAGAGGGAAAGAAGGTTAGGAAAAAAAAGTCAGTATCAACGGGTCAGGTCACGAGGGAAAAGGGGTGGGGGGTGATCCGGGCGTCGCACAACTGAGGAAGGCGAACCAAGCACAACGCCTCTATCTTTGGGAAGGGAAAAGGGGGGCGGAGGGGGAAACTTCGGGGAACCAGATTGAAAAAAAGACACAAAAAAACGGAGAGAAGAGGGGAGGGCTTGAAGCATTGACGCAAGCCTTGTGGAAGAAATCCACCCCAAGGGGAACAAAAGAACAAAAATGAATGCAAACTAGGGAGAAAACCGAACCAAGGGGAAAAAGGAGGAAGGACGAGACTCACAAAAGAAGCAAAAAGGCAATTCTCAAAGAGAACAAAGGCTTATGTCCCAAAGGGGCAACAAAAGGGGGAAGGGTGGGGGGCAGCGAGGGGGGGACCGAGTCAGAGACCAGGGTGGGGATAAAATGTGGCCTGAATAAAGGGGGCGAGCAGAGGAATGTGGACTTGCGAAAAGAGACAAAATAAAAAGGGATGCCCTCAGGGGGGGGGGAAAGAGAGTTCACTTCAACGAAAAAAAACAAACCATATACAACTGAAAAAAAAAAAATAAAGAGTTGAGGTAAGAAAAGGGCAAAAAGAACCTAAGGGCAAACGAGACCGTGATCGGGGAGGGGAGGGGACCAGACCCCAAGGATCCCAACAAGACCATAGGGAATCAGGGGGATAGGGCCAGGGGGGGCAAAGAGACAAGAAAACGGATGACCACAATAGGGGGTCAACAGAAAAACAACGACTCAGAAAAAAGCCAATAGAAAAAGGTGTAATAAAAAAAAGGTTTGCCAGAAAAAAAAACATAAAGTAGGAAAGCGGGGAAACCACTCGGTTGCGACTAAAAAAGGAAGGGAAAAAAATCAGCGGGGAAAATCTGGAAGGGGGAACCGATTGGGAGGGGGGAAGATTGTAAGAGCTAAAAGACAAGCGGGGAGGCAGGACCCGGCCAACTGAGAGGGGAATTGGGAAACGATGAAGTCTTGGTTATAGGAGACGCGCAGAACAACGAACCTTCGAAAAACGCGAATAGAAGTTAAAGAGAAGGGTAGACCAGGATAAGGATGAAAACGGGGGGTTTCGACCATGGAAGGGGGTGTGGACGGGAAGCCAGGGCAAGTGGGCTGTGCCCACACGGGAACAGTTGGATACAAACACAAAGGGACAGGAAAGGATAAAAAGTACCAAGGGAAAAAAAAGAAACCGGGGGGGAAGGGGAAGGGTGGGGAAAGCAGAACCCAACAAAAGGGCAAGGGAGCACCGTGAAGATGGGTGGGATGTAAAAATGGGCTCAGGGCGGGCTGGAAAATTCACAAAAAGGGGGTCCAACTCGAGGGCTAGACAGGTTTTCCAACTTCAAAAAAAGGGGAAGGCAGGGAACGGACTTCAAGGAAAACGAGCGGGGTAGAAACCGTCACGGGGGGTCAGGGAGGGAATTTCCGACAGGTGCCATCAGGGGCAATCGACACAAGGAAGGGGGGGCTGGGGGAAAAGTGGGCTGCGCCGCAAAAAAAGTCGTACTACAAGGGAAAGGAAGGGTAAAAAAAAGAAAAGAAAAGGGACGGGGGACCAGGTCCAGGAGGGGGCCAGGAGAAGGGGGGGGGGAATAGAGTGGGGGGCAAAACCCCACCACCTCCAATTCCGTGAGAAAAATCGAAAAAACAGTAAAACAAAGCCGAAAAGCCAGTATGGCACATAACTGCGCAAACAACAAACAAAAAAAAAAAAACAAAAGGGAAGGGGGCAAATCATAAGATTCAACCTTGAGTTGGGGGCTCAGAGGTGATGTCGGCTGGTTCTTGGAAAAAAAAAGATACAGGGGATGAAGGCAAACAAAAGGGTCGGTCGGAAATGGACGACGGAGGGGGGGGGACAACCTCGCGGATTTCTCTCAAAACAAGGGAAAAAAAAAATTACTCATCGAGGGTTTGGAATTGGAAGGAGGAAAAAAGGGGTGATTCATAAAGTCAAAAAAAAACCCATCAGAAAACACAAAATTACATTCAACCAACGGACAGAGAAAAAAATCCGGGTAACTGGGGGTTTGGAAAGACAATTCATTTTAGAGACTACGAAAAAAGTAAGGTGCAAAAAGGAACGGGGGGCAAAGAGTGGGAATTCTGACTGAATATCTGGAAGAAAAAAAGAAAAGCTATTATGGGAATCTTGGAGAAAGCACTACGGGAGAGTGGACAAAAAACGGAAGAAAGAAAAGGGAAAAGAAACGCAATACGAGGATAAAGAGGGCAAGGAAATGGGCACATCGAGGGTGGGGGAAGGAACGGCCTAATGTACAGAAAGGGCCAGGAAACCCCAAAAAACGAGTTAAAAAAAAAAAGTGGAAGCACGGAAGGAGAAAAAAAAAAGGCCGGGGGAGTTCCACAGGTTGGGACAACACACGAACACGGGAAATGAGCCCAGCAATTTAGAAGACAAAGGGGAGGGGGGGGGGTTGACTTCTTATTTAGGGAGGGGATGATGGGGGGCTGTGAAAAAAAAGTGGGGAGGGATCAACCGGAACAACTGTTCGGGAAAAAAAAAAAAACCGTTGTCAGGCAAAAAGGTGTTCACTGAAGACAACCAGGAGGGGATTCAGCCATGACACAAAACCACAGCCCAGTCCGGGACGTCGGCAAAGGGCTTCCATAAAGACACCCTGGAAAAAAAAACAATGGGGGGAAAGAGGATCCGAGTAAACTGAAAAAAGGAAAGGGTGCCCGAGGTCCAAAAAATAGGGAAAAAAAAAAAAAAAACAGACATTCGACTACAATAGAAAGGAACGGGAGGAAGTGAAAAAAAGTCCGGACCACCGGAAGGGGAGCGTGATCGAAAAAAACAACAAAAAAAAAAGGAAGGAGACAGCAGAACGCCAGGGAAGGGAATGTCTTATCAGCCAAGTGCTAAAGGAAGAGAGCCACAAACAAAAATAAAAAGGTCAAGGGATGACATGGAGGAAACTCTATACAGGGAGAACTCTCAAAGAAAATCAAATAGGGGGAAAAGACCACGGAGGGGGTGGGAACAGCCTCAGAATTCCGGGGATTATGGGGGGGGATTGCCTTGGTGATCATTGAGAAAAAACGGTGACACAGGACCCCGAGCCAAGTACGCTGAAATAACAGCAAACACCATGAAAGAAAAAACAAAAAAAAGGGACCGATGGGGAACAAAGAAGGAACGGGGGGGGGATCGCGTTAAAAAGCCATGGAAGAGGAAAAAGGGTGGAAAGGGTGGGGACAGGGGGGGCATGAATACCCAAGCGGGGCTGGGGCCCCATAAAAATAACGCGATGAGTGGGGGGGAGGAAAAAACCGGGGGACAGAAAAGAGGGGGGAGGGGGGGGGAAAGGTGTGGGCAAAATTCCCTGGAAAGGTGATGGGATTAAAAGGGGTAACAGGACACATTGTGTGGGGGGGAAAGGAAAAGGGTGAACTCCAAGCCCACTAAAGGAATGGTAGGAGAGCCAGACAAAATATAACAAAAAAAAAGGGTGGGGGGGGTCGGCTCCTGTCTGAGGAACCCGAAAACCAAGGGGGCAACGCACTGGCTTAAACGGTAAATAAAAAAAGATGGGGAGAGGGACCAATGAGTGGGGGGGGGGCTAAGAACTAGTTTCACACGGGGGAAAAAAGGCGATTGACTAAAAGTTAGGAAAAGAGGGGACCAACAGGCTCTCGGTTGTAAAAAAAAAAACACATGAGGGGAATATTGAAAAAACGGAAAAAAGATGAAAAGGGGGGAAGTAAGATGTAATGGAATACACGCGGAAAAGGGGGGGCCCACAACGAGATTGGTATATATTTCTCGCCGCAAAAGAAAAGAAGACGGAAAAAAACATCAACACACAATTGGAAGAGATAGGAGGGGGGGGTATGGGCCCTGCCATGGTCAAAAGGAATACTGGGGGGAGATACCGAAGGTATTAACAGAAAATGAATCAGTCGGGGAAAAAAAGGAGGGAAAGTAAGGGAGCCCAGAAATTTTGGCCATGGAATCAACAAAAAAGGAATAACGGGAAAAAGGGACTCCCAGATCAGGGAGCACAGGAACCAATACTGAAAAAAGGAAAGAAGAAGAAAAAAAAGGATGGGGAACACCTAATTACGGAAAAAGGCACGGACGCCACCATGGTGAGAAAAAAAGAGCAAAGAAAAAAAATATATCAAAGACAACCACGAGAACAAGAAAAACAAGCGGCCAAAAATCAAGGCGGGACAAAAAAAAAAAAAAAAAAAAACAAAAAAAGCGACCATCAAGGGAAAAGAAAAAGGGAAGGGGGGAAAAAAGGAAAGGAGAATCAAACTAAAAAAAAGAGAAAGATGACCAGGGAATCGGGGACAATCACCAAGCCTCTGGGTGATTAGCAAAAAAAAGGTCACACAATTCCCGGAACAGGCATGGGGGAAGGGGGGGAAAAAAAAAGGAAACTACTTCAAAACATAAAGGGGAAGAAAATCAAAAGAAGTGGGCAGGAGAAAAAGGGCAGAAGACTTGCACGAAAAGAGGGGAAAAAAGAAACGCAAAGGTCAAAAAGAAAGAAAGAAAAGAACGGGGGGAAAAGAGGGAAAAAAAAAAAACGAAAAAAGGGAAAAAAAACCTCTCGCATCCAACCAAAGGGAGGAATTCAAGGACAAACTGCAAAGGGGGGAGAAGCAAAACTGGGGGGGTGGAGGGGAAAAAAACAGAGAAAGATTCGTACTCCAACACAATAAGTACAATAAAGGAAGGCTTGGAACATGAAGGGCAAATAACGTCTGAGCAGGGGGGAAAAGAACAGGCACCAAAATATCTAAACTGAACAGAGACGAAGGGGCCAGATGAGCCGAAAAATTCAAAAAACGGCCATCCAAAAGAAAGAGCTTAAGGAGGAGGAAATGGGGGTTAAGGTTTTTAAAAAACGGAGACGAAAAACCACAGTGATTTTCCGGGGAAAAAAAAGGAATAAGGGACGGGAAGAAACTAAACAAAAAAACCGGGGGGGAACCTTGAAAAAAAGGAAGAAAACAAAAAAGGTGTAAGAAGGGGTGAACTCAGTTATGAAAGGAAAACCCACCGGGGCATCAATCCTAAAACAACCGAAGAAAAAAACGTCTGGAAGGGGGAACCAGGAAAAAAAAAAAAGTAAGGTCAAGGGGGGGGGGGCACCGAAAAGTCGAAAGGAAAAGTGTGGAAAATGCCAGGGGAAGTAACATACAGCCGAAGGGGGCTGCACGCCGTCCGGAAAACGCGGTTGCAAGGTCTGAAAGAAAAAAGGGGAAGGAAAAGGCGAAGTTTGCAACAATGGCCTCCGGGAAACATCTGGTCGAAGTCCAGAGAAAAGGGTGGCGGAAGGAGAAAGAAACAAAGCATCCCTAAAACCCTAAATCAGGGCAAGGGGAAGGGGGGGGACTAAGGTCTCTCAGAAATTCCCGGGAAAAAAGGGAAGGACAATATCAAAACGAAAAAGGGAGAGGAAGGGGGGTGGAGGAAAAAAGGAAAAAAAAGAAAAGCTGATATACACTACAACAGGAAAACACCGGGGGGAAGAAGAGCAAGGGGGGAGCGAACTCCCGGAGATAAAAAACTAGGGGCCTACCTCGGTCAGGGAGTCGCATCAAGTGAAGGCATTGAAAAAGGAATGAGCCACTAGATAAAGGGAAAGGACTGAGAAAGGGAACTTTGGGTTATGGGGGGGGCGGATGGGAACCAAACAAAACCTCCCGTTGTGCAGGGGAGGGGGCTACAACCGAGCGCCCAGTAAAAAGGGAAAAAACTCCGGAAGGGGAGGGAAAATTACACCCTAAAATCTGCATGAAGAGACGAGGGGTTCAGCACGGGGAAAAAAGGGAAAAAAAAATGGAGAAAAAAGGAAAATAGGGGCAGGAAAAAAGGCAAAAGGGGAATCAGACCAGTGCAAAAAGAGAAAGGGAAAGGCGCTCAGGGGGCCGCAAAGCGGGCAAGGAAGGCAGGGAAATAGGAAGAAAGAAAAAGAAAGAAACAAGAGGGAGAACCACAAGGCAAGACAAGGGGGGGAAACAAAGGTTGGGTGAGAATAACTTGAGGGTATCAAAAAAACGGGATATGAAAGAACGAGACTGACTGTGAAAAGGAAGATGCTCCACGGAAGCAACGGAGGGGGGCGTCATCAAAACAAAAGGTGAACAAAGGAATTGGCTCAAAAGGGAACCAAAACACCCACAAGGCCATTTGCTGAAAAAAACCGGGGGGGGGGACGCGGTGAAGGGCGAAAGGAGCGCCCCGGCCGATGTGCCAAGGGAGTATCGCAACAGACCGAAAGAGAAGGGAGGAAGTATGATGAAAAACTAAGTAAAGCAGGAGAAATAGCTACACCAAACGAGCAATTAACAGAGGGGGAAACAAGCAGCTGAAACGAAGAAAGAAAAGGGGTTAAAGGGGGTGTCACTGAGGTAGGAACTAGAAAATAGGTGAAAGGGGAGAGCCGGGCGAGTGACAACCGAAAAAAACAAAGACAAACGAAGAAGACTGCGAAAAAAAAAAAAGCATTACAAAGAGGCCACTAATGGGGACGCATAGGGGAAAGTCAAAGAGGCAAAAAGAGAGAAGGGGCAGGGGATTACAAACAAAAGGGGGGGTACAAAAAGGGTTGCAATGCATGGGCATACCGGTCCCACCCCAAAAAGAAACCACAACATGCAGGGAAAAAAAACGAAAAGGGGGGGGTGGGGTCCTTACACTAATTACAATTTGACAAAAAAATGGGGGGAAGACGGGAAAATACTCAAAAGGTTATACGAAACGAACAAAGTCACACCTGCAAGTCACAGAGCACAGCAAATTGAACTAGGGAAAAAGAAGGGCAAGCTTGACAGTTGAGAACGGGAAGCACTGCGACCCGCCGTCAAGGGAACAAAATGGACTCTAAAAGGGAGCAGAGCGTGGGGAGACAAGAAAAAACGGCCCAAAACCCAAAAAAAACGACTAATTTAAAAAGAAAACAGGAAAGGAAAAAAAGTAGCATTCTCCAGGTCAGAAAAGAAAAGAAATCAAAAAAGAGGGAGTCGTTCACGTCATCGCGTGTGAAGGAGAAGAAAGGAAAAAGGGTACAAAACAACGGAACCGAAGGAGGAAAAGACGAAAAGGGGGGAAAGAAGGAGGGAAAGCTCCGAAACGAAAAAACAAAAAAACCAACGAGGGGAAAGAGATAGGTTCGGAGAAAGGAGGGGAAAAGTCGTGGGAAAAATTTTTCCAAAAGGGAGGAGTCGGGCAAAAGTAAAGGGAGGGGGTGGTGGAGAGGGGGGGAAAAAACTCAATCCAGGCGAAAAGCCTAAGTACGATCTTGGGGAAAAAAAAGGTCTTCGACAAAAAAAACAAGGGTTTAGTGGGGTTTGGACAGGGGGGGAAAAAAAAGCCGGAAAAGAAAGAGAGAAAACTGACACACAATAATCCACCAAAGTTGTCGCCAGCAGGGGGGGGGGTTGGCGGGGGAAAAAAATCGGTCCACCCCTCTAGGGGTGGAAGCCAAAAGAAAGACATTGAAAAAAGAAAACGGGCGACCCCAGAACAAACGGCGCAAAGAAACAGCAGGGAAACGAAGCATGCCCCTCTTGTAAAAGAAGGGGGACAACTGCAAGGGGAAAACGTGGTGGGTAAAAATTGGGCCGTCTCTATCCCCTAACTGGTGGGGGGGGGGGCACCGGAAACCAGTGTGAGGCAAGGCAGACACTGGTTAAGGAAAAAAAAAAGGCCAAAGCGCCACACCCCAAAAAAGAGTGGGAGGAAAAGGAGAAAGACCACACAAAGCGCGCCAAATTGGACCAGGGTCCTAGGGGGGGGAGGCTTACAAAACACATCCTCGAGGGAAAGAAAAGGGGAAGACTATGGGGGAAAAAGGGGCGGGGCACACGCAGAATGGAAAGGGGGAAAACCGTTTCGGGAAAGGGAGGAAAATCGTTGGGGCAGAAACAAACCAGAAACAAGAAATCAAAGACAATCCGCCAAAAACTCATTCCTCAAAACTGAAACGGGAAAAGATACCTCCTTCCCCAAACCCCAAAAGAAAAAAAAAAAAAAAGTCCCTTCCAATCGGGAGATGAAACAAACGAGGGAACGCGAATCAAAAAAGGAAGCGCGATTGGGAGAAAGATTAGCGGGGTGGGAAGCTAAAAGAAAGTCGACCCGACGAAGAAGAGTCCTTAACCAACCACGAAGAGAGGGTTGGACCGCCGACAATCCCCAGAAAAATGGAAAACAAGGAGGAAACGTGGGAAAAAATGGCAGGAAAGATTGCCTGTAGAGGAATGAGGGGGGGTGGAAAAAAGAGAAAAAACCAAACGCTGGCCTGGAGAAAAAAAAAAAAACCAAGGGAAAAAAAGGGGACCATGGCGCGAAGGGGCCTGGATAACGTTCGGAAAAAACTGTAAGGGGGTTGGGAGCAGAACAAACCCAAAAAAAAAACAGGGGAACAAAAGAGCCCACGTGGAAACGTGGGTGGGGGTGTACCAAAAGCTGCAGTTCCCATGCGAGGGGAGTTCAAACTGCCTAGGCGCAAAAAACAAAAAACCAGCTTTAGGAAAAAAAAAAACGGGAAAAAATGTAAAGATCAGAGTCAAGTGGCGGGGTGGGCAAAAGCAAAATGCAAAAGAGGAAAGGGGTGCAGGAGCAAGGGGGGGGGCAAAGGGAATGGAAAGGAAACGAAAAGCAAAAAATCACTGAAGGGAAAAAGTGGGAAAAGTTATGGCCAACTAAAAGGGGGGATCGAAAACAGGGAAGGGAACGAACGGTACAACTGGGGTCTAAAAAGAAGTGGGAGGGAAAGAGCCCAAAGGAAAAAAAAAAGGGGAAAAAAGTCATAAGAAACCCACGAGGGGGGAAAAACTGGAGGTTACTGGGAAAGGGGGGAGAAGAAAAAAACCACAATCCTTTCAACAAATAAAAGGGGAAAAGGGGGGAGGAATTGCGAAAAAAGGAGTTGTAAATCTGAATGAGACTTGAGATAGGGGTTTCGCAAAAAAAGGGGGGGGGTCTAGTCTGCAAAAAAAAAAATTCCAGTGACGTTCGCAGAGAGAAGGGGGGGGAGACTAAAAAATAAATCGAAGAAACACAAGCCTTAGACAAGGGGGGGGGGATTCGAATGGGAAACAAAAAACAAAAAAGAAAAAAAAGCACAGCCTCCAGCGGGAAAGAAATAGGCGGAGAAGGGTGGCGGGGGGGGATAAAGCCCAATGCAAAACAAAATGGCGGGAAAAAAGCCTCCTGACACAAAAAACCCCAGGGGAGGGGGTTCGTAAGGGGGGGGGAAAAGTCGTGGGAGCAATAAAAAAAAAGGGGAAAGAAAAAGAGGGGAAAAGCGGGGTGGGAACCTAGGTATTCAATTAAAACAAGAAATCATACGCAAAGGGGAAAAACCACGATGTAAAATAGATTAGGAAGAAATTAAACTAAACACGATGTCAAACTGGGACTTCAGGTCGGGGAAAAGCAAACGACGTAAAAAAAAACAGGGGATTATACAAAAAAACAGGAGAATGAAATAACCCATTAAAAATGAAGGGGGGGGACTTTAGGGGGAACAACCCAGTTAAAAAAGGGGGGCAAAAACAGGGGAAGGAGGGAACTTAAAAGGTTTCAATATAAAGGGGGTAACAGCCCCTGGGAACCAGGAACTCAAAGGGAGGAAGTGAGCGAGAAAGTACAGGCACTAAAATGTCAAAAAACAAAACCATTGGCTCAGGAGACTCGAGAGAAGGGACACAAAAAAACATGGGTCAAAAGGGAAAAGGAGAGGGAAGGACTCAAAAAATGAGGTAAAAAAAGGATCATTTCACAAAAATCTTGGAGAAGGGAAGGGGGAAATCAACAATGAGGGAGAAAAAAAGATACAAAAGGAAAAAAGGTGGTGGGTCAATCAAAAGAAAGAAAAGGGGAACAGAACCTTCATTGAAATATCAAAAGGCGCTTCCAACGGGCAGGGAAAAAAAAAAAAGCATCACATGAAGGAATGAAAAGGCGCACAAATGGGGGGAAGGAAGGGGAGAGATGGGCCAAAATGTGAACAATCCAAAAAACAAAAAAGGTCAACTCCAAATGCGAAGTGTCCGTTACATGGGGGAAAAAGAAGGGGGGAAAAGCAATAGGAGAAAAGGGGTACCACTGGGCCTATCGAGAAAAAAAAAACTTTACGGGATCAACAAGCCCAGGAATAATCGAACAAAAGGGAAAAGAAGCGGTTAGAGAAGAAAGACCATAGGCTCAGGTCCAAACCGCCATGAAAAAAAGCAAAGGGGTGTGCTTGTTGGGGGGGACAGAAAAGAAACAAAAAAAGGGGGGGGGAACGAAAGCCCTGACGGAAGGGGGGTAGATGCTAGGTAAAACACCTAGGGTACGGGGCCCTGAAGGAGTTAGGGAAAGGGAAGCGGTGCAGGTTCCCGTACCTGCTGAAGAAAAGAAAGCAAGGGGAGGGGACAGGGGTCCTTGGGCTCTGAAAACAATAAAAAAGGGGGGATAGGCAGACAAGATGTCCACCAACTTATAGAACAAACGGGCAGGGAATCCAACTTCATCCGAAGGGGGGAAAGAAGGACGGAAAGGGAAACACCATAATAAGGGGTGACGTCGGAAAGAGTAATTTGGCAAAAAACGTCGTAGGGGAAGGGGCCAGCGTGAAGGGGAGTAAGGGGGAAAACTGGGAAAAAACGGTGACCA
>Ga0179593_1342744_pt1 | contig 23492 bp, 36 predicted proteins | sample CZODoug2_1_08_16_FD_185931 | JGI IMG/M metagenome (GOLD analysis project Ga0179593, IMG submission 185931) | Vadose zone soil fungal communities from Angelo Coast Range Reserve, California, USA - CZODoug2_1_08_16fungal (PacBio error correction) | ecosystem: Environmental > Terrestrial > Soil >...
TCAAAACGAATTTCACTCACACAACCACCTGAAAAAACTAATACTATTACCTATAGAAATTCACTGGCCAGGAATCTAGGGGGGAAAAAGTGATTGAGGAGGTGTATGGGCGGCTGGACGGACTTTGTCAGAAAAAGTGAAGGGAGCCAGAAGCGGGAATGACATCGGGGATGAAGAGTGTTCCTTCATCTCGGAACCTGCGTGCGTGCCAAGAAGGCAGAGAGGGTTGTTTTGGGGGAAGAACCAAAACATAAAAATTTGGGGAAAAGGGACTGGCTGAAGGGGGCTTCCCTTCAAAAAAAAAAAGATGTTTTGTTCCGGGAGGAAGGGGGAAAGAAAAGGTCGATGTGGGAAAGGGTCAAAGATGGTACCAAGAAAGGAGGGGGTTAAGGTCTTGTCTTATAGAACGAGGTCATAACGAGGCACACACAAATGGGAAAGGAGAAACAGGTGGTGAAACCAAAAATGCGCGTCGGGGAAAAGGGATGGGGAGGTATTTCAAAGACAGGTAGCCGACGCTGATAGGAAAGAGCAGTGGAAAAAAATGAAAGGAAACATTAACATTGATGGAAGTGGGGGCAAGACAGATCACAAAAGGGGGGGAGGAAGTCCCCTTGGGTTCCATTATTGTTCAAGGGAAAGGGGGGGGAACCTGGCGAAAAAAAAAGAAGGGAAGTGGCTCTCGGAAAAAAACAATCCATTGCCTGACCAAAAAGAAGGGGGGAGAAAAAAAGGCGGTGGGGACCGAAGAAAAAAGATATGACAGGTTTTCCTTCAGTGATTCAGAAACCTGGGCTAAGGGCAACCAGTTCAGAAGGGGGGTATTTATGAATCAATTTCCAGGAAAGGAACAAAAGGGCCTTTCCCATAAAACGGTTTCCATGGGTTTGGGAAGACGTCAAAAAACTCCAACCAATGGGCACTTAAAAAGGGAAAAAGTGGCTGGAGGTGAGCACCTGGCCCGCGCATCGGCCGAAATGAAGGTAGGTGAGAAAAACTGTTGAGGGGGGAACAAGAAAACGAACGTGAAAAACAACCAAGTCCGGTAGTTCAAAAGGAAAAAAAATAGGGTAAAGGGAACTCCGGAAAAGGTGTCCCGCTCCCCTGGCTCCGAACGGGGAATGGGTGATTCAAATTTTGTGTAACATCGGTTTGCGGTACCGAAGAGGGAAAAAGAAAAAAAGGAAATGGAAAAAAAAAAAAAAGAAAAAAAAGCAACTTTAAATAATATTAGGGACCAGCATTGTGTCAGACACACCACCGCGTCAACAAAAACCAACCGAAACGAGGATCGCTTTGGGGAAAAGGAAAATCAATCATCAATTTTAACGACACGAAGGTCACGGGTTCCTGTCGAGGTGGTGAAAAAGAAGGGGGAGGGAAAGAAACTTCACCACCAGCCCCGTTAACCTGAGCCTCTAAGGAGTTAAAGGATTTTAAGAATGCCAAGGGTGGAAAGAGCAAACAAAAAAAATCACGACATTGGAGACAGGGGACTTGAAGTTTGTCGAAGTCACAGACGTTGGGGTAAATGGGGGGGAAAGGGTTCTGGGGTCCCCCACAAGAACCACAACTTCGTGAGGTCTGGTCTTTTGACATGGGGTTGCCGTGGCACGGAAGAGGGAAACCCCAACGGAAGGGGTGGGTGCCTGATGTAATAACCTAAACGCAGAGAGAAGAGGCCGGGGGGGGGTTGTCAGGAAAAAAAAAGAAACCACAGACACGATGCCGTGAAAAAAGGTTGGTAAAAGAGCCATGCCGCCAGGAGTCAATCTTTGGAATGTGAGGAACACAGAGGGACCCAGGGGAAGGTGTCCGCGATGGATGGGGGGCGAACGGGTGGTTTCCAAAAAAAAAACGGGAAGTCTCAAAAACTGCTCGGAAGAGGTGGGGTGCCCGAAAGTTGAAAGGGAAGGCAGAAACGCGGAGGCCCGGCGGTATCCACTGGAAAAGAGACTAGCGGAACCTATTTTGGGGGTGAACCACCACCGGAAGAAAGAAAAAAAGAAAAAGGGGTGGGACAGCGACCCACCCAAATAGCAAAAGAAGAAAATGGTTCCCTAAATGCACAGAGAGGAGAGTTTGGGGAGAAGGGGAAAATCTGAGTTTGTACTAGTAGGGAGCAAAGTTTCCACAGCAGAAATAGGCACACGAGACTCGGGGCAGATTCGGCGTGAGTGGAATCCTGGGAGGGGGAAAAGGAAAACAACTGTCCATTTTTCTCGGTTGGGGGGGTCCGCCCAAACCCTGGCAGAGGCAGAAGACATAAAAAAAGGGGGGAAAAAAAGGGCACCCAACAAGGGGAGGTTTTGGTCATGTTGGGGCTGGAATGGACAGCCCGCCCAACAAGGCCAGAAGGTGTCAAGAGCAACGCAAAAGCCTAGCTGAGCAGGGGAAACATTGGGAGAAAAATGGTGCAACGCTAAGGAAGAAAGGGGGGGGGACAAGATAGCGCCAGGTGGGTTGTGGAACGTTGGAACGCCCGACAGAGGAAGCAAACGGGTCCCGCGGCATGGCAAGCGGGCGGAGGTTGACTGGGGACTGGGACGGGGCAGGGAAGGGGGGGGAAGTCACTCTCGAGCAAAAACAAAACAAAAAAACAGGAAAGGGAAAAAAGAAAAGAGAAGGGGAAAATCAAATTCTGCTTCACAAGGCTCAAAGAAATGAAAAAGAACAGGGGTGGTACGCCACCGCCAGGCTCCCATTGAATGGTTAGTATCTTCCAGAAAACAACCATAAAAAAGAAGAAATCTACTCTGCAAAACACCAAAGAGGTTGCCAAAGTGATCCAGTCATGCGGCTAAATATCTCCAGTGACCCTTCCGGAGAGCAAGGGAGAGGGGGTGCGGTAAAGGGGATAAGTGGCACCGCTCCCAGAGAAAAAAGGGAGGCAAAAGGGGAATCAAAGAAATTGTCTGAATGGCTCTGACGAACAATGGAACGTTTTTTTTGGGGGGCGACAACACCCGTCCCACGACTGAAAATTGGAATGAAAATAGGGGGGAAAAAAAAGAGAATCGACAACGAAGGGTCACGGTGCAGAGGGGAGGAGAAAGGGAGTGGAATTAGAAACTCAGAATTAAAAAAAAGCAAGGAATTTACAGACTGAGCGTGGGGGTCCGAACGGAACCCCAACAGGAAAAAAAGGGGCCCGGGGGCCAAAAAAATCTCAAAAAAAAGGGGGGAAGTATAAAGACCGCCGGCGTACAGGGTTCCAAATTATGAACAAATACCCAGAGGAAAGCTTGAGACGGGAAACAGCGGGTGAAACAAGCCGTGCTCTGAAACAAAGGAACCAGAAAAAAAAAAAAGTCAAACGGCATCACCCTTCCCAGGGGGAAGTCCATGGACCTGGAACAATGTAACAGGGGGAGAGGGGTGGAAAAAGGAAGACGAAATACAATGCGCGTGAAGAAGAGCCATTGGGGGGGGTCGTTCACCATCAGAAACGAACGGAACTTTTTGGGGTTCACAATATTCCGCGAAAAGAAAGCACGAATTATGAAGGGGTGGTTCTGTGGGCCATTGCAAAAAAAGGGAAAAGCGAACCCGTGGTAAGAAGGGGGGGGGAAGTACTCAAAGGGGGAGGGAGGTCTTTCCTGATAAAGGAGCATTGCGCAGGTCAAAACCTCAAGGAAAATCAGAAAAAAGGGAAGGGGAAATTGGGCTCATCCAGGTCACACTCAGGAGAAAAAAAGGCGTGGAGGGTGAAGGAGCCCAAAGAGGAGAATGTCCGTTGGGGAACGGGGGGGGTGGTACAATGGAAAAAAAGTAAAATTTGCTTGGTGTTGCTTGGGAGCAAGGTAAATAAACGAGGAGAAGGGGAAACACTTTTGGCAATAAATACCGAGGAAAAAGAGAAGGGGGAAGCGACAGAGAAGGGGGGCCTATTTTTCACTGACGTGTTTGAACATCCCGGGCATCGGGTTTTCGCCGCCGTGAAAGATCTGGGAGGGGGGGGGAAAGGTGCACAGGTCCGTGCCATATAAGAAGGGGGACAACAAGCGTGCGCCGGCAAGACGAAAACACTCAATCACTTTTCAGGGGGTAAGAACATGGTGAATAGGGGGGAAAAGATAAAAACAATGACCAAGGGGGATGGAAAACGGGCAAAAAAAAAAAGGGGGGGGTTCCAAAGGTGAAAGGGGAAAAGGTGATTCATCCTAAAAGAAAAGTTGGGGGGGCTCCTGTCCACTTGGGACATGAAAAAAAGGGTTTGTGGTATGGGGGCATTCCAAAAAAAGTCAAAAAAAAGGCCCTGGGCAAAAGGGGCACAGGAGGGAAAAAAATTTGGGAACAATGGGCGGGGTGGAAAAGGAAAAAGGGTTGCCGGAGCGGGCCACATACAAGGACTCCTGTAGAAGCCGTGCTACAGGAGGACAAAGGGGGAAAAAAATGCATGAAAGGAAAGGGCGGTTGAGATGGTCCGATGCCGGGGGGAAAAGAAAAAGGAAGGGGAATGTGTTCCAGCAGGTTGAAAAACAGGGGAGGATGTGGACGAAAGACGTTCGCAAAAAAAAAGGGGGGAAAGATGGAAAGCCCGCCAAAGGGCAAAGATGTGGAAAAAAAAAGGGGAGGGGTGTGAAAAAAGAATGGAAGGGTTTGCCATCAAGGGGTCCTGAAACATGAGGGGCACTTACGAAAAAGAGAGGAAGAAAAAGAGAGGGGTGACCCATTGACAGACGCTTGACAAAAGAAAAAAGGTTTCCAGGAGAAAATAATGGAACTGCGGCGAAAGCAACAAAACCACTTGGTGCAAAGACGAAAAAAAAGCGCGCCCATTCAGGTTGAAGAAAAAAACAGAATATAATGGACCACTTGTCAGTCAAACAGATAGAAGGAACTCAAAAGGGGGACTGTCTTTGATGGCAGCAGCGCGAAATAAAAACAGTGGACATAACCACGAAGGAATCGGCCGCAGTCCCTCCCTAGAGATGGAAGAAGAGGAGGGGGGGGAAGGCGGTGGGATTGCTGAAAGAAGTCTGGGGGGGGGGGAAGGGAGTCGTTGAAAAAAAAACGGAGGAGGAGAGAGAGATTCAAAGAAAAGGGGACTACAATCCACAGAATGAGAAGAAGAAAAATATCGGGGGAGAAGGAAAGGGGGCTTGCATCGAGGACCGCAGGATGAGGAAGCTGGTGGGTGGGTGATCGGAAAAAAGGCTGTGGAAAATCAAAATGACTCAGAGAGATTTAGAAATAAACTGGATGACAAGGGGACATTAGTGAGAAGGCCCACACCAAAAAAAGGGAGAATGTTGGTGTGGGGGGAAGGAATCTTTAAAACAGTGGGGGGACTTCTGCCGATAACTTTGCCGTCAAGAAAAATCCGGGAATTTTTGAGTGGAAAGAGGAAAAAGGGAATGAGGTGTCAAGGCGCGGGACAAGGGGAAAAAAAACAAGGTCAACAAGATCCCTTGACGGGCACCCTTTTCAAAAAACCAGGGAAAGGGGGCCCCCACAAACAAAAAAACACATTTGAGAATGTTTCGGGGCGACAAAACCTGGGTCGCAAGGGGAACTATGAAATTAAAAACTTTGCCGGGGTCGTGCCCAGACAAACAAAAGGGGAAGAAGAGGAAACTCAGGTCCATCGCGTGTAAGGACAAAGGAAGCAAAAAGGTAAGGACAAAAAAAAAAGGCAGAACAACCCAAACAGGTCTCAATTGGGCAATTGTTCACGGTTGAGCGCAAGGGGGAGAAAGAGGGGAGTGGCGCCATCGGCAACCTGATTGAAGGAGGGGAAAACAAAAATGTCAGGTACCAAATCACCGGGGGGGGGGGTGTGGCGGCGCGTGGGACTGCCACAAATGGCCGCAAAAAAGCCTTGGGTGGGAAGAACGCCTGAATGATTCAAGAAAAACCGTGGGGGGCTAATAATAAAAAACAAATGCAAGACTTTAGGGGAGAGAAAGAAAGGAAAATTAACTGTTAAGAAAATTCACAACAACCGGGGGGAAACCAGGAAACTAAGAAACCATTGGGTTGGCGATGAAAGATCCACACCCATGGTTAGGACAACCATTGGGGAAAGTGAAAGGAAGATGGCTGAAGAGGAAAATCATCCTACAGTCTGGTGATGGGAAGTGAGACTGTTCAAGGGACACCAAACTGCAATCAGGCGTACCAGGACAGGGGGAGACCAACAACGAAAGTTTAGAAAAAAAGCATTAATAACTGGACCCAGATGGGGAGATCAAAAGCAAAGTAACTCCGGTTGATAAGACAAAGGGGGGAAAAGAAAGCAATCTGTTCAGGTAGAGAAAAAGAAGAAGGTAAAGGTCAAACCGCAAGGGGGGGGAATGTCCGGTTCTTCAAAAACCAAACGGGAAAAAAATAAAATAGAGGAGATTGTTCCTAAAAAAAAGAAAAGAAAAACCACGCCGGTTTTTTTTAAAACAGGAAAGGGGGAGTGGATTAAAGCCAAGTACAGCCCGTTGCGCGACGAGAAAACGGATTTCCTGAAATTTGAAAAAAGAAGGCAGCCGCCAAACATAAACAGAAAAAGAGAAGGAGAAGCCGCACCTCTAGTGTTGCTCCCAGACTTCAAATGCGGGGTGCAGTTTTTTTCGGAAAAAGAAGGGGGAAAAAAACCACATAAAAAAAAAAAGGGGGAAGAGCAAGTGCTTAGCGGAGTTTTTAGGGGGTCAGGGGGGAAAAATAGGGTTACACCACGAATGTGCAGTGCAGGAAGGGGGGAAAAAAAGCCATAAACCTGGCATAGAAGTCAGAAAAAAAGGTAGGGGTCATAAGGAGAAAAACAAAACCTGGCAAGGGGAGTGGGTCACTGAAATTCCCTTAAGAAAAAAGGGATCAAAATCGGGCAGTGTTGAGGCAAAAGAGGAGGGGAACAGTTTCCGATCCAAGGGGGGGGGAAGAAAGAACGGACAGAGTTGGGGAACCGCGGAACTCCCTTCCAAAAAATCTTCAGAAGGTTTTGGGTCAAGAAAAGGTTGAACGTAGAAACAAATGAAATGGGGGCCACTGAGGACCGAGTTTGTTTGGGAAACAGTCTTCACGGACCGCCCGGTGGGGTTTGGGGAAAAGGAAAACCCGACTTCCGCGAAATAGAAAGGTCACACTCTGTTTGTAGAATGAATAGGAGGGGCCATTTACACATGCAAAAGAAAAGGAACCGGGGCCGCGACTCGGTTTGGAGGAAAGGAGGAGCTGGGGGGCTGTGCAGACCCCGTTCTTTTGATTCCCAAATGTACAGGGGGAAAAAACCTGGTGGCGTGGGTCAAAAAAAAAAAAAAGGAAGAGGGCAGATAAAAAAGTTATGGACCTTACGATACTTTGGGGGAAACTGGAAAAGAAGGCAGGGGGCGGCCGACCAAATCAGCCTAGTTGCAGCTAAAAAGAGGAACGAAAAGGGAAAAAAATGTCAAAACAAGGGGGGGCCAAAATAAAGCATATATACAACGTTTGGGTTCGGTGGGAGAACCGACGACGAGGGAAAAAAAAAAGTCCCACCCTGGGCGCATGGCACGGTGAAAAGGGGTAGTTGTATCTAGGGCCCACGGGGAAAAAGTGGGGGAATGGGAAGATTTCTCTCAAACAAAGGGAAGGCGGGAAAGAAAGGAAAGGAAAAAAAAGGCATCAAGTTCTGCTGACAAGGCTAGAAAGATGAAAAATCTTTAAAGCAAGCACATGCGCCAGGGGAAGGGGGTCGGAGAGTCGTGCTTCGAAAAAAGCCTCGGCCGCTAAGACTGGGAAAGAGCGGGGGGGGGGAACAATGTGGTCCTGCCAAAAAATGGAAGAAAAAAGGATACTCCAGCGCCTGGAGTTCACGGATAGAAGGGGATCCGAAAAAGAAAAGGCTCCACAAGAAAAAAAAGTATTTCAGGAAATAAGGAACGGGGGAGGGAAAAAAACAAAAAAAAAAAAAATGGCTCTGGAAGGGGCAGGGGGGGGGTGGGAGGAAAAACTCAAACGAAAAGAAAGAAATTATTAAAAAAGAAAAGACGAATGAGACCAAAAAGGGAGGAGCGGCCTGGAGCGAGTGCACACAGGTGGAAGGGGAAAAAAAACTCAGATTCGAGAATAAAAAAAGAAGCAAGGGGAGAATAGAAGAAGGGCAACTGGGGGAACGACACCCCACTCTGCAGGGTGGGGAACCTGTTTTCAAAACTCGGTCGTAGTAAAAGGAAAGAAAAAATCCTTGCAGTCTGGAACATAAGGGGACAGGCCTTAAGGAAATACACACTAGAGTTGGGGAAACTGGGCAGAGGTCAAGCCGTCCTCACGACACGATAGAGAAAAAAAGTGAACAAGACCGATGGCCTAAACTTCCACCGAGATTAAGGGGAAGGGAAGGCAAGAAACAATTCAGGAAAATTAATACCGACACAGACAATGTCACCTCAGACTCTTGCCCCCGGGTCAGGAGGTGAAAAAAGAAGCCAACGCAACATGCCAACTGGGTTGGGGGGGGCAAGAAAAAAGGTCCAAAAAAAACAAAGCCAAACAAGATCTGGGACGTTTTGGGGGGATGTGTTGAACCTTTCAGAAAGGGAAAAAAAAGAAAAGGGGTTGTGAGATAGCAAACAGAAAAGCCATGGAGGGGAGGAAAAGTAGGATGGGGGGGGGCGAACGGCGCCGATCACTCAGACCCATCATAACACTATAACACTGAGGGGGGGTGGCAAGCATCAATACTAGGAAAGGAGGGGGGAGATGGGGATAAAAAAAAGTGAATTACTACGAAGTTTCAAAAAAAATAGGGGGGGGTAACGTTTTTCCCCGGGGGTACAAGACAGAAAATGGAAAAGTTCCTGGGGTAGTCTTTAGGAGGACTCACGAAACCATTCCCAGGGAAAAAAGGGTTGAATAAATACGCGAAGAAAGGGGGGGGAAGACCCTATAAAAACGCTTCCTAGTTCACTTCATGGTGAGTGGGGGGGCACTCCCGGAAATCAAAAAAGGGGGGGGGGGGAGGACCCCCGACCGTAGAGGACGAAAGGAAAAAGGGGGGGGGGAACGTGAACACAAGTGAATATGCCCAAAAGAGGGTTCGAGGATGGGCAAGCGAAGCAAAAGCACGGTCATGTTGGTAAGAAACAGTTGAATGGGCGGGAAGAAAAAAACAATGCCAAGGGGGGGGGGGCCAAACCGTTGTTTTTTGGTGAATTCATTAAACTTTACGGCAATGGATTTCATCCCATAAAAGAGAAGGGGGTTGTGCTCTTTCGGTCTTGAAACGAAAAGGGGGAGGAAGAAATCACGCGGAGGAAAAACGGACCAACACTGGGGCAACAGGAACCAAAACAAAATTTTTACCAAATTGGCTGTAAAAAAAAAAGAAAGGGGGGAAAGGGTAGCCCATTCAACCAGCTCGTAGGGGGGAAAAAAAGGGACCAAAAAGGAAAGGCCGTACCGGCCCTGCACACCGGGAACACGGGGGGGGGATTTACCTGGATATGCAGGGCCCTCCCAAAGGTAAGGGGGGAGAAGGAAGTGTGAAAAAGGAGAGGAAAAAAAAAAATACCGAGGGGAGAAAAACTCAAGTTGGCACAACTTCTAGATTTGAGACTGGAAACATGTTGAAATGGCGTGTGGTGGACAGAGGGGAAAGGGGAGGAAAAGATCTATACGAAAAAGGTACTTAAAAAAAAAGAAAGAACGGGAAAACCTGAAAAAAACTTGGAAACAACCCGGGCCGGCACAGAAAAAAAAAAGTGGGAATTGGCTGAGAAAGCTCGAAGCATGAAAACATCGTGGCCCACACAAAAAGAGGGGAAAAAAGTCCGTGGCACCGCAAAGGCAGATTAGAATGTCCCAAGAGGGGAGAAAAAAAACAAAAAAAGAGACAACAATCAAGAAGCCTTTGAGGGGGAATGCAAAAACGGAGACCCTGGAAAAGAAATAACCCACAGCATCCCTGCCATTCCAAGAAAGGAAAAAGGAGGAAAAGAAAACTCCTCGATATTCATAGTCTGGTCTTGGGGGCCCGGGGGGGAGGGAAAGTATTTCCTGGGGAGTAAAACGTAGATTAGAAATGTTAATTGAACAAAAAAACGAAGGATTTCAGCAAATCAAAAGAAAAAGAAGGAACCACGCAGAAACTATTAAAATATCAGAAGTGCGAACTGGGAAGGAAAAAAACGGCCCTCATTAGGCCAGGGCCTGGTGTGGATGCAAAGAGGGTTCTGGGAATGGTTCCATCAAAAAGAAAGGAAACAGTGGGCCTCTCGAGCGTAGAAGAGAGGAACATCGGTTCATGATATCTGGCTGCGTTCAAAATACATGGGGGGAAAAAAAAAGTGGGGGTGGGGGCCAAAGGACAACACCACCGGTTGTTTGGGTTCAAAGTAAAACCGGAGAGAGGGGAAGGGTCCGCAACAATTAATTAGGGGGAGAGATCAGGCAAAAGAAAAGTGGGGGTCAAACACAAAAAAAGGGACACCAACCCCAAGGCAAACGCGCCTGGTTTGAAAAGAACTTGCAGGAAGAAGAGGTTCCAGAATCCCGGATTGGCAAAACAAAAAAGTGGGGGAAAGCCCTTCACATGTTTTCCGAACATACAAAAGAGCCTTCTCAACAAGGGGTTAACTTGAGAGGGCGTTTGACAAAAATCGGAAAAGTTAGATACCGCTGAAGAAAGGAAAGGGAGAAGGGAAATTAAACCTGAGAAAAATTGTGGGGGGTTAAGGGCCCCAACGGTCATAGAAACAAAAAACGCAACGAAAAGGGGGTTCGCAGGGCCTGGTTTTGAAGGAAGGAGTGTCCATTCAGGGACGGAAGAAAAAAAAGAGAATGGGGGGGGGGGGGCCTCTCAACGGGACTTGACCCAAGTGCTGCCACAATTACGTTAGCGGAGCAAGGCCAATGGTAACCAAAAGGAGGGTTGTCCCTAGGCCCAGTGGCAGCGCCAGGGGGTGGGCATGCCAAAGAGGGAGGAGAAAAGAAACTGGGGCACGGAAAGATAAAATGAGACAAAAAAGCAAAACCACTTGGAGGGATGGAAGATGGTGGGGACTGAAAGTTTGAATTCACAAAAGTGGGGGCCTGAACAGAAAAACGGTGGGCAAAGGGGTGGGGGGGGGGGAGGAACTAAACACATTGGGTTCTTAAAAAAAAAGGGGGGGGAAAAGTTCGGAGTGAAAAGCTTGAAAAAAAAAAGGCAGAACAGTAGGGGGAGGGAGAGCGGACAGGTGACACTAAAAGATATGTCCTAACGGGGCTGATAAAAAAGAGGGGGGAATGGTATGGGGGGACAAAAAATGCAGAAAGGGCAAAGCCCATCTCTTCTCCTGTCAAAAGCACCTAGATCTGCACGTGAAAAGTGAGGCCACAAAAGGTTGGGGAAAGAGAAAGGGGGGGGTGTAGGGGGGGGTAACGAGAGACAATAAAAGTTCAAGGAAAAACAAACCATTAATTTACGGTGACTTGTCAAAAAAACACCCGCACAAGAACACCTGGTAAAAGGAAAAGGGGAGTTGGGAAAAAACTTGCAGAAAGGGAAAGATCAGAAAACGAAAAGGGTTTGGAATTCAGAAGGCGAAAAAACTATGGAATGAAAAAAGGAAAAAAAAAGGAGACGATCTCCGGGGATTGAATGAAAAAGGGGGGGGGTTTGCGACGCATGCAAGAAGGAAAAAGCCAAAAAAAACAGGGAAGATCCTGCCCTCAGTGTTTTTTGAACGGAATCTTGAAAAAAGCACGTGTAGGGGGGGCATGTTTACTGTAAGTGGGCAAAAAAAAAAAACCCAACGGGAGTCGTGACAGTTAGGGGAGTGGGTTGTTCCTGGAAAGGAAAATGTGAAAAAAACAAAGGCAATGTGCTGGCTGATGGGGGGGGGGGAGCCAAAAAGTAAGAAGTTCACCAGGCTTTTTTCGTCCGGCCAGACCGAAATTCCCTGTTAGGGGGGGCATCTGCGGGAAATGAACAGGAATCATCGGGGAAGGGTGAAAGGAAATACTGAAAAAAAAAACGGGGGGGAAAGGGGGGAAAAGAAAGCGGGAAGACTAATGTGGTTCACCCCGGAAGCTCAACGCGTTGGGGTAGGGGAGGGGTGTTACCTCAAGGTTACCATTGTAGGGGACAAAAAAAAAAAGGCACGGGAAGAAAAAAAAGATACTAGAAAGATTTTGGTGGTGGGGGAAAAAACATCAGGAAAAAGGGTGGGGGTGGGGGGGGAAAAGCAGGAACCAAAGAAAAACCATCCAGATCGTGGGGCCATGGAAAAGCGTTACAATGTTGGGTAGATAAAACATGAGGGAATTGAGAACATGGGGAGGGGGGCAAGGTGGTTCCTTCCATTGTCACTAGCAGAGTAAGAAGCCCCTGGGGGGGGGGAAGGAAAAAAAATCTGGGGCTATTGACGCGGGGGGGGGGGGGGGGGGGGGGGGGGGGGGGGGGGGGGGGGGGGGGGGGGGGGGGGGGGGGGGGGGGTGGGGGGGGGGGGGGGGGGGGGGGGGGGGGGGGGGGGGGGGGGGGGGGGGGGGGGGGGGGGGGGGGGGGGGGGGGGGGGGGGGGGGGGGGGGGGGGGGGGGGGGGGGGGGGGGGGGGGGGGGGGAGGGGGGGGGGGGGGGGGGGGGGGGGGGGGGGGGGGGGGGGGGGGGGGGGGGGGGGTGGGGGGGGGGGGGGGGGGGGGGGAGGGGGGGGGGGGGGGGGAGGGGGGGGGGGGGATGGGGAGGAGGGGCAAAACCTGGTCCTTTTGGATCCAGAAAAGGGGTTCCATTAACCGTGGACGTGGGGGGTAAAAACAAAACAAAACCTGGGTAATAGGGGGGCCTAAAATTATACAGAGGGGATTTCATGGAGAAGGGGGGGGGGGTCAGGGGGTTTGAAACGGAAGGAAAAACCTCTCCTATTGAAGCTCCGAATAAAGCAGAAAGACTGATAATGGACAATGTGGAGCCAACATGGGCAGGAGAGGAAAGGTAGTACGTAACGGGAAGGGGGGGTTGAAGGATAAGAAACTCAAGGAAGGACCGGGGAAAAAGAAAGGGGCATGGCCAGCGTTTCATAAAAAAATAAATTTGGGAAAAGGGTTGATCTGAGCAAGGGGAAGAAGAAAATTGCTGGGAATCTCTCATCAAAAAAAAAGAGGGGGGAAAAAGGGGGGAAAAGAAGGGCGCAAGACTGTTTAAAACAGTAGAAAAGACGAAAAGCTCTTTTTCTCAAAAACGCAGGGGGGGGGGGAAAGGCGAAGGAAAGGGGGCATAGAGGGACGGGGGGAAGGAGCGAAAACATCCGGCGACCTAACTCTGCAAAAAGAATATTTTGACCCCTGGGTGGAAAATCCATGTCCATGCCTAAAAAAGAAGAGAGGACGGGTTGCCAGTGTGAAGGAGAGCAAAAATAGGACGGAAGCGGAAAGAAGGGGGGCGGCAAGGCCCAGAAACCCAATGAAATACGCCTGTTCTTCGATCATGATCTGCAAAAGGTGGGGGCGTACACCGTCACGTAAACTGAGGGGATCAAAAAAGGAGGAAAACAAGCCAAAATCTAAAGACAACAGGAAGTAGGCAAACAAAAGTATAGAAGAAGGCTAAAAGGGGGGTAAATGTAGTCAAAAGGATAAAAAAGAAACGCTGAAACATGGGGTCATGATCTTATAGGGGTGGTCCAAAAATGTAAAAAAAAAAACAAGAACCAGAAAACTAAAATCCTTGGGAAAAAAAAAACCGGTACCCACGTAATAGACAACCATGTACTTACAGGAAACCGCTCTGGAGAAAAAACTGAGGAACAACAAAAAAAAGGAAAAAAAAAGGTGGGAGAGGGAAAACGGTGACAAGAGTTCTTCGCAAGGGAGAGCTAAACAGGAAACAAGAAGATGCACGCAAAAACTTCCACAAGGAAAGGGAAGTCCAATGAAGACAATGAAGGGTAAACCATTGGCAAAGGGGAAAATGTGGAGAACGAAAATACCAAGGGGACTGACATGCCTGGCCCGGGTAGGGAAAAATGTCACACAGAAGGAAAGAAAAAGACTGGTTGGGGGGTCAACGGGACCAAGGGAAAAAAAAACAAAAAAGCATCGACGGGTGGATTGTTGGAAAAAGTGTTCGAAAAGGAAACCAGACCAGGGGGTGATAGGCTGAAAAACTAGAAGAAAACAGCAGAAGAAAAAAAAAAAACAGGAATAGGTTTCGGAGGAAAAAAAAGAAAAGGACATTGCGACTCAACCTAAAAAAGAAATAAGGAATAGCGAAACACTGGAGTGGAAAAGGCAATCCGGATTACCCAAAGCAGGATGGAAAACAAGAGTGGGGAAAGTAGGTGGGGGGAAATTTGTCCCAGGTTTTTCCAAAAAAAGCAAAAAGAAAGAATCGCCGGGGGATTTTTGCCGGGGTGGACAAAAAAAGAGGAACACGTGAGGTGGTGGAAAGTCATTAATGACGTGAGCGAGGTAAAGGGGAAAAAATAAAGTCGAGGGGAAAAAAATTGGGGGTGGGCCCCGAGAAGGCGTGAAAAATCTAGGAAAGGTTGAAAAATTTCTTCTTAAAGTGTGGCCACGACACGTGGAACTGTCAGGTGGGCACCCAGGAAAAGCAGAGTAGGGTGTCACCATGAGTCTAGCCATAAATACTAATCCGAAAATGCGCCCTTCAAAAAGAGAAAGAGAGCGTCTAAGAAGGGGGGGGGGGGGGGGAGTTTGCGTACGAAAGCCAAACAAGGAATCAGGGGAGGCCACAACCGAGTGGGGAGAAGAACTCCCGGCAATGGGATTGCATCCAAAATGTCAAGGGGGTGGGGGGTATTTTCTTTTCATTCGACCAAAAAGGTGCGGAAGAATAACGATTGAAAAGGGAAAAAAAGGGGCTGGAAAGAAAAGGAAAAAGGACGGGAAAAAAAAAGGAAGGGGGTGGGTCCAATGGTGGGCAGCACTGAAAAGCCATTTGGGGGGGACCGGCGCCCACGGACTCGAAAAAAGGGGGGAGCAAGGCGCCGCCCTTAAACCCAAAAAAAAAAATGCCAAACGATGTGAATCAGGGATCCGTGGGAAAAAAAAAACCGGGCCCGTCCCACGGAGGTAAGGGGTAGGAGGGGAAATTGGTACAAAAGGCAGTGTGCAAAGAAGAGTCACCAGGCGTAAACGGGGGGAGAATGGGGAAAAACCCAGGAGAGTGAACACCTCGGAAAGTTGGTGAAAAGGGGAAAAAATGAAAAAAAAATGTGGATTGCACGGGGGGGGGGGGAAAAGCTTGGGAGGTCCTTTACATAGGGGGATTGAAGAATTAAGGGCTGGAGGGGGGGGAACCCCCTTGGAAAGGGCAGGTGGAAAAAAAGAAAAATGAAAAAAACCAAAAAAAATAATTGGGGAAACTTAAAAGCTCGACAGCACAAGGGAAAAAAAAAAAGCCAGGGTGTGTCCATCGGAAAAAGGCACCCAGTCTTGGACACAGCGGAAGAAAATATAAGTCAACCTCTGTCATCACCAATTATCAACGGACCGTCAGAGAACAAGGTGGGGAGGAACTCAGGAGAAGCGGGATCATAAAACACAGCCAGCCTCCTGCACAAGGCCTCGATGCCAAGTCTAAGAAAGAAGAGAGAAAGGAGGATTTCGTGTGGAGGCGGTGAGGGGGGAAGGGGTTGAAAGGGTATCTCATCTCAAAAAACAAACAAGAGAAAGAAAGTGACGGACACAAAGGAAACAAGCAATCACCCGCCTTAACCGTCAGAGAAAGGAAAAAAGAGAGAGATGGGGGAGGGGATTCCACGGAGGCAAGCGAGGCCGCAGGTGCCTAAAAAAGGGTGGGTAAGGATGAGAGTGTGAGAGGGGGGGGTCAAAAAGGATCAAGTCCTCGACGAGAGGGGAAGAGGGGAGGCATTATATCTGCAGGGGGGGGAACCAATGGGGATCGCCTGGGGGGTGGGGGCAGCCTGCCCCAAAAAGCGGGTGTTTGTTGTCGAAGGAAGGCACGAGAGGGGGGGTTTTGGGGAAGAAGCAAATGAAAAAAAATTGGGTCTGGAAAAGGCCAACGGATGGGTGTCAGAGAGGGGAAGTGAACCGTTTCCCCGGTAGGCGCGGGTCGTATAATCCAGGAAAAAGGGGAATGAAAAAAAAAACCCAAAGGGGGGGCAGGATACCAATTGGTTTTGAAAAAAAAACGAAAACCGCTTAACAAACGTGGCAGGGGGCCTGCAGGCGGGGAGTGAAAAAAAAAAAGTCTACAAAAGGGGGAAGGAAAAAGCTTGCAAAAGCGGCCAGGAGCAGGGGCAAAAATTAACCTAAGGAAAAAAGGAAATGGGGTGCACGGTGGGTGGAAGGGACAGGGGGGACAAGAAGGACGCAACGGGGCAAGGTAAAAACAAAAAAAAAAAAAAACCCGGGGGGAAAGGGGGACTTGAAAGGGGAAGGAGCCGGCTCCTCAGGAGAAAAGGGGCACGCAATAAGGAAACACCTTCTGTTACGGGGGGCAATGCCAACAAACAAGCCAAAAAAAAGGGGGGTAAACAATGCCACCGCAGGGCAAACCATGAGGGAACAGCCAGGGGTTGGGGGGGTTTTGCACTTGTGTTTTGGGACTGAAACAGCGTTTTAAGAAAAAAAAACGGGCCGGGGAAAGAAAAGGACAACACAAAGTCAGAGGTATGGGGGGAAAGAAGGGGTGCAAAAACGTGTAGAAAAAAATTCACAGATCCCTCACTGGGGTTGGGACACCCTAAACTGGGCATGTGGGGGGTGCAGCCGTTTTTTCGTCTTGGGGGGGGTGGGGGGGGGGGGGGGGGGGGGGGGGGGGGGGGGGGGGGGGGGGGGGGGGGGGGGCGGGAGACGTTACCTCTCATCCCACCCCACTGTTCTTTACACCAAGGGATACAGTGCTGATGGTGGGACTTTTTGGGGCCGGGAAACGAAAAAAGAGATTGAAGGGGGGGGGGAAAGGGAAGAAGACACACCTGGGGCAAGGAACCAAGGCAGAGGAGGGACGGCCGGAGAACCAACCATAATTTCAACAGGGAAGGGGAACCAAAAAGACAATGAAGGAGAAAGGGCAAAGCAAAAATCATAACTCCTCTAGACGAGCGCTTATGACAAAAAAGTGGAGAATCCTGTTGGGAGGTTACCGAAGAACAAAAAAAAGAAGGGACAAAAAACGCACTTATGGGGGTGTTCCCTCTGTGCAAAAGGAAAAAAAAACGAAAAAAAGGTCGTATTAAATTGGGGTGAAAACAGGAGTATCAATAATAAAAAAAAAGCAACAGCAGACAGGGGGGGGGTTTGGGTCCCGAGTGGGGCTGGGTATGAGAAAATGGCCAAAGGGCGGTGCGCCAAAAAGTGATTCCCAAGTGAGTGTTGAGCAACTAAAAGGGCTAAGTAAGAAAAAAAAAAAACCAACAAAAGAACCAGGGAGAACAAAAATCTAGTTTGGCGCAAAGACTGACAATCAAAAAAAAGTGTACAGGTTGAAAAGGGCCCACAAAAACCACCAAACGGGGGAAGAGCAGTGCCTTCTTGTGGTTCGTGGGAATGAATGGGGGGGACCAAAAAAGGCCAATGGGAAAAAATGTGGGTCCCTTATGGGGTTAAAGAATACCCAGAAAACAAAGAAGCAAAAAACGAACCCGTTCCATAAGTCCGCTGTCAATTGTATTTTGAAGGGAAGAAAGAGGCCCAAGTTGGGAAAGGGGGGGGGGGGTCTTAGTCCCCCTGGAACGAAAGAAAAGCATCCAGGGCAAGTCGGGGATTGGCCAATTGGGGGGAAGGGGGTGCGTACGCGGAAGTGCTAATCGTGGTGTGTACACACTGGAACGTGTTCACTCAAAAGGGCCAGGGGAAAGAGTAGGTTTGTTTTCCCAGTTACAGGGGGGGGACCAAAGCTGCGCCGGCACTTGAAAGTAACAAGGAGAAGACCACGAAAGGGGGGTTTGGGGGACCCCGGCTCAAAAACACGCGAGGGGTGGAGAGACACAAAAAAGAACAAAAAAAAAAAAAAGAACAAACGCTCTCGGTGTGCCACGGGGAATCACGGTTTTGAAATAACTTCGAAGATGAGGAAGTCATTTTGAGAACAAAATTTTTCAAAAAAAAGGGGACAAACTGGGCCCTAGGCCCGCACCGTTTTGGAAAGGAAGGAGGGTAGGGGTTGGGCAAACATAAGTGTGTCCATGGGAAAGGTGTTCAACAGGGGGGAGGAAAAACCAAACCAAGGGAAGAAAAAAGAAGAACAGCGGAAAAAAGGGGGGGGACTGAATATACTGGGGGGGTGCAAATGGGAGCACGTCCTTTGGCGGAAAGGAACCTTTCACCTAGACCAAATCCTAATCAGGCAGGAGGCGGAAAAAACAATGTACCATGGGCCAAAAGGGAACCCAAAGAGGAAGATTCTCGGCCGGTCGGGGGGAGTGGAGACGAAAGCGCCGAGCCACGGCGGAAAGGCAAAGAAAGCTGTTGCGAGGGAAATGTTTCAATGGAAAGCTGAGACGTTTGGTGAAGGAAAGGGAAAGGGGGATGCAGTACAGAACAACACAAAAGGGAAAAGGAAGGGGGGAGAGAAGATGATCAGCATGAGGCAACCGAGGGCAGAAATCAAATGAAACAAACTTTCCCACAGACGGGGGAAAGACAGCAAACAAGGTGGGGGGGAGGGGAGGGGAGGGAAAACAGGGCGGTCTCCAACCGAACCGCAGTAAAAAAGAAAGTACGCCGAGCGTGGCCCTTGGTATCACCAGGGAATGAAGGAAAAAAAAAAAAAGAAAAGCCTGCCTTCGGAGCAGAAAATAGAAAAAGGGGGGTGGGAAGTCCACAGGCCGTCCCAGAACAAAGTAGGTTTTGAGACAGGAATCACGTCGGTGTTCTTCATGGATCAAAAACACAGGGGCCCTCACCAAGGTCAGGGACCACCGGAACAAGAAACTGGATTGATCAAAGACAAGGGATGCACAAGGGAAACAGATGGCGAAAACGAGTAGGCAGAGGACTATAAAGCTCTGCTATTGGGAAAGAAAGCCAAAAGGTTCGATAAAAAGAAACTAGGAATGGACATAGAAACACGGGTGGGTGGCCCGCTGGAAACCCAACCAGGCTGGGGTTGAGGAAGGTTGGAAACACTATGGTAGTAGTATCCCATACCACCGGCCCTTCCCTGGGGGGAAGAGTGACAGACGGGGAAAAGCCTGAAGAAACGGTTTTGAGAACCTGTACGAAAAAATGTACACCAAGCCTAAGCAAGAATCACGCTAAAAACGGTAAAACAGACAGGCACCAAACGGCCCGAATTAGAAGAAGAAAAAATAGGAATGGAAACCATGAAGGGGGGAAGACGTGGTCAAAAAGACGTAAATACCCGCTGACATCTCGGGAAAAACCGGGGTGGAAAAAAGGTTCAAACAGAAGGCCACATTCAAGGTGTGGGGTGAATTTCCGACACGAAAAACAAGCGGAAAACAAAGGGAAAAAAACGAGTGTTGTGTTCTGTGGGCATGTTTAAAAAGGGACCCCAACGTGTGAGAACCAAACTAAAAGCAGTGGCGTTCAGCCACAAAAACAAAAAAACAACCCGGTAGAGGGGGCGTGGAAGGGGAATAGGACATTGGCGCGAAAAAGAAAAAAAAGCAGAGCAATAAGGCTGGGGCTTCCATAGTAAAACACTAGAGGGAAAGTCGGGGGGAGTTGAGGGAAAAGGACCGAGGGTTGTCACAAAGGGAAAAAAAGGAGGGGGGGGGGAAGGGAGGGTGACAAGCGGAAATGAGTGCGGTGGGGAAAAATTATTGGGAAAGGGGGTCGGGCTCACCGAAAAGCGCTTTAACACACTGTTGGGGTCCAGAAAGGGACGCCGAGAGAAAGGAACGAAGCAAGCTTGAAGAGGGTCAACTTGAAAAGGTGAAAACTACCCGGAACGGACGGTGGGCGCCGACCATCCTCTAGAGGGGAGGGAAAAAACCTTGACATGCCATCATATGGAAACGGAGGGGGGGGCGCAGCCAAAGCCTAAAACACGCCACGGGGTTGGCCCAGACCAATGGTTGGGGAGGAGTAAAAAAAAATCAAACATGAGTTTTATTGGAACAACCAAAAGCAAGGGGGGGGAAGGAAAAGAAATGGACAATGGATTGCAGCACATAAAAGGCGGCAGTTGGTTGTGTGGGATCAAAGGATTGTAAACGACAGGTGGTCTGAAAGAGAAAAGGGCAAACAAGAAAAAAAACTGCGCCAACTGGGGCATTCGGCAAACCCGAAATTGGGTGGGGAACAAAGCGGTGCAAAAAAACGGAAAAGGTTTGCCAAAAATGGGCCTATTGAATCTCAAGGAGCCGGCGCAAGTGCTGAAAGAAGAAAAAGGGGAAAAGGAAAAAGGAGACTGCTGAGCAGTGTGCGAGCACGGGGGGGGGGAAAGGACCCAAGATAAGGTTTTCAATCGGTTTTTGAACACTGGTTCTAATGGGGGGAATGCAAAAGGAGCTACCTGTCAGAAAATGGGAAGAAAGAAAAGCAAGCAGGGGGGGGAAACCAAAGTCGCGACATGTGAAAGGGGGAACGTTTTGGGGAACCAGAGATTTGAAACCTGACATCGGCTAATGAAGAGATTAAGAAGCGGGAGGGGGGGAACCACTTGGCAGAAGACATCTCGGGGGGGAAGCGGACAAAAAATAGGGCTTGCGGAAGCAAAGCTCGCAAGCAAAAAAAACAGCCAAGGGGAAAGTCAAAAAACTCGCGCCAAAAGGTTGGCACGGACAAGCAGATATAAGGGGCCAAGAGGGGGCAGCACAAGAGGACGCAAAAACACGAAGAAGACAAGGCCAAAAACAAGGTGATCCCAATTGACCAGGTCAAATACCAAGGGGGGGGCCACCAGATCCTTCAAAAAAATCTTTCAGCATTCTAACCTCAGAATATTAGTCTTCGGTGGAGGCGGGGGATTTCTTAAAATGAACATGTAAAACAAAACACAAAAAAAAGGTGTAAGTGTAAAGGAAGGAAGAAAAAAAACAAGGAGAGGGGGGAAAAAGATATAGAGGAAGTAAAAAAAGGAATGAATTTCAACATCCACCGCCGCCCCGAAAGACGGGTAGAGAGGAAGAATTAGGCTGGCAGAAGCGGTCAGGAAAAAAACTGGTGTTATTGGCGCCTGGGGGGGATACGTAAAGGGCAGAAAAAGATGCATGGACTCTCGAGCGATCATCGGGGGGAGAAGAGGGGCAGGGGGAGAGAGGGAAAGAGGGCGTAGGGCATGGGTTTTGGTGCCGCAGAAAAACAACAGTTGTTGTTACTGAAGCCAGGACCTTGGAGGAAAGGGGAACCAGGGGTTTGGAACCGTAAGAAAGTCCCCATATGTTTTTTTTCGGGAGCGCCAACTTGAGAGTCACAGCTGTCAAAGTGTTAACAAAACAAGTTTCGAGCGCTGTCGTATAGCCGATTGTAAAGCAAATCACGAAGGGCACAAAAAAAAACGTGGGCAAGGGGGCTAAGACCAAAAAAAAGGTGTTGGAACGACTTAGAAGCTGCTGGCGGGAGGGGAAAAGCGACCGGGTAAGCAGCTGCTTCGAAATCTAAAGTGGGGAAAAGAGCCGAATGGAAAAATGGGCCAGGGGTAAGAAAGGCAGAAGAAAAAGCAAACAGACATTTGTGCGACAAAGAAAAGGTGTTGCGGAGGTGGGACCACCGGAGAACAATTCCTCCATGAGAGGGAGTGGCGCATCGAAAAACCTGCATTCCGTGCGGCAAGCCACACCGGGGTACCAATGAGGGGGTTTGGGGCCAGAAACCCAGGGCGCATCCGTTTTTTGTTAGCCAACGAGCATGAATTGGGATTTCCAGAACCTTGGGGAGGGGGAAAAAGAGAAGGAGAGAAAACACCATGCAGCAGTTTTTAGGGGAAAGGAAAAAGGTTGGGGGAAATGGAACGTTTGAGATTGGCAAACAGAAGGGTGGCAGCCAAACCCATAAACTTGTATGGTGTTTTAAGATGGGAGAAAAGGACCATCACCATGTTACAGACAAAGGGGGGGGGGGGAAAAATTGCCCGAGTGCTTTGGTCCAGAGAACCGAAAAAAGTAGTGGAGAGACGGTGTCAAAATTTACACTCGAGAAAAGACAAAGCGTGCCGCTCGGGCCCACCCCAGTTTTCACGTGGGTCAAAAAAGATGAAAAGGGAAAAAATATGGGCCAAGAGATCGGTCAAACGTCAAGCAAGCAAGCAGTCTCAGCAGGATGGGGATGCAGGGGGAAAAGAGAGAGGGTTAGGGAAAAGATCCCCGAAGAAGACTGGAAAAAACGCAACTTTTATGGGAAGGCTTGGGGTCCAACAACAAAACCCCTCGATGTCAGAATCTGAAAACTTGCCGAAAAAGAAGCAAATCAGCCAACAGCGGGGGGGCCCTTGGGGGGTCAAATGGGGGGGGTTTCCTCGATGTGACTATGGGAAGCCACTGGAACAAAGAACCCTTCAAAGGCGTATGGGAGTTGAGGCTCAAATGGGGAGACGTTATCAGAAAAGCAAAAACTGAAACGGGTGGGGAAAGAAAAACCAAACTGCTCGGGTTGGGAAGAATCACAAAAGAGGGTACATTTTTCTGAAGAACACCCAGAAAAACAAACGGGGGGGTCGTAAGATGGAGATTGGGACTGGCTGTGTTTCGGGTGGAAGAATAGGGACAAAACGTTTGGCGTGTGGGGAATGAGGGGTAACGAAAAAATAACGGCATAGGAGTCAGCTGCAATTGGGTGTCGAACTTGAAAGGGGAAAAAGGCCTGGAAAAAAGGGTTTAAAAAAACACGAGCTCCAAGGCCAAGAATCAGCCGCTGGGGCATGGTGACAAAAAAAAAAAAAGAAAGGATGCCATCGGTCTGTGGGGGTGAAAAAGGTTGGGCATGCGTAGGAAAGGTGGGTGGAACAGCACTTAATAAAAAAGGTTCGAGAGGTGGGTCAAAAAGGCAGGTGACCGTTCCCAGACGACGGGGACTTGAGGTAAACAAAGGGGTCTACTAACGAGGGTGTTTGGGAACAGCCCGTAGGAAAAAAAGGAAGCGTGGGGGGTTTGGGGGGAAAAAGAGGTGAAACCGTCCGAAGGAGAGAAGGGGTCCCTTAAAGCCTTTGGGTGGGTAAAAATCCTTCTAAAAAGGGAGTTTCTTTTCTACATACACTAAAATATAGAACGGGAAAAAAAAGACTCGTTTGGAGAGCGAGGGGGGGGGGGGGGGCATCAGGTGACTTTGATCCAACCATGTCCCCAGGTGTAACCGTGGACGGGGGGGGGGTAAAAACCAATAAAAACGGGGGGGAAAGGGAAAGAGTCAAGAAGAAAATAAGGGAAGGGGCAACAAGGGTGGGTCCTGAGAATACTTTTGGTCTGGGGGGGGGAAAAAAAGCCGTAAAGGGAGGGGAAGAAACCTGCCTAGTTGGGGGAATCAAAAAAGAAGGCCGAAGAAAGGCAATTAAAGGAGAGCCAATTCAACAACCGCTAGTCAAGAGGATCCGGCAAAGGGGTTGTGGATGGACCCAAACCTGTCAACTTTTGACCAAGGAGACAGTGACAGAAAGGTCTAAAGAGGTTCATTTTGAATCGCTGGAGACAGGGGAAAGAAAAACAGGGTGATGGC
>Ga0179593_1419710_pt1 | contig 23486 bp, 24 predicted proteins | sample CZODoug2_1_08_16_FD_185931 | JGI IMG/M metagenome (GOLD analysis project Ga0179593, IMG submission 185931) | Vadose zone soil fungal communities from Angelo Coast Range Reserve, California, USA - CZODoug2_1_08_16fungal (PacBio error correction) | ecosystem: Environmental > Terrestrial > Soil >...
GGATACTGCCAATCCGGAAAAGTCAAGCGTTGATCTGTAACCTTGTGTGGAATCAAATTCCTTAATTGCTACGTGGCTACCGCCACTAGCTCGGGGCCGAGTTAAACAAACCGGCATCACAACGAAATACATCAGAACCTCCGTTGAAAAAACAGTTTTTCGATTTCGGGGTTACGGTGAGGAATCCAAAAACGGAAAAGCAAATTTACTGTCTTCAATAGCTAACTTCCAGAAAAGAAACAGAACTAAAGAGACAGATTTCTTGGGAAGGAGTGGGGAATGGGACCTATAAAACTAGACTTTTCCAGATTCGGCTATTGAGAGAAAGATTAGAGAAGACGTCGGAAGAACCATCTCTAAATAAAGGTTCCACGGATAGGGCGGCTGGCGGGAATACTCGTGGTGTCATCTGGGAAGGATGCACTGACCAACTCACTGGAGATGGACAGAGGGGGGGGGGGTTCACGAGGATGAGGGACTGACGACACTATCTGTAGAAAGAGGGAAACAAACTTGGTTGATGACAAAGCCCCGCGAAAAGGGTATGGGTTGAGGAAAAAACAGAAAAAAATCAACCACCCTAAAGGGGGAAGAAACGGGGGGGTACCCAAGACACAGTTCTCGGTAAGAGGGACCAAGGAGAAAAGGGGAAAAAGTTAATAAAATTTTTTTAAAAAACTGGGGGTCCGATTGGAGGAAAGAAGAAGGAGGTTAAGGGACACAACGTTAAAAGGAAAGTACTTTTAGGACAAAACCCCGGAAAAACCCAAGGAAAAGGCGGTATAACAACTAATCTCGGGACTGTCACAGACGAAACAAAGGAGCAAATCCGGTGGAAACTGGGGAATGGAACAACTTTTCAAAAGTTCCAGACGAAAAAGAAAGGGTTTGGTAAAAGCGAACGGCTGGGGTTGAATCAAAGGGCCGATGCCACAAAAAGAAATGCGAAAGCGGCGGATACCAGCACCCAAGGCCAAGGGAAGGGGCAATGGATCCGGTACTATTCGAATAAGCCAATCGGAGAAGTCTGGGTAGGGGGTTCGAGAAACAAGACCCGGAAGGGCCCGGGGGAAAATTACTAGTAGGAAAGGGGGGGTGAAACCTTCTGCCATTTGAAGAACGACAACGGAATTCAGACCAAGGGGCCAAGAGCTGAAATTTCATTGCCATCGGAACGGGAGTGAAATACATCCCCTTTGGGGACTTTTGAGAAAGCCACAAAAAGAAGCCGTTACGGGTTCGGCGCAAGCTTCATAGGGGGGAAGGAAAACACCAAAGGTCAACAAGAGGATGGGTGCATAGGAAAGACCATTTAAAACAAGTGGCGGAGAGAAACAAACCTTCAAGAGAATAGGAAAACGGGGGGGGTATAGAAAGGCATTAGGACTGGCAAACTTGGGAAGCCAGGGCAACCTAATCCGCGGAACTGGGGGGACTAGGAGGATTTCAGCACTGATGGATCTGACGTTTCACAGGAAAGGCACCAACCATCCAGCAACAAATAAAGGACAAACTTGAACAACTCTGCTGTGTAAAAACGGAGGGAAATGGTACTTACATTCGGATGGGGGATGAAAGGGCTTAAAGAGTCTCCAAAAGGATGTACACGACTCCACGAAACGGGTGAACAGGCTAAAAAAGGGGTGTTTCATTAAAGCCGCGAAAGTAGAAATCCAATCCGGCGGGAGCTGCTTTGCGACTTTTTTGTGTGGGAAGGAGGGAAAGAGATGTATACGTCAGGGGTGGCGTGGTGAGGAAGGGGTTTGTGACAGAAAATCGATGTATTACAACGAGCAAATGGGGCGGGAAAAATAACAGCGTAAAAACAGTTGAATGATCGACAGACCAACTACCAAGATTCACTGCACGACGGGGAGGGAAGGGGAGCCGAAAAGCATGGTATGTCGAACACGAGGACCTATGAGAGCATTTAAATGCGGGGAAAGCAGGGGGGGAAATATCAATAACCGAAAATTAACCACAAACCCACAACATTAACCCAAAAACTGTTGGAAATTCACCGTTTTGTAGGGGGGGGCTCCAAGTCTTCAACATATCTAATTAACGAGAAATAATTTAAAAAAACTTCAATACGGGCGGGGATAAAGAGGTTCCTGAGAACGTCAACGAAAAAACCAAAAGAAGATAGAGACACAAAACTTTTGAGGCCAGGACGTAGAAGGGGGGCTTTTTGGTAATGAATCCAAAGAACGAAAAAAAATTGATGTAAAACTTCAATAAAAATAGGAATGAAGAAAAGGTAGGGCATTAATCTGTACCCAGAAAAGCAATCCAAGAAATTCCTCGACTAAAAGAGTGGGGGTGAGGCTTTTGTTCGAAGGGGGCACCTGAAAAAAAAGGGGGCTGGGAAGGAAAGAAAAAATAAATATCCAGAACGCCAGGACTACGTCATCACTCATACAGTAGATAAAGAACGGTCTGGGGGGAAGTTAACGGCGCCTTCAGCCAGATCCACGGGTCCAGCTCTACGCTGGTGGGAGAGTCGGGTTAACTGTTTACGTCGTACTACAAACGGGAAATAGCCGGGGTAGAATTGAAAAAAATCATCCGAGTTTAAAAAAACCGAGGGGGGTGCGGAGACCGGCTCCGAACACATGATAGCCCGGTTAGGTGGTACGGAGGCTATCGGGAACCAAAGTACCAAGAGCAGCGGAGATTACACGCAGGGACCGGGGGTTTCACTCTTCCGAATGGAGCATGAGGAAGAACCGTTCATCTCGTCGAAATGCGGAGGGGGGGTTTGGCAAAATTGCCCACGACGGTGAATACCCAGTGAAAAAATAATATTGGAGGCGACGCAAGTCAATTCCGGAAGAAATGGGGTCAGTGAGGGTCCGGGAGCGAGTTCGGAGAGGTGTAAAAGGAAGCGCGCACCAAGATTTAAAAAACGAGAGGGCTAAAATGGTCAGTTACAGGGCGTTGGGTTTTGGAAAAGAGTGAAAAAACCAAACTTTGGTGGCCGGGAGTTGTGAGGGGGGACTTGAGGAAGTCCATCCGGATGGGCAATGGGGACGGAACGTAATCCTTCGATGGGGGAAAAACGACGGGGCCGAAGTTGAACCCATGTAAATTCGTTGGGGCGTTGGAAATAAATCTGGCCGAAGCCATCTTTAAAAGTCAGTTTAAAAAGCTGGTGGGGATGCAAGGGCGAGAAACGGGGGGGAAGTTCATTGGGTCGAAGGGAGATCTGAAAAAAGGAGAGGATAAAACTGGGCTTCTCTAGGTCACAAAGGAAATAAGGTTCAATCAAAAGGCTACTATTCAAAAAGTTGATGGAAAAAAAAGATTGGAGAGTGGTAAGTGGGAAAGGGGGCAGCGGGGGTAAAAATGCGTAAATTTTGGGTGGCCTTGGGTACAAAAGGGGGTTAAATGGCATGCATAAAAATCCTAACCGTTACAAACGCGTTGTGTCCTTGGTACCGGGGATACTATCAGACACCGGGGGGGTCAATAGTTTTGGGACCAATGCTTTCGAAGTGAGAACGGTAAAGGGTCAGCTAGGGGGTGTACACCTAACACAGGTTGTGTTTATCTTGCGGAAAACGTACTGGGAAAAAATCTAGAAAGACAATGTAAGGACAGAAGGTACAAAGACGCTGGCGGGAAGAAAATCTTCGTGCCTCCCTGAATCGTACAGGGGAAACAGAGAGAAAGTAGTCGGGAATTCGAAAGTGGCAACAGGAATTCAAATTTGGGGATACGACAAACATAGAAAAAAACAAAATCGAAACTTGGTTGCCAGGTGGAGGACCGTCCGATAAAAGGAAAAAGTCGGACGGGTTTGCAGAAAGGAAAGGAAAAAATGGAAGACCAGTACCCGGGCTGGCGCTGGGGGGGAGCAGGTGTAGACTGAAACCTTGCAGCAATACGGGGTCAGAGCGTTCCACTTGGAACATCAGCGCGGTTTGGGAACCCCCGACGAGCGGGAGTGTGGGGAAGGCAGAAAAGCCAAATCATAAGTTCATTACCGTTGGGGGATGGGGGGCAATAACGCCAGAAGGGAAAAGGAAAATAAGAATACTTAAGAAGAAAGGCGCGAAAAACAGATTAGGCACGTAACAGCTAGGTGAAACAGTTAAAAGAGGTATAAGGGTCAACTTAGGGGTTCGGGGAAAACTTGTTCATGCTGAAAAAGGGAGGAATCGGTGCATTATTGGATCAAGGGGCGGCACAAAAAAGAAAGGTCGTAAACTTCAATGAAGGTTCAACTCTTAACAAGGAATGGGGGGACCCCAAGGGGACGACCAATATCTTGGATGGCAACCTCAGCGAATGCTAACAAAATTGAAAGGAAAGGGAAAATAAAAAAGATGCGGGTGGCCAGAACAGCCGAGGGAAACGCTTTTTGGGAAACCATGAGGGCACCTAGCAAAAACTCGGAACTAGTGAAGGCCGCATATTGGTTCGGAAAGACGAAAAATTCCTCTAGACGTAGTTTGGGAGAAAAAAAGTGACCTTCCCGAAACTCTACTTTGTGGAGGAGAATAGAGAGGAGGACGACATATCTTGAACTGACATAATCGGCAAGGGGAGACCAAGGAATAATCGGGGGCGGTAAGTTATTCGCGCGTCACCAGGGAAAATTGAGGGGTTGTTGCCCAAAAAACAACTGGAATAATTATGGTCCTTGGGTCTAACGCAAACGGATGAATTCTTGGGGGGAAAGCCTTGGAGAAGAAAAAATGAAAAGAAAGAGACTGTACGGGTCTATTGAAGTCAGAAGCGCAGACGAACGCCGGTAATTTGGGCGGGCAGGAATCTGGTCTTACAAAAGAACGGGAAGGCGGTAAAAAGTGGTTTACCTCGCTTTCTACAAAGGGAACGGTAGGATTAGTCTAGGGTTAGTGACTAGCACCGTTAATTCCTGGGTTGAAGAAGGAAGCAGTAAGGGAGCCAGAACTGGGTTTTTTTACAAATAGATTCACCGGCAGGGGAATCAAGGGAATATGTAACAGGAACATAATCATTGGTAAATTGGGTTTCACATAAAACAGCGTGGAGTTGATGAATATTGAGAGTTAACGTTGGCGATCTAAACCAACTGCATGGGGCTAAAATACGAATGGCATGAAAATTAGCTGGCCGCCTGTGACCAGAGACAACCGGGAAAAAAGAATAGAGATAAAGTAAAAAAGACAAAGGGAAGGAGGGGGGTTAGGAACTTTGGAGGGGCTAAGACAGATAAGCACGCGCAAAAGTGGAAGCAAATCCAAAAAAAGTACCTCCAATAGCCACTTTCAAGACCCCCGATTAAAAAAGGAGTTTTTCAAGGGTGAAAAAAGGTAAAAAAAAAGTATGGGGGGGGGAAATTATGGAGGGAACGGTGCATCTCTACTTCCCTTACAGCTGAGAGCGGAAAGGTCACGACAAGCTTAAAGAAAAACGTGTTGTTCCTGCGTCTGATACACACAAAAACGAGGGGGGGTCCCTTAGGGATCTGCTTCTGCGGTCGGAGTTAAAAGATTAAGGGGAAAAACAAAAAAACTGAAAAGGGTCCCTGGTGTAGGGTTAAAAAGGGGAGGGGAAACCGTCATTGTCTCCTCTACGTATTAGTTGACAGGTCCACATGGAAAAGCGGGGGTTAACTACCGAAAAAGGAAAAGTCCTCCGTCACGAGAAAATAGATGCAGAGGTGGAAAAAACTCAAAAAGGGGGGAACGGGACCTTTACTATCCTGAATCTGGGGGGAAAAGGGTAAAAGAAGGTACGGGTTACCACTATAAGTCAATGGGTTACAAGGAGGTCACAAGCAGAAAATGTCTTTCGGAATTGGGACCCAGTAAGTAAACGCAAAATGTAACCCCTGTGGACCTGGGTGAGCGGCCGCGTGAAAAAAAATGGGAAAACAAACGGAACGCATACTCGAGGGAGAGTATGAAGCACCTCCGTCCGAGTTAAAAACGTGGTATTAAGGTAATAAACCTATCTTTTAGTGGGGGTTCACTGGGATCTCGTCAAAAAAAAAGAACGAAAGAAGGGGGGGGGGGGGGGTAGCTGTTGTTATGGGAAACTCCAAACAATGGGGGACCAAGAGATATAAATCAAAACGGAAAAGACAGACTATTTCAAGCGGGGACGTCCAAGGCACCCATCAGGAAAAAAAGCAACAAGCGAGTAAGCAGAAGTGTGCACGGGGGAATAGGATAAGTAAATCCCACAACCTTTTTAGGATAGCGTGAAGGATGTGTTTGGTCATAAAGAAAGAGCTTGAGTAATTTTTCGGGGACGAAACCATAAATTAGGAATGGAGAAAAAAAAGGAAAAAAGTGTAGTATTTTTCCGGTCCAATGGGAACTGGAAGGGAAGGGGAAGAAAGACAGAATATTGAATCCGGAAATAATCTTGAGATTTAACCTGCAAGGGGCTTGGGTAGGTGTGTCGGGGTCCAAAGAAGACAGCAGTATAAGTCAGAAAAGTGTGGATACTAAATTTCGGGGGTTAGTGACGAAGGACAGAGTGTAAGGGCCCGAGGTAAGAGGTGGTTATGACCAATGGAACAGGAGCGGGACAGTGCAAAGAATGGGAGCCCAAAAAAAAAAAACGTCCGTCAACGGGGTGGGGGTGTCCTTTTCAGAAAAAAAACCTTGAATATGCAAGACAATCATAACTGCTCGGAGTAAAAGGTCGGTTTCATAAGGTCTACCTCAAGCGGACAGCGAAGGACACGAGGAGGGGAAGGTCAAAGCGGGTAATGTTTGGGGGAAAGGTCATGCCCACTGTGTGAAACAATGGGGCAATGAAAAAAAGAGTCCCTTGAGAGCCTTATTAAAGAAAACGAAGTCGAAAGGGGATCAAAAAGCGCCAAAAACTGAAGGGGGGGGGTAGACTAAAATGGGAAGAGGCAAAAAAGGACAAAAGAGACAGCGCCGCAAAGGATTCTGCAGGGGGGAAAAAACCCTTCACCAAGAATAACTAAACCCAGAAAAACCCATTACGGCGTGCAAAAGGTTGCATTGGTGGGTCGTACATCAGGAATAAGGGGGGGGGAAAAAAGACGCCTTTAAGGGGGGTGGTCGACGGGAGCGACAAGAAGACAGGGGCCAGAATAAGTCCGGAAGGCAGTGGGGTACGTTTCCGGGGATGGTGGAGGAAGTGGGTGTATAAAGGGGTCAAACTAACCATCAATCCTGTGGCACAAGAGAGAGGAACTGACCCCCATTTTTAATTTAGTGGTCGTAAGAATACACAGTGAGAAAAGGAATGATAGAAACCTTATAGAGTCCAAATTTAGACCAGGAAGACCGTGAGAGGTACGTAATCTATCCCCGAGGAGGCACGGCATGGGGGGTTAAAGGACCTCCCTTGGAAGCTTTAAAACCAGAAAACGATTAAGAGGTTGTTCTTCGTAAGGAAGGGGTTGTTAAGGCATCCCCTTTAGAATTATCAAGTAAGGAGAGGGGTGGGACGAAGGGTACCTTAAGTGGAGGAGCCTAGAAGGGGAAGGAATTTCAACAAAAAAAGGATACGTAGACACAGGAGGGAAAGAGGTTTTTATCTTAAAAAAAGCGGAAGAAGAAAGGGTGAACGCTTAGAAAGGACCAAGGGGGAAGGGGTCATGAGGGGTATTAAGAGGCCGAATGGATACATGCGTTTGGCACAGCAAAAGAAAAAAAAAAACCGCAAACAGTTTACCACCAGGTCGAAAAAAGGTGTTGCAAAAGGAGAAAAAAACAAGATGTGCGAACTGGGGGGATTGGAAAATCTCGGTTCGGGTTCGGAAGGGGCGAGGGGTTTCACTTTGAGGTTGGGGGGGGGGTCACACTGTACGCCAGAACGGGTGTACCTGTACGAAACGACCTCAGAGGGACCGATACGGGGAAAAAGAAAAAAAATTTTCGGGGAGAAGAGCAAGGTAAAAAAGGAAGTCACCAATGTGGTGGCACCTTGATACAGTGGTCGGCCCACCCAGGAGGGGGTTGGGGTTGAGGGAGTACCATACTAAAATAAGTGTTGAGGGACGCCACTAAACAAATCTGGGAGACTATGGGTCACGGAAGGCCAGCCAAGAGTACTCGGGGGGGCCCGAGAAATTGTGGTAGCCGTCCTGTGTTGCACGAAAGGGAAACAGGGAGTATCCATATCAAAGAAGAAGCATTAGAAAAGGTGGAGTAAACAGGGGAGTGCAGGTGGGACAAACTGCGTCAGGTAACGAAGGAACGAATCACGGCCAGAGGGAAAGTCCGATCGTGGGTTCGGATAGGGCAAACAGGAGCGGAACTTGTTGCCGATGGGAGAGCAAGATTGAAGGGAGGATTTAGAGAAGGATCGGACCAGGTTTTGCTAAAAAAGAAGGGAAGAAAGAAGAGGCCATGACGTGGAAGCGGGTTGACTTTGTAGGGGGGTAAGGAAGGACCAAGGGGCTCATTAAAAAACAGGAAAGTCAAAGGGATTTCCGGAAAGTAATTGAACAACTAATTAATGAATGTGAGTACAAACCGGGTTGATGCCAGAGACGATGCCAATGGAAGGCGTTGGAGGTCAGGTTGAGAAATTTTATGATTATTCCCTAGAGCAAGGGGGAGTGGTTGGGGTGGTCTGGCCCCCGAGGTGTCAGCAGGACCTGCAACCAAAAACCCGTGTTCCCCCGACTACCATCAAACGAGGGAGCTGGGAAGTCCAATCGGGACATTTTGAAAGAAGGTTTGAGGGGAGAGAGAACGAAGGGAACTTCAGAAGTCCATTTTCCAGGGTGGGGAACGCGGGACAAGTGTGCTAAGTTTGTGTCTAGGAAATCGAGGTTATACGCAATTCTTTCAAAGGGAGATCTCAACCTCAAACCAAAAGGAGGGAGGAGGATCACACATTTGCTCCCCCGTCAAAGAAAGACAAAAGGGAAGTCAAAAAGGTGACAACGATTTCCAAAGAAAATGGCCAAGGGATAATGGAGGGGAGGCATCTTAAAACTGAAAAACCTCGTCAGGCAAGGTTTAATAAGGAAGGTAAATTCGAGACTGGCTCCACTTCGCACACGGGGGGATGTGGGGAGAAAATGCATCTCAAGGCATAAAAAACTAACGAAAAATACAGCGAAAAAGGGGTAGGCATCATAAAATGAAAACAAACAAACCGGAAAAGGGAAAAAAAAGAAGTTCAATGTGGGGTGGGACCAATTCTAATCTCCGTGGGGGAGAAAGGCATTTACTAACAGGAGACGCATATGAGCAAGATTCATCATAAAAAAGCAAACAAAGAACTTTCCAAAAAAGAAGGTTGGAATGCTAACTGGGTATTCTACAAAACGGAGGGAGCAAAAACGGGATGCAATGACTTGCATCAGAAAAGAAGAGAACCTCCTATACACCCCTAAAGGCGCAACCATTAGGAGACGCGGAACGGGTCAAAAAGAGCCGACTTTATGAGGCAAGGCGGAGAGGGAAGCGGAAGACAGAACAGTGGCTCCCATCAGGGAAGCACAAATGTTACACTTAAGGACTTCTCGGGAATACTTGACGGGGGCATCTTGTCAGAGGACTAACGGGCGCAACAAGCCACCTGCAAACAGGCGATTCGGTACGTCCTAACGATCTGGGTCCGACCGAACGTAACAACGCAGGGCGTGGAATGACAAATCCATACGACAAGAGTAGGTCTCTGAATCAGACCGAAAAAAACCACGGGAAGAGCAAACGGTATGCAAGAACACAGAGCGTCTGAACTGTGAGAGGTTGAGCAAAACAAAATGGGTTGGAAGGTCCGATTGTTAAAAAAAGAAAATATTGTGATGAGAAACCGGGTTTCTTAATGTAGGAAAAACAAAAAACCCTAACCCCAGACTTAAATAAAGAAAAGAATCGGTTGAGAAAAAAAAATTCTCACAATCGGTCAAAAGGGTGTCCTTTAACCCCTTGGCCAGTCTAACCATTGGGGGGTCATAGCGGGGGGGGGCGCGGAACGCTGCTTCTTTTTGAAACGGGGGAAGACTGAAAAGACAGCTTCTATAACATCCCCAGAAGACCCAGGACAAACTGGTCAGGTGAAAGACGGGGAGGAAGGCAAGCCCCGGCACATACTGAAAGAGCACGGGGCTGTGGTGGAGACAGAGAAAAGAGGAATTCCACCTTCGGTACGACTCCTCGGACAGGGTAAGAAGGACCAGTTCTACCGCGATCCTACCGACCCTGGGGGGGAACAAGCGGAATTCGTAGTTGAAAGAAGACTGGAAAATTGCAGAAAACCAAGGGGGGGGGGTGGGGGGTTTTGTTGGTTGGTTGTTTTTTGTTTGTTGGGTGTGTGTGGGGGGTGGGGTCTTTTAATGTTTGGGGTGTTTGTTTTTTTTTGGGGGGTGTTGGGTGTTTTTGGGTGTGTGGGGTTTTGTTTGATGTTGTGGTTGGTATGTGGTGGTGGGTTTTTTTGTTTTTTGGTGTGTTTTTTGTTGTTTGGGGGTGTTTGGGTTGGGGGGTGGTTGGTTTTTGTTTTTTTGTGTGTTTTTGGGGTTTTTGTTGTTTCATTCCCTTGGTGGGGGGTTGGGGTTTGTAAGTGGGTTGTGGTATTTTGGGGGTGTGGTTTTTTTTGAGTTGTGTTGGGGTTAGTGGGAGGGTTATTTTGGGGGTTTTTTTTGGGGATGGTTGGTGTGTTTATGGGGTTTTGTAGTTTTTTGGGTTTTATAGGGGCGTGGGTTGTTGTTTGTGTTTTTTTGGGTTTTTGTTTTGGGGGGGTTGTTGGTTTGTCCCTTCGGGTGGTAAAGCCAACTAAGCGGTTGGGGTTTAGTGCTGGAAAGATGATCTGGTCATTACACATGCAACTATAGTCTCTCTTTCACCTAAATGGAAGAACATTCTTAGCTACAGGAAAAAGTCTACGTGGTTAGATATCAATTTTAAATATGGGGCCCACTGCAACCGAAAACCGTGAACTCTGGGTTTCACTGGAACAGGACACAGGGGCTGTCATAGCTTCTTGCCCTATCACCAAACGGCAGAAAAACTAAAAAGAGAAAAACGGTACCAGCTCGGGGGAAGCGACGGGATCTGAATACCTTACATTCTCATGGGAAATAACCTTCAAAGGGCAAACCAACTGAATTACTCGAAACCCTACAAATAGGGTTGTGGAAAAAAAAAAAACACCCGTAAAGGTTTTTGCAAGGGGAAGAATCGGGGGGAAAAAAAATCTGAAAAGAAAGGGAATGGCGCTTCGGAATGCTCTATTTGCGACGGGTTCACAGTTCGGATAAGTCAGGGGGGGGGGTGGGAGAAATTGGTGCGCAAAAAGAAAGGAGATGATTAAAATCATCGGGCGAATGGGAACCAGCGGGAGCAAAATGATACACAGGAACCAAACCACACGATAGACTGGAACTAACAGGTGGGACGTTGTTTCGAATCAAGAGGGCGCGGAGTTCAGGAAAAAGACACTGAAGCGAAAAATGAACGTCAGGAAGGTTATATCCAATCGTGCAGCGAGTAAGTCCGAAAACTAAAACACGGCAAAGTGGGTTAGGGGTGTGGGGGCTCCCATGGAGTTCGCACAGATAATGGAAGATACTCTAGATGAAGAAAAACGATACCGTCTGAATAAGAGGGGAATGGAGAACGCACAATATCGATAAAACTAAAGGTGAAGGAAGGATCGTTTCATATGGGTTGGAAACCCGACTTAAAAAACCTACTACAACGCAGGGAGGTAAGTCCCAGAAGGGAGAGATCCAGTTGACGGAGGTGAGTAAAAGTAAGAGCAAAGAAACGCCGTCCAAGTCAAAACAGCCATAGTGGGGTGATAACGTTGGAGGGGACCAGGAAAGACACCGTGTCGTGGGGGGGGTTCGCCCCCACCAGCCGTCCTCCCGGTTACAAAAACAGACATACCAAGGGACTAGAAGGGAGGGGGGGGGATGTACCCCTGCACTTCATCTCTGAACACGACCGCGTAACGCTACTGTGACTCTGGTGAGGTTTTCTTCCGGGGCTGTAGTGGCCCTGGGGGGGGGGGGGGGATCTGGGGGGGGGACGACGATTGGGTGGCCGCTGGGAGTTTGGGAGGGCATAGGGGGGGGTGGTGGTCTGGAGATCACTGAACGAGTCCACACAGTGGAATTTCAAGTTCGTGTTAACTAATTAGATACAGGAAACAAAAAGTAGCAATGGTCCAGGAATTGAAAAAAACCAAGGGTGAATTAATCATCATCAGGGTCATCCACAAACCTTCCGAGTAGCCGTCGTACTCAAACGAGCGACGCGGCGCAATTCGTGAAGGGGGACAATGCAAGCCGGCTCAAACCCATGGGAACCAGGGAAAAAAAGAGGAAGAAAATCCCTGTATGAACTGGATTGAAAATTTGCGTTGCCGTTCAGAACGGAAGAACGTTGCCGTCAGAGTAACAAAAAAAATCTTCGTGGCGCCTCAACCAGATTGGCGAAAAAAAAAAAGGGACGCCAAGGGGTGCCGGGCTTGTTAAAAATTTAACTCGCAGGACACACTCCAGAAGGGGGGGAGCCTGACTGTATACTTTCTTAGTCATAAGAAATTGGCAGGGCGAAAACAACCGTATCTCTTTATCAGGAGGAAAGTTTCACTACTTGGAACGAAACCCAGGGGGACATTCCATTGGAGGGGATCTAATAGTTAATAGAGAAGGGGGGGAAAAAGAGTAAATAGTGGGGGGTGTGGTTCCTCTAAAAGACCACCGGGGGTGACTGGTTGGGGGGGCTATAAAGAACCCACTGTCTGAAGGGGGGGAAGGCATCTATGTAAAAAGTCAATGCTCAGTTACGAAATGCAATTGATTTAAACATATTTGGAAAGAAGGGGGTGTGAGGGAAATGGCGAAGAGTTGGATGAGGTAATTTTTGTTATTTAATCCCTGGGCGTTCGGGCAAAGGGGGAGAAAGGTATAGAAAAGGTAGCGGTTGTATTTGTTTGTACCGGATTCGAATTTCAGGAAAAAGTTTGTCTTGTTGCAAACTCAAGGGGGCGCGAACTGGTACGTAAGGGTAGTGTGAAACAAAAAAATGAGGGGTTAGAGGTCACCAGTTAACGAGAAGCCTCCACGAAGCTGTTAAGGACCGAAGTTAAAAATAATTTGAGGGGAAAATCGTGCAAATACGGTGGGACTGTTTCCTAAGAAAGCTACTATTGTCCATAAACATATTACCGGGGAGAGAAGTCAACCCTTAAGGAAAATTGGGATATACCCAAAAAGGGACGTACAACAGACGCACTTGGGTCCACGTTGGAAAGACCGCCTTTCTATGGGACAAAAAAAGGGTGGTCACTCCCACAGTGGGGGAAGAAAGGAGAAAGCGCACAAACGGTGATAACACTGGAGAACCATTACCACAAGGGTTAAACTCTGGGGAGATAGCTCGTCGGAATGAAAAACACAAAAAGTTGCTGCGAATGCGGATCTGCTGTTGAGGAAAGACGTCAATGAAATGCGTGAAGGTGACCCCCGAAGGAAGGTGGTGACTGCGAGAACGAAACTAAGCTAAGGTTGGATTTTGACATAAAAAAACGGAATTAAAACAAAAACTATAAAACGTACAACCCCAAGGCGTGCTGTCGAACGAGGGGAGGCCACGGGTAAACTGGGAATCGAGGTAAGCGGAGAACCCACAACCTCTTTGGGGGGGGGGGAGGGGTCCCTTACGGGGTCCAGTTCACACGGACCCATGATCAAAAAGATGAAGGACGGAGGAAACCAAAAAAAAATGCCGGGAAGTTTAAATATTTAAAGAGGGCGCGAGTTTAAAAAGAGAAGGGTACAGGGGACCAAAGTGCGGAAGAACAGGAAGATAATATCAAAACAAAACCGGGTATTATTAAAAAGATATAATTTCTTAGACGGAAAGAGATGGGTGCAAGACTTGGGGGGAACAGAGGGAAACCGTCTCCCAAAAATATTGGAGGGGAAAGGCAGTCATTGGTGGTGGTTAGGGTGTCACAGAAAAAATTCTCAGATACAAATTCCGCGTGGGAAGAAAAACTGAAACCATCAAAGCATGGGGAGAAGCTAAAAGCGGGAATTGGAACATAGAGGTCAGTGGGCATCGGTCGCACTAGGGCTTTAAACGTGGGGTTAGGGCGTGCCGTTGGACGCATGGAGTGGTAGACCAAAATGGAAGTGACTGGGAGGGTGGTGCGAAAGGAACGAACGTCGGGGGGCAAAAAACAAGGGAGGGGGAAAAAGCTGAAGAACGAGATTACGGCGCGTCAAAAAGGATGGCCGAAAAATAAGCGCCAAGTCTTTAGGGCAAGGGGAGGGGGTGGGAGCAGAGGACAAAAAGGACCGAAGCGGTTGTCTTGGAGACGACGGTCACCCGAACATTTAAACAATTTCAGGATGGGGGGGGAGGTTCAAACGAGGTGAAAAAGGGGGGGAGAGACAAACTGACAGGGGGGACGAGTCGGAATCCGACGTTCAGGGGGGTTTGGACCAGGGAAATGAAGAAACGTCAGAATGGAAAGAGGATACAAGAAATCAGGGGGATGCGTCTTCCCTTTGGTTCGGAGGACGGGGGGACAAAGAGTTTAGGGGGGAGGAAAGAAGGAACAGTCATAGGGGCACATAACTAGAAGAAACTACCAAGGGACGACCGAAGGGGGGGGGGGCAAAAATATCCAAACCGTTTGTCTAAAGAAGGGAGAAAACAGAGAAGGTGGAAAATTTTTGGGCGAAAAATAACAATAACAAAGTTGTTATACAGAAGCACCCGAAAGAAAGATCGGAACCCTTGTAAAAAATACCCCCCTGAGCAAATATGACAAAAGGTAAAAGGTTATAAGGTTGGGATTAAGAATGTCATGCCTGGTAAATCTCTGTGAAGAAAAAAATCGGGGCGATCTAAAGAGACGGCACATGGCGGGGGTCACTTCACTGACGGAGACACACCCACGAGGGGGTGGTCCCCCTTGGCCTTCGCTGCTTCCTTACAAGATTAGCGGGGTCACCAAAGATGGAAAGGGGGGGTGTCAAGTCACAAAGGAAAGAAGGGACAAGGAGAACGAAGGAGGAACAGGAAGGACCCCAGCTAAGGGAAAAGAACGCCTAACGCCGAGAACGCCAACATTTGGCGTGGTCAAATGTTGAAACAATACGCGGAACTGGCAGGCCCTGCCTACTTTGTGGAGACGCGAGGGGGCCTGACCCGAGAAGGAAAAAGTGAGGAAGAGAAGGACACGCACATGCCTTGGGCTTACAAAAGGGCCAAACAGGGAGATACGAGGCCAGGGTACCTGGACTTTTGGAAATTGTAAAAGAGGAACGGTCAGGGAAAGGTACAAAACACGCCCATTCGCAGCGGCAGCGGTTCTAAACCGAAGGCGCCACAAGCGGGAACAAAGGGTTAGATGCATTTCGGCACAGGGCAAGTTTTTCACTTTGGGTTCAAAGGGAGTCATCCAGGGGGCTGAGATAAAGGGAAAAGGAAAGAATGTGGGAGAAGACTTATTTCCGAAAACAGAGGGGTCCACATCAGCGGGTGAATGAGACATAAAAGTAAATTCAAAGGAAAAAGTGCCATCTAGAGAAGGAATTGAAAGCGGAAGGGGGGGGAAGGGTTGAGAGAAATTAAGTCCGGGTCCTAACAAAACACCGGGTTAATGAACGGCTGATTGGTGATCCGCGAAAGGGGCGGACGATTAGGTTAGGTCTACCAAAATTTCTTAATGAATTGAGAAAAGATAAAAAAAGATGTGAATATTAACAAGGCCGGGGACTGGGCTGTAATGTGTAGCCTAAAATATCATTTTCTACATCCTCTGAAGGGCTTTTACAGACAAGCTTTGGAGGGTAGTAGGGGGGAAAAGAATAACCAAGGAATAATGACGAAGTGACTTGAAGGCTGCTTGTGGATTAGGAAGTATCCGGATTGTCATCTTTTTGGGAGGAAGAGTGTCATAGAAGAGATTAAAATGGGCAAAAAAAGAAATGGGGAGCCCAACATAACCCACAGGTTCGTCAGGTTTGGGGGGGTGTTGTACTAGGAAAGGGAAGAAGTTCACAAGGGCTACTAAGTAGGGTGCAGATTCATGTGTGGTCGACATAAACTGCACATCTCAAAAAAGGAACAATAGGCCACGTGCCATGCATATTTGGGGTGGGGAGGGGGGGGAATGCACTGTTGTAGCGGGGGGGGATGAATGCCAGCGTACATGGTGAGACGTTATCAGAGCAATAGGGGGGAGTGGGAATCAAAAATTCGACCATACCCTGGGACCTTGGAAAAAAGAAGGCAAAAGAGTCAAAACGTCGAACATCCATAGAACAAAAAAGGGCTAGGCCTCACCCGAGGAGAAAAATCCCAACCAAGAGAGGGGCAAAGTTATGGGGGGAGGGTGTTCAGGAAAAAGTATAAGTGGATCGCCTTGGGGCACAGGGAAATTTCCACGCAAGTTCGCAAGATCACGGGTTCCAGTCCCCGCATAGGGACGGGGTCGGGAGATTTGCGTTGGGTGGAGCTTAGAACGCAGATCAGAAGGGGGAATCAACATAAGCAAAACCCCCTGTTTAGGGTTTGGGGGGGGACTCCATGACACCTTAAGAGAGAAAACGGGAAAAAAAAGGATCAGTTGATTAAAGACAGGGTATGGGTCCGGGAACCTCTATAGTCTGGGGTAGGTGGTAAGGAATAATGAAAAGTTGCCGGCCAAAACAAAGAAATTCCCGGTGGGCTGACTAAATTAAGGATGGGTATTAAACCGGGGTGCTTGGAAAAAAAGACCTAAGGTGCAAAAAGAAGGGGGTTTCAACGGGGGGCAGGGTGGATTCGGAGTAGAACGGGGAAGGGAAAGAAACCAAACTGTTCAAGAAAAGGGCAATTCACTCATGTAGCGGTTACTTAGATGGAAGAGGGGTAAGGGGGGCGAAATGTACTGTCCGATCATCCCATGGGAAAAAGGTTCAGGGTTCTAGGGTAGACGCCGGGAATCATTGATGGGGTTGTGGCACTTCCTTCCCGTTTGGGAAAAAAAAAGACTGAGATAGGGGGGAAAAAAAACAAAAGTGGTCTGAAAGACGGTTGTTTTCCAAGACAATGCAGAGGTGGGCTCACTTTTTTTAGAAAGATAGAGGTGGGGAGGATTCTGACTTGGGGGAGTTTGGGGGTGGTTGGTTGTCAGAAATGGAAAAATCACAAGAACAGTGGGTGGGGTCATTGGAAAGATCTTGCTCAGATAACATTAAAAAAAAAGTGTTCGGGGTACTCACGAATTTAAAGGTTAGAAATCAAAATGGGTGCTTGGGAATAACGTTGGGATCGCCCCAGGGGGGGGGTTTCTGGGGGTATGGAGGCAAAAGTATTCACCAGAGGGAGGGGGTTTCAACCAGCAAATCGGGGAGATTAGGAGTGGTCGGGGTCCCCAAAACCAAAAAGGATCGGGGACGGTTGTGTCACGATCCAGATCCTCAGGGAAACCTATGGGAAAAAAATAAAAAAAGAAATATCCGAAAGGGGAGGTGGGAAAATTTTGATGAGGCTCTGGTAAGCAAAAGGACAGGGCAGGGCCTTACGAAAAATCTCAAAATAATAAGAAAGGGAAGAGCTGTTGAGGAGGCTGGAAAACTTCCCGGAGGGGTCTGACTAAGTGATGTGGTTGCGCTGGTATGTCGGGGGGACCCTAGGCGGGATCGGGGGAGGGGAAAGGAAATTTAGAATAAAGTTTGTTTTTCTCCTGAAGGAAGAATACGATCTCCCAGGTGTGACCTGGATTTGGGGAAAGTGGTAGGTTTCCGGGAAGGAGGCTACCAGATTAAGCGGAGTAATTGTTCCGGGTTATTAACGGGTGAAGTCCTAATGCAAAAAGGGTCACAAAAAGGTTGGAGAAAGGAAATATCAAGAGGAAGGGACGGAGTGTGGGAGTAAGCCGTTGGTAGGCCGTGACCATTCCGATAAGTATTTGGGGGTACTACAGGGGTTCCACAGGAGAATGGGAAAGACAGGAGAACAAAAAGCCCAAGTGTTAACCGCGGTCAAAAACCAATTGCAGCACATAGATTATCTGTACTTCAAAAAGGCAAGGGGACGAGTTAGAAGGGGGGGAAAGCAGAAACAGCGTCAGAGGACATCGGGTATCAGGGTTGACCACATTGTGGTTCAAGGTTATCTGAGAGGGGGAAGGGGAGTGGTCAGAGGAAAGAATTATCCATAGAGAAAAAAAACAAACGAAGTAGGAGGGACAAGAGAGAGAAAAGATTGGATCACTAAAACTCTGAGCACTACAACAATTGAAGTCAAAAAAAGAGGTGACAGATTAGAAAAACAGGGAAAATAACAGGTAAATTGTCAAGGCGAGACACTAACCAGTGGTCCCCTCGTGGCCATTAAGTTGAAGGGCCCGATAATCACGGAAGTTAAAAGGCGACGGGAAAAGGGTCTTGTTGTAGAGAAACCATCCTTCGTGGGCCCCCGAATAACACTACCTTACGAGGAGGCATCAAGCAACTTAACAAAAGAATGAAAACGGAGCGGGGCAGAGGAGACATTTTGTGACTTCAGGAATGACCGGAGTACACCGTACGTCCATAATAGGGGAGAGAATGACCGGGGAACATCCTTCATCAGAACCGAAGAAGAAGAAGGGGAAAACGCGTTTGATTGCGATGGGCAAGGGACTTTGACCAAACAAATGTATGCAGGATGACTTCAAAAATACGCTCCGGAAAAAGAAAGTCCAACTACAAGCAAGAAAAAGAAAAAGGGGGGGAGGGAGGGCCGCAGGAAGGGGCCCTAGACCTAAAGATAGAAATGTCCCCGGAAAGCGAGATTTTGTAAGGGAGTACTCAAAGAAGGGGAAACTGCACCAGGAGAAGGGAAAGGTTAAAAAGAATAATGCACGCGGAACAAATAAGACTTGGAAGAAAAAACGGGACTGGCTACACTGATCAGTTAACAAAGGGGACAACGAAAGAGTCAGTAACTTCCGACAACGAGCGGGCGACTCGGAAACGAGTTGCAGGGATGGAAATCCGGCGAGTACTTGAGGCGCTACACCCCAAAAAAAGGTGGGAGAGAAACGGATCAATAAAACGGGGAACGCATCAGTGAAACTAAGGAGGGGGGAGAACAAAAAAAGGGTGGGTACTGGGCACTAGGTGGAAAGAGTCGGGTTAAGGAACCTGTTCGGGGAGACCTGTTATGAAACCCGACTAACAACAGGACGCCTTTAAAACGAGAGGGGAGACAAAACCAGGCACCAGCAACTCGGAGTTGAATGAAAAAACGGTGGAAAAGAAGGGGGGGGGGGGGGGTAAAGAAGAGCTCGCTTTTGAAAAATACGGGAAGTCCTTGACAAAAAAAAGAATACAGCGCAAATGACAACCGAAAAGAACCGGACTTTAGGGTGGATACGGAAGGGGTTCACGTCACGCCTCTTCAATCCTAATGGGGTCGCAATAAAATCGGCTCCAAAAAAGAAGTACTATGGAAAAGACTGAAGGGGGGGAAGAAAGGTATACTACAGAAGAAGATCCTTACCTGGAATAAGAAGGATTGGGAAAATCGAGGAACAGAAACAAAAGTAATCATTGGGTTATCAGAAAAAGAAGGTCGGGGGGGCGTCAAAACAGAAGAGGGTCAGTACCAAAAACCGGAACAAAGGAAAAAAGAAGGGATCACGACATGGAAACCGGCGAGCAAACTCACAAGGGCAGAGTCTAAGGTTGATCTCTTAGATGAAAGAATGGCGCCGCAACAGATTGAAGGGGGGGGGTGACGCGAATGAATGGCCACAGGTGAAAATAAGGCGTCGGGAAGAAGTCAACAAACACGAAAACAGACGAAGGAAGGGTGAAAGAAAGGGCGGGAGGAAAGTTGACCTACGGGAGGAGTGGGAAATCACGGCTGGCAAAGTAAAAACTGGGAGTAATCAGAAACCCTAACAAACTTGGGACACGCGAATGGGTGGTGTGAAATGGAAAGACATCAGTTCGACGGGAAAGAACCGCAAACAGTGTCGAGGGCTTTGCAGGGTTCGGGTGGTCCCGCTGACGTTCTTCTAACCATGGGGTGAGAGGTTGTGGTTGGGGGAACTAAAAACATATCCAAGTCTCTTGACAAAGAAAATGATAGAAAAGCTTGAAAAAAACTACCCATCATTCCAAAAAGCATTCTCTAAAAGGAAATCACAAAAAACCCGAAAAAAGGTTCAAGTCGCCGCGTTTGACTCTCACGGGACAGGAAGGGGCCGACAGAAAACGAAGAGAAAGGAGGTCGGATACATGGAAGATAACCGTTAAAGCTGCAAAACAATACCCACACAAAATTTTGGGGGGTGGGGGTTCTCAACCATTAGGGAAAATTAAGAATCAAGACGATGTATGGGTAAACTTAAAATAGGCCACGCACAAAATCTAACCCATCACAAGGGGGAGACACTTGTAAGGGAAAAATACCAAAGGTAGGACAACACGAAAAGAAGAGAACGGGGGGGCATCGGTTGGGTTAAAAAACCTAACCGAAAAAAAAAAAAAAAGGTACAAATCCCAGGTGAGAAAGGTACAGAAAGTTATAACACACGGCCTTGGGAGCTCTTAGCAGGACCGAAGAAACTGTACAGAACAGAACTCACCAATAGGGGGTTATGGCGGGTGTTTTAAAGGAAGTAAACGACCGGGGGGGTCTGTAGCCACAGGAAGTAATCACGCCGTCCTCGGAATACAAACATTACAAGAAGAAAGGGGAGGGAATAAAGGGCTTTTTGTACCCTTAAAGGAAGCAGAGCCACGGGCCCAGGTCAAGCGTAAAGAGCAACTTTTGGGAAAAAGTGTAAATTGGGGGCGGCGTACTCACAAGGTGAATAAAATGAATTCCTACTAGTGCAAAGAGATTTTACCACCAGGGGGGGTGAAATAAAACGTCATACGGCGGAGGAAAGAACACATTGAAGGGGTATTCCCGTTAGTTTGCCCAAAGGTGACTGCACAGAAAACAGTAAAAAGAGGCACGAAGGAAAAGAGTACGGAAGACCCGGGGTGTGCAACTCTAGGGTGCCGAAGGAGCAACTTCACGACAGTTCGAAAGTCACGGCCGGGGGGGGGGGGGGGAAAATGGGGGGCCTGAGAATGAAAGTTACCCAGTAAAACAGGGAAGGAAGATCGACCGGGATGCCAGGAACTGCAATGGGGGACATGGGGGAATGTGCCAGGAGAGGAATCGTTAAGTAGCTCGTGTAAAAACTGAAAACTCGCACAAAGTTGGCAGACCACACAGGATGGGAGGGGTGTTTGCCTGGAAGTATGTTAAAAAATGGAAGTCACGTCCAAACTTGGGGGGTATTGCCTTCGGCTTTGTAATGGGGGGGACGTGTTAGGCAGACGGGTAGGGGGGGGACGAAATAAAACCGGCAAGAAAGCTGAAATTAAAGGGTGGGACATAACAGGAAAAAAAAAATGTAAGTTAGGAAGCTAATCTTGGGTAAAAGAAGAGAGGGGAAAGCAAGGAAAAAAATCCGTGTGTGGGTGTGACTCAACAGCGAAGAACGTCTGCAAAAGGTGGACTAAGTGAAGACAGCTAAAAAACTATAGGAAGGGAAATACACCAGCTATTTCAAGAAATTTCAAGTTTAGACAATGATTAATTGTAAGTCGTGACATATTTTGAGACAGGTTATTGAAATCTGAATGGGGGTGGGGAGGGTGGCCAAGAATGGGGGGGGCGGATGGGGGTCTGTGTTCGAAAGAAAGGTCCTAACCTGTGAAAGTGGGAAAAACTTGATCGATTATGAAAAAAGGTTTGAGCTGGGGCAATGGGGGGCACGGAGACAGTGGCAATTTGGTTTTATGGGGGGGGAAAACCATAAAAAAATGAGGGTAGCGGGGCGAACAGTTAAACGCGAAAACAGTAGTCAAGAACGCAGGGAAGGACCAAATTTAAAAATTCTTTACAGAGTAATCTTCAAACATTATTAGGCCGCACAGGAAGGAAAGAGACGCATTTCCATAATGGGCAGACTGTCAAAGGTCTGTCGGAGGCCTTTGGGCCACTAAAGACACAATAAGAAAAGGCACAAAGAGGAAAAAATGAGGGGACCAACAGGTGGGGAGAAAGGCAGGGGGATAAAAAGTCCCAGCGGAAAAATCCTTTTTCAAAAAAAAAAAAAAATTAATAAAAGGAAAGAAGGGGGAGATGAGAGTACTCTGCACCATGAAAGGGCACGCCGTCCTCTTTTAGGAAGATGGGGGCACGCCCGAATGAAAAAAAAGAAAGGCAGGAGGGTGAAAACTGGGCCGCGTAAAAACCGAAGAAATTCAAAAAATCCAGGTTGGATTGGGGGCGAGTCCAGCGAAACTGGAAAGGCAAAAGCAAGAAAAATACCGGACACGCCAAACTGACCATAAAAAAGAGCGGCCGGAAGTGTTCAGTACCGCTGGTGGACCCAACCGGGGAAGGCAGGGGGTGGACAATGAAAAAACCAAAATTGGGAAATAAATCGAAGTTTAAGAAACTGAAAAAAAAACCAGAAGGCGGACATTTCAGAAATTGAAGAGGGCGGACGCAGGTGAAGGAAAGGTGTAAAAACAAAAGCTTGGCATGGCCAAGCCATCAAAAAAAAACAACGAGGGAAAGAGAAGATCGTGTACATTCAAAAAAATGGGTTGACAAGATTTGGGGTGAAAACAGGCAAAAAAGAAAGAGGGTCGGAAATATGATCAGTACTGGTTGGGACAGGACCTAAGAAAGGAAGGCTATAGGAAAAGGGACGTGGGGAAGGAACTACGGCCCTCCAAAAAGGGCGGGCTAGGAACATCGGGAATTTAAACATAAGCTTGGTAACGGTTCCGAAGCTCAAAGGGGTAAACAGGAATGCTTGAGTCAGGGTGACGTAAATGGTCGCATGTATGAATTTGCAACCAAGGAAAAAGTAAGTACTGGCCTTTGAAAATGGGGGGTGGAAATTAAAAAAAAACAGGCAGGAGGGGGAAATGGAACTGGGCTGGAAAGGAGAAACGACAATTGTAGCGGGAACAAGAATGCAGAAAGGGAAAGGGGGGGGAAAGAGAAAAACACACGGGAATGTTTGTGCACGATGGGGGAGTAAAATCGGGCTAAACAGTCGGCAAAGGCAGTGTTGAAGGGGGGGGGAAATTACTGGAGAAAAATGTCAAAGGGGAGAAGGGTTGTGGGAGGGCGAGTTGATGACAACGTGACGGTCCTACGAAGAGGCATACCGGGGAAAAGTCCTTTGTTCTTTACAATGCCCCGTAGAGTCAAGGAAAGAAAGGAAATAGGGAAGCAAGAATCCATTGGGGGGATGCCAATTACCGTTCGATGGTCTGGGAAGGGGACAAATACAAAGGTAAAGGCAGGAAATAACATAGCGAAGGGCAAAGGGACAAGGGGAGCGGCCGCCTTCAGCAAGCCACAACCGTGAGAAGAAAAAAGTAAAAGACACAGCGGGATGATTTGGGATAAACAAAGAAGAAAACCCAATGGAGAAAATAAACCCCGTAAGGTAAAAATCTGCCCCTAAAATACAGGAAGCAATATTTGGGGCAAGAAGGGGATTGTGAAAAAAATTGAGGGGGAAGGGCA
>Ga0179593_1694758_pt1 | contig 23486 bp, 21 predicted proteins | sample CZODoug2_1_08_16_FD_185931 | JGI IMG/M metagenome (GOLD analysis project Ga0179593, IMG submission 185931) | Vadose zone soil fungal communities from Angelo Coast Range Reserve, California, USA - CZODoug2_1_08_16fungal (PacBio error correction) | ecosystem: Environmental > Terrestrial > Soil >...
GGCCGGAAGGTGGCAAGTTGACAACATAGGACTTTTATCACTGGAGAGAAAACAGTTTCAGAAACAAGAGCATCAAAGGGGGATGGGCCTGAAACGAGCGGGAGAGGAAGGAAACATGAACGGCAAAGGAACCTTTCTAGTGAAATACGAGAAGAATGGGTGGCCGAAGGAAAAAGATTGGAGCAACATGGGTCTTCTCGAGAAGGACGTCATAAAGGGGGGGTAAAGATAGGGACGGGGTACAGGGTTTTTCGGACAAATGACCAACCCAAAGAGAAAAAGCTCGCTGCAGACATGGAAAGAATACACCACCAATTAGTTGGCTCAATAACTTTATTGCGGGGTTAAACCTAAAGGAAGCTTTTCCTTTCCCAAGACGAAAGAAGGGAGGCAATTGTCATAGGGCAAAAAAAACCACAGAAAAACGGGAGCCAAGTGCATCACATCCGCGATGAACAAGGCAAGATTTGTCGGGGAGAAGTAGAGGGTGTCACGGCGGGGGGGAGGAGATGACGTGGGTTGCGCCCTGCTTGAAAGGGGAGAACTTAGGGTCAAAGATGTTTTATAGACTGCGAGCCACTAACTGGGGGGGCAAGAGTCAAAATGAGGTAATCGGGGAGCAAGGCATGCTCCGAACCAGACATAGAAGGGGTATAAAAGGTATCTACGAAATGGGCTGTAGTCTACCTATGAGGGGGGCAAGCGCTAGATCCTTTAACGGGGGGGCGGCTGGATGAAGAACAAATAACGAAAAAAGAGGAAGGGAAGGACGTATGAAGGGGAGAAGATGAAAAGCTCAATTGTGCCAAGAGCGAAAACCATCGTTCAAGCGTAAAGAAAGAAGGGGGGGAAAAGATTCAAAAAAGGGGGGAAAGGGGGGAAAAAAGGGCGTAATTTTCCTATCCGAGAAATCCGGCAGAGCCACGTTAAGGCCGACAATACAGAGATTGAGACAGAACTTATACAAACGGCGGCCACCAATACGAGCAGGGGCAGCTGAGGGGACTTTGGTGTACTCGTGGTCGACGAACCTCTAACATCCATTAGGCTTCGCTACGAGAGAAACAACAACCCATCCAACAAGGACCAAGGTCCGACACGAGGCTAGGAAGGGGGGCTAGGGGCGGGGGGGCCCAATCTTGTATTCTATGAATCGTTTGCTCTATTTTTAACTGATTAACAGTCGGGGGGGGGGGACAAAGGCTACCTACCATCTGAGACCATTCTGGGTCTAGGGGAAAAATTTCCCCAACAAATATAGTTGGCGGACCCGCACAGGGGCCGGTGGCGATAATTGGGGGTCCGACTGTCCTGTCCATACGTGGGCCAGAGACGCAAACCCAAAGGGACGACAAACAAATCCAGGGTGACGACATCAATCAACGATCTGGAAGTCGGACCATGGGGACGGAGCACGTAAACAGACATCTTCTTCGAATAGTCAGCCCATAACAAGGTAACAAAAAAAACCCAAGGTTAAGTCATTCTTCCGGTATAGAAATCGATCCGATTCTGACGAGACGAGAAAAAAGCCTCAGGAAATCCGGCTGGAAAAAGGGAAAAAAAATGCGGCCTGGGAGAGCGGGTTTACCACCGGGGAGGAAAAAAGGGGGTGGCAGGACTTCCCCATCATACCACGCACCGCACCGCCACCGTGGGGGTTCCATAAAATAAACACGACCTGGGGAAGGGAGGAAACACCTGGCAAACCCAAAGGGGGAGGGAACATTGTTCAATAGTTTTCAGGTGGGGGCATACGGCCATCAGGTGAGTTGCACTCAAGGAGCGCAGTCTAGGGGGGTCAGTCCGGAAGTCTCTGAAGAGGCCGGGCGAAAAGTGGTGGGGCGAGAAAGCTAGGGTGGGGGGGTCCATTTGGGATAAAAAATCGGGGTCGACACATCACGGTTTATACGCAGATGAGAGCTGTTGAAGAGGGACGGGGGGGGCTCACACCCAATCACAACTATGGAAGCGGTTTTTATGCACGAACAGAAAACTCGGACCCAATTCGAAACGACCGGGCCGTCTTTAAAAAATCGGGGGGGTATGGGGTGGGGCATTAAAAGCTGACGAAGTGCATAGCCTTGCATCCGTCCTAAAAAAGGAAAAGTACTGGACAATAATACGTGGGGGCAAGTGCCTGATTCAGTATCCGGTCAGAATCTGAGAATGAAATTGATGGAAAAAGGGGTTGTGGGGACTTCAACACCCCTGAACTTCGTTGGAAGCCTTCCCTAATTCAAATCATCTCAAAGGAGTCGAAGGAAATAGGAGGAAGGGAAGGAGGGGCTTCTTAAAGGAAAACGAGTACTTTGGGACGTGGTTTGGCCAAGAACGTTTAAGAGGACAAAGGGATGTATTTTGAAGGCGCATACGCCAAAGGGATAGAAGAAGGAAGTGAGTACAGTTTATAAGGGACAAATGCTGGGAATCAAAGGATATCACTTCGAATACGACAGGTGGGGGCAATAACCACGTGCGAAAAGAAGAAGACGAAGTCAGGAAAAAGAAAGACATTGATTGGGGTGAAAACTTTTGGCGGGTGGAGGTGGCATCCACGCAGTAATAGTTTTGTGCAAGTGATTAAAGAGAAGAAAGATGAAAGGTTTCCGCAGGAAAACCCCGAAGTCACGCTGAAACAAGGGCACAACGGATGGCTGGAGCTGGGGCGAGAAACTAATCAGAAATCCCAGAAAAAAGCTTAGAAAAGGTTTTGGGCATGGGAACATAGACCTCATTGGGAACTTAAGGACCTGGACAGGGTGTTTTTAGTTCCAAAGAAGGATTACTGAGGAGCAAAAAATGAAAAAGATGGCCGTGGAAGGGACCGGGGTTGACCAGGTTGTAAAAAAAGAGGAGTTGGTGGGGCAGAAAAGACTGGAGGGGAACCCCGGGGGTCGTTGAGTCACGTGGAGGAGGGGAGGTTGGCAGCAAAGGCATATTTGGCGGGTCACGAGAGTCGACGCTTTAAATTGGAAACGCGACGCGGAAGGGTCTTAAATTCAAAATCAACGGGGAACGGCCGCGGGGGCGTATAGGCCCTCGGGGGAGAGAACACAGGGCTTGGGTTGTGTTCGAGGAGCTATGTCCGTTTAGACCGATGGGTGTTTAGGGGCGACGGCGATATAGTACTCTAGAGAAAAAGATAGGGGGTAGTTATCTATGGGGTTGGGGGGGAGTAGGGGTTTGGGGGGAGCCTGCTTGGGTAGGGGGGGGGGGAGCTTGACGGAGGCAAAGTTGGGACAGGAAGTTTTAAAGTCCGCCACCCCAAGGGTCTTGGGTTAAAAAGGGAGTGTTTGGGGAAAAAGGGGCGCTGTGGCGGTCGAAAGGGAGGGGGAAGTTAAGGGGAAAAAAGGCACCTGTTGGTAATGCGCACGATCTCTGTCACAGAAATCGAGGAAACGCCGGGCCACGAATAAAAAAGGGCAACAGAAACAGAGTCGCCCCTAAAAAAACGGACCGTAAATTTTTCGTGTGTTTGGGGGTGTGGTGGAAGAGTAACTAAGGAAAGAAGGTGGGGGGGAAATGCCAGGGGGTTGTAGAGGTGAGGAAAGAAAATCGGTAACAAAAAGAGCTCCACGTCCAATCTCCGCGGACCGGGTGGGGCAAAATGTGTAAGGGAGGCCCGGGGCACGGTGGGAAAATGTAGTGAGGCGGTCAAGGTTACCGGGGGCCTAGGGGGGAAAAAGGTATTTGAAATGCACCTTCCTGGAAATCCGCCGAAATTGGAAAAAGAAGGGATTTGTGATAAAGAGCGATGCAAGAGCTGGTTTCATCGAGAACTTGCCAGCGGAGGGGGAAAAAGTCTTCCAGGTAGAGATTTGGATATCGCATGTGGTCATTGAACAATAAAGTGGGAAAGGAGTCTACGCTATCAAAACACTGGCGTCGAAAGCCTATACGGATGTAGACGGTATCTCTTCCAGAATGTGTGAGACGTGGGGTAGTGTTGTGGATATCGGGGGTACATAGAAAAGGAAAACCCGAGAGTAATTTCTCCGGGGGGGGGCTAAATTTTCGACGCGAGAGTCATCCACGACGGGGGTGATAAGGTCAAAGGGTGGGGGAGAAAATGACGACACCTTAATAAAATAAACAGCAACTGCTGGATAGGATAACCTCGTAGGTGGATGTCCCATGCGGGGTGTGGTGGTACCTGGGGAAGAGGGACGCGTGGGGGGGGAGAGGGACAAGAAAGGGACAGTCCTCTATGACGTTTGAAGGTCAATCCTCAGGGCACGGGAAGAATAAACGAGGTCAAGGGTTTATCTAAGACAACATGGGGGGCAGATGTACCAACTTGTATCATGAATGGGTGAGGAGGAAGGAGGTGTAGTGAAAGTGGGAGTGGAGTCAAGAAACGCGGGCACCCTTTCGTCTAAAAACATGCTGAAGGGGGGAAGGGAAAGGTGAGAACTTTTGAGGAACATCGTATGATCCAATTGGCCCATTTACCGGGAGTTCAGGAAATCGAAAAGTGAATGGGGGGGGAAAACACTCAGGTCCTCTCAGAAAAAAACCGTAAGGGTCACCCTGACTAGTTCGTGACTCAATGAAAGACGGTTTTCAGGGACCAGGAGAACAGTTAAGACACTGGAACAGAGGGGGAAACGGAAAGCTCTCACAACAAACGGGGAAAAGGAGATTTTAGGAGACTTCCTAAAAAGTCGTCATGGAAAGCCCTAAAAATGCCGGAGAAAACAGTGTCAGGTGCGTCAAAGAAGATCAGGCACGAATATCAGGTAGATGCGACCGACAACTCAAACCAAGGGGTTCCAGCTATTCCATTAAAGGTCCGACCTGGTTTCGAGGGGAAGGTAATGTGGAACAATTGTCTCCTACGAACTGTGAGCAAAAAGGTGCGAAAAAACTAGAGACCGATCCTTAAAGGGGGGAAATTCGAACGACAGGGGGAGGGGAATCAAAAGATCGCTGCACTTGAAAAAATTAAAGGCCAGGGATGACACACAAAGTATTGGCAAAAGGAAGTGGGAAGGGGGGGAGGATTAGGGGGGAAGAGAGGGAACGGGCCCTATAGAAAGAGGGGGCACGTAAATGTTGTACCGACATCGGCCGGACTCCCGATCCAATGGGAACATCACAAAGGGAAGGGGGTCAAAAACCAGACTCCAAGGAAAAGGCGGGATAACGTATCAAACCTACTCTTTGTCAGCGGGCCCGGCTACTTGGGGCCGCACTGAGGAAGTCGAACTTTGGGGGGACGGACAATTTATGGTGGTGGGCTAATCTGAAAAAAAAATTAAGGTGCTTGGGGGGGAGAAAAACTAGACCCAAACCTATAGAAAAGAGAAAGTCTCACCGTAAGATCGACGGGCTCAAAAATAGGCAATAACGAGCGGGAACAGAAAAAGAGTGGTTTTTAAAAAAAAAAAAGAGAAGCCGTGGGCTTCTGGGAATTACAGCACCGCCCGAAGAGAGTCATTTTATGAAAAGGCCACCTAAGGGGAAAGGGGGGGGAGAATCCGGAAAAAAAGAAGAAAAAAGCTAAGCTGACGATCACACTGATGGTGAAACTATTGGCGGAAGTCAGAGCTGGGAGGATGGAGAGAGAACCTCGGAAGGAGGTAACAGGCACTTAAAGAAAGAAAGAACCTCATTAGTATCTGAAGCCTAAAAAACGGCGGACCAAGTAGGTGCAGCGGCATAAGGGGGACTGGGGAGCTCGTTGGTGGAAGGGGGGAAGTAAAAAAAAAGAGAGCTGCAAACATCTGGAAACTAGGAGAAAACAACCAAACAAAAAAAAAAAAACAAAAATTTTACGGTCACCAAGGCAAGGGGGTCGACTGTGGTGGTTGGAAAAAAATGGGGGAATTCTATTTACAATACGTTGAAGAGGGCACAGGGAGAATCATGGCGCATGGAAAAAACAAGGGGACAAAAGAATGCAAAAGTGCGGGATTGGGAGAGCCTTGTGGAAAGACTTCAAAAAAGACGCTGCCGCCCAGCCATGGGAGACGGGAGAGAAGGGGTCTTTCCAAAAAAGGACGACCATCCTGCGACTAAAGACAGGACAGCAAACAACTACCAGACGGAACAATCGATCACGAGAGGAAGTCTCACCAGAGGGTACTATCTCGAGGAGCAATCAAAAACACAATGCGGCTGGGGTCAAACGGCATAGAAGCCCAGGCACGGGGGAACAACCCAAACCGCGTGGTAATCTCAATCTAAAAACGGACCTGGGGGAGAAATCGGAATGGGGAGGTATATAAGGAGAAGAAAGATTCGGCGGGTAAGGGTAAAAAAAGAGTCGTAAAATTCTACTCCCTCTGGGGGGGCGGAAAAGGCAGTGGAGAAACAACACCTTCCGAAAAGACACGGACTAGGCAGGGTTCCTCGGGGGGGGGAAAACAACGCTAATTAAAACACCCACTCGGAAGGTCCACAGGGGACAGCAGTATAACAAATTGTGGGGGCATCCGGTAATCAGGGAGGTGGATCACAAATAAAGAAGGGAGGTACTGGGGAGGAAAAGGAGTCCTCGGGACGTCCGCTCGGCACACTTTATGGCAGCACCCGTGTGCGAGTGGGGAAGGCGATCTTCGTTCTTGGGGGTGATAAAAAATCGGGGTCGATAAATGTTGTCAAGGAAAATGGATTTAAAGAAGGGACAGGAAGCTCACACCGAATAGGGGGAAGAAGACTGTGTATGGGGGGGGGAAGAACACAGCCAACCGAAACCAGGAGTGCAACCGTCGCGGCCCAAAAAGCGGCCTGTTGAAAAAGAATACAAGGGGGGGGGGGAAGGAGTTGCGTGGAAATTCTATCCTTGGATGATTCAGCATCGAAGGCTAAGTAAGGGACAAAAGAAGACGTGGGGCTCCATGGAGGAAAAATTCATAGCCGGTCAATCAACTTGTAAGGGCTATAGTCACCGGGGGGGGGCTTCAACACAAAAAAAACGACAATACAAGGAAGAAGGTTTTCAGTGGGACCGCCTAAAAGAGGGAGGATCGAGAATCAACAACAACTTCTGGGTAAGGGGAATCGGTCCTTGTCCTGTTAATGGTAAATGGTGTGACCGGTTTCTAAAGACATTGATTGGGAAGAGTTGACAGGGAAAAGAAGTGGACCGGAAACAGAAAAGGACTTCATTGTTCCATATGGATCAGGCTTGAAGGAGAAGAAGGATATTCTAGGCTGGGGCAGGTTAACGAACGAAAGAAAAAGCGTATGTCGGACACCGAAAAGGGGGCCGGAGATTACGAGACGTTGCACTGGGGTTAACGGTTTTATGAAAAATCAAAAAGCAGTCCATATGGCAAGTGGGCGGGGGGTTGAGCTTTGACAGTGGAAAGAACCTCCCGGAAAGCGCGGTGAAACCATTGTTCAGATGTTGGGGGGGGGGGGATAGAGGGGGAAAAGCTACGAACGACTAAAACAAAAAAGCAAGCCAGGGGGCCATAAGGGGGCACTGATTCGTACAGGCAGAGCGGGGGGATGAAAAAAGGGAGCAACGGCCTATAATGAAAATTGGTCCCAAGAGCCTAGTGTAGAGGAGTCCCCCAAGGGGGGTGAATATTCTGGAGGTTGTACACTGGGGGTGGGATTTTTTTTCAGTCGGGAGCGGTTAGGTAACGGGATTAACAAATTACTGGGGGGGGCCGGTCCTTTGATGATGGGGGAATTGGGGGGGAAAGGACAATTATGAGACTTTTGCAACCCGGGGGAAAGCGCTTGAAATTGGGAAAGACGAATCTTCAGGGTGGCGTATATTCGGAATCCAAAACTCACGGGGGATCCTCAGTGAGGAAACCTGCGGCGGGGGTGTGGTTCCATTTTAGGAGAAAATGAAAAGTAGACCGCATTGTCTTTGTTTATTGCCAGAGGAATAGTAACCCGAGAGGTGAGGGACAGAACCGATCGAGGGGCAGGAATTTGATGCTGTCAAATACGGGGATGGTGGGGGAGGGCTGCAAATTTGGGGATTGTTAGGGGATGGAGGCTCCCGTGAACAGCAGAAACATCTGCGAAAAAGGGCGCAAGGTGCTTAAAAAAAGGAGGCAGATGTTTGTGGGGGACGATCGAGAAAATGCTGTCGAAATCCTTGAAGGGGGGAAGTGTGGTCGTCTCCTGGGTTCTGCAAGGATAAGGTCTTCCAGCGGACCGCGTAAATCGAAAAGACCACATGGGGGGCCCCAGAAAACAGAAGAAGCACAGGTCGCCGACGATAAAGTGGGGAATGTCCTTGGGGGGGGGGGGGGGTGGGGTTGTACTCCTCGTAAGCCAGAAAATAAGGGGGGGGGGGGCCGTGAGATGTGTATGAGCAACGGTCAGCCAACCTAAGGGGGGGGGGGGGGGGACAAATTCAATTACAGCTTCCTTTTTACTTTGTCCTTAGGGAAAAGAGGCTTTCCGGGTAAAATATCACAGGTTTAATGGGGAAAACGACCGTGCAACGGGACGTTAAAAAAAAAATGGTAATTCCGGCGTGGACCAATCCCGCCAGAATCTTGTTCAAACAAAAGGGTTGTGATTAAGAAGGAAAGGCCAATTTTTTTAAACTTAGGACCGGAGGGGGGCGTCCAGGCCGGGATAAAGAGGATTCGTTCAACAGAGCAGCAGGGACTTCCAAAAGGGAAATCAAGTTGCCAGCTACAGAAAAACTAAGGGGGCGTACACTCAACGATGAGTTAAGGGGAGACACGGTAGCATCAAATTGAGGGAGGGGTGAGAGATATTGTTCTGTGGTATATCGGTTTAGAGGGGCAGAACCTAACAGGAGATTCTGGGGACCCACCGCCTCAGGGAAAAGCCCGTATCTAAAAAAGAGGGGCCAACGTTGCGGAAACATTTGAGGAGGGAGAAACCACCTTAAGAAAGAAAGTCCGCCCTCTCTCAAAAGGCGGGTCCAGGAACCCCTTAACTTGAAAAAGGGGGATTCTTGTGAAAGAGGCTTGGTGATGGTTGAGGTGGAGAAGGGAGGCCGGCGAGAGGGAGGCTCAAAAAAAAAAACTGGAAACGCTGCCGCGCGCTTGGGAAGGAAACGACGGGAAAAGGGAAGGAAGAAACGGACACTCAGAAGAGGGAAAGGACTTGAAAAAACTACTTGGTTGTGGGAAGCCGTCTTGGCCACTAAAAGGGCGCGAGAGTTGGCGGAATTGGTGACAGTCACCACCACCTGGGGAAACGGGAGCGCCAACAAAAGGAGTCGGTCTCTACCTTCAAGGACTCACGCCGAAAAAAGCGCTTATCAGAAAAAAATTAAATATCTCGGAAATCGACACAGGAATGTTTCATCGCCGCATTCTCGAGATACCCGAAGGAAAGGGAAAAAAAGGAAAGGTCAAAATGATCTTCTTACCTTATAACTGGGTAAGGGGGGGGGAAGGGACAGATAACTATGAAGAAAAAGTTAGGACTGGGGCCAGAACATCTCAACCACACCGAGGAAAAGAGAAATAAAGGGGAGGTCGGAAGGGGAAGAAGAGTTTTCAAAGAAGGAAAAATACTCATATATCGGTCTCCGAAAAAAAGTCAATCGGAGATACAGGAAAGCTGGAAGAAACGCGCCGAAGAGGGATTACTTTTTATACAGGGCCCTGGTGCAGGGGGGATGAAAAAAAACGAGGGTAATTGGGGGTGTTTAAATTGGTCATATTTCTCGGTGGAAAATACGCGCACTAACCTAGCGAAGGGGGGGTGGACTCTACTAAAGGGGTGAAAAGGTTTTCTATCACTTAGCATTCCGCAACTCGACTCATGAAAGATGTCCAGAGTGGAAACCAAGGTGTTGAATTAAGGGGGGGGAGGGGAGGATTTTCACAGTAAAAGGGGAGATGTGTCCTTTCACGGGGGACGTAGCGCAGCGGGAGATTGGGTCCCAGAGGACCGACTCAGGGAAAAAACCAAGGTAACCAACAAGGAAAAAGGGAAAACAGACTCAAAATGTTTGTTGAAATATACGCGGTTTGAAACGGAGATTCTCTTAGTGGGAGACCCCGGCTGCAAACGAAAAAAAAGGGGGGCAAGTCACCTTCTTCGGTTTTAGGAGGGAGTGTTCGTGAAAAGGGGTGGGGCAAGAAGGGCGGGAAAGAGTTACTTTATCGGGGGATGCTCATGCTCCAAAAAAGGATAGAAGGAGAAACACAAATGACATGAAGCGACCGCTCACAGTGAATAGGGGCGGGAAAAAAACCAGATTAGGGGTGGAACTAAGAAAAAACCATTCTTGCGGTGGAATAAGGAAAAAAGAAACGTTATCGCGGGCTTTACCGGGACGAACAACGGAAGGCGTCAATGGGGCCAACTCAGGAAAAAGCCCTCTGTCGAACATTCACAATAACTGAGAAGGTCTTCGGAAAATTTTCAAGAGGGGAAAATTGACAACTAGAACCGCGAATCCAGGGGAACAGCTACGTTCGCAGCAACTAGACCAGGGAATGAGGTCTGGGGGACCATTAAGAAAAGGCAATTACCAAACCCTTACCCCTGTGCAACGGCGAGTGACCTTTGCGAGAGGTCGGGGACTGTGGTGAATTCAAAAAGGAAAGAAAAGCAAACCTTCTTCTTCTGGGAGTTCAAGGGAAAAAAAACAAACCCTCAACCAAGGGGTCCAAAGGGCAGCCTATCGAGGGAAATGAGTCTCTGTTGCTGGGGGTTGGCCCTCAGTAAGTCTCTGGGAAAAAACGGGGCCTATAGGACGACCGATGATCAATGGCAGTTAACAAAACTCGACGAACGGCAACACCAGGATGGATGAGTGTTTCAGACTCTAAAAAAGGGGAAACGAAAAAGTCTGCTACAAGGGATTCCTTTGGCAGAAGTTGTCTTTGCCTACGGGCCAATAAGTGCCGAGGAAAAAGGAAACCACACTACACACAATTTGCAAAGCAAAAAAAAGAGTACTTGATCAGACATCAAAGAGATCGATTTTATCGGGGCACCTATCGGGGGGACTAACTAAAACCTAAAACAAGTCGGACTGACTCAAGGCATAGCACCCAGAAACGTTGGACACAGACCCAAAAAAGAAGGGATCCAGGCGGACTAAAGAAAGAGCTTTTAAAAAACAATTAAGGGGGGGGAAGGAAGGGCCACATTCCGCCGATCGGGCAAAACGTCAGGGTCTTCTCGGTTGTAACAGGTCTATCCATGTTGGTCTGACCAAAGGAACCATTCCACTCTCCTTCAAAGGAATTTGGGGAATCAGATAAAAAGCTCGTTTAGCGACCACAAGGCAAACACACATCGTTGCCCTGTGTCACGGAAAGACATAATTTTGGAAAATGGGGGGTGGGGTTTCTAAAACGTCATCTGGGGGCAACAACTAGGGATCGGAGGGACGTTCAAATCCCCGGGAAGACGCCGTCCGCCTAAAGGTTAGGGGGCGGCGTGCGATGGGGGGTTCGCGAGCAGCGGGGTCTTTGCAAAGGGGTACGCAAACATGGGGGGGCGCATCAAGTTTGGAAACATTAAAAAAACCCGTAGGGGGGGGAGTTTGTAAACGAACGGGAGAACCTGTAAGCCCAGATCCTAGGGATGGACGGGGGTGGTAACCGACAAACGGGAAACCAATGATGCAAAGTCGAGAATCAAAGGAAGATGCGGTCGGATCTGAAAGGGAATGGGATGGAAAGACGTCTCAAACGAAGCTTGTTTTCTCCATGAGTCGAGGAGAAGGGCGTCAGGGGAAGGGGAGAATGTGCTAAGGGCCCGGAGACCCTCGGTAAGCAATCTGGGGAAGGAAAAGGGGGGGCTATCTAATCAAAGGATGGGGGGGACTTCAAAAACTACCATTAAAAGGCCTGTAGGTGACCTTGCCCAAAGAGCCAGCTTTCAGGAAGCGGAAAAAACAACAGGATGACAATATATAAGTAATGGCGCAGGACAAGGACTGGGGTATTGGGAAGGGTGTTGAAGCCAATCCAAGGGTTGCGAAAATAGACATCAAATTCATGAATATTTGAGGAAGAAAAGAGCCACCTGGAGCAAATTCATGAAAATGATAAATGACGAGAGGAGGTATGCTGCATCAAAGAAAAGGATAGAACTGAAGCTGGCATGGCAAAAAACCGACTCCCAGAATAGGGCAGTTCCCGAAACCCGCGAGAAGCGAGGAAACTTGATTGGGGGGGCACCGGGGGTCGTTGAGGGTTTATCGGGAAAGAATCCCCACGCATCCCTGGGGGAAAAATTATTCTAGGCGATCTGTCAACAGTCGTAAACCCCGTCCCCTCAGCGGAAACCATGGAGGGGCGAAGGTTGCCGGTTAGCCAGGGAAAAGAACACAAGAGGAACCACGCAACAAAAGAAAAAGTTTTTGGCCACTCCGGGCAGACCCAGTGGACATGAAAGTAGATCCCAAAGGGGTAGGCCGGTGTGGAGGGGGACAAAGACGTATGACCTGGGGAAATAAACAAATTTGCCACGGGGATCCCAGCTCCCGGGGTTGCCAGTTGGAAGAAAGGAGGTGTTGAGGGGGCCTCAGAGTGGGACCACCTGACGGTGCGGGGTGGGGAGGAAGGGATGGTGTGGCAGAGACACAAGGAAGAGGGCCGCCGTTGCGATCACGGGGTACCCGCCGAGAAAAAAAACGCGGCCTTGGCTGATAGTAAAAAAGAGGGGAGAAAGTCAGGCGGTATCCGGGATGGAGGAAGCGGCGGGGTGTGTGTGCTAAAAGGGGAGGGCTTAAACGATGTCCCGTTTGAGACTTCCTCCAGGGGGAAAGGGGGGGGGGTGATTGCTCGTCGAATCCGAGGTAACGGACTAACACTGCTGGGGGGAGGCGATCAAGGAAGTTTCGGGGGGGGGAGGAGCAAATTGGTTTGGGAAAAGCAAAATCTGGGAGCCCCGGAGGGTCCAAAAAAAAGGGTGAGAACCTTCTTAAGTCCCAGGATGCCGGATAGTGTGGTGGGGGGGGGAGGAATCTTAGGACCACTGGGAGGAAAGAAGGGTTGAATTCTTTTCGTCTAAGGTTTTGGAGGCACTTGAAATCATCGTGAGTCCCAAGACTGATTACAAGGGTTCAAACCGAGGAAAGAAAGGGAGAACTCAGTCTCCCCAGAGGGGAAAAGGGGAAAAGGTGGGACCGTTGGTTTCCTCAGGTTGAAAATTGGTGTTGGGGGTACTCCGGGAGAAGAAGAAGGCTTGGGGAGACGTTTATAGGTGAGAAGACCGGGTCAATAGAAAGCCCCAAAAGGTCCAGGGAGAAGAGGAAAGGGGTATATTGCTCGCGGGGGTTTGGGGAAAGATTTTGGGATATTGGGGGAAGAAGAGCCTGTTTACCGAAGGATTTCGGTATAGGGAAAGGAATTTCCGCCCGCTGCCGGCAGGAAGAGAGGGGGGGGGGGAACAAAAAAAAAAAAAAAAAAAAAAAAACAGGGATGGAGAAACAGGAGGACACAGAGGTGGATGGTTGGTCAGAGAGATGGACCCAGTGAAAATGGGTCCGGACAGGCTTAAAGAAGGATAGAAAGGGAGGCTAGCCGCTATGTGGAGGAAGAAAAACCCGGCGAGCGGGGGAAAGCTCGCGTACAGGCATCCTAGGCACTGGTAGTCCTCAGAAAAGATTGGTGTACTTCAGAGGGTCTGTGGTCTATCGGTGTAGCAGAAAAGAGAAATATCGCCGTTTAGGGGGAACCCAAAAAGTACGGACACGCGAAGGAATCCAACCGAGAATTTGGGAGAAGGGGGGCCCAGTTTGCGAAGACTCAAAAAAAGAGAAAATACTCGCCAATCTCAACGGGATGGCTTTGAACCTCAAATAAAGGAGATGTCAAGGAAGGGGGCCATCGGTCATTTGGGTTATGGGGATTGAACTCCGTAGCTCCAGGGCGGGTTATTCACTCCCCAGAAAAACAATCGCGTTTAAAGGAAAAGGGGGCCGCATATCACTTTAAAAGGAAAGCTTGAGCAGGTTTGTCATCTGGAAACTCCTTGGCCTTCATTAAGGAAAAAGTTGGCGGAGATTTCCGAGGGGAAAGCAGACGTTCCCACAGGGTGGGAAAAATGCGATTCGTCTAGAGCCGGGTATTCCTGGGGCTCACGCTTCTGTCCAAAGTCGTCCAGTACCGAAAGAAGCGGGGAATAAACCAGGGATGGGGGGGGGGGGGGGGCAAGAACCGTTCATGGCCTACCAAATTTGCCGTCCAAAAGATCTTAGTGAAATCTTGTGACGCAGAGGGAAGTGGTTGGTCTAAGGCAGATGAGGTGACCGAATACTGGTCATGGAAGGACCTAACATTCTCTCAACCTGGGAAAAGAGAGGTTGCTCGACAAAAAAAAGACGTGCAGCATAGGCGGGGGAAAGGGGGGCCAAACCTTTCTCCGGCAGGGACGAAGATCGTGGGTTCTTCAGGGGGTCAACAAGGGTTTCCTCGTATGAAAAGAGTGAAGGAGAAAACCAATTGTCGGTCCGGGAAATGTGGACCGAATTTTAATGAAGGAGCAAAAGGGGGAGAACAGGCCGGCTCGATACCACGCCGTTTGTTCGTAGCAAAGGTTTGTTAGAAAACCGGTTTTAGGATCAAGAAGAAGAACTCTCTGCAAAAGAAGCCGAGTCCGATGACACAAACAGTAGGTGGGGAATGGGAGTGGGGATGTCAGAAGGCGAAACCTGGGAAAGGGGGACTTTAAGCGCAGAAAAAAAAAAAAAGTTCACCGTCCAATCTGGCCTGACCCACGGATCGGGTAAGCACCAATGCGTGCTCTGGGGGGAAACAGAAACCTTCCAAGAAGGTCGAATGGAGGGAGAGCAAAGGGCTTACGTGTTGAGAACGGCCGGTTTAGCGGTACACTGAGTCAACGAACTCAGGGGGACAGAGGTTCACTAACGGGGGAAAACTGGGGGTGGTCAAAGGCAACTTACGGGTATCGGTGGAGGCACTCTGCTAAAACCGGGAGCAAATAGACTGTCGACACCAAGATGAAAGGAATCTTAAAATGGAGGAAATGTTCCGGCACGTAAGAAGGGAAAAATGAGGGGCAGCCTCGCAAAAAAACCGAACTTTTCGGTGCGGCTGGAATTCAAGAAGCGGAAATCGGAAGAGACGTATCGCTTCTTGTAAGCAGAGACCCATCCGGGTCGGTGCCATAATCGATGAAAAACCCTCTGAGAATGAGAAGAAAAAGCACGAAACTGGGTGAAAACAGGGGGAGGGGAGGGGGGGGGGAATTCCATTGCAGACAGTCTGCAGGGAAAACGGAAACTCTCAGACATCGGGGTAACAGACTTCAAGGGACCTTCACTAGAAGGGAGGGACGCTAACATCAAAGGGGACACACGCCGGCGGCAAAAAGCACGGTTCAAGGCAGCACTTGACACTTTGGGGGGCGGTAGTCGGTGGAACAGGGGGGGGATTCCTAACAGGAAAACTAAAAAGACATGTTCTGGGAATGTCAGTACTAGGAGTACCAAAACAACCAGAAAAAAAAAAACCATTAGGCCCCCCACAGATCTTTCTAACTGATTTCAGGCTGGGGCCCCATCGGGTTAGGGGAGGGGTAGACGGTTTAAGCTTTGGGGGGAAACCCGATGATAAAATTTAGGCAAACACGTCGGAAAGCATAAACAAGGCCATGGATGGGGGGGGGGGCAAGTGTTCCTCGGAGTTTCCAAATCGGCAAATCGAAAAAAAATGTCGTGGCGGGAACAGTTAGTGCCTAAAAAGACGGGGCATACGGGGGAGAAAACAGACCCATCTGCGCAAAAATTGGAGAGAGAACAAGAAAATACCAGGAAAGTGGGACAAAAAAAATCATACTCGATCGAGGAGGTAAAATCTCTTGGAAAAAGAGCCGAGTCAAGAAAAACAAAAGGAAAAGGAAGCATCAAACGAAAGGCAGAAGACCAGACACGGGGTGCACACCACCACACCCTCCACTAAGGTATCTCAATGCTTGATAAGAGGGGAAAAAAGAGCACTTTTCTCTACACTCATGGTAGAAATACTAAAATGGGGGAGCATTATTACGGGGGAGTTTGTCAAAATTTAACATTCTCAGATCGGTTAACACGGATGGAAGGGGAAAGGTTAAACCACCGTACCAAAAGAAAGAAAAGGGCCAAACAGGGTTTGAAAAAGGAGGAATAAAGAGTTTATCGGGAAACAACGGTCAACAACAGTGAACATGGAACCGAAAAAATATTTTCAAAAGTTTGGGTGAGGGGGATCACGTCTCATTCCTGTTTCCACGAAAAAAGGGATCGGCGGATCGACTGCTTCAGTAAATGAGATCTGACTCCGTCCTCAAGAAGGACCAAAATTTTCGAATCTGGGCGATGGGTGGAAGAGAACTTAGCGGTGAGAAAGTCCAAAATCGGGTTCGACCACGGGTTTCCCCTCTAGAGGGGGAGGTTTACTCTCTGGCAACCTGGAGAAAAAAAAGGAATACACTTTGAAAATTTGGGGGGGGGAAAAGGGGGGGGGACGAGTGCACACTAACATAAAAACCGGGAAAACAAGTGCAAACCGCTCTAATCTACGGATCGGAAACGGGGGGAGGGGGTATGGGGCATTTAGGTGTCAACTGCAATGGATATCCCGGGGGGTTCAAACTTAGTGCATGGTCAACGGGGGTAAGCTTCTGCCTGGGGACCGGTTCTCTCATTTCCGAAAAAGGGGAAAAGAGAAATTGAAAAAAACAGGATTTGGCTTCAAAAACACGACTTACATCCTTACTTGGGGCAGGGGGAAACCGGCCCGCTTTCAGAAAAGAGAAACAACAACACGGAGGATGAGGAAAAGAAGGGAGGGCCGGCGGAAAAAGACGACAAGTGTGTGGGGTTTAAAGAGTGTGTGCTGCGCCGGGGGACTGTAAAAAGAAGAGTCTTGGAAGAAAAAAAGCAATGTAGGACAATCGGTCCAAGACAGTAAGTGCTCCGGTCTAGTTCAGGGGGATCGAGTAGACCTTCTCAATCAAGGGAAAACAACAAGAAAAAAAGAAAGGGTCGGGACAACCAGCATACTCAGGGGGCCGTACGGGGTAAGAATTGCACTGGTGGGGAAAAAAAAAGTTTTTCTGTTCGGGCATCTGTGAAAGAAAAGCAGTCAAGGTCCAGTGATTCGGTTTAAGGGAATTCACGCGCGGAAAAAAAAACAAAAATCGCAGGTGAACCATGAAGGTTTGGCCTATGGTTGACTTTAGAAACTGCCATGAAAAAAAACCAAAAAAGGATGGCCATAAATGGTTGGTAGAAAAAGAGATAGCATTGGGAAGGAAGAGAAGACCCCGAATATCGTTGGGAGACACTGAGAGGATCGCCCCGGAAGGGGGCGTTTGGAAAAAAACACGGGGTTGCCATTTTTGGTAAAAACGGATCAGGGGGGAAGGGGGAGAACACCCTGCGGTTTTAAGGTGATATGGGGAAGTGGGTGTCGCAGCAATGGTGCAGGAACAAAAGAAAGCGCTTTAAACGAAGCGAAAAGCAACTGGGTGGCTCGGAGAGTCTCATCGGCAGGGAGAAAACGAACGCGTGGGAAGAAAAAAGTGAGAACAGGTAAAAAAAAAGGGGTGGGGGGTTTTCCACCGTTTCTAAGAGGAGGGTGAGACGTAAAATCCGCCTTGGCTGTGGTTGTGATTGCTCGGGGACGAATGAACAATCATGGCACAAACTCAAAAGGGGTTTGATCGAGTGGTAAGGAAAAAGAGGTGGTGTTGTTCAGTCTGAATTTGGGGGGGGTAATTGTTGGGAAAGCTGGAAGAGCGGAAAAGGGGGAACTAAGTGGAAAGACTGCTCCACCAACCAATTTGGCGAGCACTGATATTGTTGGGGGAAGGGGAAGGAAACCAAGGGAGGAGACTGGCAGGGCCTTAAAGGGGACCGGCGGTTGAGACGCCAGGATCCCTCTTGAGTGATCAGGACAGGGCTGGTAGATCCAAGGGAAATCAACATATAAACTAGAGGACGCGATAAAAGAAAACGGGGACGGGATGTTACCGGTTGAGGGTTGGGTTTGGGGGGGGGGGGAAAGAGGAAGCAGAAGGAAAAATTGGGCGTCCTTGGGTGAATGAAAAAAAGTAACAACAGACAGCCAAGTCAAGCAGGCCTAGAGGTAGGGTGGGCCGCCGGGTGTTTTATAGGGAGAGAGTGAGGGAAAATGGGTGACTTGAAAAAAAAAAGGACAGACAATGGAAGGGGGAGTTGGGGGACCGTCCGTTCAGAGGATTCCCGGATTGAAACGAGATATTGAAATTCCGCAAGGATGAAAAACAAGCCGAAGGTTGTCAAAGAGGGGGGGGGGGGCGGAATTCGACCGAGGGAGGGGGGGGTTTTAGAAAATGGACGCGGAGGGGAAAGGCCAAGTCCGTCCATACGCGATCGGAAAAAGTTCCGGGGAAACTTATGTGTATAGAATGGACGGAAGGTGCCCGCGCGGAGCTGGCAAAAACATCAGGGCGTTCCTCCGAGGCCGGCAATGGTGATACGTAACATGTCCTTGGTGGAATTCTGGAGGGGGGGAGAGATGGGTTGGAGAATGAAAAAAAAAAAAGAAGGATCTGTCAAAAATGTGCCCACCCCAGTTCAGTTCAATCCAACGACGATCAGAAAATGGAAAGGGAGACGTTGGCGACATGGGGGAGGAAGGGGCGAACAAGGAGTCAAGGCGGTTATGCGAGGAACCAAACGTCGTGTGGGGTATTGTGCCCAGTCAGGGGGGGGAGTTAGTGGCTCCCGTGAGTAAGGCTCGTGAGCAAGCTTCCTGATCGACAGGAGAAGGGGGGGCCGGGAAAAGCATAGAAAGGAAAATCAAAAATTCACAAGTACTTATCCAAAGCTGGGGTTGGTAAAAGAATCTTGGCCTCGCAGTAGGTGAAGTTTTCTGAGGTGGGAAGGTTATCATAAATGGGAAAAAAGGGAGGAAAAACAGGGATTCTTGGGAAAAAAGTATTTTGTGCAAACTCACAGCTATGAATCCCAAATTACCTCTCTCGAAGGGAAAATTTTTCATCACCGTTCATGGCCGAGAAGAACGCTGCGTTGTAAACCGTCCTCATAGAAAAAAAGGGGAGGACCTTAAGGGGTACGCAAAGACTGGTTTACTCTAAGGAGAGAGACTGGTAAAAAAGACCTGCAACGGGGAGCCCAACGAGTCACAACAACAACTGAATAGAAAATAAAAGATTTTAGGCTAGTACCTAAGTTCCACGGATTTACGCAGGGCTAGGAAACAAGGATCTTGATTGAAAGAAGAGTCAGTATAAGGGGGATCAGTGTAAAGAAGGAGCCGAACGGGGGGACCGAGAAGGAGGAAGGGCCGGTCGATTTTCAACTGGGAGGAAGGAAGGGGAGAGGATGCGGCCCGAATTGGATCATAACGGGGGGGCTTGCCGCTCAAGTAGAACGCCTCAGGATGGTTCGAGACTACGATCATGGGGGGCACAAAAGGGGAGATCGAAATCTCCGCCAACCTGGAAAAAAAGGCAAGGAAGGTCCAAGATTACAAACCGAGTTTTGGTCAGCAAAGTAATTGTGATGTCTTGTTCACGTGCTGGGAAAAAGGGCCCTTGCCTGAAAAAAGAGAGAGCGTGGGTCCGATTGAACCGTATCACCTAAAGGAAAGCAAGAACGGAGCCAAGGTAAAACATGACCGCATGGCAAAAAACCGGGGAAAAGGAAAAAATGGGGAGGAGACCTATCGAAAAGGTAAGAAGGAGGGGTCTCTTCCTTGCGGAGTTGAAAAAACTGGAAAAAAATCAGAGAGGGGAGAGACGGGCTAAAAAAAGACGGTGTGGGGCAAAACGGCCGATACGGCGAGGGGGGCTAGGGCCGTCAAAAAAGGATAGCAACACAAAGGACGAAGTGGGAAGAAAAAAACATGATGAGCTCATTAAAAAAAAAAAGAGGGGGATCCTGGAGACAAAAGACCGATTTGCAGCGGATCACCAGAACAAAATGGGAGGGGAGCTTGAGAAAAAACAACCACATAGGCTGCCTTAAGCGACTATCGAGGAGGGGGGACAGCTGGTGAAAGAAAAAGACTTCAAGGTTAAGAAGAAAAAAACCACAAGCGGCGAATCACCTCCGAGAACCTTGAGGGTGAAACGAGGGAAAACGGAAGTTCAATGACGGGCAAGATACCCTCGAAATCAAAGAAAAAGGAGAACCTGCAAATTTACGGCTAAAACTCCTGAAAATGGTATATTTTACCCTTAATCTAAGGCACACCGAGCCACAAGGTTAATAACAAGAAAAAGGGTTGAGGGCAGACTTGGGGGGGAGGATTAGTTTGAGACGGTTCATTCCTCCCTCGCAAAGGACGCAACAAATTCTGGAAGGGGAAGGCGCTTATTATGACAAAAAAAAAACCCAAAAACAGAGCGGGGTCAAAAGAAGAGGATCTCTGTTTGAGGGAGAGGGAGTGGGGAAAACGTCCTCAGCGGGGGGACGGGTAAAAAAACGATGAATCAGGGGTTTAAAAACCTGCGACGAGCAGCCTGCCAGGAGTTAAACGGCGCGGTCCCAAAGCAGGGGGTTCCAAGATCACGGAAAAAGAGAATGAAGTGGCGAAGGGAGGGTATGGGGGCCGATCCGGTCCATCTTGAAAGGGGACCAAAACAACTAAATGCAGCAGACCAAAAAGAAGAAAAAATAAAATGACGATCATCAAGGGAAAGTGGAAAGAAAAACCTCGGGGTACTATAAGAGAAGGTCCATCAAACAAGACATGACGTTGAGCAAATCACGGAAAAAAGAAAGGTCGAAAAAAAACGTGGGCACACAACCCATCAAAAGGGGGGGGCTCAGGAGGCGTACGGCCAACCGAATGCACTGGAAAACCCTTATTAGGGAGAGAAAGCACACTTCAGAGACATGAGGAGGGTGCAATGTAGGGTCGAAAGCTCGGTTCAACAAGGGGCTTGCAACTTGTTGGGCTCCACACCTTCAATAAAGAAAAAAAGCCACCTTCTGGGGGGGGATGAAAAAAAATAAAAACAAAGAAGTTTCTCGAAACAATTAATATCGGTGGACCGTTTTAAAAAGAATAATAGGTTCAGTGGGGGGGGGCGACTCAAATAAAAAGTCTTTGGGCAAAGCCCAAAGAGGATGTATAGGAAAAAAGGGGAGATTACTCTTCATTAAAATGAGACGGTCTAGGAAGTCCGCTCGGACAAAACCAGGGGGAAGATGGGCAGAGGGGGTAGCTAGAGTTTCTTCAGGGGGGAGGAGGATAAAAGGGGTGTGGGTCGTACAACATTGCTGGGGGTTTAGGAATAAAGAAAAAAGCGAAAGGGCTTGGGAAAGCGGGACACATGGAAGAGAACTCTGAACCGAAAGGCACTAACCTCTTGGGAAGGCTTTTTTATGAGGAAAAAAGGACAACAAGAACAGAAAAAAACCAAACCAATGCAACCTAAACTAACCCGATGTCGGGGACTGAGGACGTTTGAGGAATAAGGCTTATTGTCCTTGAGTGAAAAGGATCTAAAGAATAATTGCAAGCCGGGATGTCTTACCTGAAGAAAGGCGTCATTTTATCCTTTAACAATAGAGCTCCATGAAAGCCGGGTTCAGGAGAAGGCAGCAACTCTAAAAAAGGGCAGAGGTAAGGGGGAGATAACACATTGCTTGGTCAAACAACCACTGACCAAAGGAAGTAAAAAAAACCTGGCTGAATTTGTGCCCGCAGCCTTTGACCAATCTCAACAACAAAAAGGAGGATATGTTCTAAGGAATACAGCGAACGGCAATGCCCACAAAGGATGTTGCGTGGTGGTAAAAAGAAAAAAGGGTTGTGGAATGTCAATGAAGAGGTGCAAAACTGACTAAGCACCGGACGAACTGGGGCCCCGTAACGAGGGGAGTGATACCTTCAGAAGAAAGAGCAGAATCAGGAGGATAAGATCTCTCAGGAAGGCAGGGGGGGGCCCCCAATAACCCGATATTCGGGTCCACAAGGGAATATCCGGGGAGGAAAGGGAGGAGGTTTCACTGAATTGGTTAAAAGGGGGGGATCCGGGTTTGGAAACTTTAAAACAAAATCACCAACAAGTCGTCCAGATTCTTGATGTCTGGGAATTAAAGGAGGAACGGGTCCAGCGAGCCGCCCGCTGAGGCGGGATCAGTGAATGACGACCCGATTGGTGGGGGGAAAAAAAAGGTATCAAAGGGCAAGACTCCAGAAAGGAGAACAGGAAGGAAAAGAACTTCTCCATAAAGGGGTTTTTGGCAATGCTTCTAGGCATAGAACTAATGGAGATGAAGAATCCTTCAGAAGAAAGAGGGTTATGCCCAAAGACCGATAAGGGGGGGATCGAACCAAAGTTTAAAATAGGGGTGTAACCAGTTCCCTATCCATGGGGACAAGGTGCGATACAGGGAAGAGTTGGTTTACTGAAAAGATCTGAAAAAAGCACGCGGTTCTTCAGGTGGAGACTTGTGTGCACCGACACCAGAAGGGGGGCCGCATGTGCCGAGTCGCGCTTGGGTTAAACCTGCAGGGGAGAAAAAAGAAGAACGCAGTGGGGCTCTTAGTCACTAATCTCTTTTTACACACCTCGCAGGGGAAATAGAGATAAAAAAATCTCGGTTTGTTTTGTTCCTTGGGAGGGGCTCTATGGCGGGGCCGTCACAGCATTGTCTTGGTGATTCGAGAAGAACCCAGCAGTGAAAAGCAAAAAAAAACGATTCTAGGAGGAGGTAAAGTACTGATTTGGGTCAGGGAAATGTGTGGTATGTGGGGGGTGAAGTTAGGAAACCGGATGCACAAGAAGGGAGTCAACTTTCGGCCCGACCCACCAAGGCCGTCGGGGGAGATCCTATATGTGGGTGGGGGACGATCGCTGAAACGGATAACACATCCTGGCTGTTTCCGTTGGAGTCAAACGAAAGGTGGAAAAAAATGGATAAAATCGCCACAGCAATAGGGGGGAAAAGTTTTCAACTCGGAAAAAAGAGGGGCCCCCAGATAACTTTGAAAAAACTGAGAGGCGCAGTAGTAGTTCCTTTTTTGAGGGGTTGGGGGGGGGGGGGTGTAGCAAGACGTAAGCAAGAAGGGAAACGGGGGGGGGGCGTCCTGGGGGGGGAGGAAGGGAGGGAACAACCTTTCCCTAAAGCCACAAAGCACAGGGGGGGAGGCACCGGTGGGTAAGTTCAGCCTTGGGAATTGGGCTGAAAGGCTCCAGATATCATGGTTAAAGTAGTTGAAGGGTCCAAAAGGACCGGGCCGGAGGGTCGGGGATAGGGTGAAAATTCCGCCCACAATGGAAACAAATTCACATTTCACCACAGGGGACGAAAAAGTCGAGTTCAGGGGGGGGCATAGGCAAACCCTTGACCCGATGAGGAGGGGAAAAAGGCCGTGAAAAAGAAAGATACGCTTGCCCGAATGGCCCTATTGGAGACTTTCAAAGCCAGCAATGGTTAAGGAGAAGAGAAAAGACAGACGCGTAAACGCTCTGGGAATGTGGAAGAGGGAATAAACTTCATGTCATGGGGGAGATTGTTCTGTGTTAGGAGGAGGGGGACAGAGGAGAGAAAAAGAGGTTATCGTCGCGGGGTTAGGCCCAGGTTGAAAGGGGGC
>Ga0179593_1552444_pt1 | contig 23485 bp, 25 predicted proteins | sample CZODoug2_1_08_16_FD_185931 | JGI IMG/M metagenome (GOLD analysis project Ga0179593, IMG submission 185931) | Vadose zone soil fungal communities from Angelo Coast Range Reserve, California, USA - CZODoug2_1_08_16fungal (PacBio error correction) | ecosystem: Environmental > Terrestrial > Soil >...
CGGGAAACAGTCTAAGGAAGTTAACTTACATAAAAAGGGACCTGTCCAAACAAGAGATATCTTAGGTTCCCTTTAGCACAGCAAAATCCCTTCCCTGAGGAGGCACTGAGAGCGGAACACCTAGGGTTTCAAGGGGGGAAAAAGGGCCAAGAGGGAAAACGCATTCGCTCAGGAAGTAAAGGGTCTTCACTACCTTTTATGGAGAGCGGACCGTCCTTAAAGTCACTCGGGAGAGCTGTGGCGGAGGGAAAGGAAGGTGTTTTGGCCGGGAGGAAGGGAAACCAACGCCTTTTCGCACAAGTCTCAACGAGAAAATGGCAGACAAACCGCGGGGCGTGGGCAGAGACCGGGGGGGGTTGCCAAAGGTAAGCGGAGGATGGACAAGGCTTTCGAAGGATCCCTCCCGGTAAGAAGAAGAATCCAGCGGGAGCCACTTCGTCAGAGAAAAAAGGGAGAAGGGTCCTCCCAAAGAAAAAGGGAGGAAACGACATTCATGATAAAGGGGGAGAAAATCTTCTCCTAATTACTGCGCCAACAGGGAAGGACACAATGCCCCCGGGGAGAACACGGCCAAGCAGAGAAAATCCTGTCGGTTGACCGCAAGTGAGGGGAGTGAAAGAGGGGACTCCCGGGGAGAAACCATCTGTAGGGGGAAAATCCCGTGATTCGCCCACGAAACTAAAGGGAGAAATAAGGCAAGTCAAGGGGTCGCCAGGGAGAGGGGGTTTTGGGGGACCATATTCAAAAAAAAACTGTCCTTTTCGCGGGGAAGACCTTGCAGAGCAAAATCATTGAAAGGCAAAGAAAAGGAAGGAGAACTACAAAGGCCCCCGGAGAAAAGAGGCCCTACTTTCCCTCCTCTCAAGTCCAGGGCGCGAACCGGAAAGGTCCAATCCACCAACCTGAAAAACTGTTAGGACAAGACCCCTCCTTTGTTGAGCCTGTAACTCACAGGAAGGTTAAGGGATATGACCCAAAAAAGGAAAGAATTGAAAAAAAAGGAAAATCGGAAAGTAGGGCAACCTTCCCCCCACGGGAAATTAAATTCTTCGGATTAAAAAGACCGGGAGTTTCCAACAATCTCCTGCGGGAAGGGAATGGGAAGTAAGGTATTTGAAAAACCTCCATGTCAACGGGACCCGGTTTTCGATGGGGCCTTGAAACAACCCAGGACAATAACGAGGAAGGGGACAGAGGTCCTTGCCGGTGGGAAGAATGGAGTGTTTCACCTTACCAACCGAGGATGACCGCTAAAAAAAGGGTGAGGTACATTATGATCGTTAGGGAGAAAACTTGGAGGGTTTGGGGTGTGGGGGAAACGTTCGGACTACGGCGGTGGCTTGGAAGACTCCCTACTTGTCCCAAAGCGGAAACGCTTCATCAAAGGGGAAGGAAAGAAAAGGGGGGAACTTTTGATATTTATTGGGATGCTCGTTTGGTCGTGGACGAGGGGCTTTCCGGGTGGGCCGATCGGAGTGAGAAACGCTTTTTTTATCAAGAGGGAACTATGTCCTCTTAAGGATGGCCTTCAAAGGTAGGACCAACTGGCTAACGATGGGATCAATAACCTTTTTCTGCCAGAAAGGCGAAGCGGTTTCCCATTTTGCGGGTGACGAGGCTAAAACCTTCAGGGGCCTGGTTTCAATGACCAAGGGCATTCCAAAGAAGACGTTTTCATCAAAAAGAACGAAAGGATCATCTCTATTTCCGGAACTTCTCTTTAAAAAAAAAAGGGGAAACGCCCCCAAAAAAAAAAAAAAAAAATCCGAAAAATGAAAAGATGGTTATTCTGAATTCGTTTCTGGAAGGGGGGCCCCAACCTATCCGGTATCCCTCCTGATAGGGCCTGTGGGGAGTGGGGGGCAGTATGGATGGAAACCGTGCCGAAAAAAAAGACCATAGGAAGCGGAAAAAGAGCCTTCAGAAGCGAAAGTAGTGCCCATGCCTTCCCCGTAATCTTGTCAAAGGACTGACCACATGAGAGCACCGAGTGAAAAGGGGGGGACCCATGGGTGTGATAAAAAAGAATAATAACTCATCAACGGAGAGAGTAGGAAAAAAGAAGGAGGCTTCTTCAAACCACAGCTTTTCGAGCGTGCATCAAGCAGAGACTGGGAACGAGTTTACAAGATCCGCCCTTCCCGAAAGAACTGCGGCCCCTCCTTCAGAAAGGGAAGGGAACTCTCCGGGAACCAAAAAGGGACTGCGAGAAAAGAGTAAAGGAAAGAGGGCGACAAAGAAAAGAGTTTTTATATGAAAGGGAATACGCGTTCTTTTCACTTCATCCACGAAAAGCAGAACCAAAGAATGTGTGAGGGGGGAAGGGTCGGTGGGAAAATGAACAAAGGGAAGCAAAAACCGGAACAGAGAATAGAGATGATAAATAGGGCCGGGCCCTTGGGTGAAATAGGGGCCTGGCCCCAGGCTTTGAATCAAAAGAAAACCGCGGGGTGAAAGGGAACAGGAGGCTTAGCGGGCCCATTCACGGAAAATTTCGGGCCCCTTTCTGAAAAAAACGGTTCGGCCGTGAAACAACCGGAGCTACCCGCCGAGGCCGACAGAATCCAAACCCCCCGCGGAGCCCCAAACACCGCTGAAAAAAATTCCACGATTCGCCCCCTCCACAAAAACCCAGCCTCCAAGCGTTCCACAAAACCCAAAGAACAAAGGAGCAAACCAGGCAGAAACGTCCAATCACTGTAAAATGGAAAGGCCAAGGTGCCAGGGAGAAGCACGCGTAGTCGAACGGGGGGCGCCACACCGAAGGACAACCTCCCGCCAAGGTCCGAACAAAGGAAAATCAATGTGACCAAAGCTCGGGGTTGGAAGCAGGGGAAACAGACGTCAAAGGGGGGAAAACTCCTATGGTCCAGCGCAAAGCCCAATCCCTCGGCACAAGAGGCCCTGGGGAGAAAAAAACAAGCCAGAAAAAATAGGTTGGGGAGGGTTTGAAAAGAACCCTGAGGGAACCCCAGATCCCAACCTCATCTTCTTTACACTTTCCCCGGGGGGAAAGAGACAGATGGGGGGAAAAATGATGAAAATAAGAAAAGTAAGAACCGCGGAAACCCGAGGGCTTCCCCTCTCAAGCCGTCCTGGGACCAGGGCCCCCCTCCAAAAATGAGAGGAGCGATGGGGACAAGGGAAAGAAGACACAGCGGAGGGGGGTTTGGAAGGAAGGATCTCCCTGGAGGCCGAGACATTATTTCGCCATGACGGAACGTTAAAAAAAAGCTAAGGAAATGGAAGAGGGGGCCATGCTGTGGGCACACGCTTGCCAAAATGCAAGAAATCTTTAAATCTGGTTTAAGTGGTCCCACACCCAAAAACCAGGGAATGTTAAGAAGACCCGTGGGGGGAGTAGGAAATCCAGGGGGACGTTGAGAGAGTCCCATTCCCGAAAGAGACCAATCCCCAGGGTGGTTTCACGCCAAGAGTTGCAAGCAAAAAAGGCCAACGGACTTCACGAAAAGCGAAGATAGGAGTGTTCTCCCCCGGCTGGGTGGGAATTTTTTTTGAAAGGAAAGAACCGACGCGAAAGATCCTTCAGGTACGTGAGGAGGAGGTAGAATCTGCGACAGTGGGTTCGCTCCAGAGAGCCCATCACGTTGACCCCCCCCCCAAACTGGTCCGAGTCGGAGTATTTGGGAACGGAAGGATCATTAAAGAAGGGTCAGCAGAAGGAAACACACAAAAAAGGAGGGCGAGGGAGGGAGCAGTGCCTTCCCCCCTGCAAGCGTGACCAGACGGTCGAACCGTCCCGTTTGTCAAAACACTTGGGGAAGAGATAGCAGAGAAACACCAACGGCCTTTAGAAGGACTTGCCTGGGTAAAGTTTGGCGAGCCACAGGAGAGAGGCCCCGGCGAGGAACGTCAAACGAACGCCTGCGGGATTGGGGCAAAAAGAAAGGGACAGATCACTAACCAGCGTGAAGTAGGGGAGGATCCCCGGCGCCAGAGGGTTCCCAGGGAGAAGGGGAGGAATGGAGAGTGGCTTTAATATCGAAAAAAAGATATCTTTGTTTTGACAGCAACGACGAGTATTCGGCTTACTTTGAAGGGGGAAAAAAAGACTTTCAAAAGGGTGTAAGGAGGGGAAGAAGACCCCAAACAAAAAAAAAAAAGGAGAGTCTTAGTAACAGGTCAAGAACCCGCAACAGGAAAAGAAATGTCCGGAAAAAGCCCTCTCTTGATCGTCCCCAAGTGGGAGACTCAGAGAAAAAAAAAAGAAAGTCTGCAAGACAGGGCGCGCCGGTACCAAATTGTCCGGAAAGGACACTTTTTTTGCCACGATCCCCTGCCATCTAAGAGATCAGGGAGGGGATTGATAGGGAGCCTTGGAAGCAACGTCGGGATCTAAAAAAAAGAGAACAGCGGTTTGCCGGATGGGTTGGCCTCGGCAGAACGGGAAGCCCCAGGGTAGAGCGAAAACAGCGGGTTCGGAACGTTGCCCGGCATCCCCTGGGCGACAAATGGACTTAAATAGAAAAATGCACCGGCGACAAATTGGCAAAGATGCTGACCAAGGAGTGACGGACAATGATCCGCCAATGAAGAAAAAACGAAAGAAAGGAGGGGGGCGCTTCAAAGGGGAGGAACATAACTGAGAAAAAAACGGGCCAGATTCGACCGGGCGCTCCGGAGAACAGACGGCCTAGGTACTGCGCCCAGCTTTCGCCACCAGAAAGAAACAAAAAAAGGACCAGTGGAAAAAAGTCGACCGGCAAAAGGAAGAGGGCCTGGGAATGGAAATTGGCCACGCCCGGCTGGATTGGCCCGGGATGGGGATAGTTCGCCACTAAATGGGAGGGTAAGCAAAAAAAGCCCATGAGCGGACAGCCGCCAAAAAAAATTTGGCGACCACTACCAGAGACCGATCGGAAGGGGGGGTCTCCGGTCTGAAGGAAAGAGTGGGGAGAAGTCGAGGGGCCCGGACCCCCGGCTGGAAAAAAACCCCAACGTGTCCCTTCTTACCCTAGGCCCCTACCTTCATCTGGAGGTCAAGGTAAAGGCCGAAAAAAAGTACGAAGTCGCCCGGGGGGGAGCTCTCGTTATAGCCCTCCTCTCCAAAGGAGGGGGGGCCGGGTGCTCCCGGGAACGAAAAAAAAAAAGGGTATAGGAGAAAAGGCGCAAAGACAGAAAGCAACGTAAAAAAAAAGCTTCTGGAAACTCCCTTAACCAGAGTTGGGTTCCAGGACGGCAGTGGGAAGAAAAGATTGGAAGGCGCCAGGAATGGAGGCATAGGAACGAAGTGAAACCTTTTGGGGTCTTAACTTTTGGAAGAATAAAACGGGGAAAAAAAATTAAGAAAAGGGAAGGGGAACATCGAAAGGCGGGGAAGTTTGGCCAGGGGAAGGGGCAAAAAAATGCGGAATACGCAAGGGAAAAAGAAAAGTCTTTACATTCTGTCGCCGCTGGGAAAGGGACCTTGTCTACCTTTGCTGGTGGGGGGAAGCTAAGAAACAACCCGGGAGAGTTCGGCACGAAGATCAGAAAGAGAGCCCCACTCCCTTTGAAAAAAGAAGAATCTTCCACGAAGAAATTACCGTCTCTTTTGCTCAAAGGGAGGGGGGGGGGGCCTGCTCGGGGGGGAGGGGGGGGGAAAGGATGTATAGGGAAAAGGAGTCAAAATCGTAGGGGGGAAAGTCTGGGGAGGAAAAGAGTCCCTCGGCTAAAGAAAAAAAAATCGTCGTTGCCTCCTTCCTTCTGTCAAAGGTCCTCTAGGAAAAAACCCACACTAGAAGCCTAATCCATGGTCGCCAAAAAATTGGGGGGACGAAGGGAGAATCTCAGCGGCGGGAACGAACTTTTTCCCACGGTTTGAAGGGAGGCCGACAAAGTGCCCGGGGGGAAAAAATTGTCAAACAAAAAGACTCTGAAGAAAAAGGAGGTTTTTTACCACGGGTGCCCGACCGCCAAAAGTAAAAATCGAAAAAGAAACCGCCCCAAAGGGAAAAAAAGGTAAACACAAGAAAGGGGTGATCCTGCAAGTGCCGTAAACCGAAAAAATCCTTATCAACCTACGTAGGGGTGAGTTGTCGCCCTGGGGAGGGCCCAAGAAGGGGGAAAGAGAAAAGCCCGACCCTGAAAGGAGAAGAGAGGGAACCGGCGAAGAGCGCTTTTGTTTGCCAGGAGGAGAGGGGAGACTAGTGGAAAACGAAAGGGCGCAGAGGGGGATGGAGCCCCTTCCGCCAAGCTTGAGAGAAAACCTTGGATTCCCCCCTGAGGGAGAAGGAGGAAGGGAAAGAGGGGAAAAAAAAGAAAACGAATCAAATCCCGGGGAAAACCGTCCACTTGCCCAAAAAAAAACCCGCCAGCGCCGGGAAAGGGGAGGGGTAAACAAAGATCCTCCTGCCCTGGCAACAAGAGGAATCGCCTCCTTCAAGCTCCCGCCCGTAGACCAAGGAGAAGTACCGAAGAGTTGAAAAAGGAGAAGAACTGGAGGGTGGGGCCAGCATCAGGGGCAAGGCCCCGAGGGGGGGGAAAAGGATCTGTGGGCCGGTCACGGGGGAAAGAGGCCTCATGGGGCAATAATGAAAAAGGTGGAGAAGTTGGGGAAAAGGGGCGGGGAGAGGGGGGGGAAGGAATGTGGAGCAGTGGGGAAGCGAGGGGGCCCCTCTTTCCTGTGCCGGAGGGGAAATTGAACCCGTCAAGGCACTTCGGTTCAGTAAAAAAGCAGAGGTAACCAGACAAATGCAGGTGGGAAGCTTTCCGAACGAGAAGCCAATGCCGAAGTGAAAGTCCCTGGCGACCAGGGGAATCACGGGGGAAAGGACCCCGAGAAGTCAAAGCCCGAATAATCATGCAAAAAAGAAGGGGATCCCCCCAGCTTTTCAAAATCCCCTCCCCCCAGATTCTTAAAAAGATTTCGCATCCCTCAAAGGAGACCCACGATCAAAGAAAAAAAAAAGAGCAACGCAAAGGCCCCGCATGAACGAATAGAAGGCAGGAAAGGGAAAGGGGCTAGAAGTAATTTAGAAATATGAGCCGAAACCCGTAAATCAAAGAAGAAAGATGAAAACAAAAAAACAAAAGGGGTAACCCGGCCCCCCTAACACATCTGGAAAAGAAGTTCATCGGGGGAGGAAGAGTAATCCCCCTCCCAGAAAAAAAGCCCCATACCACCCCCCGGGGAGACAAAGCCAAAAAGTTCCAAGGGGAGGGCCACAAGGCCCAGTCAGTTTACCTGAGGGAAAAAGTAGCATTTCCTTCCCTGCGGGGCCCAGCCCCCCGAAAAGGGGGGAGAGGGCCCAAAAGGGGAAGATTTTGGGGAGCCAATGGGTCCCCGCGGCTTTTTGACCCGAGTTTTCCCGCGGTCGTGCTCTCCAAAAGAAGAAGGGGGGACGGTGAAGAGAAAAAAAAAAGCCGGGGGGGGAAGAGCTAAAAAAACGGAAGGGAGGGGAAGGGAACCAGAAGAAGACGGTGGAAGAAAAAAAAGCCCCTGGACTAAGCAGGGAAGTTTAATGGCGAAAGGTAGTCAAAGAAAAAAAACCTTGTCCCCAAAGGGGGAGGGAAAGGGGAAGGACCGGATGAACTAGAAGTGCCCCCGGAGGTCATGCAGCCCGGAGAAAACTAGAGTCTGGTAGGGAAAAACAACCCCCCGAAGGAAAGAGAAATTACGAAGAGAATGATCCAGCCATTGCGGAAAGGGAAAAAGCCCTGTCCTGCTTCAATGAAAGGGTGGGGTGAGAAAAGGCCAATCGACGGAAAAATTCCAACCACGCTGCCGGCGCAAAGGAGCCCCGCAGTAAGGGGGAGTTTCCCTCCCGCAAAAGGGGGGGTTCCCCCTGTGTTTTCGCAATGGGGGGGTCTAAAGGGAACCTCGTAAGGAGCCTGACCCTCCGGAAACCAACGTTGGAGGTCTATCTTGCTCCCGTAGGGGTCGCCCCGTTGTAACTCAACCACTACTAAGGGGGGGGGGAAAACAAACGCCTGTCGAGGTAGACAGCCCAGGGCCCCTACACTCCTTGGGCCGAAGCGCCTACCTGGAATGTCCGCGCCAGGAGAAAAACGCCTTTGGAGGGGAACAAGCTGGCAGGCGACGTCGGGGGGAAAGAAAACCTGGTCCCCCTAGGGGGGAAAAAAGGGACGCCCGCGGCCCAGCCACGGGAAGCTTCCCGAGAAGGCCCTTGGTCCTAAAGGCCGAGAAGGGGACTTTCCCCCCGGAGGGAAAAGCCGTCAAAGAGCGACTGCCCTTGAGCTGAAAAACAAGGGGAAGAAAATCACAAAGGGGACCACCCCTCGGAAGGTGAATTCTGTTGGCCGGAAACCGCGCTTCGAGAGGGAAATGAAGCCGGGAGGTTTGTCTGGGTGAAGCAACAAGAGATCTTTTTTGAAGGGCCATACTACTATTAGAAAAAGAGGAAAGTCCGTAAGAGCTCGACCGAAAAAAACAAGTAGGAAAATAGAGAAAGGGGTACCCCACGGGAAACGGAAAAAGAATCCTTCAGCCGCCTCCAAGCCCGTATGGCCCAAAAAAAAGATGGAAGAGGTTGGCAACTTTGAAAACAGCAGAAAAGGACGCCGGACCAAGGGCGACTCGCCGGGGCACCGACTTCAACGGGTCAAAGTGCGAGGAAGCCAGCGAGAAAGCAGCAGGAAGAAACGGATCATCTTCCAGCCTGGGGAGAAGAAAGCGAAAGGAAATCGGAAAGGGACGCGAAAGATTTTTTTGAGAAAAAGGATCCGGGGAAGGAGGAGGAAATGGGAGGGCTTCGACAACTACCCCGGACACGCAATTTTCAACGGGGCAAAGCCGCCCTGAAGTAAAAACCTAAAGAAGCGCAGGGGGGGAACAAGGTGGTTGGCAAAGAACCAATTAGTGAAAAAAATTATCCGCCGTGGAATGAAACATCACTCTAAGGGAAGGGGGGCACGTGCCCTCAGATGGGCATGCGAGGGGAAAACTGCGCCAGGGAAAGAGATCCACTACATGCAAGGGAGGGATAACCTGATCTTTAGGAGAGAACCTGGATTCGGAGAAAAAGGGGTTATAAACACCAAAACCAAGGAGAAAAAGCGAAGAAAGGGGGGGAGAAGCCGACGCCGCACCTAGGAGTCGGTGTAAAAGAAAGGGGCTTTGGCACTGCAAAAAAAAAAAACATCTGAGTAAAGGGTGTAGAAAGAACTTCGCAAGGACGCCCGAAAAAAATGCTCAAAACGGGTCAAAACAGCCCGACCTCCGTGGGGGAAGAGATCCCGAGAGATCACGGAAACTGGGGGAAAGCCCCGCGGGGGGGGGAAAAAGAATTTTCTAGTGCAGCCAGGGAAAGGCAGGCGGCGACCACTGGGACCAAAAAGACCGAATGGCGCCTACGGAGACAGGGCGAGAAAAAGAGGTCCGGACAAAACAAAAGGGGTATTCAAGGGGGGGGAACCCCGCCCCCTCTCTTTTTAGAGCCTTCCTTCAAAAGCAAGGCCGGGCAAGGGAACCCGGCGGGAATGGGAAAAGACGCGGACCGGAACAGGGCAACGTCCACGAGCGTGGAGGACAAAATCCTTGATTAAACACCCAACGTGGCATTAAAAGGCGCTGACATTGGGCAGCAAAGGTCTTCATGTAGTCACCGCTTGAGGAAGTGGTGTTCGGGACCTTGTTCCAGAGTAAGACCCGCAAATGAGACGAATCGGGGCTCTTGAAAGAAAAAAAGGTCCCCCCGAGTTTGCCTTCCCTTGTGGAGCTTACCCCGCTTCGTAGGGAGCCCTCCACCGGCGAAAACCGCTGGGAAACCTTCCGACCTTGGGGTGTCAAAAAGTGTGTTTCCTCCAAAAGAACTAACTGGGCGGAGGGCGCATTTCCTAAGAAAGTCACGCCAGAACGAGAGTCCCCGGAGGGAAACCTGGCCGGGGAGGGACTTTGATGGGGGGTGGGGGGGGGGCCCTGCCAGGTTCCGTGGGGATTGAGGGAATTAAGAGGGAGGCGAATCGGAAAGCTCAGGAGGGAAAACTTGGTTGCCCCGCTGGAAATCCTCGGACAAATGATCGTCCCGGAGGAGGGTAAGGGGTACATCCGAGAGCCGCTTGCCATAAAAGGCCGAATCTGGGAGGGGCTGTGGAAAGGAAAACTCAAGAGGGAACATGTCACGGGAAGATCGGATGCCGCAGGAAACGAAGGGAAAAAGACCCCGAACGTTCCAACCATCCCGGCACGAAAAAGGCACCCCAATGGTAAGGGGGTGACGGGCCCAACTCCCAAGAAGAGGGAAGAACGATCCCTCCCACCCTCCCCCCATGGAAACCGGACCAGAAAAGATCGCCAGGGGAAAAGGGAGCGGGTGCAGGAGAAAAAGATCCGGGGAAGACGTGCCAGGGGGGAGAAGCCCGTAATGCTGGCCGGTTTGTTCCTCGTGGCCGGGGAGAAGACGGCCGGTGGGAAAAGCCCACCAGGATCGCAGAAGGGGTTGCCAGGCAGGAAAAGGGACCTCCCAGGCGAGCAGAGGGAAAGAAGCCCAAGTCTTAGGGAAAACCTACGACCTGAAGAAAGAACACAACAACAGAAGAGTAAGACCCAGGGGGGAAATCAAGTCTTCGGAAAGGTGGCTGAGCGCATCACCAACGGAAAAAGGGTTCACCTCTCTGTACAGACGCCCCCTGGCCTGGCACCATCCTGAAGAAGAGAATAAATCCAGAACGTCCCCTCCCGACAGGGAAGGTGTCCCGGCCTTCGGGACAACCCAAATCCAGGGGAGGAAAAAAGAAAAACCCAATGCCCCCCCGTTTACGTTGAAAAGGGAATCCGGAATAGGTCACAAAGCCACAGACAGAAAGGGGGTGGGAAAAGGGGAAAAGGGGGCGGGCCGGGAATGAGAGCCTTGGAGGAGGGCCCCTTAACATCAATTGGTAGGGAATATATATTATCAGAAGGGGACGGAGGTTGGTAACCTTGAAAGGTACAAAATGACCTGCGGGAAGGCCGGGGGAAAACATTCCATTGTTTGGCAACGCAGCTGATCTTCCCTCAAAAGGGGACCAATTGCCCAAGAATTACCAGGGAGTTCGCGGGGACCTACCCAGAAAGTTAATAAATCATACTAAACGAATGCCACGAACGCCCCGAGGAAGCCCAATAAATGTCAAAAAAAGAGCTTACCAAAAAAACTCCCTAAGGGGGAAAACTCCATCTTCAGCGGAAAAAAGGCCCACGTATCATTCAACCACTAGAAAGAGGAAAAGGGGCTCCGGGAAAGAAAGAGAGGAAAGAAAGGCAGAGAGAGGGCCCCCATTAAACGAAGGGAGGAAAAACGGTTTTGCTCCAAAACCGAGGAACAACCGGAAAACAAAGGTTCGGGGGAACAGGAAAAAAGAGCGGCCAGAAAGAACCGAAGAAAAGGTTCCAATCCGGAAGAGGGTAATAAAAAAGAAACACACCTCCCCCCATACCAGGCCCTCGTATTTTAAAAAAAAGAAAAAACCTCGGCACCTTGTGGGCGTCAGGCCAAAAAGTCAGAAAAAAAAATTGGAAAAGTGAGAAACTATGAAAACAAGTCCTGCGGGTGGCCAAACCCCTCACCGCAGAGGAAGGGTTGTCCCGTTTTGGGAAAACTCCAAAAAGGAAAAAGTTTTCAAAACATCCCCCGACGAAGGAAAACCGTTTGCAGCCGCGAAAAACCAAGATTAAGCCCCGTGTTGTGGAACATGCCCCGAACGAGGGGCTTCTAAACGATATGAGGGGGCCGAAACACAAGACTCCCGACGGTGGGACCGAAAAAAAGAGGGAAGAGAACGGAAGTAGGGCTAGAAAATGGTCCCCCGGAAAAGGGGACCCCTCTGAAAAAGGCCCGGGCTGCCAACTCCGAAAGTCAAAAAGGGCCTGATGAAGGGGGGTCCCTTAATAGGAAAGAAGCTGGGATTAGGGTCAAAGGCGAGAAAAAAAATCCATGTCGTCTACCCTTTGGAGAGGGGGGCGTGTCCCGGAGGAAAACCCTTGAAAAAGAGCTGCTCAAAACCATGCAAAGGGGGGGTTTCTCCCCCTTGTCTGGGACCAAGCGACGTTCCCCAAAACAAGCACTGCACCGGAGCCGCATTATGGAGACGTACCCCTTGGGGGGCTAAACTCCCTTGCATTTGAAAAATAAAAATAGCGAAAATCCGGCCGAGAAGAAGAAAGAAGGTCCGGCAAAAGAAGGAGACGAGGGTCGACTGGAAAAAAGTGTAGAAAGGAGGGAAGAAACGAAGTTTAGCGCCATCAGTTACGCTGTCCCCCCCCGAAGTCAGCGAAAGAATGACCAGAAATCCGGGGGGGGAGCGCTGAAAAGGGGGGGAAACCACCAGAATTGGTCCCTCCGGCGAGGGATTAACGCCGCGATCAAGGGAGAAAAGGTTGCCAGCGACGGGGAGAAAAGGGAAAAACTGTTCCGGAACCTCGATCCCCGGAAGAGAAAGCGTCCGAAAGAACGAAAACCCTGGTTCTAAGGCAAAAAGGGCGATCAACGGGGAAAAGAAGTCCATCTCCCCTGCTCTTATATCCGTCCCCTCGAGAAAAAGGAGAGGTTATCTATTGGGAAACTAACGCACGAAGGTTCGGAGAAAGGGAAATTCCTCGCGAGCCGACCAACAGTTGAGAAAAAGCCTCAAAAGAGAGCGGGCCAATAAAAAATTCCCTTCTTACTATTAGAACACTTTGTCTCCCCCCTGGGGAAGGAGAAGTAAAGAAACACAACGGGAAGGAAATAGAAAATAATGGATGAGAAAAAAAAGTCCCACGGAAAAGAAGAGAAAGCCCTCCTCCTCTTCTAGCGGCAACATCTCAGATTGATCAGGGATTAAAAAAAAAAAAGAATCAACCGAGGCGCACGTGGAAACTCCTCCTGGATCGCAAAAACTTAACGCTTGTAGAGCACGGTGCCCAGAATGAAAGAAACTACTTTAAGAATATCTTCACGGAGGGGGGAAAAAAGTCCTAGAAAGGAGGGGAGACGCCGCACCTAGAGGCGGCCAATAGGGGGTCGAGAAACGCCGAGAAAAGAGGCCGAGGGGGACGACAACAAGGAAAAGACGCCAACTCTTTCAGGGGAAAAGGGTGCCCGACAACGCGGGGAAAGAACAAAATTTTGGGCCAGAATGTTTTGGGAAAGGAAAGCTTGGGACCAAGGATTTGGCTCAAAGGCCGCCCTTGGGGGAGGGAAAAAAAAGAGACTCCCTACAGCCGAAAAACCTTTATGGGAAAAAAGAAGTGAAGGCGAAAGGGAAAAAACTAACGGGAGCAAGGAAAAAGGAAAGTATACACATGCCAGGCTATCTCCGAAGAAGGGAAAAACTGCCACCATGCCCGTTTATAACACAGCCCAGGGGGACATCCGCGGCCTAACTGCGAGAAAAACGCCGTGTCATGTACGGAGCAGCACGACAAGGGGCGAAAAAAAAAAATGAAGCAGAAAGAGGGGAGGTTCTGCCGAACGAATGGCTTGGAAAAAACAAACAAAGGCCTGGGAAAAACCGCAAGAACAATGAGGGGTAAACCACTACCATAAGTCGGACAAAGAAAAATTCAGAAAGAACGTGGGATCAACCGTTTCGGAAAGGCCTGCGGCGGAAACACTGAGGGGGGCCCAGGGGAGAGGGTCAAATCTCACGAAGAGAAAAGGGCTTCGCCTTCCGAAGGGCCCCCCGTCAAAAACGCAAAGTGAAGTTTTGAACACCCGAAAAACCTCTCGTTTTAGGGGAAAGAAAAAAAGCTTTGCGGTGAAAAGTTCCGTTCCCAGAGAAGGGGCCAAAAAAGAGAAGAAAAAGAAGGGAGAAAAAAGAAAAAATAAAAAAGAAAAAAAAAGAGTGAGAAGGTAAAAGACTTCCCGACGGCGGGATAGACACCTCTGCGCGCCCCACCGAGAAGCTTCGTAAAATCTGGAAAAGGGGGTGACAACCAAACGGGAAAGGAGGTGAGGGACCAGGGGGGCAAGGAATGCCAGTCAATTCAAAACCACTGGGTCACCGCTAGGGGGCGGTGTGGGACTGAGGGGGCCTGGGAGTGAAACAGGAACTATTCTTGACTTGGGCTCTGAGCATGGTCCCTGATTCCGAATGGGAGGTGCCCAGTACCTACTCCCAGAAGAAATGAAAAAGAGTGACATGCCGTTTCGCCGCTTGTCAATGTCCAGACCCTTGGGGAAGAGAGTACCGAAAACAACGTTAGGAGAGAGGCTCTAAGAAAAAAAACCTATCGGGCACTCCATGCGGATTTCGTCACGAATTTAAAAAGGCTCATAGCCGGGGGGTTAAACTAGGAGTGGTCCATGTAGGAGGAGTTATTTGAAGAGGGCGAATGAATGGTGAGCTAAAACGGACCGGTTTGAGGGGAAACCTCGGCGGGAGCTTGATAGGGGGGGGCCTTGAAGGGGCGTCCTTCTCTTGAACAGCCTTCCGATGGGAAAAGTGCAAACGCCGCATAACAAACAGAAAAAGAAGAAGAAGGCTTGAGTTGAGAAGTGCCGGTAAAAAAAGAAAAAGGGAACGTGTTTACCCGCAGCTGCCGCAGTTTAGGAAAAAACGAGGCCAATCACCCAGCAAAGAAAGAGGGGGAGAACTCTATCCGTCAAAATCCTAACAGCTCCCCAATCCCTACTCCAAGCCCGCACACCGCCAAAACTTCTCCACATGAGTTATTCAGAGGGAGTAGCCAAACGGTATTCCCACCTGATTCAAAAGAAGAGTTTTGGGGAAAGGGGGGGGAAAAATTCCTTTTCCACTCATTTGGAACTCGTGTGCCCCGAAGAAAGAAAAAAGGAAAGCGGAAAAAACTGGCGTAGAGAAAGGTCTGCCGAGGTTTGCCAGCAGCGGGGAGAGAAAGGCGCTGCGGGAGAAAGAAGAAGGATTTCCAAGTTTTACACTCCCCTAAGAAACGGCCGGACTCTTCTCCAAAAGGAAAAGGATCATGTCAGGAAGGGCAAAAAAGGCCGAAACTCAGAAAAGCCCGCCAAGCGGCCCGGGAGACACGATGAGAAGGAAAAAGGGGAACGACGAACCCTGCTCAGGAACAAACTTTCCGCCGGCGTCAAAAGGAAAACAAGAAAAAAAAAGTACTGATAAAGCACTAATGAAAAAGGAACCAGCAATAATTGAGAAACCTTCCCCCAGGAAAGAATTATTATCAGAAGGACACTCTCACTAAGCATAGGCAGATCACCATAAATTGTAAAGGACTGGGGCTGTGGGGCAGGAATGCCACGGGGCCGGCCGGAAAAAGTGAATAAGAAAGAAAAAATAAAGAAAAAAAACCCGTCTTTCCCTGGCTGGGGGGGAATTGACCGTCAGGAAAAGGTGCCCCTAAAAAATGTTGAAAAAGGAGGAAAGACTCACAAGTACACCGTGAAGGAAAAACCGCACTAGGAATGGACAATCGTCCCCACCGGCCAAGGGACCCTTTCAAAAAGCTGGGACCCCGTCGGGAGGGAGGAAAGAAGGACCCGAAGAAGGAGAATAAGAGGAAGAAAGAAAGGGAGCCCGCCGTAGAAAGGAAGAAACAGCGTGCAAAACCCTTCCGCCAAAAGAGTCACCATTAAGTCAAAACGACTCCCTCACCGTAAAACTTCCACTGACAAAGGAAAAAAAGCATCCCAAAATCCCTCTTGGAGCCACAAAGAAAAACCCCATGCGTCAAATAAGGAAAGGAAACAGGCATGAAAGCGTGGGCAGGAGGACCAGATTATCTCCAAGAAGACACGTATTTAACCACAAAAATCTACAGCCAAGTCGACCAGTCCAAAAAGGCTGCCGAAAAAGAGAAAAAGGGTTACCCCTAATAGTTTACCATAGCCGTCATCCCGCATGGGCCCCTCCACCATACGGAACCCAACACGAAAAAGGGGGCCATAGCCCAATCCAAGCCGAGAAAGGGTTGGGAAAGGCCAATCCCACTTTCATAAACAAAACATACGGGTTTTTTTGATGAAAAAAAGGATCAGGTCTTAGAACCATCCCCGAAAAAGGGCCTCTTTTCCCATCCCTTTTTTCAAACCTGCCCGTTTTTGGAAAAACAGATGGTCAGTAAAGACGAAAGTAGGGGCGAAAAAAAAAAAACTGGCCGTTTCCGGGCGGGAAAGCAGACCGGGGGGCCGACAGACAAGAGTTAGGGAAGGGACCCGCACCTAAAGGAGAGCAAGGCTGAAAAAAGGGTTCCCCCCGAACACATTTCCCCTATGGGGGACGGAAGATCGCCCAGGAAAGAAAGTGGACCCCATCGGGGCCCCGGGGAAAGGGTCCGAGGGGCCCGCACTTTCGAAATGCAGGGGCCCCACGCTTGAGAAGGAAAATGGCAGAGACAGGAAACTTGGAGGGGACCGAGTCAGGGGAAAGAAAAAAAACGTTTGAATCAGGGGCGTGGCCCGTAGTACAAAAAAAAGTTCTTGGAAAGAATAACCCCCGCTTGCGAAAAAGGAAACCCCTTGTGGGGGGCCCCCTGGGCGTGCCAGAGTCCCATGTAAAAAAAAAAAAACAAAAGAACTGAAGAAAGAAGTCGACCCAGGGCCGAAGGAAAGGGGCCCTTGGGGAAAGGAAGCATTGGGGGAAAAAGGGAGCATTCCCTCTTCCGAATAAAAGGTCCCTCCCGATCATGGATGGAAATTCAGTTCGAAGGTCCGTCGCAAAAGAGGAAGAAAGAGCCTCCATCACGAAGCTGTCGAGTCCCAAAGTTACAGGAGATTGGGGAAGAGAAAGAATTTGAAAAAAGAGGCTACCTTTGAAAAAAGCCGTTCGCTGGGGAAAAAGAGGGCTTTACGCCCTCTTGTCGGCAAGGTAGAGCGTCCAATTTTGGGCAGAAACCATTTGCCGAGAGAAAAAACTTCTCCGCTTGAAAACTTCCGCCAAACTCCTAAAGATAGAAAAACCGCCTGGTAGAGGAATTGTCGGCAAATTCCGATCAGGAAGTCGTGTAAGAAGAAAAGTAATCCCCTCCCTATCTCCCTTATGGGGGGCTGCAAGTTTTAATCGAGAAGACTCCAGAACGAAAGCAAGTAGGGATACAAAAGAGGTCCCGATACATTGCAGCCTGGTAGGATTTGTGTGCTAATTTTGAAAATATCAAGATAAGGGACCTTCCATAACTACGATGATGTCAAAGGATTCCCTTGGTCTTCCCAGGGGGTCATCGCTCGAGAACAACGGGGAAGGAAGGGATAGGGGTTACGGACGGGTCCAAGAATGCGACCCAGGAAAGACGTTATTGTCCGGGAAATCTTCTTGCATAGGGAAAGTAGCCAAAAAAAAAAAGCCTTAGACAGATCGACGCAACCCTAAAAAAGGGGATTCACCTCTTGAGAAGGGCGTCCCCCACGGTTAAAGAAGCAAATGAAAAAACTCAAGCAGAATGAGATTCAAGAAGCACCAAAGGACGGCAAGAGTTCCCGGTTGGCTCAAACTCCGAAAAAAAGGAAATCGAGTGCGGCCGGGGTGGGGATCGGATCAGACTGTTATCCGAGGAAGTCGGAGGGAGGGAAAAAAAGAGGGCCCCTCCCTTCTTCAACTCCCATGAAAGAACCGCCCCTTTGAACGCCGGACATAGAACATTGGAAAGAAAAAACAAGGATGGGGGGGGAAAAGCACGCTCAAATGGGGGAAGTGCTAAAAAAGATCCCTCCTTTTCCCTTACGAAGGACTCGACAAGAAAAACGTAGGGAAAAAACCTTCTGGGCGAAAGTTAAAAAACCTACCTCGAAGGGGGGCGCCAAGAGAAAAGGAGAACCAGGCTAAAAAGAAAAGAAAACCTTTCGGCGATCAACTTCAAACTTCTTCGCCACAATGCCTGGACAAGGAGCAGCGACGCAAAAGCTACGCCTGAAAGGAGCGTGCAGGTGAGTTCAAGGACGCCGCTTGGGAAAGACCGGGGGAAAAGTTCCTCTTTATTGGGAGCAGCCGGGATTGGCGAAACCTGCCACGAACGAGGGCCACGCAAACAAACTTCTAAAACTGGACTCCCAGGACACTGACAGAAGAAAAAAGGGAAGGATCCGGCTTCCAGAAAGGGTGCCAGCCAAGTCATCTGAAAGGAGTCCTTCCCGGGCGGAAAAAAAAAAAATCAGTACCCGAATTGAAAAAAAAAAGTGGCCGCTCAAGAGAAAAGGTCCCCCTTCCCCAACAAAACCCCCCCCCCCGAAGGGAGGTTTTCGTGACCCAAAAAAAGGTTAGAAAATTAAAAAAAATGCCATGGGGGCCTGGGTTCTAGGGAAATCCGAGAAAAGAACCGCAAACGTACCCCCACGGAAGAGTACTTCGTCTTGGGTCCTGGAGGTGCCCACCAATGGAAGAACTTGCAGGGGGGCTGGGAAGGATTCCCCTACCGTCACATATTAAAACGAAGGTCAACCTCTTAGAAAAGGGTGGGGGAAAAGGACTGGGAACGCTCAAAAGAAAAAGCCCATCTTGGAGTTGGCGGAGGGAATCCGTGGGGAGGCGGTTTTTCCGTCCTGGTAGGGCTGACAAGCGGATGAAAAAATTGCAGGGGGGACTTGCCCGGATGGGGGTCCCCCAAAGGGCGGGGTGAAGGGTGTTCCCCTCGGGGTGAACCGTTTGGACAAAGGCCGACGGGGGAGGGGACGCTAAAGACACTCCACAGAGGAAAACTTCTTGGCACCTGCGATGAAAAACCGTAGGACGATGACAAGGAACAATAGCTGTGATGGAAACTTTTCCAAGGGGACACGCAAATGATGCAGGCCGGAGGAGGCTTAATCGGGGGGGGGTGAGAGTGGAGGACCTTGGTTTTTAAAAAACGCTGGGGGGGGATAACTCGGCCGGCAGCTAGGGGGTGTCATTCTTTGGCCCCGGGGAGAGAGGGTCAGGGGAAAAAAATCCTCTTTTCCGAAAAGAACGGAATTGGCGGGGGGGAAGAAGAGTTTAAAAGGATTGTTTTTAAAATAAAAAAAAGCAGGTCAGGGGAGCCAGTCAAAGAAGGGGACCATCCACCCCACCCTTCCCTTACGAAATAGTCTATTCCGTCCCACCCCCTTAAGTGCAAGAAACCACATCACGAAAAAACCACAAACGGGGACCCCAGTGGCCCCACAAGGAAAAGGGAGAAGATTAGGCAAGCGATGAAGGGAAAAACCACCGATCCTTTATCCCTAAAACCGACGGCCTGTGGAGGGGTGTACCGCAAAAAAAGGAGGTTTTCGAGACACCGAAGCACGACAGGGTCATTCCGGAGGGGACCCGGGAAACAGAGGGCCCCATTCCCTTCCGTCAAGGGGGGCCAGGCAGCCTGAATCTGGAGGGCGAAAACGCGTGCGGAGGTCCCAGTGGAAAACGAGACTCTATCAATCACTCAAAAAAAAAAAGATATCTCCGGGGGGAAGGGAAGGAAGTAAGGGGACCTCATCTTGAAAAAAGCGCCCTTGGGAGTCCCAAAACAGTCGAGTTACAAAAGATAAAAAACGGCGCCCTCCAAGGAAAAGAAAAAAGGCCGTTCTTCCCTCTTCCTTGACAAACCGATAGGTCCGGAAAGAGGAAAAATGAGGGTCCAAAATTACAAAAATGATCAGGGATTACGGAAGAAGGGTGCAGAAAACGAAAAAAATAGGCAGATCACCCGAAATGTGTAATGGGGCAACTGGGCGGAAAGGGGTGAGAAGGGCGGTTCGGGCCCGGAAAAAGGGATCCAAGGGGGAACTGGGTTATGACCCGTAAACTGGCCTGAAGAACGCGGAGCGGAACCGTGAAAATCATGTACCGCCCAAACGAAGGGAAAAGGCCCACCGGGAAGATTTCCGGCCTCTTGGCGAAAGGATTCGGAGAATCAGATCAGACCAACGAAAAGCACAAACGACAGCTGCCGCGAAGGAGAAACAACGGGGAAAAAGCCGTCCCCCCATATCGGTAGAAAAAACCATTTAAAAGAGTTACCGCCAAAAAAACATCCTAGCAGTAAAAAAGACCGAGCAGCCCAAAAAACCAGCTAAGGAGAAGCTCCCCTTTTTGATTGCGTCCAGAAAATCGCAAAAAGGGATAGGGCACAAGGAAGAGCAAAAATCACTCCTTATAAGGAACACCAGAGAGGAAAAGAAACCCCTCCCAAGTTCTAATAAACCCTTACCACGTCTGAAAGAACACCCCGAAAGAGATACATCCGAATTGCCCAAAGTAGGAAGCCCTCCCGACGGGCAAAAAAAGAGATTGTGGAAAAAGACCCAGCAACTCCTCGCTAATGCGGGTCCCCTTGGAAAAAAGGAATTCAAGAAAGGTTACCTAGGAAAAACCAAGATGAGGTAAAGCAGACCCCAGCCAAAAAAGAAAAAAGCATCTTCATCCCTTTGGAAACCTGCCCCTTTTGGGGGTGGGGGGAACTCAAAAGAACTACCGAAGAAAGTAAGCCAAAACCGGGACCGGTGAGGCTCCAAGGAAAAAATCCCTCCTTCTTTAATATCAAGCCCCGCCCCGCCTGGTCATAGAGGCTTCCTAAAGTTTGAAATAACTTTGGGTGGGAAAGGGGGGGGGACTTCAACTTTATCAGACTTTACCTATCAGGGTGGGAGTCCCAGGGGGACCCGGTGTAAAGTGGGTCGAGAAACGTCCTAATTCTCCATTGAAAGGATTTTGATAAAAGAAGGGCCCCTTCTTCCATTTAATTTTTTTCAAATACCCTAAAGTTCCTTTAAGAGCCCCCGAGTCCCAAGGGCGGAGACAAAGTGGTTGAATGTAGTTTTAAAAATGCAAACCAGGCCGTTCAAGGGGCTAAAGTTCGTCACAAGCGTAAAGTCACCGAGGTCCAAGAAATCCGCACAGGGACAAGAAACTAGGCCCAACCCCGCCGCAATGAAAGGAAACAAGTAGTGAAGAAGGAGGGGAAAATGGGCCTTTGTTTGAAAAACACAATGGTGGCGCAAGAAGTGAAAGCAGAAGAGCCGGGGCTTCAGAGTACGAATAGTGCGGCCACCATCACGGAAAGTGTGTCGAACTTCGCACCGGAAAGAAAACGTGGCAAAGAGGAAGAACCGAGGAAATTTTTCATTGCAAGGTCATGGGCCCCGGCAAACTCCAGGCAACAGAGGAGCTAAAAAAGGTTCCGCGCGGCTGGAAAAATAAACGAACGTAAGGTCCGGCAATGGAAGGGGGGCAGCTTTTTTTTTTTGAAAGCAAGGGCGCCGAGGGGGACGCAGAAGCCCAAAAAAAAATCCCCGAGCCAAAGACGGCCCAAAAGGGCCGCAACCGAAGGAAAGGTTCGAAGGTGGAAAGACGGTCCTATCCGTCACATCAAACGGCCGAGGAATAGATCCCCGTCCCCGCAGGACGAGTGGAAACGGAAAAACCCCCGCGCCAAAGACAGGACGGGTGCAGGAAAAGGCTCTATCGGATGCACAGGGGGACGATGCTGTGGGGAAAAAACGGGGAACCCTAAGTTTTGGGAAAGAAACGACCCTATTATTCCTTCATTGACGGAATTAAGGGCTTCCCCCTTGACAAGAACTGATAAAAAAAAAACACGGAGGGAAGGTATAAAATTGAAAGTACAGGGGAGCCCTCCCTTTAGGGAAAGAAGCCCACCTCTTTCCGTATTTTCAAAACCAAAAGCCGTCGATAAGGTGTCCTGGTGAAATAAAAAAGCCCAGGGCGGCATCCGAGGCCGGGAAAAACCTACTTCCACCTAGGAGGGCGAGGCGTCCCCAACGAAAAGAGATTCAAAAGAGGGACTCAAGAAGGGAACTCGTGACAATAGAGGACACGAGAAAAGGGGGGCGACCTTCCGGGGAGGAAGGAAAAAGAACCCCGACCATTCCTTCCCCTCGAAAAAGTTGCGGCCTTGGGGAAAAAGCAAGGGGGTAGTGGAGGGGAGCGATCAGAAGTCGGCAAAAAAAGACCTGGGTAAAGCGCCTTACAGACCGAAGGCCCCCAGCGGCCTGTAAGGGGCCCAGGAACAAGGAGGGAAGGGAGACCGCCTTGCAAGGGGGGAGACATGCGGTAAAAGGGGAGCCGCTCCCCTTTCTTTCGTCGAAAGGGGCCTACACGGCCGAACGAAGAAGAACGATAGGATCCCACGACAATCCTGAGAAAAAAAAACGGAAAACTTCTTCTGCCACCAAGGAAAAAACAGGGATCCGGGAAGAGACCTACTTCTTTCTACTCCTAACTTCAAAGTGCGTGGGCTTACATGACATGAAAAAAGGGGAAAAAGGGGTATGAGAAGGGATGGGAGAACGAACCCCCAAAAGGGCTGGACAGCAGAACTGGTCGCCCGACAAGAAAAAAGGGGTTTTTCACCACTTAAAAATCCCCCGATCGAAGGGAAAGGGCAAAATTCCCAAGCGAAAAAGCCAAAACTATTGGAAACGAGTGCAAAAAGGCTTCCGACAAGGGAAAAAATTTGGCCCGGAAATACCCTAAAGGGAACTAGAAGTTTCAAGAACGATGCAGGCCGGCAAGGGGAACGTCCCCCCAAACAACGTCCCGAAGGTAAGGACCCCCAGAAGTGGGAGACACAATCGTCGAACTCGAAACGGGTCGTGTGTCCTTGGGCTCTTTCCCCAAGGAAGGGAGCCCTAGATCACGAACGAGGCCAAACGGAGGGACGGACTTAGGAAGGAACCTCTCCCATCTTTTTCCCCAACCAACGGGAGGAACGCCTGGCTTGTGGAAACATGAATGCGAGGGAATATACCAAATCAGTCAAAGAGTTCTTTGAAGGGGGGGAAGAAGATCCACCGGGACCAAAAAAGCCGAGTTGGGAGCGGAACCATCAAAAAAATTACCGGGAGGGGCATCAGAAAATGGGGATGACCTACGCCAGGGGAAGGGTGATTACCCTCCTTTAGACATCCTTTGGGCCGCAAGGGGAGACTGAGTGTAAAGAGGAGTGTCCAAACACCCCGTTTAGAAAGAAACTGTGCTCTCCTAAGGGGAAAAGAAAAGCTCGGGCCGCCCCTTCAAGCGAGTCGTCCCCCGGAGAAAGGACGATTGGGAAAAGAAGTGGGGGACCAGATCGGTTGCCAGGTTCCGGGGATGGCGGCAAGGAGAGTCGTTTAACTTTTTAAAGCTAAGAAAGGACGGGTTGCCCGCCCGGGGGAAAGAATCAGTCGTGCGGTGGCCATCCTCAGGGAGGCTTCGTATAGGGGGTCTCTTGCCGCCGAATCCGCTGAAAAAAGGCCGACAAGTTGGACTAGGCACCGAGCGCAGCGTGAGGAAAAACCGTCTTGTAAAGGGGGGCCGATGAAGAGTCCACTGTCCCCCCTTAAGGGGCCAGCCCCTCTTCAAAACAGCCCGTCATCATCTCTGGAAAAAGGACAAGCTGGTCCGACCAGGAAAAAGAGAAAAGCCCTACTCCTATCACCCAACCGCCAAAAAAGAGAAACATTAGTTAGGCCGTCAGGAGGAAGAAGGACACGACGTATCCCTCCTGTAGAAAGGGGGGAGTTTTTTGGGAGAAGGAGGAATACATTTTTCCTCGTGCGAATAAAAGTCGCGGTCCCAATGAGAGGAGAGGAGCTTGAAAGTGAAAAAGAAGGAGAGGACCTGGGACTACAGTCATTGCAGGGAGGGCCAGTGGAAAAAAGAAAAAGGAAAAACTGTA
>Ga0179593_1600571_pt1 | contig 23485 bp, 21 predicted proteins | sample CZODoug2_1_08_16_FD_185931 | JGI IMG/M metagenome (GOLD analysis project Ga0179593, IMG submission 185931) | Vadose zone soil fungal communities from Angelo Coast Range Reserve, California, USA - CZODoug2_1_08_16fungal (PacBio error correction) | ecosystem: Environmental > Terrestrial > Soil >...
AAGTCATTAATGAAGAAGCTTGGCCGGAGCTCTGAGAGTCGGAAAGCAGGGAGAGAATCGGGTTCTATGGGAGTACTCTGATTTTGGAAACCGCTGACTATCCCGGCGTAAGCGACTAAATTGAGAAGAGAAAGCAGAGATCGATTAAACTTCTTTGGTCTCCTCTCTATGAGACTGCTCACAGATACGGAACGATCGACCGGAATGGGTGCGGGGGGAAAGAGAGAACACGGAAGATCAACGAAGGGGGGGGGGAAGAAGAACCGGCAAATTCTGGTAAAACTAAGCGCATGGGACGTCCATACCAAGTAAAAAAATAAGGAGGATGTGCAGCATTACTAGGGAATCCACGGGGTTAATCACGCACACAGGGGGAATCCAAGGATGGTGACGCCTGCCAAATCGGCGGAAAACACGTAGGGCGGGATGGGGGGCAAACGTTCCACACCGTCGGTACGACAACTGAAGGCCAGGGGGGGGGGGCGGGGAGGAAACGGTGTTTGCACAAATTCTCTCCGATCCATGGGTGGCCAGGCGACACGTTGAAACACGGTGTCGCAAAACCGAGGGGACAGGTCACAAGAAACGTTGAAGTGGTGGAGATTGGAAACGTGTGAAACCCGCGGACGGGGCAAGGGGAGAGGGAAAGGAAAAACCGGAGAATCCCTAAGAGCCCAACCTTGGGGACCGGGGGCTAAACGAAGCAGTGGAACGGGAATGAGTCCCCAAAAATCAAGTCCCAATCAAATTTTTTTGGTAGTAGCGGAGCCAAGAGGGTTTAGGAGGGTTGCGGCCGATTATCAGAAACTGCGCATGATTTTTCGCAGTCCTAGTAAAAAGAAGCCATCAAGGGCACCACCAAGCCGCGAGGTCTTTCGGGGCTGGCGAACAGCTAATACTGTCTTGAGTCCAGATCGTTAAGGAGGAATGCAGGTTGCAGATCGGTAATGCAGGCAGAGGAGAAAAGAAAGGGATGGAAGTTTCTCTTCGTGCTTAAACACGGCGGTCGAAAAAGATCAAAGCTCGGGGGAGCAACAAACTCATCAAGGACCGTAAAGGTAGTTCCCTTAACAATAGGATATCAAACGCGGAGTTGCCATCTCCGCTTTGTGTGAGTCGGGAAGGACGCTTCGGGTCACAGGCCCTGGGCCAGCGTAAGCCATCAGCGAAGCAAGCCCCGTCTGACAAAAAAGGGACTGTCAATGAGAAATGCAGGGGGAAACTAAGGCCTGAAGATCGGGGGACGTTTCGGGGTACATAATCGTCACGCTCGGGGCTTTCTTCTCTAGAATACGGGTGGGCAGCAAGCTGGGAGTAGTACTATAGGAAATGAAGTCACTTGAGCCACTAGAGAAGACCCGCACAGGATTTCAAGGAGCAACGGGGGTAAGACAGTGCTAAAAGCGTATGCCCCAAATCATGCAGGGGCGTAACCGGGCGGGGGGGCTCAAGGGCATTCACCAACGGCCCCTGACCGTCTCACTGAAGAACTTCTGTTAGCAGAATCTATACGATTGTCTATCGCCATGCCGCCGACCGGCGGAAGAGAAGCGAGAAGGAAAAGAAAATAAGTGAAAAGGGTAGGCTGATCCTGGATGACGTACTCTGCATGAAGTATCAGGGGAGAGTGCAAAAGCAAATGACGGGGAGAAACGGGGTCTTGGGTGTTCCGATCCTCACCGTAAAAATGAAAACGGGAAGAACCTTCAGCCACTACCCATCGAACAACACAACATCACGCGTGGATTCGAAAGAGGGGGGGCGCGTCGCCAACGCCTTTTGCCTCAGACGGAATTCATCGTATCCCGGGAGGCCCTTTTAAGAATCATCGCTGCTCATGCCGACTTGGGCGTAGTAAAGACTCATCCGAAGTGAGTTTCAAGCCGATCCGGTAAGAAGAGTGCCATGTAAGAAAGCCGCTAGCGCCGAACTATTCGCTAGGCAGCGTAAAGAAAGAAAGGGGAAAGTTCGAAACGAATTCAAGAAGACTTCCATTCTCGGGAGCCCTTCACTGGCACCACGGGGGAGTGAAGAAGGGGAAAAAGGGGGAATGTGATAAAACCGAAAAGGAATCGATACGAAAGATAGCGGAGTCGGGAGTGTAATTCCATCCCCCTTGAAAGTTGTGAGTTACCGCATGCGTAAAATAGATCTCTCTCAACAAAAAAGTAAAAAGAGGGAACGTAGTACGAAGGAAAGAAAAAACTGAAGGCAAGAAAAAATGGAAGGCACGACCCCGCTCTCCCCGAGCGTATCGAGACTGTGTCCGCCGTTGTAACACGACCAACTATTAAAAAATCATGGCGGGATTGGGCAAAGGGGGCACCGACGAGGAAAGACGGCGAAAAAGGAAGTGAGCACGAAACTTGCGGTAACGGAGATTATTACGCTGGCCACAGAACCATCGGAGAAAACGTACAGAAATGGAAGTTGAGGACGGGACGGGGAATGACATTCAAAGTCAGATCCGAAGACCGGATTGGCCGTCTCGGACGCCAGAAAGCAAGAAAGGAACGATTACCGCCTGACCAACAGCGCCCAGGGGGTGATGAACAACTGAAATCGATAGGACCCACTGCGTTATCGGGAGACCCACCCAAGCGCCCAAAGCCGAAGCCAGAAGAGGATCAGAAAGGGGGATAGGGGGGTCGAGGGGACTCGGTAGTGGCAAGCATGTAGTTGCAGATATTCCTCCGTCGTATGAAAGCACCGGTGAGTATTGCGGCACCAGCACCGTCAAAAACTGCAAATTGCAGGGTAAGAGCTGAGAAGCACAGGTGAGCGTCCGAATTGTCCTGATCCAGGGAAACGCTTTCATCGTGCCGTATTTTACGTGGGGATCAAGGGCCGGATGAGAAAAAAAAGGGAAGGTTAAGGCAGGATAGCAAATAAGTCAGCTGCCGCAACCGCCGTCGAAAAGGAGCCTTTCTTGGGCAAGACGTTGGTGAGATCGCCCCTGCGAAATCGCCGAGAAAAAAATACAAAACAGGACGCGGGACTAGCGAACCGTCTGACAAAGGGTGACTTTTCCTTGAACAAGTGCACTGCGGGTCAAAAGCTTCTAAAAAGCGAGACAGGAATAGCAAGGGGGGGCACCCGGGGCGGAAAGGTTAGCTACTCCTAACCCTCGATGATGGTCGACCCCTCAAGGGGAGTCGGACGAAGGGAGAAGAAATCATGAAATAGCCGGACGGTCCCTCCTAAAAGTCTTCCAGCTGGGGGGGCGGAAAAAAAAAAAAATGCGGCCTTGTCTAAAGGGGAGGGAAAGCGCTGAAAGAGCCCGCCAATCCCATCTCGCGACACCCGCTTGTCAAAGAGGAAATCCCCTGGGGGAAGGGTCCATCAGGAAAGGGCCCGGAGCGGTAGACTGAAGAGAGATGGATGTTTAGACCAAGCGGCTCAAGAATCTTGGGAGAGCCGGGGGGAAGGAAGGCATAAAACGTGTCCTGGTGCAAAAAGACAAAAATCTGCCATGCCTCAAACCGATCGCGAACCGGGAACGAAAGGAAAGGAAAAGAAAGGGACGTAGTAATGGTAACAGCCAACCAGAAGACCTTGCACTCGGCTTGGTTGGGGAGGCATGGGGAGCGTGAACGGTGAAGAAGAAGACTAGGGGGAAATCATTCAATGCTGATTCCAATCGTCGAAGAACCATGCAACCAGAATAGCAATCTGGAATAGGGGAATCCGGGAAAGAGAGGAAATTTGGGCCGGTGAGGCAACGAGGGAGAACGAGTTCCAATGCTAGATGTCGTGCATATCGATCCAGGAGAGAGGTTAAACTGTAGAGAACGGCGGATTGAAGGTTCGCTGTTACACCGTTGACCCGGCTAGCATTCGTGCCTACTCACAGGGGTCAATCTTCCCAAATTGAAGACGTTCGCCGGGAGAGATGGGGAAGAAACGAGTTGTGATAGGCAGTGCTCCACGAAAATGATCGAAGAATTGAAAAATCCCTATTCCGCGACGAACCTGTACGGCCTAACGAGTATGCTAACCGAAGGGACGAACCATCTCGCGACAAAAAGGTTCAACAAAATGGTCCGCGCCGATTTTGGAGAAAGGAACCAAGTCGGGAGAGGCAAAAGATAAACTGAACGCGAGGAGGGGTGAAAAAGGCATTCAGCGTCGGATCCCAAACTCCTTCCAGAGTGATCGACTGCCTCTTCACACCCGGGGTCGCAGGAGAATGCGGTCAAGGGAAGGGGGCCGTGGGGGGAGGGAACACACAGGCTTTCTGCGGCCGTGAAAGGGCAAAAATCGTAAATATCTCCTTCTCTCAAATTTCACGAATCTGAAAGAGACAAAATAATTGGGAGAGAGAGCCCAGGCAGAAAAATCAAGGAAAAAAAAAGAAAATGGCCAGAAAGAAAAAAAATCCGGATATTCAGCGGGGGGGTACCCATCCGCGTAATAGAGAACCGATTCGAAGAAAAAAGAAAAATCGAAGCGAAATTAGAAGGGCGAAAAGGAGAAAAGAAGATCTTGCATGGGGGTATCTATCAACAAAAGAAAAGGAGAGAGAAATTCAAAAATCGCATCGGAGCTGGGTGCTGCGGAGGCATGTCTCCCATACGTAGCGCGTCGATGGGCGCTGGATCGAATGAGGGAGTTAGGGGGAGGAGATGTAACAAAGGGGATATCAAGGGGGAGCAAGAGAGAAAAAGGGGGTTGGCCTTGAAAGGCGCAGCGAGATCGGGAGGCTTTTGTCGCGCGCAGATCGGGTAAGGGAGATCGACCTTGGTGGGTTGATAAGGAGAAGCCAAACTAAGATCACTACTGGAAATAAATTAAACCGGCAAGTCTGGAAGAACCGAGGGAGTCCTGAGGAAGGAACTTTCAGAAAAGAGGGAAAAAGCAGAAGGTGATGACAACTTTGGAGCACTTCGACGGGCGACCACGAAGCAGCCACAAAGTTAAAAAAGAAGAAGGGTGAAAAAGAGGAGCGGGCCTGGGGAACTTGGTAAAGAAAGGAGGGAAGCGCCACCAGCCGGCGGGCGAATTAATTAGGCCTGTGAAGTTGCTTTCGCGTAAGGGACAGGTGGGACCAATTAAAGAAAAGCTCGATGAAGAAAAAGGAAGCACCAAGATAAAAAAGAAAGGGGAAACACTGGAACCTCTCGGGAAGGCAAAAACAAGGGATTGGGGAACCGTGTGAAGCAGAAAAAAGCTTAGCAGCGTGCACCGGTGGGTGGGAACAGCGAAAGGACCCCTGGCTCATGAGCGTCGAACGTTTTCACAGAGGAAGAAAAGCACGGACAGGAGGGATGCACGACGCAATCAGCCGGGGGGGGAAAAGGATGATTGGCCAAACTTCGAAGAGGTGCTGGTTTAAGGAGCAGAGTGAAATCCGAACTCAGGACGCATGATGGAAAAGGAGGGCAGTCTTCGGGGGAGGGAATGAAAAGAGAGCACCAACAGTCGGGGGCGGGAACAATCCTCTAATAAGACTTGGCTCCGCCGAGGGACGATGTGCGGGTAGCGCTCGGGGTGCAGTCCATGGCCATGACTGAGGGACCAGACAATAGTGGAGATGCGCGGGGGGGAGGACGAGACGCGAAAGCTCGACCGCGGATCACCGAACTCTTGGGGAAGCGAGACAGGGGGGCTACCGTCGGAGACGAAAAGGGTTCGAAAAGGGGGGGTTAGGGGGAGAGCCTCTCTTTTGGGCAGTGTTTCTTTACCTGGCAAAGTCGCCTGGCGAGAAGGAAGCCAAAAGCAGAAGAACGGGCAAGAAAAAAAAAAAACGCCGGGGAAAAACATCGCGCTGGATGCCGGACGCAGGACATGATTTGACGTTGGCAGGGGAAGACATCGTCAGAAGTCTCGAACAGGAGTTCGGGGTCGAGCACAAAAAATCTCAGCGTGGGGGCGGGCTAGGGGCCTTTCTCCTCGTCCACTAGAAAAACCGCAGTCAGAGGGCGGGTTCGAGCCCACCTGGTTGGGGAAGTTCGAGACCGAAAAAAACAGCAAAACGGAAGGTGTCTGGGGTCCATGAGAGCAGGGTTCGCAAGAAGGGGGAGAAAAACGTCTGGAGAAGGGAGAACGTGGGCACGGACGAAAAGGGGGGTCCTACTAGGCCCTGAGAAAACCGAGAACTGCGAAATCGGCGGCGCTGGTGCCCCATTAATACGGCACTAGAAGAGGAAAAACTGCGGATCGAGACATGAACTTAATAGACGAGCACTTCGGGTGCTGCAGACAATGGGAGGTGGGGAATGCAAGGAAAAGAGACCGGGAGCACGGTGTGTTGGGGATGCCATACTCACGATGGAATCCGACGAGAATCTCTGAAAAAATGCTTATAAAAAAGATCGAACACAAGCGGGAAGCTTGAACAGGGGCCGGCGGGTGGGGGGGTAGAGAAAGGGGGTGGGAACCAGCTCATCTTATTTCAAGGGGTTCATCACCAAAGGGAGAGACGCCTGGTAGGAAGGAGATCGAGAAAATTCTGGAGTGGAGAAAGGGAAAAAATCTGCGGAGCAGGAGTTGCCAGAAGAAAGCCGGACCGAGACGGTTTCCAGAAATAATTTCCCAGGTATTTAAAGCCGCTGGACGACTCCGATTCGCTGGATGCCAGGCGAATGAAGGGGAAAAACAGTCATGTCCGTATCGCTCATTCGGGAAAAGGAGGAAAAGCGGGGGGAAGCAAGGAAATTCCTGGGAACGTTTCGCTACAAAGAAAAGGTCGGCCGGAAGGGAAAAGGGTGTGGGAAATCCACCAGGGGACCATGGACGGACGTTTGGCCAAGAGCTCAAACACACTTATTATGATTAGAAGAGATATTTATTGGCAAACCTCGATGAAGCGGCTTCATCACTCAACAAACTGCAAAAATGGTGTATGAACGTCAAAAACGAAGAAACGAAGTATCGAAGCCGCCGGTGTAGCGAGCAGCACACAGAGTTCAGGCGACCAACGATGGTGAAGCCTTTCAGCAACCGCCTAAGAGATCTACGCGTGGAGGGGGGAGAACACGACTGCAAACGGAGATGAGGAACTACAGGAAAGGGACGCTAAAGACCGATTATGACTGGAACCTGAGGGACTTATTAAATTCAAAACTGCAGGTATCCAGAAGACCGGGGGCAAGTAGTCACCAGAAGGAGGGGTCAAAGCGATTCAAAAAGGGGAAACGCCAGCCCCAAGAGGAAGACGAGGAGGGACCCACAGGCGGGAATCGGGCGGGACACTCTCCACAAGGGCCACTGCCTGATACTGCTTTGGGGGGCTGCGCGCCCTCGGGGATGGGGGAAAAGAGGGGCTCAGGTGGGAGGCCGCAATTAGGTAAAGTGCTCAGGAAATTCAGCTCCGGAGGGCGGCAACAACCGTTATAAAAACATCTAGAGAGATGCATCCAGCAGGAACCAAAGGGACGTCCACTGGACTTACGTGGGAGTATCCAGGATCCGCAGTACCAGAGTTCAGAGAAAGGGTGACGTGGGGGGGAAAGCCGCCGATAACGAATGCGAAAGCCGGCATATAGGGGCACACTCTTATCTCTTCCGAATCACCGCCGTAGACCGTGAGCCGGGGGGGCCACAGAATGTTGGGGGAACCCTGCGCTTTAAAAAGAACTCAGCCTCGTCCGTGACCAGCAACAACACTGTGGAGAGAGCGCGAATCGCATCTGGGGACAAAAGGGTTGGGGACTTTTCCTTGAACTCGAATGGGAGGGGTATTTCATCGAAAGGGAACAGTGAGGCAGAATAGCGAGGCAGACCGGCCGTAGATTATGCCCACGGTGTGAGGAAAGACAAAAAAAGGTCTAATAAGAGGAACACGAAAAAAAGGCTGAAGGAAAGGTCCCGGCATCCCGTCGAGCCTTTAACTCCTTCCCATGAAACATTTGGGGGGGAGGCCCAAGCTGACGGCTTTCAGAAACGACAAGAAGGGAGAAAAAACTACACAAACAAAAGAAAAAAAAACCTGGCGATCTGGAGAAACTTTGGAAGAGGGGTAATCCAGTCATTACGCCCGTAATCTAGGGACAAAAGAAATTCTTGAGAAAAAACGAGCTCGGGAGGTCTAAACCAAGGTGGGACAAGACTAAAAAGAAAAAGCCCAGGGTGGCGCTAGAAAGGAACCATGCCGCAAAAATCGCGCAACCGAACATTCAAGAAAAACGAGCGCGGGGAAATCAAGGAACTAATGGGTAGTGTGAAGAAACCATGTAAGCCCAGCGTTTGGTAATCCATGGATGGCGTGACCGGACACCTCAGACTGGGGGAGGAAATCATTCGACGAGTATTATTCAGGGGGGGGGAAGGCGACGGAAGAACAAACAGCAAAGAAGAGGGCAAGACACGCTATCCGGGAAATCCAAAGTGGATTGGGACTAGGGTCGATGGACCTAAAGATTCCAATGATAGAGTCGTGCATATAAAAGGGAAAAGAAATGGAAACGATGAAAAGGACGAAAAAACCGGGACCGCTGCTAATACGTGCCTACTTCACACGTGGACTCCACAATTCAAACTTTTCGCCGGAAATGAAAGGACACCGTGGGGTCGAGTTGGGAGAGGGAAAGCCCTTTGGAGATCGAGGGGAAGGTCAAGCGACAGCCACTGGAGGATCCTTCATTTGTCGGGGAGGCTGTTGAACTCTGCCATGATAAAAGAAAAGTCACAAAAGGTTTCCAAATTTGGAGGGGAGGAAACGAAGGCATTAAAAGAGGGTGGGGAGGAGGGATAACAAAAGGGCAGTCAGCTTCATGCAAAGGACCAAACTCCTTCCTTCGGTGATCGCTAAAAAGAAAGTTAGTAGGACAGGAGGGGCCCAGAAAATCAAGGAAAAAAAAGGGGGTTTCACCAGGGCGTGAGAGGGCCGTTGGCCGGAGAAAAGGAATGACAACCATCGTAAAATAAAAGTGATAGGGGGCCCGGAGACATGGAAAAAAGAGGGACGAGAGAAGAATTGGAATAGAAGAGCTGTAGGAAACAAACCCTTTTGGCATGCTCGCTCAAACGCGCCGGATAGGAAAAAGTCAAAGAAGGGCCTGGACGAATCGCAAACGCAGCGCTTCGACGTAGGGGCGAATATCCGGGAAAGCGCTGGAGGGGGGAAGGAGCAGCCAACACCACCAACCTATTGAGGAGGAAAAGAAAAAAAAAGATACCCTGTCACGGACAAGCGAAAAGCTGGGTAAGGAGAAGGGGAACCCTCCGAGAGAGAGGGGGTACATAGCGCTGGCTAAGTTGGATTATTATGCCGTACAGATTCCACACGAAAACTATCTCGCTTGCGCTTTGAAAGCACTTGCCCAAGTGTTGGAATGATGGCAGCAAAAAAAGTTCAATTGAGGGGGGAAAAAAAAAATATAGGAAGAGCCCGAGATGTGGCCGATCTCTGTACGTTGCATTCTGATCAAGGCAAACGTCCACTAATATCAAATGTGAAAGATTGACCACAGCAAGGAGGGCAAAGACCAAAGGATAAGAGAGTTGTGGAAGCAGTCGATAGGTGTTCATCATTCAAGAATCGATTCCACTTTTGGGGGCACGGAAGGCGACCACGCGTGTATACAGCGACTTAAGGGGGGAAAAAAAAGGGAGTGACGGCCGAACAGCGAAACATTGGTCAAAAACGCAAGGGGAAACACAGAAAAGAAGGAAGGATTGCAGGCCAGTTTCTTGAGGGGATCGGGAATTTTTGCCCAGACCAATCTAAGGGAGAAAAAATGTCGGGAAAAGGCAGATAACGAACAGAAATAAATCTCTGTCAAAAAAAAGGGGAAATGGTGGAGATCCAACCGTTTGAGGCCCTCCTGCTTAGCAGGGGGCACCGGGGGGGGGGGAAGCGAAATGACCGGGCCAAGAAAGAAGCGATCGCGACCAAAGGTCCGATATGAAAAGAAAAGGGAAAAGGGTCGACAAAGGAAAAAAAACAATGGGTTGTCCCCGGGGATATATATTTCCAAAGATCTATTGGTCAGTTTAAGCCTGGTTAGTCTTGAAAAATAAGGAATGAGGGAAAGCGGGACCGGTCAAAGAAGAATGCAGGACCCCAAGCCGGCGGCAGGTCAGGGGAGGTACACTACCTCTACTACTAAGTGATTGATTCCTTCACGTCTGGGAGAATGTTACGAAGAGAAAGAAAGCACTGCTAAAAGGCGATCCGTCTTGCGGCCACTCGGCGGTCGACCAAGCTCGGTAAGCAACTTGGAGAAAAGCCATCGGGGAAGAAGCGACCTGGGGCAACTGCGCGGTCAATCTCCAATTGTGAAAGAAAAATCTACAAGCGGGTTGGGCCGATCTCCAAAGGGGGGGGGATGGAGGGAGGGCGCTATCAGGGGCAGCGCGGACTCCCAAGAAGAGTTCAGCCCAAGAGGACGCTGTCAGGATAGTCTCCAGTCAATCTACAAATGATTCGGGGAACTTACTGAGGAAAGGGCAAAGGGCGGGGTAAAGACAGTCTAAAAAGAGTTCGGTCTTCTGAGGAAAAACCGTGGGCAGCATCTACTGCGGGGTGCTGTAGAAGAGGAGTTCAGGATTTCGAACCACGGAGAAAGAACGACCAAGCCGAAGGTCAAACATTCCCCAAAGTTTGTAACGGGTCGAGAAAAAGGCCGTAAAAAACACGGAAAAGGAACGGTCGTCTGGACGGTCGGCCAGGGGACGATCACACCCTTTGCCCCGAAAGCTCAGAGGGGCGACGGCAGGTGGAGGCAAGGAAGGGGAGAAAGATGGGGGCGCCGTCGACCCAGGCTCACGGGCAAAGAAGGGAAAAAAAGAGGCCCCCCCCGGAAAAACCTTGAACGAAAACGTCCTAGAGACATGGCAAGAAGGCGAGAGCACTTCGTGCTCATTGTGCCCAGTCTATTTCCAAGATCAGGGGGAGGCTGAAAGAGGTGATTTTGAAAATACTCCCTTAGGCGGGAGATCCTACGGAGAAGAGAGGGACACTACCGGGGGAACACACTCCTGATCAAAAGGAAAACTTAGAGAAAGAGACCAAGCATCGAGGGGTGGTGGGGCTTCCGGGGACGGTTTGTTCGCTTGGTCGTGCCGCACTCAGTGGGACCCGCATATTTTCAGAGGTTTCATCACCAAAGGAGGCCGAGGGAAAAGACGCACTGCGGAAGAGACGAGTCAACCGGTCAGGACCTGCCGTTAAGGGAAAAAATTTTCATCCGTCAACGAGCCGGTGAAAGGTGCCCATGGTAAAGAAGAGAAAGATTGCAGATGGATAAGGCCAGCGGGGCTCAAAAAAGTTAATTCCTCTTCAACTTCATTCGGCGGTGCTACAGGGCAACGGAGAAAAGAGTGTGGCAGGAAAGTGTGTGAGGAAGGAAGGGCGCGTAATCGAGAAGAAGGCTGGGGAGCCCATCCACCATTAGTGTGAGTTGACGCCATGCAAGAGGAGACGGTTTGCCAATAATCTCAAAACGGAGGAAAAAAGAGATGGGGGGGCAAACCGTCGAAAAAAAAAATGCCGAATGGTGGTAGGGAAAACACTCAATCCCACTCCAAAAGACCCTATCTTAATTCGATTAAGGGAAGCCGGGGGGGGCAAGGAAAGCAAAGAAAAAATAGGGAGAACGTGCATGCGCCGCCAAGTGCTATCTACCGAGGTAATGACGTTTGGGGTTGACACACAGGAACCTTTAAACGAAGGTACATGCACGCCATCAAAGAATAGGAGTCGGAAGAGCGATAAAATACCGGGAAACTTAATACTACGGAGAGGGGGAACTGGGAAAGGAAGGAAAAAAGGGATTGGGCCGTAAACGCCATAAGTCGGCGGAGTCGGGTCTATTAGAGGAAGGAACACGCCTTAAAGGGAAAACAGTGGTGATTAAAAGAAAGTCCCAAGGAAGGGCGGGAAAGACACAAAAACGCCGACTCAAGGACTTCTTGGAGATGCTCAACGCAGGGATGGTCTAATGTGAAAGCTCAGGAGGATGTCCAGATTCCTCAACGGAGGAAAAAGCCGAACGTGGGGGGCGAAAAAACTTTATAAATCAAGAGCGTTACAAAACTCTGTCAGAGTCCCATGATCGAAAAAGTGCAGCTGACTGAGAACTTATCCAGGACTCAGTCACGCGTTCATCTGACCCTTTATTGGGGGGGGGGGGGGGGGGGCCAAGCGAAGATGGCATCGCAAGAAAGATTCATGGGAACACACTCGTAACTTCTTCCTCCCCTAGTCGCCCGTTATCCGGAACGTGAAGATGTGATCGTCCAAGGAAGAATAGAAAGGACTGGACTACACTAACCAGGACTCCTTGCGTGCAACGGGTCGTCTCGAACTGAGGGGAAGTGGGCTGGGAAAAAAAAAACGAAAGCAGAACTACATGGAAAAAACTATCGGGACCACCGTTCGATACCGGGAGGAAAGTCACGAATGGAAGATTCTATCGCACGCCTGAAGACCCACGTGTGGGCTAAGCTCGACAGCGGAGGAATGCGGGGGCACAACAGACGTGAAGACGACAGAGACATCCTATTTCCCCATACATTCTCTCCTTTGGATCAGTGCCTAAGAACCAGTGGAGAGAGAAGATTGGGGCAAAACTTTCACCGGGAAGGGAAAGGGTCGAAAGGTCCGTGTTCTATAGTTCAAGAACACTCAAGAACAAGCTTCTGCCGAGGGGGGACAAGATGGCTTCATCCCGGGGGGGAGAGGGACCGCCATAAAAGGACCTCCCTTAGCGTTCATAGGGGTGAAGATCACGATGGGGGATGGACGCTCGAAGATGTAGTCGAACTGAAGAAGCAAGACCTCCAATCTCATGTCCCGTTAAAGGGTGAGACAGTAAAAAAGTGCATAACCGGGGCAACCGAAAATCTCCGCTACGAGTAGGGGAAAATCCATGGGGGAAAGGAGGTAGGGGAAAAAATACTCCGCTTGGGGGTGGTAATGGGAATGGATGCTTGACCTGTTACGCAAAACGAAGACTGCGACTTAAAATGAACGACGATGAGAGAGAAGACGGAAAAAAAAAAAAAAAACAAATAGAGAGGAAGAGCCAATAAAAAATTGGGGGATAAGAAAAGTGACCAAATCGAGTTAAAAAGATCTCGTCTTGCATATCGAAGGCAGCTGAAACGGAGAGTCGCAGGATTAGACGTCAGAATTGTTCGCTGGGGAAAAACGAAAAGGAAGGACTGCATGCGGGCCGCAAAAAGCGGTTGGACCCAATTCAAAGGGACGCCGGGTAATGAAAGAGGAAAAGTTACAACCGTGTTGCAAAAGATCTGCCCGGGTGGGGAATGGGATCGCGGTGGAAGGCCCGGAGAAGAAATGCAACGGGCCGGCAGTCAGTATTTCGAGACTTCTGTGGAACGCTGCCAAGCGAAAAGGGTCAACGGGAAAAAAAGGGGGTGGCAGGGAAAAAAAAAAGCAATTCCTAGGAAGTACGACGTGGTCGAATGTCTTGATAACCAGGGTCAAGTCAGCGTAATGATGGCTTAAAACTCTGAAATCGGAAGGGAAAGCGGGGTTCACAGGGAGGAGAAAACCTGCAGAAGGGCCCGGTGCGCTGTTCACCAAGGGGGGGATCTTCGTTCCTTGGGCCTATCATAAGGGGGAACATCGAAAAAGAAAAAGGGAGGGAGGACCCGTATCTCGGAAGGACAGAATAAAAAAAAAGAATTAAAAATCCGATGGAGAGAAAGAGTCCAAAGGTTCCATTCGCGCCTCAAACTCTCCAGTATAGGAGGAGGGGGATCCGCGTAGAGAAAATTCTAAAAAGCGAAGCAGCGACGTATTGGCCAAGGCTCCCAGCGACTATGGCCTTTGGATTGAATTCTCCAAAAAACTCGGAGGAGGAAAAATAGCCTCAATGCAGAGAGGGGGGAAGCGATCTTAGTGCAAAAAGACGTCGAGGGGAGGCTGAAACAAGGGTTCTAGAATAAACGATTGTGGACACTCTGACTATCAATCGCGTTTGGAGAGGAGAAGCAAAGGGGGAGGGAAGGACTAGAAAAAAATGGTTGGCTCCGCATAGGGGTATGCTCACGAGCGAAGGAAGAAGCCTGGAGTAATTGGTAACAGGAGCACGGCCAGCACTAATATCAGGGCACTGGGAAATAAGACAACTCGGAGGAAAAGGGGGGCAACGACGCATTTGTAAAGGAAGGAAAGCGACTACCGTGGGCAGAGAATTCTAGAAGGAAGGAGGGTGGGATGCAAAGGACGCTGTTACAACTTTGTGGTACTCGGCTACCAAGGGTAAGTTCAGGGGGGAGAATTACAGAAAAAGGGAGAGTCCGAAAAAAAACCATTGTAACAGTGAGAGGGAAGCGTTCACAGCCGCGTGAGACATCCTGGGAGTCCGGACAGGGGGGTCTTTAAGGGGAATGGGGGGACTTCATCTCGCTCGTGAGTGGGAAGAACCAGCTTTATCACAACGGGTAACAAGTGGAAACGAAAAGAGGTGGAAATTCACCAGCGAAAGGGGCGGAAGGCCAACCGGGTCGGCCCGAGTTAGCAGCGGTGAAAAGGGTTTTTTGTTTTCTAAATTAAACGAGTCCGTCTACCTAAGGGAGAGTTTTCAAGAACGGCACTACTAGACGGTGGGGGAACTCAGATTCAAAAAGCTCAAAAGGTAAGAACTGGGGGGGAAAGTCGTAGGAACACCACTATGGGCTAGGTTCTCGCCTAATGAAAAAGATAAGACTCGTCGGGAGATTTAAGGTCTCATCGGAAGGGGAGAAACCGGTCAAAGAAGGAAGGAAAAAAATCCGCGATGTCTTAGGGGGGCTGGATAAGAAGGGATTTGATTGATGCCCTACCTAATCGGTAAGAGGTGGAGTGAGCGCTCTGTGGAAAGGCTGAAAAAGAAACTGCGAATACAACGGGCCCATTGGAGCATGGGGGGGAGTCGCGGCAGGTCGCCCGAGCTCGAGAAAGTGTCTCAACATAAAGTTCGTTGGAAAAGGAGACGGGAAGAAAGAGATCGGTCAGAACAACGGATGATCGCAGGTTAGAAGAGGTGGGTGGATTATGGAGGGACGAGATCGAGAGAGATGAAGAGGCCATCAGCGGGAAAACACCAAAATGAAAGAATTTTCATGAGACCCGGTAAATGGAGGAAAGACGGGATTAGGAAAACGAGCTGAAGTGCTCTGCCGGTAGGGGGGAAAAAGGGACATTATCATTCTCTACATTATCTTCTTCGAACACACCTGTAAAACACGTGATGGGGTGGGATCGAGAAACCTTTCTCCACTGGTAGGAAAAAAAAAGAACCGACAATGCGGGAGGTTCAAAGGAACCTTTTGGGCATACGGTTCAAGACGAAGGGGGGGGACACGGAGGTGAGGAAGTCGTGTCTGTGGGGGAGAAAGTTAGAAAGGGGACAAAGAGCCTTTGCCAGCCGTCTCACGGGCGAAGGAGGGGGGCGGCATACGACGATACTATTGTGGGGAGTCCCAGCCGCAGGGGAGGAAGAGGCACGTGGCACAACAAAGAAAAGAAAAGAGAGTGCAAGTCTTGATCCCTTGATCAACTTAATTTCCGATCACGGAGGTGCTGATAAAGGAAAAGCTGGGGGAAGAGGCAGAGTAAAGAGCGGCGTGGATCACTGGGGGGGTTTTGGGGACACGCCATACGAACCGGAGAGAAAAAAAAAAAAAAACCAGGGGAACTCGAAAACATGGAGCCAAAAAACAACAACTGAGGTCAATGATTTGATCGGCCAGAGGAGGGGATTCGGAGGGGTAGAACGGGCCTAGGGTTGGAAGCATCGTTAGGAAGGGTTTCACCTGGGGCGAGGGACTCTTGAATTAATATAAGAGAGAATCTTGGACTTATGGAAGGGAGAGGTTAATGCTCACCGGTCTGGAAAGGAGGGTTCGTCATCACTTAAAGGGGATCCTGTTCCAAAGAAGTGCCTTGGGGAAGGCTCAACTACTCGAGGAGAAGGGAGAGCGCCCTTGGCAGTCTTTGGGAGCCCAATTAAAGGAAACTGGAGAAACGGAGTGAAGGGGGAACGGGGGGAAAGATGCCGGAAGGTCCTAAGCGGGCCGTCATCTAAAAAGAGGGGGAATAGCGGGAGTCGGGCAAGGGGTGGGTAGGCAAAACCATTCAAAAAGCGCATGCGAATGCCAATAAGTCTCTCAACAAAGGGGAAGGGGGGGAAGAAAGGAGAGAGGAAGTGAAAAGAGATGACGCATGGCGTAACCCAACTGCCGACTGGTGATGGGGGGGCACTCACACTTCATAAGGAAACTCCCGCTAAACCGACGGAAGAGGGCAGACGTAGGACACTATTAAAAAAAAAAAGGGAGGCAATGTAAAACCACGATGTGCGAGTGCCGTGAAAGGAACCACCGGGGGGCCGAAGGAGAGGAGGAACGGGGGGCGGGGAGGCAACAGAGGGAAATGGAAGATATTATTACTCAAACCATCGCGCGATAGGGAGCTAGCGGGGCGGGAAAGAAGGCACGGGAGGGGAGGCGGGAACAATGAAAAAATTAGGGAACGAAGACGATTGAAAACGTCAGAAAAGAAAGCTTCACTTTCGCGATTCTCTTTCTCTTCCTTACCCGGGCAGCTCCCCGTTGGTGATGAAATGAAAGGGGGAAGGCCACTGGGGAACTAACCACGCAGAAGAGCACGCCTCGAATTGAATCTGCGCCCGCGTAAAAGGGTTTCAAATTGGGGGGGGCGATGCTCAGGGCCGCAGGTAGGGGAAAATAAGGTGAGTATGGAAAAAAAAGTCAAAGACGGAAAATTATCCCCTTTCGAAAGGGTGCCATCCAGCCGGACCGTTCATACAAAGAAAAGTGAGGAAGGGGGAAGTTGTAAAAATGATAAAGAACCGCATGACGTTTACCAAAAGAAGGAGTTGAGGGGGACAGCATGAGCAGATCTCCCCTTAAACCGTGACTGCGGCAAGGGAAGGGTGTAGACCCACAAAAGGGTCCTGCAACAAACAGGAAAGCCTACCGGTCGAGGGGGTGAGTCACCCGGCTGTCCACCCTCGCCTCGTCGGGTAACCAAAACAACGAACCCTGCAGCCGTGCTGGAGAAAACGCACCGAGGGAAAAAATCCAACTTGAACGCGCTTTATTAGAGGTCGTAGTGGCGATAGGGTGTCTCGATACTAGCAAAGTGCGGAGAAAATCAACCCATTAGCGATTCCCACGTTTTTCTGACGAAGAAAGAAAATTTTCGCAAGATTTCTTACAACAACCCCAACCAGCAACTCGTGGCACCAGAGGTGAAGCTTCATGCCGGAGGTAAAAGGACATCGCGAAAACGGGGACTATTCCCAAGGCGAAATTTTGTTGGAGGGCCGATTGCTGACGGGGGAAATATCCGGCCGATGTGGATGAGGCAGCCCACGGCCACAATCTCTATCGCAAAAAGAATGGGGCGTCTCATCCCCGAGGGTCTAAGCCATTAAGAAAAAATCTCAATTCTGTCGAAAAAAAAAGAAAATTTCTTGGATTCGGATCTTGTCAAGGTTCTACCTCCTAGTTAAGTCAAGGAAACATAGGAAAGCGGGTCAATGTCTGGTGAAAAGAAGGTCTGCGGAAAAAGCCAACAATCGGAAGAAAACAACCTAAAGAACGAGAGGGAGGGGGAAGAATAAAGAATTTAGAGCTGGAAAACACCCAGAAACATGTGGCCTTCTTTTTTTGAATTACATTGGGCTTACAAAACCCTCGAAATTCTACTTAAATCATCAGAAAGGTTCGGGGGGAGAAAACGCGCAAAACCACCAAGATTGGAGAGAAGCAGGGAATCCAAAAGGGGGGGGACTTTTGGGGAGTAGTGACTCCATAGAGTTTCCAATGCATATCAACGTCGTGATCGGGGTCCGGAGACGGAGATCGAAGGGATGCAGCGGTCCGTTTCAAAAAGTTTTCCAAAAACACACCACGTGTCCAAAAGAGCGAAGAGGCGGGGCAGACGCAGAGGGGGAAGAGAAACAAATTCAAACGTTTCGAGGGAATGTGAATGAAGAGGGGGGAGGGAAACACCGGGGGGGAGGGGTGGATGCATCGGTGCTTCTTAAGAAGGGTAGATCGAGAGAAAAGGGGCCCAAAATTCCCGATTAATCGACAGCCCCTTACATTCCGAAGGAAATATGGGGAGAAAAAGGTGGCAGGCCATAAAGGGGAGGAAAAGGGGGGGGGGGGGGAGAAGGTTTCCGCCAGGGGGGGCTGCCGTAAAAAAAGTCGGAGAATGACGCGAGTAAACGTAAAAAACAGCGGGGTAGAAGGGGGATACAAATTGCTGCAAAGAAAATGCATGCGGTCCCACCCCACCGAACCTTAAGGAGAGGAAGTCTACAAAAAGGAGGGGTCGAAGATGCCCCTGGAGCGCCCCAGGCTGTCGTTGAAATTGCCGGGTTAAGTGTAGGAACCAGGAGTAGAGGGTGAAACGTTTGGGCCGTATCATAATGAGGTAAAAGAAAAGTGCGATCGCCTCGTATCGAGTGAAAACAACGGTCACCGAATCTGAAAGAGGGGAATCGAGAGAGGGCGAGAAAAAGCCAACCCTGTGTGCCAGTACAAACTCGCCGAATATAAGCGGGAGACGACGGAAATAAAATATAAAACCCCAAAAGAAGAGAAAGAGCGGATTCTGCAGGGGGTCTCAGGCAGACGTCGCAGCAACAAAGAAATGGCGAATTGGTGTGGGGTCGATGAAAAAAGAGAAAAACCTGAGGATGAGTGATATAGCTACCATTCAATCAAAACGGGAAGAGGGGGGACTGGGGAATACGCAGGCACAAATAGAAGAGCTGAGAAAGGGCGGAGAAAAGACGGGGTAATTATCCTTAAGGGACCCACGCTGGCCCGGCTCGTTTAGCGAGAAAAAGGCTGGAGGGTTGCCAGGGGCAAAGCGAGATCGGGAGTTTAGACTCAAGAGTGGGAACTGCTCCGACTGCCTATCGACCTTGTCATTTGACTGAGTTGCTTCAAAGACCGGAAAACAAGCAAACCCGTGAAAGAACTTCAAGGGACAACGAAGGGGAGAGACCGAGAAACCGTTGTTGCCGGAAAAACATCATCCAAATGGGAGGGTTGTGAAGCATTCATCTTAAGGCTGGGGGTAAGCAGGGAGACAAAGAGGAGTCAGAAAGGAAGTCATCCGCGCCAAAGGAGGAAACCTGTTTGGAAAATTGGGTCCGCGAGGGATTGGCAGCGTTAAAACCGTACTTCGACGAAGGGGAAGCCGGCCAGGGCTGTCGGAAGGAATTTCCCAATTCAGATCGGAAAGGGAGGAAATGGAAAAGGGGAAAAAACGGGGAAGGGAAACCTCTTTCATTCACCGCGCAAAATTTGAATTTGGTTGAGACCAACCTTGGGGGGGGAGGACCCTCATGAGGGGGAAAAGGTGCACAGGTGTTGTGAACAGCGAAAGGACCGGAAGGCTAGGGACGAGTAAGAAGAGATGCACGACATAGCATTTAACGTGGATCCCCTCGACAAATCAAGGAAAAAGATTGGGAGGGGGAAAAGAGCTTGGGAAAATATCTAAGGCTGGGGGGCGTCGCCGAGGGGGGCATAACTCGTCGCAAGGAAGTCGCAAGGGAGGGGTGTCTGGAAAAAAGAAGCATGGCATTAAAACGAAAGAATCTTCGGTGGCAGGAAATAAAAAGGCTAAAAGGGAAAAGGGAGGAAGAAGAGAGTTGGCTCATGGGGAAGGTGGGGCTTCCGATCGGTTGAGCATAGGGGCTGAAAAAACACCATACAAGGAAAGCCGAGGCCAGGCTTCAAGAGTCGTTCGCCAAAACTCGATCCGCAGTCGTAAAACTGTAAAGAGAGGGAACAGAGGAACCTCGCATCATTACTGCGGGGGAGGGCGAAATATAATTATGAATCTAGGTGAGGAATACTCGCTTGATGATTGGCGGGACGCTATCTGAAAGGGCGGCAGGGGGAAGCGCTGAGAAAGAGAGAGAGCCTGGGAAAAGCGGGAAAGGAGGGGGATCATGTCTCTACTGTATGGCCGAGAGGAAAAGATGCGTTTAAAGGGAAAGCATCGGGCCGCATTCCTCAACAGTGCGGGAAACGTCGAGCACCGGAAAGAAGGGGGGAGGGGGACTGAGGAGAAGTCCAGGAGTTATCCACGTTTCGAAGCCAAGAATAACGACCCTAACTCAATGAGAAGGGTGAAATTCCCAACGGGGGGACAGAAACGGAAGGTATCACACGGGCAGGATTGTCGTCACATGGACGGTCGATGTTAAGGCACGCAGAAATCCCCAAAAGGCCCACAGGTCACGTACGGCAAGGAAGAAAAGATGGGGGAGACCCTATATCCATATACCTTCGAAAAAATCGGAGGGAAGCTGGCAAACGGAACCGCATCTATGAAAGCGTGAGGGGATCCAAAAAGGTAAGTCGGGACACTTCGTCTGTATAAGGGAACATCTGGATGCACAAGAGGGTGCTAAAGCTACGGGAGGGAAGACGTTGCGGGTGAACAAACGCAAAGGACGGATAATCATCTGAAAGGGAGAAACGACTGAGAAAAAAAAGGAGGCAACATCACGACAAGATTCAATCAGTCTAAAGTCGGCGGTGGGGAAGTGTCGCCGATCCCGACCAGGGGTACCCAGATTGTTAAGGGAACCGGTAAAGAGTAAAAGAAAATAAGAGGAGAAGTTCCGAGGCTTAGTGTAGACGGGGACAATCAACCGGTCAGGAGACCTGCAGGGGAAGGGGGAATCCGTCAAGGCCGTTTCCAGTAGAGTTCCCATAGGGGACGAGACTTATCTATTGCTCGATTGGAGTGAAGAGACTTGAAAAAAGGGGAGTGGGAAAAAAAAATCAACAACTTCAGGCCGCGTCGAGTCGCTTATGAGTGCTACACAGGCACGAAGACAATGGGAATGGGGGGGTCTTGGGATTACACCGGCGAGTCATGCGAGCTCGGGGGGGATTCGAGATAGGGAAAAACCCAATTACGAAGGGGACAAAAAAGGAGTCAGGGTGCAAATAGCGATCAACAACAAAAAGATTAGGAGGAGAGAGAGAGTAAGGGGAAACCGTCCGGGAAGAAAAATGGCGGAATAATATGTGGGGAAAAAGGAGCCCGCTCCAACAAGCAACTCGATGACACCCAAACGAAAAGAGATTAGAGATGACGTCCTCTTTTATCGCAACGAGGCGCAACCATTAATTTCATCAAACTTAGTGGAAAGGCCGTGCAGAAATCCATTCTATCTCCCTAAAGGATTTGTTTGAAAAAAAAAAAGACTGAGGGAATGAAAGGATTATAGGGACGCCTGGCACTACATCTGGAGAGAAAGAGTGTGAGACTATGCCGTTAAATCCTTTGTTTACTTGCCGGATCTGGTACGGATGAAATGAGGAAGCAGGAACAAAAGAGGTGAGTGGAAGGCGGAAAAGAAGGGGCAACGGATGACGAGCTCTTCCGAAAACACAGTAGCAAAGGTATTTAAAAAAGCTTAAAACTATTGAGGTCCCACTGAGGGGAATCGAACACCACACCTCCTACGCAAAAATCTTGTAACTAAAACCACAAAGTGTTGGCTAAAAGGTGGGAGTGTCATGTATAAGCAGGTTGCCATAGAGGATCAGATAAGATACAGGGGAAGGGGCGGCAGAGAACAAAACACACCGGGTGATCAAGCGGCAGGGGAGAAAAGTCAATTGGTGCACCCATTGTCATTAGAATCACGAATTGATCGTCCCGACTTATCCGATCCAGGAAAAACGGGAATATTTAAAAAAAGGTGAAAGCAGCACCGGATTAGGGGCCACGCCCTGTGCGACGAGGGCATAGAACTTATCGCGTCTGCAAAAGGGGGGAGGGAGCCGGTGAGAAACCAGACGGGGTGATCGTCAAAGCTGGCCGAAAAGCGTCCTGACAAAAAACCTGGAAGCCGGGAAAGGCGTCTAAAGGGGGGGGGGGGGGCCGGAACTCTCGCATGGAGGTTATTTGGGGCGGCAAAAGTGAAAAGTCCAATAATCCTCTTCTGGGGTGGACATCCCCTTCCTTGAGGAGGACGGCCAGTGTTTCCTGACGAGGGGGAGATTTAGAGAATGGGAAATGTCTTTACCAAGCAAGTGCAAATCCATCATTACAGGAGCCAGGGAGGGAAGCTCCGCCGTCGCGACCTGGCCGGGCCTAAAGAAACAGGAGTCGAAAGGGGGGGGCAAAGTGCCCGGCGGCGCTGGGCTGAAGCGAACCCCTTGTGCGAAAGAAAACCTCATAAATGCGGCGGCGAAGAAAAAACAACCCTTGGCGATAAACCCCGTTGGGATTGTCGACCCAAGACAGCAGACCCGCAGAGGGTGCTCGCTGCAAAATCTGTGTAAATAAGAATAGGAGGGGTCGAGACGGGAGTTAAGAAGACGAACGCTCAAGGGAAACCTCCCGTGGCTGGTGATCAGCTCGAAAGGGATCAACGAAGCAACGGCATGCGCCGAAAAGGGGAGAAGACAATGAATATAGAGTTAGGGGTCAAAACAACCCGAACCTTAACAGAAGCTTGTGGGGGGGATTGAACAGTTGGCAAGCCAAATGGAGAAAAAATAAATCATGGGAACTATTCTTGATAAGAGGGGGTCGACTACCCGCAAAGAGCATAGAAATCAAAGAGATAAGGGGGGGAATCCAAAAAAGGATGTGGGACGGGGAGGGAAGGACGCCATCGATGGGGAAAGGAGAGGGCCGATCCTGACCGGGATCGGAAAAGATCTAGCAGGGAGAGGGCTTCCGGGGGGCGGGCATTAGGGGGGAGTTCCCACCCCCCCCCTGTGCAACCACTTCGACCGAAGAGGGCCGGAAACCAGGTTGGAAGAAAAAACCGGCAAAGACCACTTGTCGCCGGGTGACCGGAAAGAGGGGAGGCAAAAAAACAAAAACAACCCACAAAACGGGGGCAAAGCTCTTTTCGCCTCGGGGGGGGAGAAAAAAAAACGAAAATGGGGAGAGAGATAATGGTTCAAAACTTTCAAAGGAGAGAAAGCAGGACGGAAGGGTCATTATGGCTAGTGACGGTCGTGGACACTGCAAAGAACGAGAGGAGGAAAACAATGGTTCGAAAAAACGTCTAAGAGGGTGGGAGCAAACAAAGGAAGGATGCTTCCGTCGCTGACTGCCGAGTGGTGGACCGGCGGGATAACACTTTGAGTCAGAAGAGCGCTGGCCCACCCTCCGTCCTTCGGGGTTACTCTCGGGAGAAACAACGAGTCCAAAGGGATCGCCGCAGGGACGGTCGGGGAACAGAATTGACCAGGGTGGGGGGAAAAAAAAAAAAATTCTTTTCACAGGGGACTTAGTGGGGCCGGATCATGAAGGAAAATCAAGAAAGAAGATCGGCAAATAATCTCGTAGCAGTTTGAGTAACAATAGGAGAGACAAATTGAAAGAAAACTCGCGTTCGCGACAGAAGGGGGGAATCGAGAAAAAACCGAGAGGGGATATTAAGTTCCAATCTCCAGCGTAAGAATAAGAGAACCGATTCGAAAAAAAGAAATCAATCGACAATTTCGAGGGGTGCGCAACATAGGGGGAGCAAAAGCAGGGCGGGATGGGCATTTAGGT
>Ga0179593_1701443_pt1 | contig 23482 bp, 38 predicted proteins | sample CZODoug2_1_08_16_FD_185931 | JGI IMG/M metagenome (GOLD analysis project Ga0179593, IMG submission 185931) | Vadose zone soil fungal communities from Angelo Coast Range Reserve, California, USA - CZODoug2_1_08_16fungal (PacBio error correction) | ecosystem: Environmental > Terrestrial > Soil >...
AAAAGGGAGGAGAGGCCGTCGCGTCCGGCGAGGGCAAAAAAGCGAAGAAGGGAGAGACGGGGTCGGGGTGCCGCGGTTGGAACGTGACCGCGTCATCAAAAGTACACGCCCACAAAGAGAGGGGGGGAAAAAGACGCGATTCTGTCTCTCCAAAAAACCTGGGGGGGAAGGGGAAAAAAAAAAGGGGAGCACAAACTACCTGTGCCAAGCCCGAAACCGTGTAAAACCTCAGGATCCGGTCCTACACAAGGGGGGAAGGTTCCCAAGGAAAACAGCACGCGGTCCCAACCTTGGTGGAAGCAAGGGGGGAGAAGAAACAAGGGACCGGACCGGCCGAATACGGCCCGGGCCACCGTGGAAGACTAAAAAAAAACGCCCACAAAAAAAAAAAAAAAAAAAAGGGTTCGATCTTTACTCCGGAAAAGGAAGGGAAGAAATCCCTGGTCACTTCTCGGACGCAAAAAGAGGGAAAAAAAGGGGGAATGGATTTTGCGTGAGGTGGACCTCCAAGCCGGGCCCGTATCCAGGGAAGGGGGGGAAAAAGGGCACGCCCTTCCCACCAAAAAAAGGAAAAAAAAGTAAAGGGTGGGGAACGCCTTTGCCGGGGGGGGAAGGAAAAAAAAAAAGAAAAAGAAACCAGGCACCATCGCAAGTCGGGAAAGGGACAGGAAGAAAGGGACGAACTCGAAGAAGCAGGGGGGGGAAAAAGAAAGGAAGCCGTCGTCATCGCAAAAGGGAAGGGCGAGAAGAAGTGTAAGGGCCACGACCGTTTTTCGGCGCATACTGAGACTTCCTTTGAAGGGGGGAGGTCTCACAGGGGCCGTCTCAGGGGGGAAAAAAACGCGGGACGTCTGGTGCTGGGCGACTGTAAAGGGGGGCGGGTTCATGAAAGAGGAAAAAAAAAAAGGGGAGGGTGGGCCCGGGAAACCTTCCGAAAAAAAAAAAAAATAACGGAAGCATGACTGGTGTTCATTCCCGGGAAGAAGGAAGAAAAGGACGCGAACCGGGCCCATCGCCCGTTGGAACGACCACGAATACCGGCCGGGCCTCCGAGAAAAAGGGGGGGAAAAAAAGGCCCCGGGTTGCAAACCCAAACCAGAAAAAAAAAGGAAGGGGCAGAGGCAGGAGAGTTGACATCATGCCAGGAAAAGAAAGAGGGGGGGAAAAAAAAGGACCGTCGAATACGCAATCTAGGACGAAAACCTCTGGAAGAAAAGAAAAAGAACACTACAAAAGAAAAAGGAAAGAAAAGGACGAGAGGGCCCGAACGATTCTAACAAGCCGACGTGAAAAAAAAAACAGCAGGGAACTCCCATTCCCGACTGAGGCGAAAAAGTTAAAATACCGGGAGAAAAGGGGGTATACCCCTTCTCTTGGCTGAGGGAAAAAGAAAACAGGGTCACCCTCCTTTTACTCCCTCAAACCGGGGGGGGAAGTCCGTAGGATGGCTTTCAATCGGGGTTAATGTAAACGCCCGACTGAAGAAAAGGAGAAAAAAAAAAAAAATCCGTTAAAAAAAAAAAAAAAAAAAAAAAAGAACCGACGGACAGTGTCCTCTGGTGGCTGCCCAGGCAAAGAAAGTCAACACGGACAAGACACTGGGTGCCCGCCCCAGGAAGCGTCGGGAACGCGGGCTACCCACGAGGGGAAAAAAAAAAGTGAAAAAAGGAAGCGGGGCCGTCGTCAGAGAAAGAGCACGAAAGTTCCCCGGCAATCCTTTGACAGGGAAAAAAGAAAACAAAACAACGAAGGGAAGGAGAACATAGAAAAGAATTTCAAGAGAAAAAGGAAAAGTCTGGTAGATCACGGGGAAAAGGAAATGCAAAAAAGAAAAAAAGAACGCCGATCTCGTCCCATCTATTGGTTCCTCTTGGGGGGGGGGGGGGGGGGGGGGGGGGTTTGGGGGGGGGGGGGGGGTGGGGGGGGTTTTGACACCCGGACTCTCCTAAGAACTGAAGGAAAAAGGGAAACCCAGTAGCCTGCCGACGGGCACGGGTCGGGGGCCCTCGGCAAGGAAAAAGGAAGGGCCTACGGGCCTGCTTTTTTTGAGGGGGGGGAGAAAAAGAACAAAACACGTTTGCGTCAGTCCGGGAGGGCAATTCCACCCCATGCACGCCATCCCCTACCGAAAAAAAAAGGAAAGGGAAAACCCTGGAATTTATAAACGGAAGGGGGGGAAAAAAAAAAAGGGGGGGAACATAGGGGGTTCACAAGAAAAAAAAAAAGGGTCCAGGGGAGCAACGCCGCTTCAGCGGTCATGTGTCCCACCGTCTCGGGGCGGGCTGTCTTTCCGAAAAAAAAAAGGGAAAAGGGACCGGCAAAAAAAAGGGAAGGCCGGGTTCGCCTCGGGGAAGGGAGGAAAAAACCCAAAGACGGAAAGAAAAAGCTTCTGGAGACGCCTCGGTCAGTTTAACATCTTCCGGTATCGATATGGACACTAATTGACTATCAGGACTTCCCGTCTACCCCTGGAATCTTTGGGTGGAACCCTAAGGGTAAGCCGCGGGCCTGTTTGTTGTCACATACCAAAATAAAACCTAGTGTCCCGGGGGGCTCGAAGGAGAAAAAAGGCCCTCGGCCGGCACCCCTGTAGGGGAGGACCCGATGGCGTTCTGAGGAATTGGCGAGACCGGGGGGTACAAAATCGGGGTCCTCCGAGGGGGGGGATTAACGGGGAAATGGTCACGCAGAAAAAGCGGGCAAAAGGAAAAAAAAAAAAAAAAAAAAAAAAAAAAAAAGAAACAGAAAAAAAAAAAAAAAAAAAAAAAAAAAACAAAAGGGGTGTGTGATTGGTTTGGGGGGTGGGGGAAAGAAAAAAAAGCCGGTCCCCTCGGAGAGCTTCGAGGCCCGGAAGTGGGGTGTAAGAGAAGGAAGTTTATTCCCCGCGGGCAGAGGAAAGGAGAGTCCCAAAAAAGGGAAAAAGTAAGAACTTTCCTTCCCCATCAGAAATGAAACCGTTAACTGTGATGGGGGGGAAGGGGAAATGTCCCTTTAAAGGAAACCCGGCAAACGGGGAGCACGGCCATCAACCCTACGCTCCCGCAAAGAAAAAACCCAACAGCACCCTCCCTCGAAAACCTCAAAACAACTTAATAAACCAGGAAGGACGTCCCCTTCTCCTCCCAAGAAAAGAGTTCCACCTTCCCCGCAAAGGTGTTTACACTTCTTCGCCAACCTCCCCAAGGTAAAGGGGGGAAAAAAAGTCGTCGCTCCCCCAAGGAGGTGAAAAATACCCGGCAGACTTCTCCGGGAAAGGAAGGCACCCAGGCCCCGAGCATATATCCTTCTTTCATTCCAAGTTCTGATCTGCACTCTCGCTGTGTAAATGATTTCCCACTTCTCTATTAGTCAAGGGATTGCACCGAAATATCTTGCATTTATTTCTCTTAAGACCCCATTATCTATCTCGCATTTTATCACTCCTTCGGCTGTTATTGAGCTCATACGCTCTTCCTTTAATCAAGAAAAAAAAGGTAGTTACGCAGTTTGGGTCGGGCTTAACTCTTTCTCCATACCATCTGTTGGAAATACATACATGTGGAGGGAAAGTTCCTCCGCTTAATGTCCCTAGCCCCATCTTTCTTTGCCACTGCGTCCATACCTGCTACAATCAAATCAAATCGAAAAAACACGAGGGGTGACACCGTGCCCGCCACGCTCGTCAACTACACTCTGAGAAGCCACGTGGCCATCTCTTGTACCGCCACAACAACATTTGGCTCTGTACAAAAAAGTTCCCCACCAAAAGGAACAAAGGCCGTGCACCACGTGAGGAAAAAAAAAGGGGGACCAGCCCCGCCCGGGGAGAACGGTGCAACCGGGAATTTCCACGGGGCAAAAAAAGAGCCCATTAAAGGACGTCCTCGTCGTTCCGTGCCCCCCCCGCGATTAATCCGCGCCGAAACAAGGGAAAAGGAGAAAAAGCCCCGGAGGGGGGAAGGGGAAAATCGCCCCGGCACCTCAGGTAGGGGGACAAAAAGGAAACAGTGGGCCCTTTCCGTCTCGGCCCGGTGGAACTGGCCCGTGAGCAAGAGGAAAAAAAAACCCGTGACCGGAAAGAGCTCACTGTGGAAAAGGAAACACAGGGTAGACCGAACCTGGTCTAAGGGGTGTACACTGGAACAAAAAAAAAAAGGATTTTCCCCGGGGGTGAGGGGAAGGGCCCAACGGTGTCCTCCCAATGAAGGGGGAAAGGGCGAACTATCTGCGCCTGGGGGCGACCAAAAAATCTGCAGGGGGGGGGATTTTTACTTTTGCCAGGGAAACCGGGCAGGCAGAAAGAAGATCACAAGGAGGGAAAAGAGCGCCCCTTGTTCTTCTGACTGAGAAAAGGGGACGCCGCCCGGACGAAAGTTGGACACGCCCCTGCAGACTCGGGAAAAAAAACAACAAAAAAAGGGGAAAAGAAAAGAAAAAAAGGAGAGATGCCGGTTCGCAGGGGGAAGGGGAAAAGGCGCAGGGCCTCTCATAAGAAACAAGGAAGGGGGGGGGGCCGCGGGTGGGGGGATACCTCGGGAGGGAAAAAAGGAACACGCAAAAGGGAACGGGGGTACCAGGCCTCAGACTCAGAAAAAAAGCGGCCAACCATCCTGGGATCAAGGGCGCCAAGAAAAAGGGCCATCAAGAAAAAAAAAAAGGGGGCCGTGTACACAAAGCGCCCGTCCCCCTCCCTAATACGGGGGGGGTACATGGAAAGGGGAAGAAAACGCCTTTCACCGTTTGTTGGGGGGGAAAAAAAAGAAAAAAAAAAGGCCATTTTACAAAACGGGGGGACCGTCAATGTGCTAAAAGAATCACTGTGAGTGCCAGCGCTTGCGTTGCTGTGGTTGCAAAAGGCTTCAAGAAAACAAAAAAAGGACCCGGGTCCGCTTCAATCTTTAATTTAAATTAATAAAATCGGAGGCCGAAACATCCTGCTCGTTCAGCTCTCCTCTAGAGGGCGATATGTGTAAAAAAAACCAGCGGCCGGGACGCCCCCTTACTGTGCATTACTATCGCGAGTTGTGTGGCCTTAGTATGGTCGCCTTTCATTCTGCCTGTGTGGGGATGGCCTTCGCCTTCTATCCGGTGATGCAAATAACTTGTGAGCCTGTGTAAGAGAGGAAACACGGGGCGGGAACGACGTACGCATCACAAAATACCGTTCGTTCTAGCCACGCACACCCTGCCAAATGGAAAGACCCAGTCCCCCCTAACTATACGGGCGAGAAGGACGCTGGCCTGTTAAACGGGATAAAACCTGTTTTGTCTGCACGTTGGCGGTGGGCAACACAGGATTACACCAAATAACTCCGCGACCATATCTCCCACTCCACAGTAACGAGGCCTATCTATCTATAGGTGAACCCACTTATGGACGGACGCTAAGTTCCCCAACGTAAGCCTATCTGGCTTCTGATAATTGGGACTATCAAACGTCCACTGTCTTGACTGTCTACCTTCTATCGCCTGCACCCTTCCGACGAGATCTACAATAAGTGGTTCCGGTGTCAAGCTGGGATTCCGTCAGGTGTTCTCACACAGGCACTCCGCAACACATAAGTAAAATAATAACCTGGGAGAAAAGAACGCAGCTGCCCTCATCTGCGTCTTTTTACTTAGCTTGGGGGCTAAAAAGTTGTGTAGTGGGGGGGGGGCCCCCCATGGAGCCTACTCCAAAACCTGTGGGCGTTTCGAACGTGAAAAAAAAAGGGGAAACCGGGGCGGCGCGCAAAGGGGGAAATAGGGGGTCAACAACAGTCACAACCCACAACATAAAAAAAAGGGGGAAGCCGTTGCCGAATACATCCGCCCAAAAAAAGGAAGAAAAAAAGGCTCGAACGGAGGGTTGCGTGGCTCGCGGGTAAAAAGTGACGTCTTGGGGAGGGTGGGGAAACACGGCCCGGAAGGGCCCACACGGGGAAATCAGAAAAAAAAAGCCGTCCCGAACATCATGCTGTAGGCAAGGAACAACCAGGGGACTACTTCAAAAAAAAAAAAAAAAAAAAAAAGAATACAGTGGGGCCATCCGAAGAAAAAAGAGGAGAGGAACCGTCCTGGGCCAGACAAACGGGCGGTTACCGGCCAGGGGCAAAACCCCAACCAAAAAAAAAAGGAAACGCTGATTAATTGACATCAAAAAAGGAAATCGAGGACCCTAGTGTAAGGGGGACAGGAAGACTTCCAACGAGGGGAAGCAACCTAAAATCCAAAAAAAAATTGGCTCTACAAAGTGGAAATAAAAATAAAAAGAAAACCATGATCACCTTTCCGAAGAGGGAAATCGAGTCGAACCCCGAAATAAAAAAAAATGAACGAGCACAATCAGGAAAACTCCAGCACCAGCCACAAGAGACCGGGAAAACACCTACCTCTGGAGAAAAAAAGGGGAAAGTACAAAAAAGGATCTGGCTGAATTGACCTCCCAAAGAGGGCAAAACAGACAAAAAAAGGGGGAAAAACTCCGGTACTCCCTCTTCCCGGGGGTACTAAGAGGGGAAAATGGCGTGCATCTGGGGGAAATGTGAACAGCCCAAATGACGCAAAAAGAAAGAAGAAAAAAACAGAAACACCTCAGGAAAGGGAAACAGTACCGCGGCAACTGCCCTAGTCCAAGGTAAACACCGGCGGGAGAAAGCCCTACTGGGTTCCGCAACGGAAGTAACTGGGGGACCGGACCGCGTCAGGGATGAAGAAAAAAAAAAAAAAAAAACGATGGACCTACTACCGGGGGACAGGGGGGCCCGGAGCGCAAGCCCTTGACTCAGAATAGAAAAAAAAGGAAAAAAGATGACCTGTTACCATCTCTCCGCACCCAAATCGGAGTAGAGGGGGAAAAAAAAAAAATTCATTCACGGAAAAAGAAGGGAAGGTCCCAATCTTTGACGGGGGGAGGAAAACGTGCATTTGCCTTACTCCGGCCAAGAGAAAAAAGACTAAGTCCATCTCTGCCGGACTTGGAATGCCGAACGAATAAAGGGGGAAAAAAAAAAAGAAGAAAAAAAAAAAAAGGGAAAGGCCCGACAAAGGGCCCCTCGGCAGAACGCGGATAGAAAAGGAAAGAAAAAGGCGTGTTTTGGGGGGGGGGAAACGAACCTCTCCTTTGCGTAAAAAAGGGGGAGGGAGCAAATTCCACCCTATGCCGAAAATAAAACAACCAAGGAAAAAAAAGAAGTAACGGAAGGGTGGACCCCTGTGTGGAAAAGGAGGGGAAAGGAAAAAAACCAAAATCCCAGGGGGGGGGAAAAAAAAAGCCCCACGGGGAAGGAATCGGCCTCGTTTACAAAAGGGGAAGGGGCCCCTGAATGATACGGCCTCGGGAAAGAGTCCGGCCCGGGTTCTCCTAGGGGGGGAGGGGGGGAAAAGCAGAAGTCTTTCCCCTGGTCGGTGGAGGAAAAAAACGGTGCAGCGGCCCTTCAGAGGGTTTCGTGCAAGGGCCAAGGATGTTCTTCCGAAACAAGGAAAATCTGGGTATAAAAAGGAAGACGGGCATGAATGTCACTCATCGCGCAGACAGAAAAAAGGTTGTTGTTGATGGTTGGGTTTGGGGGGGACAAAAATAGGGCCGGGGGGACCCCCGCTCCGAGGAGGCCCGGCCTTTTTTGGGGGGGGAAAAAAGACAGGGGTATTGGCCCAACAAGCGCTGGGGGGGGAAGGGAAGGGGAAAAAAAGGGGGAAGAGCCCGGGCAGGAAAAAAAAAAAAACACAGCAGCGTCCGGGACGACCCCAGGATTCAACCGGCCAAACAAGGCAGAAAAAAAAAAAAGACCCGAATCCTCTCCACAGCGCCCACTCACCAAGCCGCCTCCCCCAATGACGGACCCACAAGCCTCTTCAAGGGAAAAAAAGAAAAAGTCCATTACGGGAAAGGTGCCCCCCGTAAAGGGGAAAAAAAAAAGTCTGCTCCCGGACCCCCGGGAAAGGAAAAAAAAGGGGAAAAAGGGGGTGTCGTCCTCGGGGACAAAAAAAAAAAACTCCCGGCATCCTGCGCCAGTCCCTGCCGGCAAGGACCAAGAGCTCTGCAGAATTCTTTGAGAAAAACCCGGGACTGGAAGAGGGTTCCGTCTCCCGACAGCAAAAACCTGGGTGGGTTGGAAAAAGGAGGGAAAAGAAAAAAAAGGCGTAACCTGCTGAGGGGGAAAGGTTCCCCAAAAAAAACAAAAAACGGAAACCATCCTCAACACCAAAAGCTGCCGTAGGTCTTTGAAGCAAAGGGGGGGGGGAAAAAAAAAAAAAAAAACGTCTGCACAGGAAAAGCCAGCCCCGTATCAGGGGGACAGCTGGAAAAAGCGTTGAAGAAAAAAAAAAACCGTCTCCCCAGTAAGTGAAAAAAATCGGCCCTATGGCCCGCAAGGGAAAAAAAAGGAATTTGGATCGGCCGGCAAAGAAAAGGAAAAGGAAAAGATCGACCCCGGCCGAGGGTCAATTAGTCCTCAAAAGGGGGAAAAAAAGGGTAAAGCCTGCCAGGTACAAGGTGAAAAGGGGAAGAAGACCCCACCCCCAGTGACCGCTTGCTGAGTCGACAGGGGGGGGAAATGCCCACCGTTTTAAAAAAACGGGCAAGGTGTAGGAAAAAGGGCCCAAAAAAAAGGCGGGATGGGGGTGGGGGGGGGGGAAAAGGGGGGGGTGGCTGCCCCTGGGGGAAAGGGAAACAGGGATGTTTGGAACGAAGACGAAAATGCTCAAGGGGGAAGCGCGTGGTGTTTGGTGAGGGGAAAAAAGCGGTCACTGTCCCAAACCACCGCCTGACCAATCATACCCTCTTCCAAAAAAGGGGGGGGGGAGAATTTTCCGTCGTCAAGCTCCGAGGTCAAGAACGTGTCCGGCACACAGGCAGAGAATCTAGACAAGAAGCACAAACGATCTTCTGAAAGGAAAAAAAAGGGGGGGTGCGGCCCGGCGCGGCAAGGGAGCGGCCCGCTAAGAAGACCACGAGCTTTGGAAGATGGGGCGCGGGGGGGAGGGGGAAAAGGGGAAGGTTTCTCCCCCTTACAAAAAAAAAAGGAACGGACCAGGCGCCAGAGGAGAGGCCACAATTCCCTGGGCGGCCACCTTGCCCGCCAACGAAAAAAAAAGGAAAAAAAGCCCTTTCCACCGGAGAAGAGGTCTACACTTTTGGATGGGGAACACCGTCTCTCAGCCACTCGGTCAAAACGGGGGGGTGGGGGGGAAGAAGGGGAACAGGAACAGTTTAAGAAAAAGGGGGCCGAGACGGCCCAGGGACCCCAAAAGGAAAGGAAACCGCGGCCCCGGGTCGGATGTCTCAGAGCCGTTGGAGGAGAAAGAGGAAAAAAGGGGGGACCGGCGCGTTCTTCCCAAGAAAAAAAAAAACGAGGAATGGATTTTCGCGGGTGGGGGAAAAAAGGGACAATCCGGGCCGATCCCCTGGGGACGGGCCAGGGGAAATTCACGCCCTTACAAGGAGAAAGAGGGCGGTGGGTACGTTCCCCAGGAGGGACCACTGAACCCAGAGGGCAACGAAGGGAAAGACAGGCCATCTTCCAAGAAAAGGAGCTAAGTCCCGTTACTACAAGGGGGGAGGGGGCCCGGGCCGTCCGCCCGGACAAGCAAAAGGAAAGGGCAGGACGCTTGTCCCCTCGGAAAAGAAGGGGTGTGTAAGGGAACGGACCACGGGAAGGGCATACGGTAAACTTCTGCCGGGAAAGGGCGGAGGCTCCTTGCTGAGAGATGGCCGGGCTCTGGAGCGGCGGGTGTCTGACGTTAGCGGAGGGGAAGGAAAAGATCCGGTGCCTTTTGCAAGGGGGGGGGCCGGGCCGCCCATCCCGTCACCAGGAAGACGAATGGGGAAAGGAACCGTTCTACTTGTAACCTTGGCCAAAAAAAAACTGTCAAGAGGAAAAAGGGGGGGAAAGGTAAAGAGTAACCGGCCGGGCAGACAAAAGGAAAGAAGGCCGGTGGCACCCCAAACCATGAAAAAAAAGGGGGGGAGAGCTGGATTGAGTTACATTCAGAACGAAAAATAGCAGGGGACCCAAGAAAGAAGGGATGAAAATACGCCATCGGGGAAAAAAAAAGAAGACGTCCTATGCCTATTAAACGCAAAAAAAAAAGAAAAAAGACTCGAATCTTCCAGAAACGGGAAAAACAACCTACTGGGGGGGGGGGAAAAAAAGGAAAAAGCCCAGCCTACTATTGCTCTTCACACATAAAAAAGGGGGAGAAAACCTGATCTGGCTTATGTGGGGACCAAAAAAAAAAAAAAGAAAAAAGGGGTCACCCTCCGTTACTTCCATTCCGGGGACAGCGTCAAATTAAGGGGCGTGCATTACGGGGGGGGGGAAAAAAAAAAAAAAAATGAACGCCAAAACTTAAGGGGAAAGAGAAAAAAAAAAACACCGCGGCCCTTCACTCCCAGGGACGCGGGGGACCAGGAGGCAAGCCCGGCCGTCGGGAAAGCTAACTGGTTGACTCACACTAAAGGAGTCGTTCAGGGAAAAAGGGAAAAAGAAACGAGGCAAGCGATGGACGAGAAAAAAGAAAAAAGACAGGATCACAAGCCCTTGCTCTCCAGCTAAAAAAAAAAAAAGGGGGCAAGCCTGGACCTGTTGACCATCTTCAAAATTCAACCACAAAAAAAAGGAGAAGAGGGTACAGGTCCAGCCCTTGGGAAAAAGGGGGGGAGAAAAAAGCACGGCTTGCTTACAACAAGGCGAGGCGATCTTAGGTCCAGGGATCCTGCCGCGTGGTTTAAAGAAAAAAAGGGAGAAAAGACTCCTGGGGCGGCCAAAAAAGGAAAAGAACATACGGGACCTTAAAGCAGGGAACAGCCCGCGTACTGGCAGGTAAAACAGGCAGAAACGGGTTGTGGGAAGGGGGGGGAAACGAGAAACTCAGGAAAGGGGGTGCAGTCTTGCCCCGGAAGGGGAACACCAAAATGCAACGCCATCAGGAAAAAAAAACGACCACAGCTTTTGCGGAAAGGAAGGGGTAAAGGAGGGGTGACCCTGTGTGCCATCGAATAAGCAATCGGGGAGCACAATAAAAAAGTCAGCGGTAATTGGTGGAAAAGAAAGGGAGGGGCAAAAGAAAAAAAAAACATGGAGTTTTTCCTGAAAAAAGACGCCCCTTCGGGAAGGGACAAAAAGGCAGCTCAGAAGTCTTCCTGGGCTTTGTAAAACTTTGCAAAGAGCCCTCGGGAAAAAGTTTTCGTGGCTTCTCAGGGGGGGGGAAAGGTTCGACCGGCTGATGTGACCTCGTGGATTTCCGGGGGGGGAAGGGGGAAAAAAGAAAATAGCCGCCCCTCAAAGTGGGGGGGGGGGGGGGGGGGGGGGGGGTGGTTTTTTGCCCACCAAAAAAAGGGAAAAGCGACTCCGGCGTAAAAAACAAAAGGTTTCCCAAGAGGGGGGGGAAGAAAAAGGAGCTGGCCCCGTCGCGGGGGAAAGGGGGAAGAAGTAGCCCGGGGGCCCTGGGGCCAACCCAAAGAAAGTCCGGTGGACTGCTGGGCGGAAGGGAGGGACCAGGGCCACCCGGCCCCCTTCGCAAAGCAGCAAAAAACGCCTCCTTCCAACCGGAAAAAACGCCAAGGAGAGAGCCGCCCCGCCCCTCCCCCCAAACCACTACCCGCTCCGTCCCGGCGCCCAAGTTCCAGGACCATTCACTTCCAAGCAGGGGAAAAAAAAAGGTGATGAAGCCCGGCCCCCTTTCAGTGGAAAAAAAAGGAAAAGGCTTCGCGCCATCTGTCCGTAAAGCAGCAATGCAAAATCTATCGAAGGGGGGAAAAAGAAAAAGGAAAAGGTCCCCCGCAGGAAATCATCCAACAAAAAAAGCAAAAAAAGCAGAGAAAATAAGATTCAGTCAAGGGCATTTTGGAAGTCCCGTTCCCTCCGCAACATGGAAAGGAGATGGCGCGGGCTGACCGCTCTTGGGAGGGGAAAAAAAACGGTCAGCACAGACAAAAAAGGAATCTCCGTAGTTCGGGGGAAAAAAGGGGGGAACCACTAGCACCCATGGGGGAAAAAATCCAATCGGGGAACCGACGGAATGGGAAAGGGAAAAGAAATCTCCCAAGAAAAGTCACTCGCGTCCAAAAAAAGGGGGGGACAGACCGCCCCTGCCGAACCAGGAAAAAGGTTTCCTTCACAGGGGAAAAAAATAAAAAGGGGCGTCCGGCTTACAGAAGGAAAAAAAAAAAAGTCGTCGTCTTCCAAGCGGGGCACCGGTCCCCGTTCGTAGGGCCCAAAATTTTAGTAACTAAAGGAGAAAGGGGAGAAAAAAGCCACCAAAAAATTTCCAACCCAAGGAAAAACGAGGAGAAGAAAGAGAACTGGGGGAAGGTAAGAAATTGTATACCTCCTGGAAAAAAAAAAAAGGGCCGCGGATTTCCCTTTTAGGGGGGGGGGAGGCCCTTGTTTTCCTCAACAGGGAAGGATGTGGGCCGCCGAAACGCATCTGGAAGACACTGTAAGGGGAAAAAGACGGTTGGGGTTTCGTGGAAAAAAAGGGAGGGTCACGTACACCCAGGGCCCAGAAAAAAAAAGAAAAAAGGGGGGGGTTCTTCTTAGGTCACTTCGCGGCCGAAAAAAACGGGCACCCTCGAACGGAACGCACCTGGAAGAAAAAAAAAGGGTAACTCAAACCAAAACAAACAACACTTAGTGAAGGAGGGAAAAAAAAAGAAGTCTGCATTCGGCCGGTTAAGAAAAAGAGGGGGGACTCTACTAAGAAAAAAGGGGGCCGCTTGTCCCTGGGCAAAAAAAAAGGGGTTGACTTGACCCGCGGAAAAAAAAGTACACTCCCAAAAAAAAACGGTACCAGGCCCGCAGAAAGGGGGAAAAGACGGCCAAATCCTGGGCGCCACCAAGAAAGGAAAACTACCGGGGGAAAAAAAAAAAACACCCGTGTACACCCTCGCAAGGGAAAAAAGGGGAAGAGGGGGTGGGCCCATTTCACAAAACGGACAAAAGAGGCGGGCACCGCGGTCACCCGTGGTGGGGGAAGAACTGGTCAAAAAAAGTTTACGCGAGGGGAGAAGAACGTCCCGGAAAAGGGGGGGAAGACGACTACCCGCGAAGGGGGGAGGGACTTGAGCCGACTCAGGGGAGGAAAAAGGGGAAATTTTTCGGCGCTTCCGGGACAAAAAGGAAGGAGAATGGATGGGCGAGTTGACATGGGAAGAACGGGCCCCAGTATCACCCCGGGGAGTTCAAAGGCCGTACTTGGTGAAAGAAGGAAGAAAAAAAAAAAAAAAGCTATTCTGTTTTAAAAAGAAAGGGGGAGGGGGCTTACCCATACGGACAGAAAAAAGGAAGGCAAGCGGCAAGGGCCTGAAACGGAAGAGAAATCCCGGGAAAAAAAAAAAAAAGCCTTGTCCCGGGAGAAAAAAGCCGGCGCAGCTTCCGTGACGGAACAGGGCAGCAAAAAGGTGACGGCCCACGTACGGGGCGGGCCGAAGACTGGCAAGTCGAAAAAAAAAGGGAATTTCGGGGAAAAAAAAAAGGGCGGGCAGGTGGCGTGAAAAAGGAAAAAGGGGGTGGGCTGGGCCTTTAGCGGCGGGGGGGATGGAACCGGCGCCGTTGCCTTTTTGGCCCGGGAAAAATCAAACGAAAGCCCACCCGGAAAGAAAAAAAAAAGGGCCATGCCCGTTTCTCATAAAAAAAAAAGGAAGAACAGGGGCCAGCAGCCCCGTTTGCCAACTTAAAAAAAAAAGAAAAGGCCCGGGCCCCGCCTATCGCGGGGGGGAAGAAAGTGAAACTTGAAAACCCCAACCAGAAAAAAAAAGGGGGGGAACCTGATGAGTTACAATCCATAAAAGAAAAAAAGGAAGGACCCCGCTTTACCGGTCAAAGAAAAAGGCCAAGTCCGATCAAGCACTAACCTAGAAGGACTAGGGAAAACTCCCGAAAAAAGAGAAGAAAAAAGACTGCCATATCACTTCTAACAAAAAAAAACGACGTGGCCGCGAGCCAGCATCATGAAACGCAAAAAAAAAAAAAGAAGGAAGGAAAATACCGCTGAGCGGCGTGCTACCCTGAGGAAAGGGGCTTGAATTTGAAAAAAAAAGGAAAAAACTCCGTTTTACTCCCTTCCCCGGGGAAGGAAAGGAAAAAGGGGGATGGCGTGCATCCGGTGGGAATTGGCACAAAAAAAAAGAAAAACGAGAGTCTCGTGACACAACACCAAAGGAAAAAAAAAAGTTTACGCCACGGCTACAAAAAAAAGCCCCGGCGTCGGCCACTACTGGGGAAAAAAAAAAAAAAAAAAATCAGTCGTCGCTCAGGGCTAACAAAAAGAGGGGGAAACTGGGGGACGATATCAGGAAAAAGAAAAAAAAAAAAAAACAAGTTTTGCTCTACCAGAAAGGAAAAAAAAAAGCTGGACCTGTACCATCTCCTCGAAAAAAAAAGGAGGAAAGAGAAAAAAAAAAAGGGGATGGGAAAAATGTGCAAAAAGAACGTGCCCGGAAAGGAAGAAAAGGGAGTGCTGACCCAGAAAGAAAAAAAAGGGGCGAATTCCTCGGAAAAAAAATAAGGGGGAAGCGGTTGTTAGCAATGAAGAGCTAAAACTTTTCAAAAAAAAAAAAAGATCTGCCGAACGGAAGGGGCCTTGCCCGGCAGAAGAAAGGAAGAAGGGAAAAACGGGCCTGCAGTTGGGGCTGGAAAAGAGACTCTCCTTTTTCGTCAGTCGGGGAAAAGGGAAAAAAAACGGCCAATCCTACGACCAATTCGTCCCCGGAAGGAGTGAACGGAGGTGAACACTGTGTGGGCAAGGGGGAACAATCCGCCAGATCCCCGGAAAAGGCAAAAAGAAAAGCGGGGTATGTGTCCGAAGGCACTCTGTCGAGGGGATTCCGGGAAAAAGAGGGCCTCAAAAAAAAAAAAAGAAAAGGGGGCACACGTCAGAACAGGAGACTCGGCTGGCAGCTAAGTCACCGGAAGGGGGGGGTGGGGGGCGTTGGGGGAAAAAGGAAAAAAAACTCACGCCGTCCAGTACGTGCTGCTCTATGGCGGAAAAGGGAGAAGAAAAAACCCGGGGGAAAAAAGGGGAGGTACCCGGGCTGTTTCCAACTCCTCAGCAAAAGGGAAAAAAAAAAAGGGGGGGGGTGATGGGTTTTGGGTTGCACACAAAGAAAAAAGGGGGAACCCGCCTTGATTAGTAAACGGGCCGGGGGGAAAAGAATAAGGGGGCCCCGTGAAAAGAAAAAAGTGGGCCCGTCGCGGCCAAAAGAACCGGGACCCTGCCCACACCAGATAGTTCAGGGACCGGCTTTTCCAGAAAAGGGGAAGAAAAGACCAAAAGAAGCGAAACGGGCCAGCCAACCCGCCCTGCTCACAAAGAAAAAAAAAACCCCTCCTGAGCCCACAAGACCCAAGCCCACCCTGCCCTCCTGCCACAGGCGAAGGGAAAAGAAGAAAGAAAGGGCACCGGCCGACAAAACAGGTGTACAAGTCTGCGAAAACCAAAAAAAAACAACCCGTCCTTGGGGGGAAAAAAGGAAAAAAAAAAAAAAAGCAAGTCTCTCCCCAGAGGAAAAAAAGAGAAAGGCAAATCTGCGCCTTGCCGGCAAAAAACCGCACTCAAGCTGTCGTCCGGGAAAGGAGAGTTAAAAGTAACTTCAAGGAAGGGGAAAAAACGGGTCCTTCCTCGGCCGGGGGAAAAAAAAGGGTCACAGGCCCCGCCCAACGGGCCCCGTCCCCACCAAAATCTCCGGGGGAAGGGGAAACAACTTCCTGCCAGGGGAGCCATCGGAAGAAAGGACACAAGAGAAAAGCACGTCAACCCTCGCCCATCCAATTTCCTCTGCCGGAACTTCCTTAAAAAAAAGCACCCTTAGAAAGGAACAGGGGAAATAGGACCGCCAAGGGAAGAGAAAGAAAACAGCTCGACCCCGGAGAGAGGAGTCTTTCCACTTTGGGCAACCCTGGGGAAGAGAAAAAAAGGGTCTTAACTTTCAAGGGGGAAATGGAAAAAACCGTGAACCGTCGGGCGGAAAAGAAAAAAGGGACATGTCCCACAGGAAACACGGCCCGATGTGTAAGGGAAGGAAGGGAACGGTAGTTGGCGGCCCCGTGGGGGGGCCGGGGAAAAGGTTTGGTGCCGCGAAACGGAAAAAGCCTGGGTCAAAAACAGGAGAGGTGGGGGGGAAGTGGACGAAAAAAGGCAGTTCACTTTCAAAAAAAAAAAAAGAAAGGGGGGCCCAAGAAACCCGCGCCGTGGGGGGAGGCTTGAAAACAAGGAACCGCGGGAGGGCCGCACACCGTGGCCCCCCGAGAACAGGAAAATACTCGCAAGAAAGGAGTAAAATATATATATGAAAAAAAAGGAAAAAGTCTGCTGAAAAACTTGCCGCTCCCGCGAAGAAAGGGGGGGAAAACGGGACGCGGGGGGGGGAAAAGAAAAAAAAGGGGGTGACTTTACCGGAGGGGCCGCCCCGTACCTCACCCAAAAAAGCGGTACAGGCGCCATATCGCGGGACAAAAAAAACATGGGCGGCCACCGGGGCCCCGCCCAGAAACTGAACCAACCCCTCGAAAAGGGGAAAAGAGGAGGAATTAACCCTGTCCCCCTACACGGTGGGAAAAAAAAAGAAAAAAAAACACGTCGCTTCGCACAAAGAGGGGGAAAAGGGGGGTGTGAGCTTATCCCACGGCCCAAAAAAAGGTTTCGAAGGGGCCTAGAAAAAAAAGGGGGAAAAAAAAAAAAAAAAACAGTTGAAGACGTACCCGACAAGAGAAAAGGGACGGACTGTCCGCCGACGCCGAAAACAACATCCTGGCGGGGGCTGGGCGAGAAAACGTCCATCGGGGAAAAAAAAAAAGGGGGGGATTGTCTAGGGGGGAAAGACCTACCGGGTCCCGTATCCCGCAAAAAAGAAGAACACTGGCCACGTTGGGGGGGAAAGAAGCAAAAAACGAAAAAAAAGTCAAGAGGGGGGGGACGTCCCCTTTGAAACCTGACCCATCTTTCCGAAGGGGAAAAAAGAGGGCAAGGGCCCTTAGACGGGAAGACGAAATGTCCAAAAGGGAACTAAAGAAGAGGGGACCGGCACCCTTCCTCCTTCGCAGAGAAAAAGAAAAAAAGATGGCCGCTACTCCTGGTGGGGCGGGACAAAAAAAGGGGGGGGAGGCTCAGACTTGACTTCGGTCCTGTGACGGTTGGGTGCGAGCCGGCCTGCAGGAAAAAGGGGGGGGGGAAAAAAAGAAAGTTATCTTCTGTTTCTGGCGCAAGGAAGAGGGGCTGGCCCTTTCGCCCGAAAAAAAAAAAGAAAAGGAAATACTTCCGCCCAGCCGTCCCGGGGACCGGGGAATTGAAAAAAAAGGCCCCGTTCTAAAGGGAAAAAACCGACGGCCAGCAGCCCTTTTGGCAATAAAAGAAAAAAAAAAGGAAGGGCCGCCCCGAGCGCGTGGACCAAAAAAAAAAAGAAAAAAAGAAAAAAAAACACCAATCACACAACAATTGAGGGGCTCTCATGATGGAAACATCAGCCCTTAAGAACAGGGGAGAAAAAAGGAAAAAGGGGGTCCGATGACGCCATCGTAAAGGGCCGGCGGCCGAGGAAAAGAAAAGGACCAAGACAAATACAGGGGGAGCTGTCATACTAGGCAGGAAAAAAAAAGGAACGGGGCCGAGCAGCATCAGAAAGAACCAAGCCCAAAGGGGAAACATACCGCTGTCGGCGTGGAAAGGGAAAGAGCCACAGGATGTGAAAAAAAGAAAAAAAGGGGTTTCCACCCCCTTTCACTAAAAAAGGTGAAAAAAAAAGAAAGCGGTCGTAGGATTCGTGCACAGAGGGGGCCGCCCGACTGACGTCAAAACAGTAAGGAAAAAAAAGTCAGCTGGGAAAAGCACCAAAAGGAAAAAAAAAAGGAAAAAAATACGCGGCTGCCGATGAGAAAGAAAAAAAAAAAGGAAGGGAGGCAGCTACTGGTTGCAGGGGAAAACAAAAAAAAAGGAGGTCCGGCTCGCAGGGGACAGAAAAGAAAAAACATGTCAAAAAGGGATGGGACGAGATAAAGGAAAAAAGAAAAAAAAAAAGAAAAGCCCTTTCTCTAACAGAAGAAAGAGCTGGACCTGTACCAATCAGGGGAAACAAAAAACAACGTATGATATTAAAAGAGAGAGATGGTTACAGGTCCTCAAAGGGTGCAAAAAGGGGAAGTTTGCTTGGGGGGGAAAGGGAGAAATCCTTGCCGCAATAAAAAGTCAGTCATCGCTGTCAAAAAGGACCTGCTCGAACGAAACTTACGGGGAGGGCCAAATAGCGGGACAGGGGGAAAAAAGAAAAGTGTGGGGCCCTCGTCAGCCAGAAGAGGAAAAAAAGGGGCACTGCCGTGTTTCTGGCAAAAAAAGGTGCGTCCAGTCCGAGTGCGGGGAGAAAAGGGAAAAAAAAAAAAAAAAGAAAAAAAAGCCTACTAACCCAAAAGGCCCCCGGAAGGTGAGTAACGGAAGGGGGGGAAAGGGGGAACAGCTGGGGTCACATCACCCCAGAGAAAGCCAAACACTGAACGCAAACACTCTCAAGAAAGGGGAAAGGGGAAGAGGGACCCGCAGTCGGACTGGAGTTCCTGGGAAAAAAGAAAGGAAAAAAAAAAAGGCACGTACCGGGAGGGGGGGGGGTAAACCTCGTCCTGGCAAAATGAAAAAAAAAAAGGAATGGTCCCTTTGTCGTGGGGAAAAGGGAAAGGGCCGGCCAGATGTTTGACGGGGAAAAAAAAGACAAAAGACGGCGTCTTCTAAGACCGGCATCGGGGGTCCCTCAGGGGGGTCTGGCTGATGGGGGTCACGCATCACAAAACAAAAAAAAAACCCTCAAGTGGGGGGGGGGGTGGGGTTTCCACGGGTAGGGGAAGACCTCGAAAAAAAAAAGGGACCGTATAAAAAACGGCGTTAGGGAAAAAAAAAAAAAAACTCCCCCTCAGAAGGGAAAAACGGGCGGGCTGGCCGTGGGAGACAAACGGGGGGGAACCAACCGGGACTGGCAAAAGAATCTCCTGGAGGGCTGTTGCAGAAAAACCCCCTTCCCCAAAGGCCCCTCCAGCAAACACGGGGACAGCCCCCTCCCACGAGACAAGAAAACAGCCACCCCTCCCTCCATGACAGGAAGACCGCACAGAAAAAAAAAGAAAGCCGTAAGGCCCTCCCCCAAAAAAAAAAGGGGGACCGCCGTTGAAAGGGTCTGCGCCCCCAAAAAAAAAAAAGAGTCCGTGTGCAAAAAGGGAAAAAAACGTGAAAAATACGGGGGGGTGGAAAAGCATTCCTCCCGGTCATCAGAAAAAGAAAGGCCCGGGCCCCGTCGAATCAAAACAAAAAATCGCTGGAAGGTGAAAACGGGTAACTGGGGGAAAAAGCCATTCCGTTCCCACAACCCCACGCACCCTGCTTCAGAGGGGGGGGACACCTGAGAAAAAAAAAGGGGAAAAAAAAAGCTTTTTCAGGGCACCACCCGCAAAGGTAAGGAAAACCTCGCCCGTAGGAAAAGTGCAAACCCAAACGTTCACGGAAAAAGGGAAACCCAGAGGGAGGGGGACAACGGTAATGGGAAAGGGAAAACACAAGGAAGACCCATCCATTCCTCGCGGCTTAAACAACGAAAAAGGGAAGAAGGCCCTCCTACCATTATTGGGGAAAAAAAGACCCTTCGGGTAGAAAAGGGACTTTACAAGGAGATACCAAATCGGAAAAAAAAAAAAGAAATTCCCACTGGTTTCCAAGGGAAAAAAAAAGAATTGGAAAAAAATGGGAAGGGTACTTTGGAAGGGGAAAGATCCCTCACAAAAGATGAACCGGCGGACTAAGGAACGTTGAAGAAAAAAAAAGAAAGTTTAGACCGACGGAGGAAAAAACGGTCCCGCCTTTATGGAAGGAGTTGTTCGGCCCCCGGTTGGAAAAAAAGGGAGTTTTGTGCCGCCACATGTGAAGAAATGGGTACCGAGCGGTGGGGGAGGAAAGGGGAAACGGGTTCCTACCTCGGGGGGGGGAAAAAACGTCATCCCTCTTTCCCAGAAAAAAGCGCCCGTTGGTCTTTCTGTCAGGAGGACAGCCAAAAGGAACCAGACTTCGAAAAGCCCCGGCAATCGGAAAGGAAGAACAACAAAAAAAGAAAAGAGAATATGCCTTTGCAGGAAAAAGGCGCGTCCAAAAAAAAAAAAAAAAACACGGCCCGCGTGTTCTGGGGGGGGAACTCTGGGAACGTGGAAATCTTTCGAAAAAGAAAGCAACACGCGCGGGGAACATGTCCTCCGAAAAGGGCATCTTCAGGAAAAGAAAAAGGGAACTCCTGGGGGCGGCCCACGCTTTACACAACCAAAACTAAAGAAGAAAGAAGATTCCCCTCTTAACCAGGAAAATCCTCCTTCTTCCAGAAAAAGTGTTCATGTCAACAGGCGTCAGAGAACGTGAGAAGTTTTTTATCTGAGAAAAAAAAAAGAGAAAAAAAAATTTAAAACCTGGCCTATAACGGACCACGGGCCAAAACCGGGAAAAAACGACGAAAGAAAGAATGAGGCTTTTCACTCCGAAAAGAAAAAAATCCTGTTCGGTAGGAGACTCGGCCTGAAGCAGGGGGGGAAAGAAAGGGAATGGGGGGGATGACGCCCTTGGCCAAATAAGAAGGCATCCCAAAAAAAGGGCGGTCCTGTGCCCGTAAGTTGCACAAATTAAGGAAGAAAAACGGGTGGGACGGAAGGGGGGCGCTGAAAAGAAAAAAAAAAAAGGCACCGCGCAGGCCAGCTGAAAGGGGAGGGGAGAAGGACAAGGCCCCGTACAAAGAAGGGGGCACCGGTGCCCGTGCGCAAGAAGAAGAATGCCGGGGACTGGAAAAGAGGCGTCGACTCCCTGTGAAGGGGAAAAACTAAAGGGGTCGGGGGGAAAAGGGACCGTTAACGGGGGGAAAGAAAAAAAAAGGTTAAACAGGTGAGGGGGAAAAACAGGCCCGGCTTCAAGGTGGAGGGCGCAGTTGAGGGCGTTGGAAAAGAAAGCTTCTTTTGCCTGGAAAAAAAAAGGGTCCTTGGGAAAAAAAAAAATCCTCCCCCATCAAACTTCAAAAAAGAGGGAGAAGGGCAGGCACCGGTCTACTTGAAAAAAAAAAGGGGGAAAGGACGGACGGGCCATCGCCCACCGGGACCAATAACCCCAGAAAAAAGGAAGCCCGAATCTCGGGACCCGGAAGGGGAAGAAAAACCATCACAAAAAAGTGAGGGGCTCGCTTATGAGGGGGAATAAAAAACCGGAATCCATCAAGGTAAACCTGTTTGAAAAAAGAAAAATCGAGCAGCAACCGAACCCCGAGGGAAAGCCGAGGACAAGAGGACCACGAAAAGGGAAAAGGAGAACCGAATGTGCTGAAAAAAAAAAAAGGGAACCGACGTGGCCTAGCAGGAAAAAAAAATGAAGACCGACAGGAACGAGGACCATCCTGGTGAGCCGGCAGGAAACTACCAAGTGCTGAAAGGGGGGGGGAAAAAAAAATAAAAAAAAAAACACAATGGTCCCCCCTCGTTCCTTAAAAAAAAAGGTCGTAGATGGCTTCATGCGGGGGGGGAGGGAAAAAAAAAGAACGGACGCAACGGAGATTATCAGTCAAAGCAAAAAAGGCCCTACGTCCCAGAAAGGCTGCCCCCAAAAAAAAAGCGGCATCTACTGGGTTCCGCCCAGGAAGGGAGAGGTCAGCAAAAGAGACCACTCGAAAAGGGAAAAAAGGGGCCGGAGTCATCAATCCAAGGGGAAAAAAAAAAAAGGGAAAAAAAAAGGGTCCCGTCAAGCTTGACCTGGAAAAGAAATCCAAACAACAACAACGGCAAAACTGGAAGGGAAGAAAAGATGAAAGGGAAAAGAAAAAAAGCTGGGCCCGGGAATTGGCGGGAAAAAAGGGCTTGCCCTGACTCACGGAAAAAGGGGGCCAGATCCTCCGGTTTCCATAGCTGCAACGCGTGGGAAAGGGAGATAAAAAGAAAAAAAAAAAAAGGAGCCCTCCTACTGCCGAAGGTGGGCCCTCGGCAAGCCCAGAAGAAGGGGAGGGGGGACTGCCCTTGGTGTTTGGAGGTTCAAAAGAAGAAGACCGTGGAAAAAAAAAAAAAAAGGGAAGGTCTGTGCAAATAAAAAAAAAAGAAACACACATCTAAAGGAGAACCCGACTAGGCCACAGTGAAAGGAAAAACCTGTGTGTCCATCACGGGGAAAAGAAAAAAGCCAGATCCGGGACAAACAAAAACCGCTCTCGGTAATGTTTCCTCGGGAAGAGTCGGGGTCGGGGTGAAGGGGGAGGTGAAAAAAACTGGGTTCGGAAAAAAATCCAGGGGAAAGTCCGCCTTCGTCTTTGGCCAAAAAAAAAAAGGTCTTGTCGGGGGGGGGGGGACTCGGCCCGGCATAGGTTTTCTGGACTAAACTCGAAAGGGGCGGGCGGGAAAAAAAGGACCGGTACCTCGGGGGGGGAAAAGATTCCGGCTGATTTCAACTCATCAGCAAAAAAAATCCAAGTGTTGTGGGTGAGGGGGGGACAACCCGCCCCGGTCACCCAGACGCTCGGGGACGAAAGGGGACACCACTCGAGGGTAGTGCCCCACACAGGAATGACCGGAGAGGAAAAGGGGTGAAGTAGCCCGGGAAAAAAAAAAAAAAAAAAAAAAAAAAAAAAGAAGGGACAGGCCCTGGGAGTTCCCGGAGTGACAAGGCCAGGGACCACTGCGAAAAAGAAAAAAGAAGAAGCGCCTTCGAAAAAAAAAAAAAGAAGGCTCCCCGCAAGGCAACCTTCCCGCCGAACAGGGGAGAAAAAAAAAGTCAAACCGGCAAAAAGTCTTGCGCACTCCCCCCAGGTTTCTTTGCAAAAAACCGGGCAAAGGGGAAGGACGTCCGTCAAAGAAGCTGCCTCCGGCCGGCCTGGAAAAAAAAAAAAAAAGGCGCGAAAAAAAAAAAAGAGAAGCCCCCGCGGTCTCACCGGGAAAGGCGGAGGGAAAAAAAAAGCCTTGCCGCTGGCCCTGCAAGAAAAAAAAGGGGGGTCAGGCCCCACAAAAAAGAAAAGTCCCACCGCCATAACATAAGGTAGTCGAGGGGGAAACGTCGGCCAGGACCGAAAAGAAATCCCCGGCCACCGGAAAAAAGGGCACCAAAATGCGACAAGACCATTTCCTTGGTCGTCAACGAAAGGGAAAATGCAAAAAAAAAAAAAAAAACCAGGATGTCTGGCAAAAGTCGGCGTATCAGCTCGACCCCGAAGGCAAAAAAAGTCGTCTTTGCCAACGTGGCCGGGAAAGACACCTCGGAACCGAACAGGGGGGGGGAAAAAAAAAGACCCCCCCGCGGGAAAAAAAGGAGCGAACTGGTACCCCAAGGAAAAAGTTTAGAAAGAAGCGGGAAAGGTCACAAAAAAAGGAAGTTTTGAAGAAAAAAAAAGGTGGCCTCCCAGGGGGGGGGGCCTACTATAGGCGACGGGACAAGAGGGGGGGTCGTGTACGGGGAGGTCACGTCAAAAAAAAGAAAGAAACACCGCCGCCAAACTGGTTCGAAGAGGCCACGCCGGCCAAGGGTGAACGTTTCCAAAAGGGGGGCAAAA
>Ga0179593_1288395_pt1 | contig 23479 bp, 32 predicted proteins | sample CZODoug2_1_08_16_FD_185931 | JGI IMG/M metagenome (GOLD analysis project Ga0179593, IMG submission 185931) | Vadose zone soil fungal communities from Angelo Coast Range Reserve, California, USA - CZODoug2_1_08_16fungal (PacBio error correction) | ecosystem: Environmental > Terrestrial > Soil >...
ATGAAGAATGACGGGAAGAGGAGGGGGGGTAAGCTACTGAGAGAAGGAGGGGGACCAAATGAATTAGACTTTCGAGGGGCACTTAGGCGGTGCGTGTCGAAGGAATTGTTAAAGGGGCTGTGGAGAAAAGACAAGACGGCGTCGATGAAGGTTGATGAAAAAGCCCTAATGGGGGAGGGGGGTGGGGGATCGAGCCAATTGGGTGTAACGTGGGGGGGTGTCAAGGAGAGGGAAAAACGGGAAACAGTTTCGGGGGGCAGTCCCGATTTATATCCCGCTCCTTAGAGGTTTAGGGAAGGCACTACATTCTTGTTTACCGTCGCCAGTCAGGGGGGACGGTAAAGTAGGAAAAAAGAAAAGCACGTGAGAAAAAGTCACGAGCAAACGAAAGAATTGAGATGACGACAATCAAGCAAGGGCTGGAAGAGATAGATACGCGCTAGGGCCCAAGAGTTACATCTACTGCTGCCTCTGATATAAAAAAGTGCCAACAGCTAGGAGGAGGGGCGAAGGCCGGGCAGTTGGGGTCACTCAACTGGTAAACGGGACACCTACGATCAGCCGGACAGAAAAAGGGGGGATGCTCAAGACAGGGAAGGGAGAGGTAGAAGAGAGGGAAATGTACAGGAGGCAGGAGCTTAATTTCTAAAAACTAAAAGGCGTGGGGACGAATGAGAATACGGACACATCGGGGGGACGGCGCAAAACCCACAAAACAACAAGAGCCGGTTCCCATAGCGGAAGAACGAGTGCGCCATGAGGTAGGTTGTATAATGGGATTAGGGGCTCGAGGAGGGCCAGAGGGCCGAAACTCGCTTTGCAAAGGTCCGAAAACGCGAAAAGAGGGGGAAATTGTGATACTATAGTCAGAAGTAAGCGTGCATATTGGAAAAGCGAGTCCTGGAAGCGGATCCTGGACAAGAAGAATCCGGGGGGGCGCTGTTCCATTGTAAGGTACGAAGAGGGAAGTAGAGGACTGGACATTTGATGTGGAAGGGGAAAGGAAATATAAGACAGGGGGGGAGGCGAAGAAGGATCTTCTCTTCAAGAAGGATGGGGGAAGCCGATTGAAGGCATCGCGAAAACTCCGGGCATGTGTAAACTGGGCCAGGGATCTCCGTCCAGACAATCCTCTTAAAAGAGAGGGGGTAAGGGGTTGGACTGGCATAAGTGTCGGAAAAGGGTCAGGGAGGGGAAATTTCAGGGGTCATGCGGAAGGAACGGGACCCCGGGGAACTAGAGGATTGTTACAGGGGAAGGTAACGAGGAGGCAGGAGGCGGGTAAGAAAAAAGTCTGCAGTTATGTAAAGTACGACATCAGGAGCGGAGAGTGTGTTAGGGGGGAACAGCTGATTGGGTCAATGGGGATAACCTGGACTCTGAGACGCATGACAAGGGGGGTTTGTCAGGGCTTAGTTGGGGTTGTAGAGAAATGGCTTCTTCTATCTGGGAGCCGTATATTGGGAGGAAGACGTGAGCCTTATAGACAAGGGGGGAGGCATGGGGACGGTCGAAATGGGAAATCACTCTTACGAAAGGGAAAAAAACACTGCTACAAGGCTGTACCTTCGCAGGAGGGAGAAGGGACTGGAAGCGAACAAAAAAAAAGGACCTCGATGACATGGAAAGTCACACTCCTAAATGGCGTTCTTCTCGAACCACCGGGGGGTACGCCGGGCGGGCAGGAGATGTTAAGGGGGGGGGGTGAATCAGTTCATGGGGCGTCAACGACAGGTCCGGGATTAAAGGAGAAACGCACTAATTGGGCAGGCGGAGAACTGAGCAGTCGCGCGGACTGGCGTCGGAACAGGTTCCAGACGACGAAGGCGAAAAACAGTCACTCTAAATGAATGTGTAGGTCGCATTATGAATCATGACAGAGTCGCGGGCAAGCAGGGGGTTCGTGGGGGGGATCGAAGCGCGGCGACGGTGCAGCGGGAAGCTGGCGCTGTGGGACCATGTTGCAGAGGAGTCTCAAAAAAAGGAAAGGGGAAAAGGGAGGGAAAACGCTCAGCAAAGGGGCCAATCAGAAAGTAAAACCGGGCTTTCACAGAAAGCAAGCGACTTAGGATTCGCAAAACCCAAACAAACGCAACCAGGTGGAAAAAGAGAGGAACTGAGGGGATAATGCAGAATCCTTCAGACGCGCCGGAAATCAGGCCAATGAAAAGGGCACACCGTAGCGCACTCGAGAGGAGGGAAATTCGGACAGGCAACGAGAAGGCGGCAAGAAGAGGGCTCTCCTCAGGTCCAATGAGGGGGCGCTGGGGAGGGGAAATCGTGCTCGGAAGGTTAACTGAAGAACTCCAAAAAGGCGTTCGGGGGATCGTAACACAAAAGAACCTGGCAGAGGAGGGAGATTCGGGAGCTCCGAAAGAAAAGGTGCATGTGGCGCGAGGGGGGGTCACAGGGAATCTTGGGCCAATGCGCGTGCGGGGAAGGCGGAGGCTGCTTCTTCAAAAGAAGGGGAGAAAGAACTGGTTTGCGGTCCGTTAAAACTGGGGGAGGGGGGGGGCACGGTTTGTAGAATCGGGGCGTGTGGCTGCCGGAGTAGAAAAGGCTAACACAAGACTCCCGGCAGTCGATACTTCACGAGGGGGAAAGACAAAATCGAATGAGGAAAAGTAGCAGACCCAACAGCGCCATCGACGAAAAAAGAGAAAGGTCCTCAGACGCAAACAGTCAGGGCAAAATCTCGAAAGCAGAAACGGGGCTTCCGATAAACCTTCGGAGTTGGTCAAGAAAGAAACCTAAAACACACGCCCGACGGGAGGGGGAGGGGTCAGACGAGTGACCTCAGGGATCGCTTCTTGCAACGTACAAAGAAGCAGAAATGAAGCCAGTCCAGAGTGAGGGGGGAGAGGGGGGGAGCAAAGGAATGCCTTTACGACCCGCAGCTGGTGGAATTCCGCCATTTCCACCGGAAGTGCAGAAAATTGCGCGAAAAGAAAACGGATGAAAGGGTGAAAAACCCGCAGGTAGGCCGGATGGAGGGATGAGACGATCACGTGCCAACCAGCAAGAGGGGGGGTGGTAGCGAGGGGGGGGGGAAGTAGGGCCGGCCAAGCGGATGGTAGGAACCGGTTCACGTCTTCACGTCAGGCTTGATAGGGGGATGGCAAGGAACAAGAAATTTCGTAAGGCGGGGAATAAGAGTCAAGTTCTGACAACCAAAGGGGGCACGAGGTCCAACCCAGCGGACGGGTTAGCATCGACTCAGAGAAAAACAAATCGGAGTTGAGAAATCGCAGGCTATCCCGGGAGAGGATTAGTAAAAACATAAAGCGCTTAGGGGCGATCGACGTGGAAACCGCGAGTGTCGTGGGCAAAGGGGTCGCTAGCCCTCATCTCGCACCAGGACGGGGGAACAGTATCTAGATTCCGACACCGACCCTAAGAGAAGGCCGTTATGGGGTTAAAATCATAGATTGCGCCGTTTGAATGGAAGAAGGGGGAGTTCCAACCGGAGGAGATCACCTCAATGAATCAGAGAGGGTACCAAACCGACGTGGTTGAACTAATCGCAGAATAGGGGGGGACTGACACAAGTTGACTTAGAGGGCCACCGAGTGCGACTGGAGGCAGGGGAGGGGGGAGAGGAAGTCGACCAAAAGAGGAGTATCCGCTAAGGGCGAATTGGGGGGGCGCAGTTGTGGGGTGCTCAGTTCCCGCCGGTGAAGCGTACTATGGGGGGGGAGAAGAAGCGCATTGCGGGACCATCAACCGGGACCTCTCGGGAGGGGGTTCTGGGTTGTTTTGATTGAGGGGGGTACTGGAAAATCACAAGGTGAAGGTAAAAAGGTTCAGGCCAGACTTCCCTTTCAAAAACAGGCGGGAAAGGGCGTAAGGGAAAACTGAAAGTGTTTGTTGGCGGGGACTCGGGGGGCCCTCTCGCGCGGTAGAAAAATGCCAGGGGGAGGGGGGATTTTGACGAAAAAAGGCAGGACCAGGGTGTGAAAAACCCTAACACGCCTGCTCCACGGGAACCCTTGGCGTTAGGGGGGGGGGAACCGTCAACCGTCAGGGGGGGGGAGAACCAAAGGGAAGCGGAGAAGCTTGGCTGGGAGCCAAAAAGGCACTTAAAAAAGTGAAGCACTGGGGACGCTACGGCTCCGGAGGGAGGGCAACAGAGAGAAGGATCAACGGGAAAAAAGTCGTGAAAGATCCGGGGCCACTTGGGTGAGCTCTCAAACGGAAGAGAAGAGTTCCAAAAGGGAAGACTTTCCGCGCTGGGGGAGGAGATTTGAGGGTGAACAAATGGAAATTATGTGGGGGGTCTACAGCTGAGGGGAAAGTGTTATTTTACGGGCAGGGATACACAAAGCACTTAGAGCATCAGCAGAATTGGGGAGGGAAAAAAAAACAAGAAGGGTTGACGGTTGACGGATTCGAACAAAAGGGGGGGTGACCGAGGGTAAAGGAGCACGGGGACTGGGACGTTAGGGGGGGGAGGTGAAGGGCAAAGCAGGGAGCCTAAAACGCCTTATCGGGAAGGCTACTCGTGGACGGAGCCTGGCCGGGGTTTACATGGCGAAGGGAGGGGGAACCGGTCCGAGAAAGTTTCAACGAAGGACAAAAAAGAACGAAGCAACGGGGAGGGAACGCAACGACGGGGACGAGGCTAGAGACGAGCGAGGAAAGACGTTAAAGGCGGAAAGCGGGGGGGACGCGTCCACATACGCTCAAAGAGGGGAGGCCTCACTCCAGGGGGTGGTCCCAAAACGGTACAGGTCAAAGAAAGGACGTCTAACTAAAAAAAGTGGATGGATCTCGAATAACTGGCACGATGATCATGGGAAGGCAACAAGGAGGGAGGGGGGAACAAGGGAATCATGTAAGTCGGACATCCTCGCGGGAAGGCTAAGGGCTGGGATGATAGGTAGAAACCATGGGGAGGACTTACCATCTGTGCAAGAGTTCCACAGACTACGGAGCTACGGAGATAAGGCAGAGAAGGGTCTCGTACGATTCAGGGACGCCAAAGACCGCGATGGAGTTTCAGAAGAAGGGAAGAGATGGTCTAGAGAACAGCGCAGAGAGGGCTACAAATAGAGGGGTCCAAAGAAGCGCAGCAACAAGGGTCGGTGTCTACAGCTACGCGGGGGGGGGAACAGGGGAGGGTGTTTACTAAAAAAGGAAGGTAAGTGCAACGCGAGGGGGAGGAAAAAAAGGTTGGCCAATGGAAGAGACCGCGCAAGGTCACCGCTATTCACATACGTAGGTGAACCGACCGAAAGTCGGCTCAAACGCAAAAATTGGGGGGCGGGGGGATCGGCGATCCAAGACAAATACGCTTAACAAAAAGCGGTCACGGTGTCTTGGAGGGGAAGGAAAGCGGGGGGGTGAAAAAGAACTGCGAAGATTCGGGGTCGAAAGGACCGTTTGAACAACAAAGGGCTGGTAATGCGGAGGGGGGAACACGGGTGGGGGCTGGGGGGGGGGGGGACGGGAAGAAGCTTATCCTTCTTGTAACTCGTGAGAAATACATCACTGCTGGGGGGGAGGGTATTATTAAGTGGGATCAGGAGACTTGCTGGTAAAGGGGGCGCGGAACGGTTTTCAGAATGACGCAGGAGGCGAATGGAACTGTGTCTAGGGACATGCTTGAGCAAAAACGTCGGGGAGGAACGCGGAAAGGGTCAGCACGGGGGGGGAGGCGTCGGTGGTAGTTTCGTTAAGGGGGGCACACGGGGACAACACTGACACGGGACAAAAGGTCAGGGAGATCTGGAAGGAGACAGAGCTCCTCAGGTCCGGAGAGTGTAAAAGTCAAAACCAACGCATAAAACTTGACTGTGTTATAGAGGAAGAAAAGGATAAAGAATGCGCCATGGGTACGAGGAAAAGATCCTATTGGGGGGGGGGCCAAAACCTTTAAAACCACTCGTACTCATGAACGAAGAACTTGGAACGGCGGGCTACTCGAATCAGCGCGGGAGGAGGTGTTAGAAGACAGGGGCGCAGAGAGAGAAGGTGATTAAGGGGATCAAGATGAATGTGCTTAGGGGGAGAGCTAAAGAGGACAGGTCGTTGGGAAGGGGGCGAATCGGAAGGGGAGATCTTCGTTTTGCATCCGGGGGGAGGGGACCATGTTGGGTGGGGGAAGGGGGGAGCGTCGACAGAACAACAAAAAAGAGGAGGAGGAAATGATCGATCGCCAAAATGGGGAAAATCCGCTCACCGTCCTCGAAAGACATCGCTTCGGCTACCCCCAGACCCTACTCTCGGGACACTGGAAGATGAAAGAAAAAATCGGAAAAGAGAGACAAAAATACACACCTTGTCGCGCCAGACGCGAGTTAGCAAAGGAACGCGCAACTCTTTGAAGGAGGACCTCCGGGGGAAGTCGGCGTCGGGAGCGGATAGCGGGGATAGGACAAGGGGTTCCCAGTCCTCCAAAAACTGGGGCGGAGAGGGGGGGAATTCATCGAAACAAGTCCGGGACAGAGTATCGGGGAATTAGGGAGGGGAAAGGGAAAAAGGGGACATTACAGAGAGGACGCATTGGGAAGATGTCAAGAGTCTGAAGCGGAGAGCCGCAGTGGAAGAAACTGCGGGCCGGTACAAACGTGTCGCGTGGGCCACTGTGGTTGGAGGGGGTAGAAGAGGAAGGAGTGGTGAGTGCGGCAGGGGACGAATCTATACGACCTCCTGCTGAGGAGCGTCACGACTGGTTACTCAAGGGGAGGCAGGAAGACAGGAGAGAGCCTCCAGTAGGCAAAGATCTCCCAATTACTAAAACAGGGGAGGGGGGGGGAGGACGACAAGAGAGGTTCGAAAGGTAGCAACGGGGAAAAGCAAACAACCTACTGAATGTATGTCGAAGACGTTAAATCCGAGAATCTTCTTCAAGAGAAGTCGGGAATGAATGAAAATGGGCTGGAAACAGTACCATCATGCTCAGGGTCGAAAACGTAGAAGGTCGACCCTAATAGGCAAAAAGTCTTCAAATGGGGGCCCAGTTGCCGAAAATTTCAGAACAGAAAAGATTAAAAGGTTCCCCATAAGAAGGGGGTCGGGGAGGGGCAAAGCCATCATCCGATTGCAGGGGAAGGGAAAGGTCGATGAGGCGGGGGAAGAATAGGGAAGAATTGAAGTGGGGTAAGCGCTGAATTCGGAGGTGGGGCACCCGGGAATCCCTGAGCGTAAAGGAAAGCTAGGTCAGTACATTAACATAAGGGCCCAAGGCCGGAGGCGTATGGGGGCGCCGCTAAGAGTCAGCAGGCCTGCTTGTTGAGGCGCCAAGCGAAGGGTAGAATAAGGATAGAGGAAGTCAGATAAAGAGAAACAGAACGAGCGAAGATCGGACGAGGGAAAACAATGAAGTCGGCTGCAGCCTCGGAAAAAGCAGCGGGGGGAGAGAATTAGGGAACATTATCGGGTCGCTCCGACTTTTCGTGAGCTGTCACTGGAGAGAAGGGGGTGGATAGAAAAGGAGGATAGTCCCATAACGGGGTAGATGTAAAACGAGGACTAAATCTAAGGAGTGAGTTGGTTTTGGGGGGTCCCCCCCCCACCTGGGCGCCCGGGACGGAAAACACAATGGTAAAAAAAGGGCCTACATGTGTCCGCGCTGGGAGGTGGGGGAAGGTATAGAAGAAAGAAGCACTTTGGTCCGCTGGCTGAACATTAGGAACAGAAATAGAAAAACACTCCCTGTAGGGTAGAAGATACGGGGGAGGGGGGGTGGCTGAGGTTTTTTAAAGGAAAAAGTTCCGAGAATGCCGTTAATCAAGATGGGGGGGGAGGAGACTTACGAGGATCATCAACGTCTTGCCAGACTTTGGAGTCAGACGACGGAGTAAGTTCTTCTAAACGGCGGTGGGAAAACGGGGGCCCCTCGTGAAGGGTAAAGGTTGAAATGCCTGGAGTTAGGGGCAGAAGGATCGAAAGGTAAAAAACCATTCTTAAAAAGGGGGGCGTCCCCCGAAAAGTAGGAGGGTAGGACCAAGGTCGGCAAACGCGGAAATGAGGACACTGTTGGCAAACGCTCAGGCCTAACCACGGCTACCAAGGGCTTTCTCCTAAGAAAGGAAACACATGTGCATCACAGCCAAAGGAGGAGAGGCTCCAGGCTGGACAAAAAAAAAAACGCCAAAGGGGGTCTGATCCCACACCGTATTAATCATGGAGACGCCGGTGGGGCGTTGAACAGGAACGCTCCTAACAAGAAAAGAGATCTTCTCGGGCCGGCAAACTATCAGCTCAGACTATGGGGATGAAGAGAGGCACGCCAGAAGACGTGACCGAAAAAGGGATAGGCTGCTGAGGGGGGTGTTCCAAGAAGGCAGGTAGCTTCAGCAAAAGAGCGGGAGCGTATAAAAAAGGCACGGGATAGAGCAAACGGAGATCATGACCTTTGTTATGAACCCCGAATGGTTGAAAACGGGTGCGGCCCGTGGGGGTGACCGGGTGGGTTATTTTCCTGGAGCTCTCAGGAGGGGGATGAAGCGGGCGGGAAAACCAGGTTATCTAATCCTCTACTGGTTGGTCTCGGGACGACAGGCGTGAAAAGTGAAATGGTCAGTTTTCGAATTAGGAAAAACGTCAAGAGGACAAAAAGTTCACGAGGGCAAACATAGACGCCGTCTGAAACGAAGGAAGGGAGGGGCTGTACGAAGCGGCGAAATAACAATACGTGAAACTGTTAAAAGGGAGGGCAGAAACATCCGCGCCAACAGCGAAAGGAGCTAGGGGAAACGACGAGTGTGGGGTCGCAATTTAAGGTCGAGCAAGAAAAAGATGAAGGCTAATAAAAGGTAAGCGATGGAAGAAAAGGAGGAAACGTCGGTAAAAGCTGGGGCTTAGGGGAGAAGCATGCACGACGGGTCGGACAAATCGGGAAGGGAGAAGGCGCAATCGCCAGATTGAAACTCTACGGGAAAGCTGGCAAGCGAGGAAAAGCTCATTTATAAGGCCAATGGTCAAATGACGGGACTGGCAAAGAAAAGGAAGAAAAAATTGCAGCACGGAGGGAGGGAACTGGGTGTCTAACTAGGGAAAATGAAATCCTGAGAGCGGCTACATGAAAAGATTGGAAGGCATGGACCGGGAGGCAAAGCTCCCTCAGAAAACGAAAGTAGAGGGGACAAAAAAAAAAAAAGGGGGGGAGAAGAAAAGAGATTTTCTTCAACGGAGCAAGGGAGGGGAGGGCTGGGCATAAATGTTACGTGCACGTTTACGTACGGAATCAACGCGGGCGAGAAAACGTCACAACGTTAGAAGGGAGGGACACGCCTGCAACAGCGCTCCAACGCAATGGCGTGGGCTGGGGATGGCAGGGGGATCGGAAATACCGCAAACTTAGCTTTCCGGGGGAAATCGGGGTCTTGGGGGAGGGGGGGCACGGGAAATGGGTAGACGGCAAAGGGGGTTTCTTGTCAAAGGCGGCCGCCGGTAGAGTAAGAATGGCGAGGGGCAAAGTGGAATTCACCGTTCAGGGGTATGGAAGCTGGAGGCTGATGGGAAAGTCGTTCACATACGGCAGTGAGGGAGAGTGGGGTAATGATATCAAAAGGCGGGTCAGAGGCCGAGTGTAGCATGACCTGGGGGTGGGGTGATACTCGCTGGACGTACGAGTTGAGGGCTTATCCTGGGAGGGAACAGCGTTGAAAAAAGTATGGAATCCGGGGGGGGAGGCTGGCAGGAGCACATTATGGGAAGGAACACTATCGAAGGCCAACGGCTACATAGCATTCGGTGATCGTTGACAGGGAATGCTCGCGGAGAACGCAATTCAGGGGGCGATGGACAGGTACGCTCAATCTAGAAAAGAAGAAGGGGACGGACGCTACAAAGGGACGGGGAAGAAAGATTGGAAGGCAGAGGGGTGAAAACGATGGGAAAAGAAGAATTCGTTAGGCAGTCCTGGTAGCCAAAAGCTACAGCGAAAAGGAAGAGGGTACAGACTGTAAAGAAGCGCGCGCGGGGCTACTGGCGCGAACAAAAATAATCTCGGCGGAAAAGGGGGAAAAGGGAGTCGATGAAGGTTTGCGAAGTAAAGAGAAGTCCGACCAGGGGGGGGAGGGGGAGGTGGGCTGAAAAGGAGCAGCGAATGGCTCGGGGGGGAAAATTTGTACTTTCGCGTTACGCAGGTTGGGGAGACGCACTCACACAAAAAGGAGGAGGATTATGGGAGGGGAGAGAACAAAAGGGTCAAAAAGGAAGATCAACAAACAGGGGCACCTGTATCAAATAGACGATCATTTCAGGAGTCCAAACGAACCAGAGGAACATTCGGGAGTGACTTTCTAAAAATTTTTGTTAACGACCTAAAAATCCTTAATCGATTAAAGGCGCGGGCATCGCGCGGGAGGGAGGCTGGAAAAGTTCTCGGGCCATCACGGGGCTCGAGCTATTAGGGGGGGTAGGGGGGGGATCCTATCCAATTAGGATTCTAGGTTATAGATAGAAAAAGGGCCATTTCGACCTCCAATAAAAAAAGTGGGGAGGGAGGGGTTCACGGGTACAAGCGACTGAAATCGGACTTATCGGGGTGGGTTGCGATGAAATCTCAGTTGTCGGCTGTTCTAAGGGGGGGGGAATATGGCATAGAGAGTTACTTAGGACGGGATTGAAAGTATAACATGAGGAGCACGGGACAAGCTTTGGTCGCAGGGTGGTCCTGTTTTTAGAAGTAGAGTGGCGCAGGTAATGGGGGGGGAAGGAGACCAGAACCACAGCGGAGTATACTGGCGTGAAAACTGGGCCCGGCCAATCGGCGACAGCAGACAAGGGATCAGGGGGGAACGGACATTCTCGGAGGAGAAAAAAGACTCAGCCGCGTCCCTCAAAAAACGCTGCAAAAACCAGGTACTAAGGGGCACCAGAGGATTGGATCAGGGCCTAACACTCACACGATAATAAGACTGCCGGGAAAAGGCGAAGTGACCAGAGAAGGAGAGGGGGTGAGTAGGACGTCCATAACCGAAAAATATGGGGAGGAGGCACCACTGGAGCCAGTCCACATCTGAAGGGGGAGAAGGGGGGGGACTCGGGTCCTTCGCGGGGAAAGGGGACTTCTAAAAAACCAAAAATGAAATGAATCAGAAATTGAAGGCCAGAAACTACCGTGAAAACCCGCGCGGTAAGCGTATGGGGGGGAGGAGAGAAGAAACACTGCGAACAGCCCAACAGGAAGGTGGCAGGGGTAAGCGAAATTCGGAATCGCGGGGACGGATGAGGGAGAGCCTGAGAAACTGGAAAAGTTTCTCTAGGCATGGAAGAGAAGGTCCCCCAAGGAAGCAACATTCATCAAAAACATAAGAAGGCAGGCAGGTGGAGAAATGACTCAGGGTAAACAGAGAACAATTCGGGCGGGATGACCCCGCTACGCGGCAAAACGCCAGTCTATGCAAAGGGAGGGCATGAGAAGGAAGCGGCGGCGAGGGATCTTAAAACCAAAGGTCGTTTGGGTACGAGGGGAGAGAGGAACCTCACAGGCTGGTGGGGGCAAGCGTTTCCAAAAGGAGCCAGGTAGAGGGGCTGCTTCCTCATGGAGAGGACAAAAGGCGAGGTAAGATGGACTATGGCGCAAGCCTTCCATTTATCACTGAGGGAAGCGGACGAGATTGCGGGGAGGTTAGACCGTAAAGAGCGTTCGGGGAAGGAACAGGTGAATAATATCGGGGAATTTAACGGGGAAAAAGGAGAGAGCAAAACGGGGAGTGGCCAAAGTGATTCCGGAAGGCTGGTTCAAGAGGGGAGGACACACCCAAAAGGGGTTGAAAGCTAAAGATTTGGGGTGCCGGGGGGTTACGTGCCGACGCCGGAAACAGGTTGATAACGAGGGACCGCCTCTTGATCGGAAAGCAAGAAGGAAGTGGTCGGAAATCAGATCGGAGGGAGAGGTGGGTGAGGCAACGGAGGTGAACTGGCTCAACGGTGGGGAAAGGAGGGTTAGACGAACATGAGGAAAGTAACGACGGCGAGTACGGGGAGAACGCAAAAGCGGGGAAAAGAAAAGAAAAGAGGGGACAGGGTGCAAAGCGAAATGGAGTGAACTTTTGGGGGCCGACGTAGGGAAAGAAAGACTGGGCGGTTAGTCGATTCATAAAAAAAAAGATCAAAATAAGTTGGGTGCATCGACAGGATGGAGGAGGTCTCATGTGGGAGGGAGAAGCAACTAAGAAATGAAGTAGTCCGCACCATGAAAAGGCAGGACGAAAGGGAAAACATCCTTGGGGGGAAAATATGAGACATCGTAACGAGAGGAGGAAAATCTGACCAAGTTGGGATCTACAAAAACGGATGGAGGAAATTAAGGTTCCGGAAAAGGAGACGGGGAATCCGGGGGACGCCAGTGCTTATAGAAAGGGGGACGGGCACCCACACGTGGTCAGCAGTAGGGAAGGTAGGAAGAGGTTTGGACGTGGGATCACTCTCCAAAGGGTGATCTAAATCCATGGATGACAACGAAGTGTGACGTGGGTGAGTTGATGTCCCGCAATGGGAAAGGGTTGTACTGGGAAAAACGGGGGGGATTCAGGCAGGGGAAGGTCAGCTGTTGTACCCGGAATGAGACGGGGTAGAAGTGAAAAGGGGGGGGCCTCTGGGTTGGACATGGGGTCACGAATTTGAACAGGAGGCACGGAGAAAAATGTCCAACGAAGTGGGGGGAAAACATAAGACAAAACAAGGACTTGAATAAGAAGGGAAGAACGCTGTACGAGCGGGATAAAGACCAAAAACCAACAAAAACAACGGGTGGGGGAAAAATCTCGTCCCCTCGGTACGAGTAAGCGGGGAAAAGGGGGAGCATCGATAAACATCCAGAAAAAAAACCGGAGCGGAGTCCGCCGGGGGGGGGAGAAAGGGAGTGAACCTAACTACGGGAAGTCAGGAGGAAAAGCGTTGAAAAGTTAGGACAAAAAAGGATAGATTAACAGAGGTGAAATTGGGACGGAGGAAGAATTACTTAAAGGAGGAAAATACTCAAAAACGATAATAGGGGGGTGATAAAAGGCCGGTGCAAATTCCTATGTGCAAAAATAGATAGCGGGAATACTGGGCTAAAGGAAGGAAGGCTTGACTTCGTCATTGGAGCGAAAAGGGAGGTTCAGTGCCGAAAAGCGCAGTTTCATTACCTTATAGAGATATGAGGTCACTCCGGGTAGAAAAGGAAAAGATAACTATCTTCTACGGCAGAGGTTAAAGGAGGAGCTTGGGAAAATAGGATCGTAGGCGAGAATACGCAAGAACTTGGTCGAGTTGACCTTTTAATAAAGGAAGGTGGGAGGGGGTCAAAGGAAGATTGAGGTTTAAGGGGACGGGAAAATCAACAGCGCGAACTCAGGGCACACTCATGAAAAAAAGACACTGTGTGCAGCCGGGGAAGGGGAACTCCAACAGAGGAAGGGGGAGGGGACTTTGAGTGGATCAGGAGGTACCTCAATCTGGGCCATCTTGGGGGGGGGCAAGGGGGACTTGTAGGGAAGGAAAGTGTCTTACTGAGGTGAAGAAAGAGGGAAGAAGGTCGGCGCAGGAGAGAAGAAGGTGCAATCGGCAGGGGGGATGGGGAAATTGCCGAGCGGGCAGGTCGTGAAGGACGGTTGGGGTGGAGTGCTACAATAAGGGGGGTAGTCGGAATGTTTTAGGAACAAGAAAAATTGAAAAAAAACGTGTGAACGGAAAACGGACTGGGTGTCGAGAGGCCGCTTTGCAGGGACAAACGGGGGATGCACAGACCTGGCGCTGGAGGAGGATCGGAACTGCGGAGGGAGATGGGGAACCAGCGTGAAGAAGGAATCCTTAGGGGGGAATATTTAAACGGGCAGACATAAGGGAAAGAAACCAAGAAGGACAAAAGATACACGGCTCTATTGGATATTTACGGAAAGCGCCGAGCCTCGCCGACTATGGATATTCAGTGGGGCTCCACGCAAAAAAAAAGGACACTTAAGGCGCGAAAGACTATATAAATGCGAAGGCAGGGGGGGAGATGGAAAATCCCAGAGGTACGGGGAGGTCGTAAATTAACCTGAAGAAACCGCAGATCCCCAGAGGGAAAACCCCGTTTTACCTTTACGAGGTAAAGAAGGTCATAGAGTCGGCAGAGGGTGAGGGGGGCCCTAAGGGAAAGCCAGGACGAGCACAGAAAAAAACTTTTAAGGATGGGATTAAATTTGTCCTGGGGGGAAACGGGCATATGGTATGCCAGGGGTAAGGGGGGGGAGGGGTTAATCTAAGCGCGAGGGTAGTTGTGAATCCGGTGGTAACTGGAGGGCGTGGGGGAAAAATTTTGGAAGCAATCTCGAAAAGGAAGGGGAAAAAGGGGAAGGAGGAATCAGCGAAAAAAAGGGGGACAGGCCTCAGCGACCTGATCAACCTAAAGGAATTGAGATGTCACAACAGAAAAAAGAGGCACAAGCAGGGATAGGGGGGATGGGGGGAAAAATGCGAACATAAAAATTATTCATAACGACATCAAAAAAGAACTTGGGAGAAAAGGGTAGAGATAGCATGGGGAAAGGTAGTCTCCAACTAGGATGGATGAAGTAGGGGACGAGTAGTGGTAGAAGGGAAAAGGTTATGGGGGCGTCAGAGTCTTATAGGTTGAATAAAGGGGGACCCTGGGCTGCATAAAACACATAAAGGGAGGGAGAGAGTTATATTAAAACGATCCTGGAGACGCTTATCGGTCGTTCCGGAAGAAACAACGGGCAGTTGGGGTGAAAAGCAGCTGTTGTATTTTATATGGCGTCTAAAAGGGACGCTTAGTCAGTGGCGCGTTTACAGGTTCCTCCAGCTGTTTTGTTAACAGACTTGAACGGGGACCTGAGTTGTGAGTGAGTGTTGGGGAACCGTTTTTGGCAAAGTCCAATGAAGGCGAAAATCTCCCAACAATGGGACTTGGGTCCGCGGAAAAAGTTGGGGAAAAAGGAGTAAGATTTTGCCCGCAAATAGGCGGACACCAGATACGAAAGAAATCTCGGCCAAGGTCTTTGGAAAAAATATATATCGTCAATGAGAAGGCCAAGCGAGAAAAAAGCGCTCATAGGTGATTGAGAGTATCACCACAAGAAGAGGTAACACAATCAAAAACTGCTAATACAGAGAAGGGCGGGACGGAAGTACCGCAGACTTCTTCTTGGGGGACCAACAAGAAAGATATGAAGAGACACTGCCAATACATGATGACGTTTTGGAGAAGATATAACTGGCACAAACTAAAAAGAGTACGCCTCTTGAAACAAGGGGACCAGTTACGTAAAATGGACGTTTCAACACTATGAATTAAACAAGAGCATGTAATCTTAGGATAGGAAAGAGAAACGGTAGGACAACCCAAGTAGTTCTTGGTATCGGGGTGAGTCAGCGGCGGGCAAAGGAACGGTTCTACTGCACTTATGAGGAGAGAGTAGGAAAGAGGAAAAGGTTGCCCCCTGAATAAAAGAACATTCTTATCAGGGGAACGGGTGCGTACAGGCAATCAAACAGTTCCCGGAAGGGGAATTCGAAGCTACGAGGAAAATTCCTGCTAGGGGAGGAAAATGGATGGAGCGATATAGTTGTAGAAAATGCATAGGGGGGAACATCAGCTAGGGAGCTAGGGGGGGGGGGGAAAAGACTGAAACAAACGACTTCTGGACGGGGGGGGGGGGGGGGGGAGGTAGCGGAACGGACAGCGCGCATAAAGGACGAAACATATATCTTCGGATGAAACGGGGACTCACTTTCTAAAAGCGGGGAGTTTCCGGAGAAGGGGGAAGGTTGGGGAGAATGGCAGCAGGGGGGGGGAAAAACAGTTGCGCTATTCGAGCGGCGCCTCTGGGAGAGGGGATCGTAGCGAGTACATAGGTGTCCCCAAACCGGGCCGACGTTAAAGAGCGGCGAAGGGATCGCTGGAAAACATTTGGGACTGAGAGAAGCCAAAAAGGGGGCGGTCCGGCTCCGGCGGGAGGTTGAACCAAGTGGGAGAAAACACCGAACGGCGTGGGAGGAAGCTCCTAAAAATTTGGGTGGCGGAGAGGGGGGGGGGGAGCAGTGCGAGGCCAGAAAGGGGGGGAAGCGTACCGGGGGATAGGATCTTTATAAGCGGACTGTCCAAAAAGGGGGTCCGGTGTCGGGGGTGTAAATCTGTCCGTCGGCTTGGTCAGGATGTTTTTGGCACACAGGGGAAACGGAGCAAAAAGGTGAAGGGAGGGAATTGGCAACTCGGAAAAAGGGGGGAAAAATGCGTCGAAGGGACGCCGGGGGCAAACGGGACCGCGCGGAGAGGGGAGAAAATGACGAGGGGGAATGGGGGGGGGGCCCAGCTAAAATGGAAACAAAGGTCTTTTTCCGGGCGGAAGGAAGAAGGACAAAACTCAACCAGTTCACAATTGGATTAAAGGTAGAAATCCAGTCCGGAACCGTCAACCTTAGTGGGAATGCCCAAATTATTTCAGAAAGCAGACATGGGGGGGGGGGATTTCAGACGAAGAAGGTTAGGAAAACGAAGGAAAAAAGAAAAGGAAAGCTGAACAACGGATACTGTGGTCATTGCATAGCCCTCCGGGGACAAAAGAGAAGCTTACACAAAAAGCACGATTAAGTGGCGAATATCTAGACAACAACAACGTAGGGAGTTGACTGGGAGCTTGCAATCAGGGTGAAAAAACTGGAGGGGGGAGGGGGGGGGGGCAAGGAAAGGAAGGAAGGGGCTGCGTCAACTTCTTAAAAAGGGGCGGGGGGGCAAGAAGGAGATGGCGTGGACGCAGAAAAGAGAGACGGAACATAGGGGGAGGATGCAACGATGTGTTGTAAGGTGGTACGAAAGGAAAAGGGTTTGGAAAAAAAGGGGGGGAGAGGTTAGGTGTCGGATGCGAAACAAGGGGAAGTTTGAGAGTGAGTAAAACGATGGGGGTCTCCCTAAGCTTACGTTGGAAAGGAGGAAACTAAAGGGGCCGAGGGAGCCGGGGGGTAAGGGGAGAAAAAGGAAGGGATAAAGAGTAAAACAGTGGGGAGGGGCCGTTCACAGGGGGGAGGGCAAAAAAAAACAAGACTGGGTCGGGGAGGCTAATAGGGAAAAGGGAGGGGAAGTCATCTAGAAAGCGAGAGTGCCAAGACAGTTGTCTGGCGGCGTCAGGGGGACGGGCAGGATCAGCCGCCAAAAAAGAGCGGAGAGAACAAGAACTGAGTGTGGGAGAAAGGGCGGGTAACGACAGAAGGGGCATCTAAGTGAGGGGGCCTGAGAACTCAAGGGAAGCGATCGGCTATTGAGACTCGAAAAAATCTGACGTAAAAGCAATAAGTCGAAGCAGAGAATAGGATGCCATGACCGGAGGAAGGTCAAATCAGCCTTTGAAAAAATATTACGTCAGACGCGTAGAAAGGAATAGAGGGAGGGGGGACGGGAGTAAGGGGTGTGGCTTAGATGAGGGGAATTCCTCAGGCAGAAAGAGGGAAGACCGTTTTCAAAAAACGCAGTCCTAGAGAGAGGCTCGGAGGTCTAAGAAAGAGTAATTCTCCTATATCCGGGGCCTGAAACAAGAGTCACCAAATATAGAAGGGATTTAGGTTGGAGGAAGACAGACGGAAGGGGGGGGGGGTGACCTTTTAAGGTCTAAAAGGTCAGATAGGACCTGAAGTGTCAGTAAGGGGAACGCTGAATGAGCTCTTAAGAAGTAGAAAAAGGATGATTCCAAGAAGTAATTGGCATCCTATGGAAGATCTCTCAAACGAGGAGGAAAGGGGGGTCGGAGAAGTTGGGATCGGCGAGAAAGAAAAAGTCCGCTTTAGGGGAGGCAGGTGAAGCCGTTTCTTGGCAGAAATTTTAGAAAGGGAGTTTGAAGTTAAAAGGACGGTGGAAGCAGCGTGAGAACACGGAGCTGCTGTGTCTGAGACTGAGGAAGAGAGGGTCGGGGACAGTGGAGTCTTAGATTCTTGATGGGGAAGGGCGGGCTACAAAGGCCAGTACGAGAGGGGAATTGGGAAAGATGGGGAAAGGGGGGGTTAGAAAAGGGAACCGGGTTCTTTCGAGAGGTCAAGGGGGGAGGGTAGGACGAGGATAGTCGAGAAATGGCATAATCGAGAGGAGGATGGAGCCTGAGGGATTGTGCACGGGCACAGAAAGGGAAAAAATTTGGTATAAGTAGCAGAACTGGGGGAAGGCTGGCGTGAGCAATGAAGTCAGACAAAAAACCTGAGAACAAGGAAACAAGTGAGAAAGAAGTTACCTTGCATTCTAAGGGGATTTAAAACTAGTCCGCCGGCAATCGGAGTTATAGAAAAGCACGAAAAGTCACAGGGGGTCTTCGGCTAACTCAACAAGGGGGGACCTTCTGTAAGGAGCTGGTGATGAAACTGAAGAAGTTAGTGGAAGTTGCAGGAAGGACCTGGCGCCCAAAACGGGGGAAAAAAACACAAACCAAAAAAAAAAAAAAAACCGGTAAAAAAAAAAAATCCCAAACCAAAAAACAGGCAACCAGAAGGCTTGGCCGGCTGGAGAATACGTCAGGAAGGAGGGAGGAGGACTGTTGGGGCGAACGGGGGGGTCAAGACAAGCGATGGCGAAAAAAAAGGAGAGAGAGAATGATTATTGGTGGGCGGTAGAATTATCTTCCATAGATTCAATTGGGGGGGAGTGGGGGGAGAGAAGGGAATATGGGGAGTCGTGGAAGACGGTGAAGAGTCTGAAGGGGGACATGTGGGGAGACAGCCTTTCACAAAAAAAAAGGGGGTATTATATGTAACATATAAAAAGAGATGAGTCTCGCCAATGGGGGGGGGGCCACGGCCGGGAACACAGAGGAAACGAGCGAGATCTTAGGCACTCCCCCAAATGACACAGAAATTGGACCTATTTATTTACTTCTGGCATTGAGAACAGCCAAAAAAAATAATCAAAACTTAGCGGCAACGGGGGGGTGGATTCCTCATAAAGAAGGTCTGGAAGGGCGCGTCCAGCAAATCGCGCGCTGAGGAAGGGTCGGGAAGCAGCCCCTGGGGAAGGGCAGGCTGGGGGGGTGGGAGGCTTGCGGAAGAGACGGATCGGCCTGGGCAAGACGACCTCAAAAGAACGGGCAGAGAGGGGGGGACAGAAAAGGGGGAAGGAAGCGGGAGAGGGGGGGGGAAGGGGTGAACAGCGGGGGCAAGCTTGGGCGCTGAGAAGTAAGGGGGGAACGAGGCCGGCGGGAGGGAAGGCTCGTAAAGGTAAGAAAGTGCCGTGAAGATGGTCCGTGGGGGTAAGGTTTGTAGAAAATCTCGGGGTTGATTGGAATGCAAAGTCTCGAAAAACAGAGGAGGATACGGGTGGGAAAGGAGGGGAAAGCCGACATGAATAAGAAAGATAGACAAAAGGGAAGGAGAAAGGAATACTCAACTATCCGCGGAGAAGGCAGAAAAGGGGGTGGGAGGGGGGGGGGGGGGGGGGGGGGGGGGGGGGGGGGGGGGGGGGGAGGTGGGGGGGGGGGGGGGGGGGGGGGGGGGGGTGGGGGGGGGGGGGGGGAGGGGGGGGAGGGGGGGGGGGGGGGGGGGGGGGCGAGAGGGGCACGAGGTGGGGGGGGGGCAAGGGGGGGGGGGGTTCGGGGGGGTACGGGGCGGGGGGGGGGTGGCGTGGGGGGGGGGGGGGGGGGGGGGGGGGGGGGGGGGGGGGGGGGGGGGGGGGGGGGGGGGGGGGGGGGGGGGGGGGGGGGGGGGGGGGGGGGGGGGGGGGGGGGGGGGGGGGGGGGGGGGGGGGGGGGGGGGGGGGGGGGGGGGGGGGGGGGGGGGGGGGGGGGGGGGGGGGGGGGGGGGGGGGGGGGGGGGGGGGGGGGGGGTCTCGGGGGAGGGGGGGGGGGGGGGAGGGGAAAAGGGGGGGAAGGAAATGCGGGGGGGGGGGTGGGGGTGAAAACGGGCGTGGGGGGGGAGGGGGGGGGGGGGGGAGAGGGGCGGGAGGGGGGGGGGGGGGGGGGGGGGGGGAGGGGGGGGGGGGGGGGGGGGGGGGGGGGGGGGGGGGGGGGGAAAGGGGGGGGGGGGGGGGGGGGGGGGGGGGGGGGGGGGGGGGGGGGGGGGGGGGGGGGGGGGGGGGGGGGGGGGGGGGGGGGGGGGGGGGGGGGGGGGGGGGGGGGGGGGGGGGGGGGGGGGGGGGGGGGGGGGGGGGGGGGGGGGGGGGGGGGGGGGGGGGGGGGGGGGGGGGGGGGGGGGGGGGGGGGGGGGGGGGGGGGGGGGGGGGGGGGGGGGGGGGGGGGGGGGGGGGGGGGGGGGGGGGGGGGGGGGGGGGGGGGGGGGGGGGGGGGGGGGGGGGGGGGGGGGGGGGGGGGGGGGGGGGGGGGGGGGGGGGGGGGGGGGGGGGGGGGCACTAACGAATGACAGGTAAGTAGACAGGGGGTAACAAGAATCAGGATCAAACTTATTCACTTGGCACAAAATACAGGGAGGGGGGGACCTGGGAAAGACAGAAAGGAAGAAAAGAGCTGAGGTCTGTATCCTTGGGGCAGAACCACGAATCGTCCGCAGGCTTCAAAATGGGACCAGGGGAAAAAGGGGGTCCTCAATGAAAGAAAGATTAATGAACACCGATGTCGGGGGGGCTTGATAGAAAATACACTTGCGCATAAAAAATCAAGGGGTGGTGGGGATCTATTGTTTCTTACCGGGAAAGTCTCATGAAGGTGAGAATTCGTAGGGTCGAGCGGGAGGGGAAAGCGGGTAACGTGCAGGAACAGAAAAGAGGGGAGGTCGCCTTGAAAGTCATGAATAAAATAATGAGGGAGGGAATTAAAAGGGGACACAAAGAGTCAACCGTTCTGAGGTAATGGGAGAGTGAGAAGATGAAAAAAGAGAATAGAATGGATCAAGAGAACTTAGGATAGAAGGACGCGAGGCCAGATAGTAGAAAGGAATCAATTCGGAGGAGAAAGAGAAATGACGATCAGGAGGTCTTTTACTCAGAAAGAAGCGGCAAAATGCGCCAGTAGCATAAAATGGGGGACGCTACGAGGAGGAGCGCGTGGGGGGGTTGGGTAAAAGATCGATGGTCCGAGGGACATTGGACGGTATAGAAAACAAGAGAGAGATGAGGGGAAAACGACCCGTAAAGATCATCTTTACCCGCGCGACGGGGGTGTTCCTGAAAAAACTAAAAATAGAATTACACCTTAAAGGTAGCAAGCCCTGGGTGTTCCTCAGGCTGACTTGGAAGGTGGTAAAGAAAGAGGGGGAGGAAAAGAAAAGAAATGCTGGGTGGAAGCCGCCCTATCTTGTGGCTAGGATGGGGAAGAGAAAAAGCGGGAAGCAGTGGATTTCTTAAACTATTGTTTCAGCATGAGAAGCTGAAAGGTAAGAGAAATGAGACAGAAGGGAAGCCTGTTCGTCAACGGAAATGACGTAGGGACTGTGGGGTGGACCATTCCGTGTCACTTGGGTCGAAATCAAAGGGGGGAACGGGGCCGGGTCCTTATTAGTAACAGTGTAAAAACCATTCTGACTTAACGGGGGGGAGATTTTTTCCGGGGCAGAAGGGGGGGAACCGCTCGGCGGTGGTATACCCTGGGGGGGTTTCCGAGGAAAAATTCGTCCAGGTGTTGGAAGGAGTAAGGGACCAACAAAAAAGGTTCCAAAAACCAGGTTGTTAGAGACCACTGAAGCAAACCATCTGTAAAAAAAAAGGATAGAAGAAAAGCCTTGCTGGGCTGAGTCACAATCCTAAAATGTGGGGATTTCAGTCGCCCCGCAGAAATTCAGGAGCAAAACCTTACTCGCACGGGAGACAGGTAAAAAAACGGGGAATGGGAAATGCGAAGAGACGTAGGACCATCGGTCAAACTGGGAAGGGGCAAGGAAATGCAGCGACAAAAAAAAAAGAGGGGGGGAAAGTGGGGAAAGAATTCACGAAAAAGTATACGAATCTCTGGAAAAAAAGGCGTCTTAGGAGGTTTAAAATTCAAGGATCAAGGCGAGGGAAAGGACGGCAGAAAAGCTGGGAAAGACATTGGGCAGCGGGGGGGTGCTACGCAAGACCACATGAGAGAGACATCCTTTGAGTGCTGCAACACGAAGGGGAGTTAATGTGGTTGCGGGTGAAGCAAGGGGTGGGGAACGGGGGGTGGGGGTTCCGTAAGCTGGAACAAAGGGAATTGTAGACGGGAAAGGGCAAAGGAAGGTAATACTAAAAGAGCATAGAGGGGCAATTGCATGGCAAGGCGGGACAGATCAAGGGGGGGGGGGTTTGAAAAAGGTAGACGCGGGGGGAAAAGGGAAGGTTCAACCGTTGGAGGAAATACGAAGGGAAAATAGGGGACGACGAGAGTGGGGCCACCCCTTCACGAGGGGGGGGGGGCGAGATGGCTAGAGCAAGAAAGTTAGGGGCACTCGTTCCCCACTTGGCGGGCTGAAAAAGTATGACGACAAACAAAACAGCGGAGAGGGGGACTACCGCAGTGTGGTGGGGGGGGGGTAAGGAAGGGCACATAGGACTAGCAGCGTCCAGAAAAAGGAAGGGGGGCCGAGACGCAACGGGAAGGCGGAATTTCATCTAGGGACTGGCGGAGGGAATGAGAAACTTAAGGCGACATAACAGACGCGCAGAGCAATCGGTTGACCAGGGGGGGAACGCTGCAACAGAGGAAATTAAACTATAAGGACGCTCTCTTAGGGGGGGAAATGAATCAGGAAGAGACGGGGTCTTCATTGGGCTAGGCAAAAAGGTAGGAAGCAACGCGAGCTTAATGTGGCGAGAGTAAGGGATCTAGACATGTATGGGGGGACTATAATCTTGGGTAAAAGCGCAAGAGCTCTACTCAATTGGGCGGAAAAGAGATCGGCTATTAGTCTTATTCCGCAAACAATCGCCAGGCCGGCGCTGTTTACCTTGGGTTGAGGTAGACTGATAGTATGACAGAAGGAGAAATGTCTGGGTGGACAGGGGGAAGGAAGGGAGAAGGAAGAGAAAAAAAGAATCGCAAATGATAGGAAAATAGGGGGCAGAGGAAGTGTCCTAATCGAGACCATCAAGTCTGAGGGGGGGGGGAAGGGGAGGGGCGGGTTGGAGTCACCCAAATACAGATTACGGGCTAGGGGGTCAGGGTGGAGTTGGGGCAGGGAAAATTTGTGGGGCACTGGTCATTTACTGGTCTTATAGTTTGAGGGGGGGAGAAAATCCTTCTCAAGTAGATGGAGTAGGCGGTAATGGGGGGCCGAGAGGAAAAAGGTGAGGGGGGGAGGGAAGGATTAGCCTTATTGGAACTGTCTGCGGGGGAACGAAAACAGTCATTGGCGAGTTAAGGGGAAAAGGGGTGAAGGGTAGAAGGGATATATGCTTTCGAAAGGTCAGGGAGGGGAGAATTAGAGAGATGGGGGTTCGAGAAATTGCGGGGTGCGGGGGTATGACGGGTGAAGGGAGGTATCTTTCCCATCTGGTGAAAGAAGGGGTGATACTATGGCGGATGGGAAGCTGAAACAAGGGGGGAGAAAAAAGAACGAACTTCAGAAAAAACTTAACAACAAAAAACAATGGGGGGTTAACCTACAAATAACTGAGCGTCTTATCCAGTTTTGACAACGTAACGAAGTCTCTCCT